>Ga0210384_10000006_pt1 | contig 349063 bp, 311 predicted proteins | sample IncBWH2MmetaG_FD_160574 | JGI IMG/M metagenome (GOLD analysis project Ga0210384, IMG submission 160574) | Forest soil microbial communities from Barre Woods Harvard Forest LTER site, Petersham, Massachusetts, United States - Inc-BW-H-2-M | ecosystem: Environmental > Terrestrial > Soil >... | reverse complement strand
AGACCTGCGGCCTGATCTTACACCCTCGAACCGCTCGTTCCTGCAAGCCCCGGTGCCGGTTCAGAAAGCGCGCCGACCCCGGCGTCCACCTCTTCCTGATGCCGCCCCGTACAAAACCTGCTAAGGGCGCGGATCTCTTCGCCGGCTCCGAGACTGTGGCCAAGCCCACAACGGCCGCCTACCGCGCCAATATCGACGGAGGCTCGCGCGGCAATCCCGGCCCCGCCGCCTATGGCGTGGTCATCCGTGATGGCCGCGGCGAAATCGTCGCCCGCCTCAAGAAATACATCGGCCGCATGACCAACAACGTCGCTGAATACTACGGCCTGATCGCCGCGCTCGATTACGCGCAGTCCCACGGCGTGCGCGCCTTGCGCATCGAAAGCGACTCCGAGCTGTTGGTGAAGCAGTTGCGCGGTTTGTACAAAGTGAAAAGCGCCGATTTGCAGCCCCTTTTTGAACGCGCGAAAAAAATGTCTCAGGGGTTTGAATCGTTTCGCATCGATCACGTCTACCGCGAGCAGAATCGCGAAGCCGACGCGCTGGCCAATGAAGCCTTGGACGAAACCGAAGGCGCTCCCCCGAAAGCACCTACGTCAGAGAAAGCGCCCACGCGTGATACGAAGCCTGGTCCTCGCATCATTCGCGCCCGCTTCCGCAGCGGCGTCCTCTATCTCCTCGAAGACGTCGATCTGCCCGACGGCACGGAAGTCGAACTCATTCTCCGCCCGCTCGCAAAGCCCGGACCTCCCCGATGAACTGAGGGCCGCCCTCGCCATTCACAAATTCTTGATCGCGATCACAGGATCGACCCGCGTGGCGCGTCTCGCGGGAATCACGCAAGCCATCAGCGCGACAATCGCCAGCAATATCGAGATCAGGATAAATGTACTCGGATCGGTGGCGCTCACTCCGTAAAGCAAGTTCGTGACCACCCGCGCCAGTCCGAACGCGCATAGCAAACCCAAGACCATCCCCGCCACGGTGATTCCAATTCCGTGCCGCAGCACCATCCCCCAAACGTCGATCGTCCGCGCCCCCAGCGCCATGCGAATCCCAATCTCCTGCGTGCGCTGGCTCACCGAATACGCCATCACGCCGTAAATGCCGATGGCCGCCAGAATCAGCGCCACCAACCCAAAGCTGCCCACGGCCGCCGCGGCAGCGTGCAAAGGAAACAGCGGCAGCTGCAGATGTTCCTTCAGCGTCTTCACGTCGTAAACCGGCAAATTCGCATCGAGCAGGTGCACTTCGTTGCGCACGCTGGCGATTGCGGATTTTGGATTATCCTTCGTGCGCGCAATCAATGTGGCAGAGGACGAGTACCTCTGTGCCAGAGAAAAAAAGACGGCCAATTTCGGATCTTCCCCATAGCTCTGGTATTTTCCGTTCCGCGCCACGCCCACCACTTCCACCAGCGTTTCGCCGCCGTCGTGGAATCTCTTTCCGACGGCGTTTTGTCCTGGCCAAAAAGTCTGCGCGAAAGTTTCGTTAATCACCGCCACGTGTGGTCCGCCCTCCTTATCGTTCTCAGTAAATTCGCGTCCCGCCACCAGCGGAGTTCCGGCCGCGGCAAAGTAGTCTGGTCCCACGCTTTTGGTAATCGCCTCGAGGATATCTCCAGCCGCCGGTCGCGCTTCTCCTTCTGGGTAGACATCGTTTAAGTCGCTGCCGACACTCAGCGGCAAACTGTTCGCCCATGCCGCGGATTGCACGCCCGGCAACGCGCGCACATGCTCGACCAGTTGCTCGTAGAATTTCTGTCCCTTGTTTTGGTCGTAGCCCTGCAGGCCCACATCCACTGACATTATGAGTGCATGCTGCGGATTGAATCCTGGCCCCAGCAACTCGGCGTGCTGCAAGCTCCTCACCGTCAATCCCGCGGTGATCAGCAGCACCAGCGATAGCGCCAACTGCATCGTCACCAGCACATTGCGCACTCTCACGCGCCGGCGGCTTCCAGCGGCGTTCTCTTGCAAGCTCGCCACCAGGTCGGGCCGGCTCGCTTGCAACGCAGGAATCAGTCCGAATCCAATGCCTGTCAGCAACGCCAAGGACCCCACAAAACACACCACCCGCCAATCCAATCGCAAATCCAGTGTAATCCCAACGTCCGTAGCTGGAATCGACGCCAGGACGATGCGCACCAGGAAAACGCCCAGCCCCAATCCCAATAATCCGCCAGTCACGGAGAGCAACACGCTCTCGGTCAATAGCTGCCTTGCCAAACGGATTCGCGTCGCTCCAATCGCCAGGCGCACGGCGATCTCCTTTCTGCGCGACGACGCCCGCGCCAGCAGCAGGCTCGCCAGATTCGTACAAGCGATCAGGAGAACCAGCGCGACAGTCAGCAGCAGCGCCCCGCTGAACGCGATCATCGCGTTGCGCAAACTGGGAACCACAAGTCCCGGAGGCGTGAGCAGGAATCCCATTCCTTCGTTCACCTCCGGATGCTCTTTCGCGAGTTGTTGCGCCACGCCATTCAATTGCGCTTGCGCCTGACTGGCGTTTACACCACTCTTCAAACGTCCAAAAGCAAACCACTGCCCGTCGCTTCTCGATTCCATTCCACTGAAGTTCGGTTCGATCCACGGCTGCATCATGCTGGGAACCCAGAATTCCGGCTTGAAGAGGTTCTCCGTGCCGCTGAATTCTGGTTTTGTAACGCCGATCAGGGTAAAACTGTGCCCGTTCACGAGAATGGAGCTTCCAACCACCTTGGGATCGGCGCCGAATCGCCGCTGCCAGCAGCCATAACTCACCACCACCACGGGATGCGCGTTGACTCCACGGTCTTCCTCCGGAGTGAAAGTGCGTCCAAGAAATGCCTCAACGCCAAGCACCTCGAAGTAATTTCCCGACACCAGATATCCCCACATGCGTTCGCTGCTGCCGTTGTGGCTCACGCTCATGGGCGCAAATCGAAAAACCGCCAAACCGGAAAGCACTTCATTTCTGTCGCGGACGTCCTTGTAGTTCGGGTAGGACATCGATTGCATCGCTGACAAATTTCTTTGTCTTATCTGGTGAACTGCAAACACCCGCTCCGGATGGGTTATCGGCAATGGCCGCAACAGGATGGTGCTGATCAAGCTGAAGATCATCGCGTTGGCCCCGATTCCCAGCGCCAGCGAGAGCAGCGCTACGCACGTAAATCCCGGGCTCTTTCGCAATTGCCGGTAGCCAAATCGCAAATCCTGCCAGATCGTCTCCGCCAGACCGCCCCCTCGTTCGTCCCAGCTCAAATCCTTGATGTATCCGCTATTCCCAAAATGCTGCACGGCCTGGCAACGGGCTTCTTCCGGAGACATGCCGCGACGGATGTTTTCTTCCGTGCGCTGCTCGATATGGAATTGCCATTCTTCCGCTATCTCGCGGTGCACGTCATCGCCCCGCCGTAGCGCGCGCATACGCATCGCCAAATTCGAGAGCCATTCCATAACCTCCCCCTTCTGTCAGGCGATCTGGTTCGTCCCAAACCTTACGCGGTCCGCAGCACCTTGCCGATGGCCGCCGAAAGATGCGACCAATTAGCTTCTTCCACGTTCAATTGTTTGCGCCCCGCACGCGTCAGTTTGTAATACCGCGCGCGCCGGTTGTTTTCCGATACTCCCCACTCGCTTTCAATCCACCCGCGCCGCTCGATGCGGTACAACGCCGGATACAGCGTGCCTTCTTCCACCTTAAGCATCTCCTCGGCGAGCTGCCCGATCCGTTGCCCCACTCCGTATCCATGCATCGGCCCCAGCGACAGCGCTTTCAGCACGAGCATGTCCAGCGTGCCTTGCGGCAATTCCGGCTTCTGCTTTCCCATGAACGCTTCGTCTCCTATTCGCTTCTAGTGGAGAGGAGCATACGCACTTCCCCCTAGAAGGTCAAGGGGAATCATTTTTGTTTGGATGGAAAGGGGCAACGGGCAGGATGCAGCCCGCAGTCTTATTTCAGTGCGTAGGAGCGGTACAGCGTGTCGCGTTGCGCGGGGATGAATCCCGCGTCGGAAATAATGCGCCGCAGTTCGCTTTCATTCGTGCGGTTTTTCACGCCCGCGGCAAACACCACGTTTTCTTCAATCAGAATGCTGCCCACATCGTCCGCGCCAAACTGCAATCCCACCTGGCACACCTTGATTCCCGGCGTCAGCCAGCTCGATTGAATGTGATCGAAGTTATCGAGATACAATCGGCTCACCGCCAGCGTCTTCAGGTAATCCACCGCCGTCGTTTCCTGCACTTTCTTTCCGAGCGCCGTATTTTCCGCCGCGAACACCCACGGGATAAACGCCGTGAATCCCCCGGTGTCTTCCTGAATCCGCCGCAGTCTCTCCAAATGATTGACGCGATGCTTCAATTCTTCGCCGCAGCCAAACATCATCGTCGCCGTGGTGCGCAGCCCCAGCGAATGCGCGATGCGATGCACCGACTCCCAGTCATCGCTCGTGCACTTTAGCCGCGCGATCTTCCCGCGAATCTCATCATCCAGAATTTCCGCGCCCCCGCCGGGAATCGATTGCAGCCCCGCGTCCATCAGCCTTTGAATCGTCTCGCGCACGCTGATCTCGCTCACTTCCGCGATGCACAGAATCTCCGGCGCGGAAAAACAGTGCAGGTGCACCTGAGGGAAGCGCTCTTTCAGCGCGCGCAGCAAATTCTCGTAATAGCCGATTTGCAGATCCGGATGCAGCCCGCCCTGTAGCAGCACTCCCGTTCCGCCCAGCGGCAGCATCTCTTCAATCTTCTGGTAGATTTCTTCGAACGAAAGAATGTAGCCGTCCTTCGCTCCCAGTGGCCGGTAAAACGCGCAGAACGAGCAATACTCCGTGCAGAAATTCGTGTAATTGATGTTCCGGTCGATCTGGTAGGTCACAACGCGCGGATCGTTTTTCTTCAGGCGCACCTGGTGCGCGGCCATCCCGATGCCCACCAGGTCATCGGATTCCAGCATCTCCAGCGCTTCTTGCTTGCTCAGTCCCACGAAGAATTCCTCTTCGAATGCTTGCCTAGTTTAACTGCGTTGCGCCAAAATTCCGAAATTCAAATCGCCGCTTTCTGTCGTGCCCCGGCGAACGCAAAATCCATGTACCGTACAGGTGTGTTACGCGCGGCGGCGATTCCGATGGTCTTCATCCCTGGAATCAGTCCCAGTTGCGCCGCGAAGCCGAAATAGGCCGTAAGCCCGCGCAGATTCTCCTCGTCCAAAGTGAAATCAATATTCTCCGCCAGGTAGCGTTTCAAGTCATCTGCGGGAAGCTTCAACTCCTTCGCCGCTTGCTCGCTGATCTCTTTTAACTTCTTCAATCCCAAATCTCGCGAACTTTGAAAATCCTCGACTACCTCAGCGTTCGCAATTTCCGCTCGCGCCGCCCACACCGCCAGCACCGCCGGAAGCTTTGTCAGCGCCCGCCATTCCTCGACCGCGTCATAGACGTGCAGCGTCTCAACGCCGGGAATTCCGGCTGTCGCGCCGCCGCAAATCAGTTCACCTGACGCCCCACGCTTCGCCTTATCCTCGATCGCAATAGCCAGCCGCAGCGCCGGATCGCCAATCAGGAGCGCCGCGTCCGCTTTTTCCAGCATGGCCGCGGCATCCGGCGCCATCTCGAAAAACTCCGGCGCAATCTTCCAATGCCGGTCACAAAGTATCTTCGTCAGCGCCTGCGTGCTCCGCGAACTGCGATCCAGCGCAATACTCCGAACCTCGGCCATCGGCTTCTTCGAAAGAATCAGCAGGCTGCGCACCCGGCCCTTCGACGCGATCGCCATGTCCGGCAAAATCATCAGGTTTTCGATGCGCTGGTATTCAATCGCCGGAATAATCGCAATGTCCGCCGCCCCGCTCCGCAAGTCTTCCGCGCACTGCGTTGGCACCGTAAACGACAGCTCGTACTTCCCCCGCAGCGCCCCGTTCGTAAAACCCCAGACCAATGGCGCCGTATTGAGATATTGCACGATGGAGATGCGAAGTTTGCTCAAGTCCGATGTTCTCTCGGGGAAGCTTCAGTATAGCAGAGCAATGCCGGTACATTTGCTTCCGGCACCCGCCAATCTACAAAACGAAATGTCCGTAGCTTATGAAACCACCGGAATCTGTGAAGCGGGCCTTCACCGCAGGAAGTTTCTTTGTAGGGGCGCAGTATGCTGCGCCCCTAGCACCGAGGCGTGCTGACTTACCAGTCTGCTCGTGACCTTACCGCTTTTGCTGTTGTGGATTTTGCGCCGATGCAGTTGGTGCGGCCGCAGGAGCGGCAATCCTCTTCGCTTCCTGAAAAGCATCGCGCTTCAGCTGCACGTCTCCATCGATCGACGCGGTAAACTCCGTCCCTTGCGCCAAGGAAACGTCTTTGCCGGAAACCATAGGCAGGACGGTCGCTGTCGTCGAATCTGCCCCTTTTGCTTCGTGATACCCGCGCGCCGCAGCATCCGCATTGTTGCTCAGACGAACCGAACTTACGCTGACGCCCACCACGCCGCCGTGGCCCATGCGTTTTTTGGGCGACACCTCCGTCACGCTTCCCGTCGCTGCGGCTCCCTTGGCGATCACCAGAAGTCCATCAACCACCACATCATCCACCACTTCCAACTGCACCTTGTCGCCCAGATGCGTGCTCGTCGAAGAGAGTGTCTGCAGCACCTTCAGATGAACCGGCGTGTTATTTCGCAGCGTAAATTCGGGGTTGGGTATGCCGGAAGTCCCCGAACTCTCCCCTGGCGCGTTCCGATCATCGTACGGTGTCAGTTCTCTCGCTGGCCGCTGTGCTAGCGGCAAAGGGCCGGCCTTGTCCCTCAGAATACGCACGCTATTTTGCGGGACGTAGCCGTCCTCGCCCTTGGCCGTCCGCACGCCGAAATAGCCTTGATATTGTCCCGTAATCTGTACCTGCTCGCCGCACTGCACGGTGGTGCGCACATCAAGCGTCGTGATGGAGCTGTACAAATACACGTAGCCCCCGGCCCGCGGGCAATCGATCTGGCCCACGCCTTGGGCCCTGCTGGCCACTGGGTAAAGAAGAAACAACACCAAAGCCGCGTACGTTGCTCGAAGTCGCATAGGGCACCTGTTGGTCCGAAGGGTTCGAAGACTCAGCCTACTATCCCAACCCAAGTTGCCGTCGCTGGCAAGGAGTAGAGCCAAGGTACTGTATGTAAAAGGTTACGCCGCGAGTCCTGCAGGCTACGGAGATCGTTGCCCCCAGCGTCATGTCGGCGGAATTTTGCCCTTGCTTTCCGTCCAACAGTATATGAACATGAACTCTTATTCGTATAATGTATCTTCGCCTCTCACTCTGTGGACTAGCAATCTGGCTTACTGCCACCGTCGCCTTGCGCTTCGTCGGCCAGCATGTGCTCCGGCCAGGGGACTGGGCGGGCACGCTCATCCTCTTCGCTGTCAGCTTTCCCCTCATGGCTTGGATCGTCCGGCGGCTCTGCCGCCGCTTCCAACTCCCGCGCGATCAGTGGCTTGCAGGTGCAGTTTCGATTGCACTCCCGACGCTGCTCCTTGACCCCTTCTCCAGCGCTTTCTTTTCCATCGTCTTCCCCAATATGGCTCCGTCGCTCGCGGGGGTCTTCGGCGGCTGGATGCTGTGGTGCTGTGCCGGAGCCTTATTAGGCGTAACCGACTTCCGTCAGAGGCAGCCTTGATGCAGCGGCCAAACCTGCTCGCCGGAGAAAATCTGCCGAGGAAGCCCCAGCAAAAGCGCAGTCTCGACAAGCAGGCGCGGCTGAAAGAGGCCGGACTCCTTCTTTTCGGCAAGAATGGTTATGAGGCTGCCGCGATCGACGAAATCGCCAGGCAAGCCAAACTAGCCATCGGCGGCTTCTACCAGCACTTCCGGTCCAAGCGCCAATTGCTCCTGGCTCTCATGGACGAGCTGCTCGAGATGTTGAGCCAGCTCGATTTTCGCGCGGGCGCCACAACGGATGTTCGTGCAGGCATCCGCGAACTTCTGTCCGGCGCCTTCTCCCACGACCTCCACTACCTGGGTGCCTACCGCGCCTGGCAGGAAGCCGTGCTTTCCGACCCCGGCTTGGCGCGCAAACAAGAAGAAATCAACGCCTGGACCACCGCCCGCGTCACCGCCGTTTTCCAGCTCCTCCAGCAGCTTCCCGGTGCGCGACCGGGCGTCGACATCCCCGCATTGGCCCGAGTCATGGACACCTTCTTCTGGAGCCTCCTCGCCCATGCCCTCCTCCTCCCCGAAGTCGAATTGAATCAGTGGATTGATTCCGCCACCCACCTCATCTATCACGCCCTGTTCACCGACTTGCCGCCAGCCGCCCACCTCTAAACCAAAACAATTGCCGTCGCTTACCAGACCGTCGGTGGCCTTCGTTCGTCTATGTAGCCAGGGGGGAATCCTCATGCGCACAAAGACCGTGATCTCGGTGGTCTGCACTTTGACTCTGACTGTGGCTTGCGCCGCAAGCGCTGCTGCCTGGCCTCACAAGCATTCAGTCAGCTTCTCCGGCAGGCACAACGGGCCCATTTCGGACTGTTCGGACCTCAAAATTCGCTTCGACGACCACGATGCCGTCGTAAAGTCCGAGGAACGCACCATTTCCAAGGCCGAAGCATCGTCACTCCGCGTTCGGTCGCACGCCAACGGCGGGGTTGAAGTTCAAGGCTGGGATAAGGACATCTACTCCGTGACCGTCTGCAAGGCCGCCGCCGGCTCCAACGAGGAAGCCGAGCGCATTCTCTCCCAAATCGCGCTCTCCGTTCAGAATGGTGAAGTGACGACCAAAGGCCCCAGTGATGACGAGGAGTGGACCGCCTTCCTCCTGATTCGCGCCCCGAGAGCCGCCACCATCGACCTCCAGGCCAACAATGGCCCGATTTCTCTGTACAGCGTGGACGGCAAACTCACCGTCAAAACCACCAATGGACCCATCAGTCTGCATGACGTTTCCGGCGACGCGGAAATCACGGCGGTCAACGGCCCCGTCGATATCCGCGGCGGCAGCGGCAACCTGCACGTGCATACGCAGAACGGTCCCATCTCCGTCGCTCTTAACGGGAAGTCCTGGAATGGCGCGGGCCTCTCCGCCGACGCGCAAAACGGCCCTCTGACGCTGCGCGTGCCGTCCGACTACCAGTCCAGCTTTCTGGTCGAGTCCAAGGGTTATTCCCCGATGAGTTGTGACGCCAGCATCTGCGGCCAGACGCGCAAGACCTGGGACGACGACCATCGCCGCATCGAGTTTGGCAATGCACCGGCCACCATCCATGTTTCCACGGTGAATGGACCGGTGTCGGTGGAAACTCTCTAGCATTTTGTGAGCAAACTCACGCGGCTTTTCCTTTCGCCACAGTAAGAAACGCAAATCGTATCAGCCGCATTTCGTTGTGCGGACGAGAATGGACGCACTCCATCCCTTCTCGGTAAGATTTGCAGCATGCTTCTCGAATCTCCCGTCGCCCGGCCCATCACGGAAGCGGAAGCTTCGCGGCTGGCCCTCGAACTCTATGGCCTGGAAGCCACAGCCCAGTCGCTCCCCGGCGAATACGACGCCAATTTTCATTTGAGGTCGTCTGGAAGTAACGCGGTGAAGGACTCAGCCGACAGCCAGGAATTCGTCCTCAAGGTTATGCACCCGGCGCGTGAACCCTCCTTCATCGACTTGCAGTGCCGCGCTTTGCAGCATCTCGCCCGGCGCGCGCCGCAACTTACTCTGTCGCGCGTTGTTCCCGCGCGTAGCGGTGAGCTATTCACGTCTATCGCCGCTCCGGATGGTTCCAAGCATTTCGTCTGGGCGCTGACATTTGTGCCGGGAACGACGCTTGCCAAGGTCCGCCCGCATACCTCCCAACTCCTCGCGGGCCTGGGCCAGCTCCTCGGCGAAATGGACGCTGCGCTCCAGGATTTTTCGCATCCCGCTGCGCATCGCGAATTGAAATGGGATCTCTCGCGAGTGCGCTGGATCGCGGAATACCTGAAACATATTGAGGATCCTTCACGCCGTGCGTTAGTCGAGAAACTCCTGAAACTTTACGAAACCGACGTGGTTCCTGCATTGCCGCGCCTTCGCCGCAGCGTCATCTACGGCGACGCCAACGATCACAACGTACTTGTGGGCGATCCCTGGCCGCAGCCGCGAAAAGTTGCCGGCGTCATCGACTTCGGCGACATGCACCACGGCCTCATCGTTTCCGAGCCGGCCATCGCCGCGGCCTACGCCATTCTCGGCAAAGACGATCCACTGCAAGCCGCCGGCGCAATCGTTGCCGGTTACCACGGCGCGTTTCCGCTCGAAGAATCCGAAATCGCCGTTCTCTATGCGCTCATCGCTGCGCGCCTAGCGGTCAGCGTCACGAACTCCGCCCATCGCAAGACCGTGAAGCCCGGTGATCCGTACGTCACCGTCAGTGAAGCGCCCGCGTGGGAGGCACTCGAACGTCTCGCACAAATTCACCCACGTTTAGCGCATTACACTTTCCGCGCGACTTGCGGACTTCCACCAGTTCCTCACAGTGACAACGTTCAGCGCTGGCTAACGACGCACGGCCAATCCGCAGCTTCGATTCTGGACGAGGATCTCCGCACCACCCCGAGCCACGTTTTTGATCTGAGCGTAGGCAGCACATTTCTTGGCGCCGACCCGCGAACAGCGGAATGCGCCGCGCTCTCCGAACGAGTTTTCAGTGAAATGAAAGCTGCAGGCGTTTCCGTGGGCGTGGGCCGTTACGACGAGTCGCGCCTCCTCTACACGTCGCCGCTCTTCAGTGCCAGCAAAAATCCCACGGACGAGCGGCGCACAATTCACCTGGGTGTCGATCTTTTTACCGAGCCGGGCACCGCGCTTCGCGCGCCGCTCGACGCCGTCGTTCACACCCTCGCGAACAATACCGCGCCCCTGGATTATGGACCGCTCGTCATTCTTCAGCACGAAACCGGCGACGACCACGTGTTCTTCACGCTTTACGGCCATCTCAGTTTGGACACGCTCAACAGATTGAAAGTTGGTCAGCGCCTCACGCGAGGTGAAACATTTGCGCACATCGGCACTGCGCAGGAAAACGGCGGCTGGCCTCCGCACGTTCATTTTCAAATCATTCTGGACCTGCTCGACCTCGGCGCGGACTTTCCCGGCGTCTGCCGCGCATCGGAACGCGCCGTCTGGACCGTCCTCTCGCCCGACCCTAATCTACTGCTGGGTATCCCAAGCGCACGATTTCCTGATAAAGAAGCGAATCCCGACGCGGCTCTCGCCGCCCGCCGCCAGTTGCTGGGAAAGAATCTCAGCCTCTCCTACGACCGCCCGCTCAAAATCGTCCGCGGCTGGATGCAATATCTTTTCGACGACACCGGACGCACTTACTTGGACGTGTACAACAACGTACCCCTCGTCGGCCACAGCCATCCGCGCGTGGTCAAAGCCGCGCAAGCGCAACTCTCCCTGCTCAATACCAACACGCGCTACCTACACGACAACGTGAATCGCTACGCGGAGCGGCTTACGCAACTGCTCCCATCACCTCTACGCGTTTGTTACTTCCTCAATTCCGGCAGCGAAGCCAACGAACTCGCCCTGCGCCTCGCGCGGGCCCAGACCGGACGCGAAGACGTCATCGTTCTCGAACACGCCTACCACGGCCACACCAACACGCTCATCGACATCAGCCCGTACAAATTTGACGGGCCAGGCGGCCACGGCCGTAAGCCGTGGGTGCACGTCGCCCCCCTCGCCGACGATTATCGCGGCCCCTATCGCCGCAACGATCCGCAAGCCGGAGCAAAGTACGCCCGCCACGTCGCGGAAATCCTGGAAGCAGCGCGAGCGCAAGGCCGTGGTGTAGCTGCCTACATCGCCGAAACCCTCCCCAGCGTCGGCGGCCAGATCGTTTTTCCCCCCGGCTATCTCTCCGACGTCTATCGCCACGTCCGCGCCGCTGGCGCCGTGTGCATCGCCGACGAAGTCCAGACCGGATTCGCGCGTCTCGGCACGCACTTCTGGGGATTTGAAGCCCAAAGCGTCGTTCCCGACATCGTCGTTCTCGGCAAGCCCATCGGCAATGGCTTTCCACTCGCCGCCGTCATCACCACGCAGGAAATCGCCAATTCCTTCGACAATGGCATGGAGTTCTTCAGCACCTTCGGCGGCAATCCCGTAGCCTGCGCCGCGGGCCTCGCCGTTCTCGATGTCCTCGAAGAAGAAGATTTGCAGGCGCGCGCCCAGCGCGTGGGAACTCACTTCATCGCGGGATTGAAAACACTTCAACAGTGCTACCCTCTTATCGGCGACGTTCGCGGCTCCGGCCTTTTCCTGGGCGTCGAGCTCGTGCAAAACCGCTCCACGCGTGAACCGGCCACCGCCCAAGCTTCCTACGTTGTCAACCGTCTCCGCGAATGCGGCATTCTTGCCGGCACCGACGGCCCGCACCACAACGTCATCAAGTTGCGCCCTCCGCTCATCTTTTCCGAAGCCGACGCTGATCTCTTCGTCAACACGCTGGAAGAAATTCTCGCGGAAGACGCCGCGCAGCCGTGTTCTGACGTCATTTAATCCTGTTGGCAGCCTGTAGACACACACAACGCGACGCGCTATCTTTGCATCATAGGCTGGCGTGGCAGCCCGTGCCCTGCTGCAACCATGCGCCCTGGAGTCCGGTCCATGCAGTTTTTTCGCGTATTGTCTCCTCTGGTTCTCCTGCCCTTGCTGTGCTCCCCCGCGACTGTCGCGCAGTCCCCTCCTGACAATGCTTCCCAACCCTCGGCCTCTGCATCCGGAACCTGCCCAGAGGTCCCTCGCGAGGATGCGCTTCCCGCGCTTTGTGCGCCTCCTTCCTCGATTGAAGAAGAGAGCCCGGCAGCGATTCCAGTTCCCCCAGCGCACATCCAACTGACCATTCCGAACGGTACACCTTTGCGGATCGCGCTCGATCAGCGCACGCGGATCGCCCACGCGGGAGAAATTGTCCACGGCAAACTCGTCGAACCCATTTACGCATTCGACCAGGTCGTGATTCCCGCCGGGAGCGTCGCCACCGGCCACGTCGCAACGATCGCTCCGGTTTCCGTTCCGAAACGCTCGATGTCTTACGCCAACGGCAACTTTTCTCCGTTTCACAAATACGAAGTTACGTTTGACCAGCTCACTCTGCCAGACGGCAAGCAAATTCCCATTCACACCACCGTCTCGCCGGGAACCGCCGAAGTCGTCCACCTTGTGAGCCATCCGGAAAAAGACAGCGAGAAACAAAAGGGCAAGGTCGCGCAGGCCGCCGAAAACACCAAAGAAGAAGCCAAGAGCAAGGCACACGAGGCCATCTCCGAGGTGACCTCGCCCGGACGCATGCAGCGCCTCAAGGAATACATCGCCAGCCAGCTTCCCTACCGTCGCCAGTATTTGAATCCCGGCACGCGCTTCAATGCTGCGCTTGATACGCCACTCGATTTTGGAGCAACCACGCGCACGATGGAGCAACTAGCCACCATCGGCGGCGCGCCCGCTCCCGATAGCCTGCTGCATGCCCGGCTGGTAGCCGAAGTCAGTTCCGCCACGGCCAAGCGCGGAACTCCCGTGGCCGCCCTTCTCACGGAACCGCTCTACTCGCCCGACCACCATCTGCTGTTGCCCGCCAACACGCGCCTGGTCGGCGAAGTCGTGCAATCCAAAGCCGCGGAAATGCTCCATCACAACGGAGAATTGCGCGTAATTTTCGAGCGCATCGAAACGCCCGAGGGAACAGCGCAAGCCATGCAAGGCAGCCTGGAAGGCGTCGAAGTCGATCGCGCCGCGCGCATGACACTCGACGAAGAAGGCGGAGCCCACACTTCGGATGACAAGAAGCGGTATCTCTCTACGGGCCTGGCCATCGTGCTCGCAGCCGCTGCGTCCCATCCCGACGCGGAACATGGCTCGACGGACGCCGCAGGAGATCCCGGTGTGCGCGCCACTGCCGGAGGTTCCGGCTTCGGCCTGGCCGGCGGCCTGATCAGCCTCGCCGCGAAATCCACGCCGGTCTCCATCGCCCTCGGAGCCTACGGCGCCTCGGCCTCCATCTATACGAATTTTCTTTCCCGCGGCCGCGATATCGTGCTGCCCAAAGACACGCCGCTGGAAATCGGCTTCGGCAATCCGCACCCGGCGCCCGCTCAGCCAAAGCCCACGCCGCAATCCTTCACGTCCCAATAAACCTCCGTTCGCTTTCTATACTGACTACTTGACAAGTCCGTTATCCTGCGCGTAGGCTCGCCTCGCGATGCAGTTGGACGCATCCCTCTCCTGGCTCGCGCTGGCGCTCACGCCCGGCTTGGGCTCCCGTCTGTGTGCCCGGCTGCTTAAGCGCTTCAATTCTCCCGAGGGCGTTTTTCGCGCTTCGCTCACGCAACTGGAATCCTGCAATCTGCCAAATTCCGCGGCGCAGGCCATCTTCAAGAAGGATGCGTGCAAGCGCGCCGAGAAGGAACTGGCAGGCATCCGAAAAATCGCCGGGTGCGGCTTGATTAACTGGACGGAGCCTGAGTATCCGCAAACACTGCTGCAGATTTACGATCCGCCCGTTTTGCTCTACGTTCGCGGCGATCCACAAATCCTTAACCTGCCGAGCCTCAGCATCGTGGGCACGCGCAAACCCACGCTGTACGGTTCGCAGATGGCCGAGCGGCTGGGACGCGATCTGGCCGCTCGCGGTTTGCTGATTGTGAGCGGCATGGCCCGGGGAATTGACGCCATTGGACATCAAGGAGCCATGGCCGCGAACGGCCGCGCCATTGGGGTCCTAGGCACGGGCATCAGCACCTGCTACCCCAAGGAAAACAAGAAACTCTTTGAAAAAGTATTGGAACGCGGCGCCATCTTGAGTGAATTCCCGCTGGGGACACATCCCGCGCCGGAAAATTTTCCAGTGCGCAATCGCATAGTGGCGGGGATGCCGCTGGGAGTCGTGGTCGTGGAAGGAGCGCAGTACAGTGGCTCGCTGATTACCGCGCGGCTGGCCATGGAATTTGGCAGGGAGGTGTTCGGGGTTCCGGGAAACGCGACGCAACCGGTGAGTTTCGCTCCCAACCAGCTGATCAAACAAGGCGCCAAGCTGGTGACCAGCGCGGAAGACGTGATCGAAGAGCTGCCCACGCCCGTCCGGGCGGCGCTGGTCCAGGCCGAGCAACCGGAAGCCGAGCAGCGGAATCTACTGGCCGCGGCCTCTTTGAACGGGAACGAAAAAAAACTCTACGATTTGCTTCACGCCGACGAACCGAGGCATATTGATGACATCGTCGAGCAGTCCGGCTTGCACTCTTCGGAAGTTCTGGCTACGCTTTTCGATCTGGAGATGAAAGGGATGATCCGGCAATTGCCGGGAAAACAGTTCAGCAAAGTGCTGTTGTAGCGCAAGTTAGGGCGTGAATCGCCGGAGACTGGTGACGCATCCAATAGCGGAAAAGCAGAGAAAATGAATCCTCAAGGCGGATTGCCGCATCTTCGTTAGGTAGCGAGAAGGACACACGCCCGCAGGGTCAGCCCTTCCTGCAGAACATTACGGAGTTACAAAGGCAACATGGCTCGTTCGCTGGTAATTGTGGAATCGCCTGCGAAGGCGAAAACGATCAACAAATATTTGGGCCGTAATTTTACGGTCAAAGCGTCCATTGGACACGTGATGGACCTGCCCAAGAAAACGATCGGCATCCGTCTGCCCGGTGAAGAAGAGGGCGGCAAGAAGAAAAAAAGGAAAGCCAAGAAGGGCAGCAAGAAAGCCAAGGAAGTGCCGGCGGGCAAGCTGATCCGTCTGGACGACGACAAGATTTTCGAGCCTACGCTGCAAATCATCGAGGGCAAGGGCAAGATTATCAACGATCTTCGCAAAGCCGCCAACTCCGCCGATGCCGTGTATCTGGCGGGCGACCCGGACCGCGAAGGAGAGGCCATCTCCGCGCATTTGGCCATGGTGCTGTCGAAGCCCTCGAAGTTCACCGAGCAGGAACCGAGCGTATCGCGTTGGAAGAAAAAAGCCGCCAAACCGGAAGCCGAAGAAGCAGTGGTGAAGGAAGAACCCAAAAAAGAGATCCCCGCGACCGACCCCAAGAAGATTTTTCGCGTCACGTTTAACGAAATTACGCCAAAAGCGATTCGCGCGGCTTTCGAGCATCCCCGTCAGGTGGACACCAATTTGGTGGATGCGCAGCAGGCTCGGCGCGTTCTCGACCGCATCGTGGGGTACAAGATTTCTCCGTTGCTGTGGAACAAGGTGCGGCGCGGCCTCTCCGCCGGGCGCGTGCAGACTGTGGCGCTGCGCCTGATCGTCGAGCGCGAACAGGAAATCCGCGCGTTCATTCCCCAGGAATACTGGACGATTCACGCGATGCTGGATGCGGGCCAGCCGCCGCTGTTTGAAGCCAAGCTGTTTAAGTACAAAGGCGAGGACATCGAGGTATCGAACCAGGAGACCGCGGACAAAATCGTCGCCGCCGTGAGCAAGGCCAAGTGGCAAGTGGCCAGCGTTACGCAGCGGGAAAAGAAGCGTAATCCTCCGCCACCGTTCACGACTTCGAAACTGCAGCAAGCGGCTTACAACCGGCTGCGCTACACCGCGAAGCGCACCATGTCGCTGGCGCAGAAACTGTACGAAGGCGTCGAACTGGGCGAGGAAGGCTCCGTCGCGCTGATCACTTATATGCGCACGGATTCCGTGCATGTTTCGAATGACGCACTCGCGGAGGTCCGCGAGATGATTCCGCAACGGTTCGGTTCAAACTATCTTCCGGAAAAACCCAACTACTACAAGTCCAAGAAAGACGCGCAGGAGGCGCACGAAGCCATTCGCCCGACGGATGCCATGCGCGCTCCGGAAGACGTGCGCAAGTATCTGGAGGACGACCTCTTCAAGCTTTATCAGTTGATCTGGCAGCGGTTCGTGGCTTCGCAAATGCTGCCCGCGATTTTCGACCAGACCACGATTGACATCAATGTAGCGGACTACACATTTCGCGCGACGGGCTCGGTGCAGAAGTTCGACGGCTATATGCGCGTGTACCAGATCCCCGCGTCGGTGGCTGATCGCGAAGACGACGAAAAAGACGACGAAGGCGAAGGCAAGTCTCTCCCACGAGTCACTGAAGGCCAGACGCTCCTGCTCGACAAGATTCGGCCGGACCAGCACTTCACGGAGCCGCCCCCGCGTTATAACGACGCCACGCTGGTGAAGGAGTTGGAAGAAAAAGGCATCGGCCGGCCTTCCACGTATGCGTCGATTATTTCGACGATTGTGGAGCGCGAGTACGTCACCAAGGATCAGGGGCGCTTTTCGCCCACGATGCTCGGCGAGCGCGTCAGCGTCCTGCTCATCAAGAGTTTTGAAGACATTTTCGATGTCACGTTCACGGCGCGGCTGGAAGAGGAACTCGACGAGATCGAAGAAGGCAAGCTGCCCTGGCGCGAAGCGGTGAAAGAGTTTTGGGAAAAATTTATCGTCGACCTGGACCGCGCCGATGACGAGATGCTGTCTTACAAGGCCGGCATCCCGACGGGCAAGAAATGCGAGAAGTGTGGCGAAGGGGAACTGCTCGAACGCATCAGCCGCCACGGATTTTTCCTTGGATGTTCGCGATATCCCGATTGCGACTTCATTCAGGACCTGTCGCCCGAACTTCCCGCGGAAACGGGCGAGCCAAAGATCGAGTATTGCGACAATTGCGGCAAGGAGATGGTGATCAAGCGCGGACGTTTCGGCACGTTCCTGGCCTGCAAGGGCTACCCGGACTGCAAGACTACGCGCCGGCTTGTGGAAGGCACGCGCATTGCTCACCAGCCTGATGAGCCGCTCGATGAAAAGTGCAAGCTATGCGGCAACGGCTTGATCAAGAAGCACGGGCGTTTTGGCGATTTCATCGGCTGCTCGGGCTATCCGAAGTGCAAGTACACGCGCCCGATCACCATGGGCATCAAATGCCCCAAGTGCAACGAAGGCGAATTTGTCCGCCGCGGCAGCGCGGGCAAAGGCGGCCGCGGCAGGCCCCGCGTTTTCTACGGCTGCTCGCGTTATCCGGATTGCGATTTCACCACGCCACACATGCCGATACCGGAGCCGTGCCCGAAGTGCGGAGCGCCGTTTATCGTCGAGAAGAAGACCAAGATCGGCACCGTGCACTCCTGCCTGAAAGAAGGCTGCGATTGGGAGCAACTGGCCCCGGAAAACCAGCCCGCCGTAGTAGCGGTCGAAGAAGCACCTGTGCCGGTCGTGGCCAAAGTCTGAGCTTCCCTCCTCCGACCAAAAAGTCGAGCAAATCCGACGCCGGCGACTCCGCTTGCGCTTATACTGTGAAGCGCCCATCCCCGAGGGATATAACGGAGTGAAACAGGCTGTCGGAAAATTCCTGGAATATCTGCACTCGGTGAAGAACTCTTCGCCGCATACCATCTCGAACTACGGCAAAGATTTGAGCCAGTTTGTGGAGTTTCTCTCACCGCCGGGAATGCATCCCCCTGCGCTTACCGGAGTAACGCATGGAATGATTCGCGAATTTGTGGCGCATCTGCACGACCATGGTCTGGAAAAAAGCTCCATCGCGCGCAAGCTCGCCGCGCTGCGGTCCTTCTTCAAATACTGCGTGCGCGAGGGCCATGTGAAGGAAAACCCCGCGCGGCTCGTGCCCACGCCGAAATTGCCGAAACGGATTCCGTCGGTACTGTCCGCCGAGGAGATGAACGGCTTCTTGAATCAGCTTGCGGAGATGGGGCCTTCCGCACCGGCTGAACGCGATTCCGCGGGAAAACGGGCGCAAATTCCCGAGAATGTTTCGGGTGCAAAATCTTCGCGGTCCAGGCGCGCAAAGCCGGGGGAGGAAAGCCTGTTGCTGCGCCGCGACCGAGCACTGCTGGAGCTCTTGTACGCCGCGGGACTGCGCGTCAGCGAGCTTACCGGTTTGAACATTATCGACATCGATGAAAAAGAACGCATCCTGCGCGTGCGCGGGAAGGGCAACAAGGAACGCATCGTCCCGTATGGAAGCAAGGCCCAGGAAGCGCTCGATAAATATTGGCCCCTGCGCGAACAGCTTCTGTCGCAATCGCATAGCGCGCGCCGCATGGCGCCGCATACCGAAGCGGTGTTTCTCAATTACGCCGGGCGGCGCCTGACGCAGCGCTCCGTGGGGCGCATCGTCAAGAAATACGTCCGCATCGTCAATATGAACTGGGATCTGCACCCGCACTCGCTGCGCCATGCCTTCGCGACGCACCTGCTGGCCGACGGCGCGGATTTGCGCGCCATCCAGGAACTGCTCGGACACCAATCGCTTTCGACCACGCAGAAGTACACGCACGCCTCCATCCGGCAGCTGATGGACATTTACGACAAGTCGCATCCCCACGCCTGATTCCTGCATCTATCCGTATTTGCCACTCTGCGCCGTTGCGATACTCTGAGAGCGATTGGGGAATACTTGATGGGACTGCGTCATGCGTTTGGAGTTGTTTTGTTTGTGGTTTGCGCAGCGGTTCTGACTGCGCCCGTTCGCGCCCAGGACAATTATGAAATTCAAGTCTACAACTACGAGCAGGTCGAGCCAGGCCACACCATGGTCGAGCTGCACAGCAACTTCACGATTGACGGGAGCAAGACCGTTCAGGATGGAATTCTTCCCACAAACCACGCGGAGCATGAAACCATCGAAATCACCCACGGATTCACCGAGTGGTTCGAGACAGGGTTTTACATCTTTACTTACGAGCGCAACGGTCAAGGAATCCAGTGGGTCGGCGACCACATCCGGCCGCGCTTTCACATTCCGAAGAAATGGAATTGGCCCGTGGGCCTCAGCCTATCGAACGAAGTCGGCTACCAGCGCCGGAAGTTTTCCGCCGATACCTGGACCTGGGAGATGCGGCCGATCATCGACAAGCAGATAGGGAAATGGTATCTGGATTTCAATCCGACTTTCGACAAGTCCTTGCACGGCGAAACGGTTCACCAGGGATTTGTTTTTTCGCCCAACGTAAAAATCAGTTACGACTTCACGAAGAAAATCACCGGCGGGATCGAGTATTACGGCTCGGTCGGACCGGCCACGGACTTTTCTCCCATCAGCCAACAGCAACACCAGATTTTTCCGGCCATCGACCTCAACTTAGCACCGAACTGGGAAATAAACTTCGGGCTCGGCGTTGGCGTCACGCGCTCCACCGATCATCTGATTGCCAAAATGATTCTCGGCTATCGGTTCAATTTTTGACGCGTCTTTAAGCGGGAAAGGCCTACGAGGAGACGGCGATGAACTGGAATCTTGCGCAAATCAATATTTCGCGGCTGCTCGCTCCGCTGGACGACCCGCAAATCGCCGGGTTCGTCAGCCAACTGGATGCCATCAACGCGTTGGCGGATAAGGCCAACGGATTTGTCTGGCGGCTGAAATCGGATTCGGGCAACGCCACGGACATCGCCTACAACGACGACCCCTTCGTGATCGTGAACATGTCCGTCTGGAATTCGCTCGAGGCGCTGCGCGATTTCGCTTACAAGTCGGACCACGTCAAGGTTTTTCGCCAGCGCGCAAGCTGGTTCGAGAAAATGTCCAAGCCAAGTTATTGCCTGTGGTGGATTCCCGCGGGGCATAAGCCGACGGTTGCCGAAGGGCGCGAGCGTCTGGAGTGCTACCAGAAGCATGGGGCGACGCCTTACTCTTTCTGGTTTTCACAACACTTTCCGCGACCGGCGGACGAAGCCGTCCGGGTCTGATTCCTGCCCTTGGAAAATTCCTGAAAAGAAAAACGGCTGGCAGCACAAGCCGCCAGCCGTTTCCTGATCTTGTATAGAAAGTTCGGTGAAATTACCGGTGTCCACCACCACCGTGGCCGCCGCCACCACCGTGGAACCCACCGCCGCCACCGTGAAATCCACCGCCGCCGTGGAACCCGCCACCGCCGCCATGAAATCCACCGCCGCCGTGGAACCCGCCGCCGCCGAAGTTACCGCGGCCAGAGAAGCCGCCACGCCCCGCGAAACCGCGATTCCCGCCGAAACCGCGCCCGCGTCCATCAAAACCACGGCCACCGAAGCCACGTCCACCGAATCCGCGTCCAAAGCGGCCCCGGCCAAAACCGTCGCGATCAAAACCGCGTCCGCGGAAGCCAAAGCCACGAAACCACGGGCCGCCGCCGATGAAGACACCGCCGTAGAACCACTCAGGTCCATAGAAGCCGTAAGGAGCGCAGTCATACGGATAATATCCGTAGTAGCCGTAAGCGCAGACCGGCTCACCGTAGCCGTAACCGTAGTAACCCGGCCCAGCGCCGACATAGACCTGGGCCTTAGACGGAGCCGCCGCAGGAAGCAGGAAAATACCGAGTAAAGCCAAATACCCAAGATACCTTAGATAACGCATGTTTGACCTCGCCAGACCCGAATCGTTCAGACAAGATCGATTCGGAACCAGGCTCTTCTAGGCACCTTAAGATTACTCCAAAGCACCTATCCATTAGAACTCCAAAAGGGGGAAAAAGTTGCGGTGCTCGTGGCGAAAGTTGTTGAAAGTACTAAACCTAGCTCCCGTCCGCCGACGGATGGGCTCAATAGGGATCTGACTTGTGCGATGTTGGGGGAAGGACGGAGGGGCAAATCCATGGGCCGCTGAAAGAGTAGTGTCAGGGATGCGCCCGGTCTATTCTGTCAGGGATGTGCCCGGTCTGTACCCACCCCTGTACCCCCCTCCCCCCCGTTTTGCATAGGTGTTCATTCTAAAGGGAGATAAAGTTCTTTGTCTTGAGACACTTTTGCAAGTGTTGATTCTAAAGGCAGTTAGTCGAAGGGCAAAAATGTGCGATTTTTGATGAGCTTTTTGGCTGTGGAAAAGCGCCGATTCCTCCCTGAGAATACGACTGTTGGGAAATAAAAAAAGCGGGAGCAGAGCTCCCGCACTCCAAAGGCAAATTTACCCATTGGGTATATTATTAACAATAAATTGACCTGTCAAGAGTGAATTACCTGCCTTCTTGCCCTTATTGTGTGATTCCAAACCTCTGCAGACTGCAACCCGCAGCGGCGCTTGATTGTTCGTTGACGATGTTGGGCGTGAACCCGTATAATCAGGGTTTGCTTCAAGCTCTTGGAGGGCAGATGTACGCCGTTATTCAGACCGGGGGAAAGCAGTATCGCGTCGCGCCCGGCGACACCATTCGGATTGAACGAGTTACGGGTGACGTGGGTGAGAAAGTGACGTTTGGGTCGGTCCTGGCGGTGCACACCGACGAGAAAAAGGTCGTGCTGGGCTCGGACGCTTCGAAGGCCACAGTGACGGGCAAGATCGTGGCGCAGGGGCGTTCGAAAAAGGTCACGGTGCTCAAGTTCAAGAAGACCAATCAATATAAGATTCAGCGCGGGCATCGCCAGAACTACACCGCGGTGCAGGTCAGCGAAATCAAGCTGTAAACTCTCTCCAGCCAAACGTCTTCCAACTTTGGTTGTTCTGAAAAAAGGATTAGGTCATGGCACATAAGAAGGGCGGCGGCTCCTCGACAAACGGCCGCGATTCACACGGGCAAAGGCTGGGCGTGAAGCGCTTCGGCGGGCAGCTCGTGAATGCGGGCACGATCCTGGTGCGGCAACGTGGGACCAAGCACCAGGCCGGCGAAGGCGTCGGTCAGGGCAAGGACGACACGCTGTTCGCGCTGGTGACGGGCTACGTGAAGTTTCTGGATAAGGGCCGCCACGGCCGATTCATCACGGTTGAGCCAGCCGGGCAAGCCAAGTCCGCGGTGAATTGAGCTAACGCTCGAAACGTGCGTATGTTTTGTCTTTGGTTTTTGCTTTATGCCGGGCGGACCTTGGTCCGCCCCGTTTTTTCTCTAGCTGACATGCAACGACCATCTCCCATTTTGTTTTTGGCACTGTAGCCGGCTACATGCAAAGGAATCCGCTGTGTTTGTTGATGAAGCTAAAATATACGTGAAAGCCGGGAACGGTGGAAACGGCTGCGTGGCGTTTCGCCGGGAGAAGTACGTGCCGCGCGGCGGTCCATCGGGCGGGGACGGCGGCAGCGGCGGCAGCATCTACCTGGAAGCGAACATCAACGACAACACGCTGCTGCGTTACCGCTACAATCGCGAGTTTAAAGCCGATCGCGGGAGGCACGGCGAGGGCTCTAATTGTACCGGCCACTCCGGCGAGGACATGATTCTGCAAGTTCCTGTGGGAACGCTCGTTTTCGATCAGCAAACGAACGAAACGATTGCTGACCTGGCAACCCCGGGCCAGCGCGTGCTGATCGCACACGGCGGGCGCGGCGGGCGCGGAAACCAGAACTTTGCGAAGCCGTGGCACCAGGCTCCGCGCGAGCATGAAGACGGTTTTCCCGGCGAAGAGCGCCATCTGCGGTTGGAACTCAAACTTCTCGCGGACGTGGGACTGGTTGGCTTTCCCAACGCCGGCAAATCGACGCTCATCTCGGTTATTTCCGCAGCGCGGCCGAAGATTGCGAACTATCCATTCACCACGCTGGAGCCCAATCTGGGCGTGGTGAACGCGGACGGCGGAACGGGCGGGCACGGCACGGAGTTGGGACGGACTTTCGTTGTGGCGGATCTGCCCGGGCTGATCGAAGGCGCGCATGAAGGCGCGGGGCTGGGGATACGTTTTTTGCGGCATGTGGAGCGCACGCGGCTGCTTGTGCACCTGATCGATACAAGCGACTCGAATGCGGATGATCCGATTCACTCGTTCGAGATCATTTCCGGCGAACTGCATGCTTTTAGCGAGTCGCTGACGGAAAAACCGCTGATTGTGGTGGCGACCAAACTGGACGCTACGACGGATCGCACCCGGCTTGAGACCCTTCGTGATTTCTGCAAGGAACGCAAACTCGAATTCCACGCTATCTCGGCCGTTGCGGGAGACGGCGTAAAGGACCTGGTTCGCTCGATCGCCGATGCGCTGGACCGGATTCCGCGGCACGCGGCTGATTCCGCTCTGGATGATGCGCCTACCGCGCACGAGAGTGACGCGGACGCGGCGGGGCCGGACTCTTTGCCGACATCGGCGAAGCATTCGTGAGAATATTGTCCAGTACAGCTTCTTGGGAGAGGCATTGACGACCACGCAAGCGCACCGCACCGCCGCAAAACATCATCCGCGCAGCATCGCGCTTTTTGGCGGGTCCTTCGATCCCATCCACAACGGCCATCTTGCGGTGGCGCGTGCGGCCGACCGGCGTTTCAATTTCGACGAAATCCATTTCATCCCGGCGAGCCGGCCGCCGCACAAACTGAAGCAACACCTGGCGCCGTTTCCGCATCGTTTTGCCATGGTCTCGCTGGCGTGCACCGAGCATCCGCACTTTGTACCCTCGCTGGCCGAAGCGGGCGAGGATTTCAGCGGCACGCAGCTACACTATTCGGTGGACACGGTGCGCTATTTCCGGCACGCGTATCACAGCCAGGGCGACCGTATTTTTTTCATCATTGGCGCCGACGCTTTCCTGGATATTCCCGTCTGGAAGGAATACGAAACGCTCCTCGGCTTGTGCGATTTCATCATCGCCAACCGTCCCGGGATCCGCCCGGAGGCACTGCGGCTGGTGATTCCGCCCGACCTGATGGCGCGCGCGGACACCAAGAAAGAAGCTGAAAACGGACAAGCATCGCAGGTGGTGGCCCGGCTTCAGCGCACCACCGTTTATCTTCTCGAGAATGTTTCGAGCGAGGTATCCGCGACCGACATTCGCCGGCGCACGAATCGCGGGCAGTCGATTCATGGACTTGTCTCCGCGCGCGTCGAGGAATACATTCTTAAACAAGGCTTATACCGGTGAAATTAGAAACCCTGCCACAAGGCGTGCGCCTCGCCGTCGAAGCAGCGCAAAACAAAAAAGCAGCAGGCATTACGGTGCTTGACCTCAGCGGTCTCGGGGCGTTTACGCAGTACTTTGTCATTTGTACCGGCTTCAGCACACCGCAGGTGCAGGCCATCTGCACGGAAGTCGAGGGGCAGCTTCACAAAGAAATGAAGCGTTCGCCGGAGCATCGGGAAGGCCAGCGCTCGGCGGAGTGGGCGCTGCTGGATTTCGGAAGCTTTGTGGTGCATGTGTTCAGCGAGCAAGCGCGACGTTACTACGACCTCGAACGCTTGTGGCGTTCCGCGGCAAAACTGGAACTTGCCGATGCGCCGGAAGGAAGGCCTTCCCAAGACGCAATGCGCACTCTTTCCAGCGGCCGCGAACATTTTTCGGATGAAGCGGTCTCCAAATGAGCGCGGAGCGATTGCCGTGGATCTCGGAAGATCCCGCCTCGCTCCGTCTTCTCGAACTGGCGCAAAAAGTAGCCGCCGCGCCAACCACGCTGCTGATCACCGGGGAAAGCGGCACCGGCAAGGATCACCTCGCGCGGCTCATCCATGAACTTGGCCCGCGGCGCGACGCACCGTTTCTGAAAATTGACTGCGCCAGCCTTCCACCGCAACTCGTGGAGAGCGAACTTTTTGGGCACGAGCGTGGAGCTTTTACGGGCGCGGTGGAGCGGAAGCTTGGGCGTTTTGAGCTGGGCGGGAACGGGACGATTGTTCTGGACGAAGTCGCGGCACTCACGCCTGGCGCACAGGGGAAACTCTTGCGCATTTTGCAGGAGCGGACATTCGAACGCCTGGGTGGGACGGAAACTTTGCACATCGAAGCTCGCTTGATCGGTCTGACGAATGTGGATCTTCCGGCGGCGGTCAAGAATGGCCACTTTCGCGAGGATCTTTTTTTTAGGTTGAACGTTCTGGCCATCGCGGTTCCACCTCTGCGCGAGCGCCGCGCGGATATCCTGCCGCTCGCCGATCATTTGCTGATCACGCTTCGCGTGGTGCACGGCCGTTCCCAAGCGCAGTTGAGCGATGATGCGCGCCGCGCACTGGCCGCGTACGAATGGCCGGGGAATGTGCGGGAGCTTCGCAACGCTCTGGAGCGCGCTATGGTCTTCTCGCAAAACGACCAACTCGAGCCCGGCAATTTTCCCGAGAATGTCCGGGCCGCGGGCCCAGGCACGGTTGGTTCCACGGCGGGTCTGCGCTCGCTGGAAGCCGTCGAGCACGAAGTGATCGCCGCGACCCTCGAAGCTACGCACTACAAAATCAGCCGCGCCGCGGAAATCCTGGGGATCAGCCGCAAGACGCTGCTCGAAAAACGCAAGAAGTACGGTCTGAAGTGAAACTCCGGCTGCTCATGCTGGGCAAGACGCGCCGCCCTGAGTTCCGCGCGGCGCTGGACGATTACGTGAAACGCATCGGGCGGTCGTGTCCCATTGAGGTGAATGAAGTACGCGACGGAGTGGCGGCCGGAAAAAAACTCGATGCCGACCGCGCGGCAACCGTCGTCCTTCTCGATGCCGCGGGGAAGAATCTCGATTCGAACGCTCTTGCCCAATGGCTGGGCGAGCAGCGCGACCGCGGCACGCGCGAGATTATTTTTCTTTGCGGGGACGCCGACGGCTTTCCCGAGTCCCTGCGCCAGCGCGCGCAGCAGAAACTTTCTCTTAGCGCCATGACCTACTCGCACGAACTGGCCCGCGTCATGCTTGCGGAGCAGCTCTACCGGGCCTTCGCCATCCTTTCCGGCAGCCCCTATCCCAAATAGCCGGCGTGATGTAATACCATACTCGCCATGTCCATTCGCATCTCTGCCGACGAAGGCCAGCCTTCCGCTTCGATCGAAATCCCGCTGGATAAACCGTTGCCCGACTACGATCTCGATCAGCTCGAACAGCCCACGCCGCGAGACGTAGACGGAATCCTGGTTTCACAAGGTTTCCGCGACCTCATCGACGATGCACGTGGCGTGCTGATGGAGATCCTTGCGCATCCTCCCTATCGGGCAAATTCTCCGGAGAACGCGAAACTCGACTTCACCCACTCGGCTCCCGCGCCTCTCGAGCTGACACAGCTCACGGGAGCCATCTGCCCCGGCGATGACGAGGTGTATCGCCCCGGATTGTGGATCGTCCTTCGCGATGCGCATGCCAAGCCGAAAACGGCGCTGCCGCAAGCGACGCAGGAACGTATCGCGGCGATTGCCGCTGAACTCGTCAAGCGCCTGCAGCTCGCTTAGAGGCGATCCTGTAAAATAGATTACTGAGACAAGAAACATGCCGGAAGAAAAAGGACTGCTCATCGTTTACACAGGGCCGGGCAAGGGGAAGACGACTTGCGCGCTGGGCACGGCGTTTCGCGCCGTCGGGCAGGGGTTGCGCGTGCTGATGGTGCAGTTCATCAAGGGGTCATGGCACTACGGAGAGCTGGACGCGGCTAAGATGCTGGGCGACGACAAGTTTGAGATTCGCCCGATGGGACGCGGGTTCGTGAAAATCGGCGGCGCGGAAACAGATCCGGAAGATATCAAGTTGGCGCAGGAATGCTGGCAAGCGGGCCGCGATGCCATTTACAGCGGAAAGTATGATCTGGTGGTTCTCGACGAAATCAACTACACCATCAGCTACAAGATGCTCGATGCCGAGGAGGTTGCGGAGGGGCTGAAGAATCGGCCGGAGCGCGTACACGTCATCTGCACGGGGCGCAACGCGCATCCACGGATCACCGAGCTGGCCGACCTCGTCACCGAGATGCGCGAGGTGAAACACCCGTACACCAAGGGTATACTGGCTCAGCGGGGGATTGACTATTAAGCGTGTGGCATACCGCCTCGATCGTAGGGGCGCAGCATGCTGCGCCCCTACAAGGCAAGGGCTCGGCGAACGGCGCGGGCGTCACTTTCAGCTTTAGACTTTCGACTGTCAACTTCTTCTATGGCTTGGTTTAAGCGCGACAAAAAATCGATTGATCAAACAACTCCGCCCGAGGAGCGCCGCGTGCGCACCGAAGGTTTGTGGGTGAAGTGCGAATCCTGCCGGACGATTGTTTTTCGCAAAGACCTGGAAGCCAATCTCTTCGTCTGCCCCAAGTGCCAGTTCCACTTCAAAATGGATGCCAAGCGGCGCCTCGAGATGCTGTTGGACGGCCGCTGGACCGAGCACGACGCCGGGATGACCTCGACCGACCCGCTCAAATTCGTGGACACCAAGCCTTACGCAACCCGGCTCAAGGAAGCTCGTAAAAAACTCGGCATGAACGACGCCATCATCACTGCCGAAGGCCAGCTCAATGGCCGCCCGGTGGTTTGCTGCGCGATGGAGTTCGGATTCATTGGGGGCTCGATGGGCGCGGTGGTGGGAGAAAAAGTCACTCGCGGCATCGAACTGGCCATCGATACGCATCAGCCGTTCATCGCGGTTTCCTGCTCGGGCGGGGCGCGCATGATGGAAGGCACCATCAGCCTGATGCAGCTCGCTAAAGTTTCGGCCGCGCTCGCGCGTCTCGACGAAGCAAAGCTGCCGTACATTTCTTTGCTCACTGATCCCACGACCGGCGGCGTCACGGCGAGCTTCGCTATGCTTGGCGATCTGAACATCGCCGAACCTGGCGCGCTCATTGGCTTCGCCGGGCCGCGTGTCATCGAGCAAACCATCCGCCAGAAACTCCCCGAAGGTTTTCAACGGTCCGAATTTTTGCTCGAACACGGCTTCCTCGATGCCGTCGTGCCCCGCAAAGAGTTGAAGTCCTTCATTGCCAGCTCGCTTGATTTGCTCTTGAGCTGAGATGAATTACGATGCCGCCGTTCGCTACCTGCTTTCTCTCGGCCGCGAATTGGCGGCGCCCACGCAGGCCGCGGCGGCGAAGTTCGATCTCGAAAACATCACCGTTCTTGCCGAGCGTCTGGTGCGCCCCGATCGCGCTTATCCCAGCGCGCACATCGCCGGCACCAACGGCAAAGGCTCGACCGCGGCGTTTCTTGAATCGATCCTGCGCCATGCCGGGTTTCGAACAGGCCTGAACACTTCGCCGCACCTGGAAAAAATCAACGAACGCATCCGCATCAATGGCGAAGAGATTAGCGATGAGGGTTTCGCGGAAACCCTGACGCGCATTCAGACGGTAACTGAAGATCTGCTCGCCGCGGGAAGACTCCGGGCTCATCCGACGTACTTCGAGTGCGTCACGGCCATGGCGTTCGAATACTTCGCCCGCGAACGCGTTGAATTTGCCGTCTTCGAAGTGGGCCTCGGCGGGCGGCTCGACGCCACGAATATCGTCAAGCCCGTAGTCTCGAGCATCACGCGCATAGACTTCGATCACGAAAATTTTCTTGGCCATTCCCTCAGCGAAATCGCCGCGGAAAAGGCGGGCATCCTGAAGCCTTGGGTGCCGGTTGTGCTGAGCGAGCAGCGCCCCGAAGCGCGCGAGGCCGTCCTGGCGCGCGCACAGGAACTGCACTGTCCGGTCATCGAAGTCCCTGCCGCTTATCGCATCGAACACGAATCCATGCAAGACGGCTGTGCCCGTGCTCACGTCACTGAAATCGCTTCCGGCGCTTCCTTCGAGATAGCGCCGCGTCTCCCCGGCCGCTTTCAGCTGGAAAACGCACTCAACGCGCTTGCTGCGGCACGCCTCCTTGCTGAAAAAGGCTTCCGCATTCCCGACGAAGCCATTACGCACGGCATCGCAAGCGCAGTCTGGCCGGGGCGCCTCGAAAAGCTGCAATCGCATCCCGATGTTTACCTTGACGGCGCGCACAATCCTTCGGCGGCGCGCGAACTCGCTACTTTCCTCGAACAAAACTTCGCACATCGTAAGATCTGGCTTCTCTACGGCGCGCTCCGCGACAAGGCAGTCGATGAAATCGCTGGGGTTCTTTTTCCTCATGCTGCCGAAGTGATTTTCACGGAGCCGCGCACCACACGCGCGATTTCCGCCGCGCAACTTGCCGAAATGGCCGCCGATTACGCCACGCATTTCTCGATCATCCCTGACGGCGAGAAGGCCCTCGACCACGCGCTGGCCCACGCCGCGCCCGACGACGTCATTTTCATCACCGGCTCTCTCTATCTCGTCGGCCAGTTGCGTCATTATTGGAAGAATCGTGTTCAGGTTCACACGTGATGATCACGGTGGAAAGGCGAGGACTTGTCTCGCTGTAGGGGCACGATATATCGTGCCCCTACGGTCGAAGAAACGGCATGATTGCTAAAGAAAAGGGCGGATCAATTGCGTCGAAACCTCTCGTCGGCATCATCATGGGCTCGACTTCGGATTGGGAAACGATGGAGCATGCCGCCAAAACGCTGAGCGAACTGAATGTTCCACATGAAACACGCGTGGTCTCTGCTCATCGCACGCCGGACCTCTTGTTCGAATACGCCGCCAGCGCGGAGAAGCGCGGCATCGAAGTCATCATCGCCGGCGCAGGCGGCGCGGCGCATCTTCCTGGCATGACCGCTTCGAAGACGGTCTTGCCTGTTCTCGGCGTTCCCGTCGAGTCCAAAGCCCTCAAGGGCCTCGATTCGCTGCTCTCCATCGCGCAAATGCCTGGCGGCATCCCTGTGGGAACGCTCGCCATTGGCAAAGCGGGCGCCATCAACGCCGCGCTGCTCGCCGCCGCGATTCTCGGCGCGAAGCATCCACAAATCCGCGAAGCGTTACGCCAATTCCGCTCGGAGCAAACTCACCGCGTTCTCGCCACTCCCAATCCGTCCGCCACACTCGCGCCGCGCAAGTCTAAAACCAAGTTCAAAACGAGGAAGCGCGCGTGACCATCGGCATCCTCGGCGGCGGGCAGCTTGGCTACATGCTGGCGCTCGCGGGCTATCCGCTTGGGCTGCACTTCCGTTTTCTCGACCCCTCGCCGGAAGCACCCGTTGGCCGCATCGCCCAGCGTGTGACTGCGGATTACACGGATCAAGCCGCGCTCGAAAAATTTTCAAACGGTCTGGAACTCGTCACCTACGAATTTGAAAACGTTCCCGTCGAAGCTGCAAATTTTCTTTCTGAACGCGTCCCCGTCCTACCGCCACCGGCCGCGCTCGAAGCCGCCCAGGACCGCCTCCACGAAAAACATCTGTTCCAAAAACTCGGCATTCCCATCACCGAGTTTGCCTCCGTATCTTCTGCAAAGGAATTCGATGCCGCGGTGAAAATGCTCGGTCTTCCGGCCATTCTGAAAACTTGCCGCATGGGTTACGACGGCAAAGGCCAGTGGATCCTGAAAACCGCCGAAGACGTCGCTCGCGCCAAAAGCGAGTTGCCGAAAGTGCCGCTCGTCCTCGAACGCTTCGTGTCCTTCACTCGTGAACTTTCCGCTCTCGCGGTCCGCTCGCGGTCCGGCGAAACCGCTCTTTACCCCCTGGTCGAAAATCACCATCGCGGCGGCATTCTGCGTCTTTCTCTCGCTCCCGCGCCGCGCCTCGATGCCGCCGTTCAACGCGCCGCGGAAGACGCCGCCCGCCGCGTCCTTGAATCGCTGAACTATGCCGGCGTCCTGGCCATCGAATTCTTCGAATGCAACGGCCGCCTGCTTGCCAACGAAATGGCTCCGCGCGTCCACAATTCCGGCCATTGGACCATCGAAGGCGCCATCACCAGCCAGTTCGAAAACCATCTTCGCGCTGTCCTCGGCCTTCCGCTCGGTTCCACCGGACCCACCGGCCATTCCGCCATGCTCAACCTGATAGGAAACGTCCCCGATTCCGCCGAAGTCCTCGCCGTGCCCGACGCCCACCTTCATCTCTACGGCAAGTCCCCGCGCCCCGGCCGCAAGCTCGGCCATCTCACCCTGCGCGCCGCCTCCCCCGAACGCCTCGCCCTCCGCCTCTCCGAACTCCCCTCCTTCTTCCACCGTCCCGACTTCTGCCTCGACGCCGTCCTATCCCCTTCTGCCTCCCGCCTCTCTTGATCCTCCACACGGTTGCCGCCTCCCCGCCCGGATGCTACGATTCGGTGTTCAACGGTCCCCGCCATGACCCTAGAGAACCAATCCCACCGGCCACGTGTTGGCATTCCCTGGCGCACTGCCCAGGAGGAAGCCGCGGAAAACCGCCCCAAAATACGGAATTACGAAGATTCCGTCCGCAGAGCTGGCGGCGAACCTGTCCTCCTGCCGTTGACCGACCCTGCGGAGCTCCAGCGGCTTCTGCCAGCCCTGGACGCCTTTGTCCTCCCCGGCAGCCCTGCGGACATCGATCCTGCCGAATACGGCGGCCTCAACGGGGGGAAGTCCGAACCGGCCGACCCTCCTCGCGAGCAAACCGACCGCGCCATTCTGGATCACGCCTTTGCTGAAAAGAAGCCCGTCCTTGCCATCTGCTACGGCTGTCAGCTACTGAATGTCTATCTAGGCGGCACGCTGATTCAGGATCTGCGGACCGAGATAGGCACGGCCACGCCACATCGCAAGCTGGATGTGGCGCCCCAACCGGAAGAGGACCCGATTCACGGCGCTACGCTTGAGCCCGCAAGCCGCCTCGCGTCTATCGCTGGCGGCGCGCACGCTGAAATCAACAGCTCGCATCACCAGGCCATCGACAAGCCAGGAAAAAATCTGCGTATTACCTCGCACGCCACCGATGGAATCATCGAAGGCGTTGAATGGACAGGCGACTCCAACTGGGTCGTCGGCGTACAGTGGCATCCCGAGCGGATGCTCGGCGAAGCTTTCGCCGAGAGGCTGTTTAGCGATTTCGTCGCTGCCGCGCGCAGCGCCCGGGCCGCGAGTTTGCAAAAAGCATAGTTTTTCGCTGGACGATTTTCGTTTTTATACTTTCTGGGGGACAGGATGATTTCACTTGCAGGCAAGGCGGCGCTCATTACCGGAGGTTCACGCGGCATTGGAGCGGCAGCCGTCAAACTCTTCGCGCAGGCCGGGGCCGATGTGGTCTTCAATTACAACAAGGCCAAGGATGCCGCAAAGCAAGTCGAGCAGGATGCAGGAAAGCACGGCACACGCGTGGAAGCCTTCAAAGCCGATGTCAGCCGCCATGCCGACAACAAAAAACTCGTCGACCAGTGCATCGCGCGGCTCGGCCGGCTGGACATTCTCGTCGCCAACGCCGGTATCTGGAACGCCGATGACCTCCCGATCGAAAAAATGACGGAGAAGCAGTGGGACGACATGCTGCGCATCAATCTCAAGAGCGTCTATTCCGTCGTTCACTTTGCCGTCCCGCAAATGATCAAGCAGAAGTCCGGCAAAATCATTCCCATCAGTTCCACCGCCGGACAGCGCGGCGAATCGTTTCACACCCACTACGGAGCTTCCAAGGGCGGCACGATCAGCCTGACCAAGGGACTGGCCGCCGAGCTCGCCCGTCACAATATTCTGGTGAACTGCGTTGCGCCCGGCTGGGTGGCCACCGATATGTCCAGCGGCGTTCTCAACTCCAAGGCGGGCCAGAAGATGGTTGCCGGCGCGATTCCGCTGGGTCGCGCCGCCAGCGCGGAAGAAGTGGCCGGGCCGATCCTGTTCCTGGCATCGGACCTGGCCAACTTCATGACCGGCGAAGTCATCAATGTAAACGGAGGTTCGGTCTTGTGCGGTTGAAGCTTGCGCAGATTATCGCCGTCCTGTTTTTCTGTGGCGTTGTGTTCGTGCCGCGCGCTTCGGCGCAAAATCCGGACACCATGATGCCGGAAGCCAGCGCCACCAAAGCCAAGCAAGTGCTTGCTCAGCTCATCGACGCCATGGGCGGCGCCACCTATCTTGGTGTTCGCGAGAGCCAGTGCTCGGGCCGGCGGGCCTTGTTTGGCCACAACAGCGAGACGACTGGGTTCGTTCTTTTTGTCGATGAGCGTCGCTACCCGGACAAAGACCGCACCGAGTACATCGCCAAGGGACACAACGGCATTCTGGGTTCGTTGATTGGCATCGATGGCCTGTACATCACGCACGGCGGCACGATCGTCACCGTCTACAATGGCGCGCAAGGCTGGACCCTCGACCGCAGCGGCGTTTCCGAAGTGCCCGCTACGGCCATCACCGATTTTCAAGAGAGCGTTCAACGAGACATCAATAATCTCCTGCGAGTCCGCCTGAATGAACCCGGCATGATATTTCGTTACGGCGGCAGAGACACGGTGGACTTGAAACAGGTTGATTGGGTCGAGCTGACCGACCGCGAGGAACGCACCTTTCGTCTCGCGGTCGACCAGACCACACATCTTCTGGTTCACAGCGTGGTCACCACCACCGACGAAGAGTCGCATCAACGCAACGATGAAACCACGATCTACACCAATTACCAGTTGAGAGAAGGCGTTCAAGTGGCCATGCAAATTTCCCGCGAAAAGAATGGCCGCCGTACCTACCAGGCTTTTTACGACTCCTGCCGGTACAATCCGAATTTCCCTGACGATTTGTTCACCCGCTCCGGCCTCGAGAAGCATGGCTCCGACCTCGGCGTGAAGAAAAAATAAGCGCGCCACGCCGCCGCAATGAATCTCTCGCCCCGCCAGCAACGCGCGCTGCAATCCATTTGTGAAACGTTTGCTCCCGCTGCTGACGGCTGGCCCTCTGCAGTAGAAATGGGCATTCCCGCCGCGATCGCCGAAGCTCTCGACTTCAATCCGCGAATGTCCGATCGCGCAGAACTTCTCCAGCTTCTCGATCTTTGGGATTCGCGTCTGCACTCGCTGTTCACTGTCGGTCGCTTCCAGAATTTTTCCGCGCTCCCGCCCAAAACACGCGCTCGCGTTCTGCTCTCCTGGGCTGACAGCACTCTCGGCAAACGCCGCGCTGCATTTCAGGCGCTGCGCAAAGCTATCGGTTTTCTCTATGTCATGCTGCCTGGCGCAAACGGCGCGCGCAGTCCCGTCTGGGACAAATTCGGTTATCCCGGTCCTCTCGGAGCGCAAAAGTCATCTTCACAGCGTCCGCTGGCGGTCACGGTCCCACAGCGCGACATGGAGTTGTCCTGCGACGTCTGCATCATCGGCTCCGGAGCAGGTGGTGGGACGGCCGCCGCAGTTCTAGCCGGGGCTGGGAAGGACGTCATCGTCCTCGAAGCTGGCGGCTACTTCGACGATGCCGACTTCGATGGCGCGGAACTTGGCGGCTTCCGCAATCTGTATGCGGAGGCGGGATTCGCTGCAACTGCCGATCACAGTGTCGGACTTCTTGCGGGAGAATGTTTCGGCGGCGGGACGGTCGTCAACTACACCACTTCGTTTCGAACGCCGGATGACGTGCGCGCCGAATGGGCTGCGGCTGGAGTTCCGTGGTTCACCAGCGACGAATATACGCGGAGTCTTGATGCGGTCTGCGCGCGATTACATGTCAATCTCGATCACAATCGCGTTTCGGCGCGAGAACAGATACTTGACCGAGGATTGAAAGCCCTCGGCTGGCACGCTGCAGCCATGCCGCGCAACGTTGTGGGCTGCGACCAGGGCAAAGTTTGCGGCTACTGCGGGTATGGGTGCGCGATTGGCGCGAAACAGTCCACGACAAAAACGTGGCTCGCGGACGCGCAAACTGCCGGTGCGCGGTTTGTCGTGGAAACGCGCGCCCAACGCATTCGAATGGAAGCGGGGGCCGCTACTGGCGTGGAAGCCCGTTCGAAAAGCGGCCACCAGATCAATATCCGGTGCAAAGCGGTGGTCGTTGCTTGCGGTGCGATTCATACGCCGGCACTTTTGCTGCGCTCGGGTCTACGCAACGAAAACATCGGCCGGCATCTTCATTTGCATCCTGTTTCGAATGTTTGTGGCGTGTTCGACGAGGAAATTCGTCCGTGGGAAGGCACCATGCAGGCGATCTACTCCGACCAGCATCGCTTCCTCAACGGAAATTACGGCGTGAAGTACGAAACCACCGCGCTGCAGCCGGTGATTGCCGTTGCCGTGCTGCCGTGGCGCGAACCGCAGCATTACCGGACTTTGCTAGGCAAGCTGGACCACACCGCGGCTATCGGAGTCCTTTTGCGTGACCGCGACAGTGGCCGCGTGACCATCAACCACGAAGGTAATCCCGTTTCTCACTATTCACTTTCCGAATTCGATCGCGGCCATCTTCGTCACGGATTCCTGGGGGCTGCGCGCATTCTGGAAGCTGCCGGTGCGCGTCTCATTTTTTCGCCGCATGCAAAGTGGTGCGGTTATGAACCGGGGCGTTCCAGTGAAAGTAATGGCTCGCTCGAGAGTTTTACGAAGGCGATGGATTCCGCGGGCTGGGATTCCGGACGCCTCGCGCTCTTTTCGTTTCACATCATGGGAAGCGCGAGACTCGGCGGGTCGCCGAAAACCTCCGTCACCGATCCCGACGGGCAAACGTGGGAAGTGCGAAACCTTTATGTGATGGATGGCTCTTCGTTTCCCAGCGCTTCCGGCGTCAACCCCATGATCTCCATCGAAGCCATAGCCCACCGCAACGCCAACGCTCTCGCCGTGACGGCAGGCCGATAGAGTTTCGCGAGGCCTCGGGATGGGGCGGTTTCTCGCACGTGCGAGGCCCCTAAACCCCTCCGACACTGCTAGTTCCAAGCCTAAAGGGGTGTCCGCGAGTGTTCTTCCCAGGGGAAGAAACTTGGCCATGGATGCTAGTCTTTTCCATAGGCTCAGCCCGTCTTGTTACATTTCTACCCCTCTTGCTGCCAGTTCGTATTAACCCCTAGCCACTCCAGCGCTGAAAGCGATAGTATTAATGCCCATCCACCCTGGCTTCCTGGCATCGGGATTGCTCCTTTATGGAACGATTGTCCCTCAGGCAGGTAGCCGGCTCGGACTGCGGAAGAGGAAGTTGACTTGGGAACGAACGTGACACCGAAGCGCGCTGCGGCAAGCCGCAATTCCGGCTTCAGCCTGGTGGAAATGGTCCTGTCCCTTGTCGTGGTGTTGATCCTCGCCGCGATTGCTTTGCCGAACTTTTTCCGCGCTTATCAAGTTTATCAGCTCAACAGCAGCGCCACCCGGCTTGCCGGCATTCTGAAATTGGCGCGCTTCGAAGGCATCCGCCGGAACTCGCTGGTGGACTTTAAAGTTCAGCAAACCGGCACTGACTGGCTGGCCTGGTCTGATCCCGACCGCGATGGGATCGCCGATCCCACGGAAACGCAAGACCCAATCCTTGCGCCCATAACGCTCTTGCCCGCCGGCGTGCCTCCGAGTCCGGATGCCATCACCGCCGCGATGGGCGGGGCAGCGTTGATTACTCTTTCCGGGGCCAATGCGACCATAACCTTCGATCAGCGTGGCGCAGCCGCACCGCCACAGATTTCTGTTTGGTATCTCGGTAACGCCGCCAATCCCGATTTCGGTTATCGCGCGGTGGTGCTTCTGCCTTCTGGAGTCACACAGGTATGGACTGCGCCGGCCGGCGGTCCCTGGAGTCGAGTCAGTTAGAAATGGAAACGAAGACATGATCGCCCGTCGACGCGCCAAATCGCGCAGCACTTCGCGGGGCTTCACGCTCCTGGAGATGATGTGCGCCACGGTGATTCTGCTCGTTGCCATGTTCGCCGTGGCACAACTTGTGCCCGCTTCGGTCATGTTGAACACCCGGAATCGCAGCGACTCGAGCGCGCTGGTCTTTGCACAACGCGAACTGGATCAGATGCTCGAGCAGCCGCTGAGCTCGACGGCGTTTAACGATGCGCAAGGCACCACCTGCCATCTGGGCGACCCGACAATTCCGAATACGGTCGTGGGCAACGCCGTGGTGGTCATTAACAACTTTGCGACCATCGACTTTACGGGCGCCCCGATCCCCGGCTACAGCTTCACCTTCGTGGATCCCAACTCCGCGAACGGGGCGACCCTGGACGTTCGCTGGGCCGTCATCACCTCCGTAAATGCAAATAATAACGTCACCGGCAAACGGTTTATCCTTGGCGTTCGCCAGCAGGGGGGCAACGGCTTCTTTCTGCCAATCACCCTGGACAGCACGGTGGCAAAATGACCCGGACTTCCCGAAATTCACGGCCTGCCGGATTTACGCTCATTGAGTTGATGGTCGCTTTGGGCATATTCCTGGTCACCAGTGCTGTTGCGTTTTCACTGCTGGGTATGTCGCAACAGCGCTACCAGTCGGAATCGCAGGTGACCAATTCGTTTCAGGATGCGCGTCTGGCCCTCGACGAAATCGTGCGCGACGTCAACGGCGCCGGTTTTCCGCCGCCCAATCAATTCTCAACCCTCCCCGACGCGAGTCTTTACGCCAGCACTCCGTTTGCCTGGAGCCCCGGTTACCCCGCCACTCCCTGTCAGATCGGCACAGCCGGCGGAGGAACTTGCACGACCGCCACGGCCGGCGATTCCGCTCCCGGCGACTTTGACCTTATGGTGGAAACGAATATCAATCCCCAGGTCGCCAACAGCCCGGTGCAATGGATTCGTTATCAGTTGCAGGGCACGACTCTCTATCGGGGCATGGTGCAAAAGTTCGCCGGAGACGACCCGGACGCGGACACTTCCGGACCCGGGGTCATGGTGCCTTACGTGCAAAACGTGATGAACAACGCTTCAGCAGGTCAAATCACGCAATTCCAGGCCTTTTATCCCGGCATGTTTCCCGGAGGGGCGCCTGTCCCCATTTTTTCCTACCTTTGTGATACGGCAACGGGTCCCCAGCCTTGTCCCCTCGCGGGGGGCAATAACTCTCCCGCGAACATTCGCGATGTCGCCATCACTTTGATCGTGATGGCGCCCTCTCTGGACCCGCAGGCCGGTGGCCGCCCGGTGCTGGTGCAGTTGAATGGGCGGGCCCGCCGCATCAATCCGAATTTTTGAGAGCGTAAGAGATGAACGTCCAAACTACAAACCGCCGCCGCTCCTCCGAGGCTGGCGTGGCCATGCTGATTGCCATTTTTGTTCTGTTGCTGATCGCGGTGGTGGGCATTGCGCTGATCGTCAGTTCCGGAACGGAGACGGCCCTCGCGGGCAACTACCGGTCATCCACCGCCGTTTACTACGCCGCGCTGGCTGGTTTGGAAGAAGGGCGCGGCAGACTGCTGCCGAGCAACCCCAACTTTTTCAATGTATTCCCGGCTCCGCCGGGAACGCCCCTGCCGGTCGGCCAGGTGTGGTACATCACCAACCCCGCGAATGGCGAAGACGTTTTAACGGCTTACCCGGACAGGGAGTTTAACAATGAGTTTGCTGGTACCGTAACCATCGCGGGCTCTACCGTCACTCCTATTCCCTCGGTGTCCACAGTGGCAGGGATTCAAGGCCCGCTCTATCGATGGGTGCGCATCAATGCCGTCACGGAGGCATCGCTCAACCTGGACATCAATAACGATGGTAATACGACCGATCCTGGGGTGATTTACTACGACGGCACCCACTTGACCCTCAATCCCACCTCCTCCCAGGCGCTGGAAATCACTTCCCTGGCGGTGTTGCCGAATGGCAGCCAGAAAATGGCACAGTACATCGTCGCTCCAGTAACGCTGAATTTTCCCGCAGCTCTCACCTTTGATGGCAACAACCCGCAGTTTACTGCGTCGACGTCGCCATCCTTTTTTGTGCAAGGGAGTGATTTGGTCAGCGTGGGAACGTGCAATCCGGGTTCCGGGGTGCCAGCAGTTGGGTACACCAACGGGTCCCTCTCTGATTTTACTAAGCCGAACAACCCTTCAGGAATTCCGACCGCATTGAAGAATAATTATAATACGAGCGGCGTCACTCCAATCCCTTCCACCCCTGACATAGTTCCTGTCGCGCTCCAACCGAATCTGCAGACGGTAGGAGGTCTCAATAGCCTTGTGCAGACGATCACGCAAAATGCCGATGTAGTGGTCAACGGGCCAGTCATTCAAGGCGGCAGCCACAATCTTATGCCGTCCTGGATGTCCGCAACGAATCCGGCGACAGTCGTTGTAAACGGCGATTTGACATTCAATAGCTGGCGTCAAACTGGGTACGGAATCCTCTTGGTCACCGGCAAATTGACCTACGACCCGGATACGTCATGGAACGGAATCATTCTGGTTATCGGGGAAGGGTTGCTGTACTCCCACCAGGGCGCATTTACTAACACCCAAATTCAGGGGGCAGTGTTTCTTGCGCGAACGCTGGACGCAACAGGAAATCCTCTGCTGCCATCCTCTGCTCCCGCATTCATTCCCCCAGCGCCCCCAGCGCCACCCCTACCTCTAGTTTCTGGTTTTGATTTTGTCAACACTCCTAGTTCGCTGACCAATGGGATTCAATACAGCAGCTGCTGGATTCAGGCTGTTCAGCCCCTAACTTACAAAGTCTTGTCCTTCCACGAGATCTTGCAATAGCTAGATCTTCGCAAGCGACCTACCGCCTGTCGGCTTGGCAATAGATGAACAATTCCTCTGCCGCTGTATAATGGTTGAATGCCGAATAGTATGGAAAGCGCGCAGATGCACGGCACCACGGTATTGTGCGTGCGCAAGGAAAACAAGGTCGTGTTGATCGCCGATGGCCAGGTGACCATGGGCGATCACGTGATGAAACACACGGCGCGCAAGACGCGCCGGCTCTATAACGATAAAGTGGTGGCGGGTTTCGCTGGCTCGACCGCCGATGCCATTACGCTTTTCGAACGGTTCGAAGGCAAGCTCCAGGAGCATTCCGGGAATCTGCAGAAAGCCGCCGTGGAGCTGGCGAAGGAATGGCGCAAGGACCGCGCGCTGCGCCACCTGGAAGCTCTGCTGATCGTGGCGGACACCAAGGGCACGTTTATACTTTCCGGGAATGGCGACGTCATCGAGCCGGATGACGGACTCGTAGCCATTGGTTCCGGGGGTACCTACGCGCTGGCCGCCGCGCGCGCCTTGCTGAAGCATTCGAGACTGGCCGCCAAGGACCTGGCCATGGAAGCCATGCGCATCGCCAGCGAAATTTGCATTTACACCAACGCGAACTTCACGGTAGAAGAAATTTAAAGGACTTATGGCCAGCAAGACCGACAAAGAAATCATTTACGCACCGGGCGGAAACGGTGCCGTACCAGGCGAAGAACAGGAACTGCTCCCCGCTCTCGACGACATGACGCCGCGCGAGATCGTCGCGGAGCTGGACAAATACATCGTCGGGCAGAACGCCGCAAAGCGGGCCGTGGCCGTCGCTTTGCGCAACCGCGTCCGCCGCCAGAAGCTCCCGCCGGAAATCGCCGAGGACGTGCTTCCAAAAAACATTCTGATGATTGGACCGACCGGGGTCGGCAAAACGGAAATCGCGCGGCGCCTCGCGCGGCTGGCAGGCTGCCCATTCGTGAAGGTCGAGGCCTCGAAATATACCGAAGTCGGATACGTGGGCCGCGACGTGGAATCCATGGTCCGCGACCTGGTGGAAACCTCCATCGATATGATTCGCGAGGAGAAACTCGACGAAGTGGCCGACCGCGCCGAGCAAGCCGCCGAAGAGCGCGTCCTGGATCTGCTGCTTCCGCCTTCGCCGCCGCCCGCTCCCGGCACCAGCGAAGCCGATGCGGCCGCGCAGCGCGAGCAGACCCAGCGCACGCGGGAAAAACTGCGAGCGCAGCTTCGTGAAGGCAAGCTCGACCAGCGCATGGTGGATCTCGAAGTCCGCGAGCGGGCCATGCCCTCGTTCGAAATCATCTCCAATCAAGGCGTCGAGGACATGGACGTCAATATCAAGGACATGTTCTCGAATCTTTCCGGTCTTTTCGGGCAGCAAAAGAAAAAGCGGAAGATGTCCGTCGCGGACGCTTTCGAATATCTGATCCAGGAAGAAGAAAACAAGCTGCTGGACATGGACCAGGTGACGCGCATCGCCGTGGAACGCGCCGAGCAGATGGGCATTATCTTTATCGACGAAATTGATAAAGTCGCCGGCCGCGAATCCGGACACGGACCGGATGTTTCGCGCGAAGGCGTGCAGCGCGACATTCTACCGATCATTGAAGGCACCACAGTCAACACGCGCTACGGCATGATTCGCACGGACCACATTCTGTTCATTGCGGCCGGCGCTTTCCATGTCAGCAAGCCGTCGGATTTGATCCCCGAGTTGCAGGGGCGCCTGCCGATCCGCGTGGAGCTGCAATCGCTGAAGGAAGAGGATTTCGTCCGCATTCTCACCGAGCCGAAGAATGCGCTCCTGAAGCAATCCGTTGCGCTACTCGATACCGAAGGCGTGAAACTCAATTTCACCGAAGACGCCGTCGCGGCCATCGCGCGCTTCGCCACCAGCGTCAACGAGCAGACGGAAAACATCGGAGCGCGGCGGCTGCACACCATCCTCGAAAAAGTGCTCGACGAACTTTCATTTGAAGCGCCCGACCTGAAGAAGAAAAACGTCAAGATCGACGCGGCGTACGTGAACAAGCAGCTCGCCGACATCGTGAAGAATCAAGACCTGAGCCGCTACATCCTGTAGAATCCGGAACGTGAAACTCGAAACGCGGAGAGCTCAAGCCGGTGAACATCCGGGCGATGAAGCCTAAACCAGGCGGCAGTTGGAACTTCGATCTTCGGATTTTTATTTTCTTCTTTCTTTTCCTTGCGGGTTGCGGCGCACCGGGTGAACCTACGCCGCCTTCTCCGCCCGTGCCCACGGCTGTCAACGATCTGAGCACCCAACAGGCCGGCGACGGCGCGCAACTCACGTTCACACTGCCGTCCAAAACTATCAAGGGGGACCTCCTGGCCCAGCATCCGGGGGTGGAAATCTTTCGCGGCGAGTTGAAATCTGACGGGTCGATTGATTTGAAATCCTTCCGCCTGGTTTACACCATCCCGGGCTCGCTCGTGGAAAGCTATCTTACCGAGGGCCATGTGCAGTTCACAGATCCTATCGCCCCGGAAGAACTGAAGGCGCCGCCGGGCAGTACCGTTGCCTATTTTGTGCGAACGCGGGCTTCGCAAAAACGCGCTTCCGCGGATTCGAACACGGTCACATTGCGCATGTTTCCGGTTCCCGAGCGCATCGCTTCGGTGGAAGCGCGCGTTACGGAGACGGCCATCGAGCTTCGTTGGGCCGCGCCCGCGCGAACCTCGGCTGGCGATTCGCTCCCGGCTTTCGAGGGCTATCGGATTTACCGCGGTGAGCTTGACGCAGCTTCGGTTGATGCTGCGGCCAAGGACATTACGCAGGCAAAATGGAAAGCGCCGCTCAAATTGCTGGGGCCTTCGGACAACAATAACTACCAGGATTCTTCGTTTGAATTTGGCAGGACTTATCTTTATATCGTTCGCAGCGTCATAACCGCGGATGGCCGCACTTTAGAATCCTCCGACTCCACGCCCGCGATTGTGGCGCCGCGCGATATCTTCCCTCCTGCCGCTCCGCAAGGATTGGTCGCGGCGGTTCTTCCTGGCGTCGAGCCCGGCTCCCTGCTGGTGGACCTCTCGTGGTCTATTAATCTTGAAACCGATCTAGCTGGTTACCACGTCTATAAGAGTGAGCAGCAGGGCACACTGGGCCAGCTTGTGACGCCGGAACTATTGCCCACACCGGCGGTTCGTGATACGTCTGTACTGTCCGGACATCGCTATTGGTACAGTGTGACGGCGGTCGACCGCGCGGGGAACGAAAGCCCGCCGAGTGCGCCCGTGGTTGTAGATGTCGCGCAACCTTCGCCGTAGAACCGGGTTCTTAGTTTAGTTAGGCGACTGGTTCGAGGAATTTGCGGCTTTTTTCCTCGCGGGGACCACAACGTGGTCCCCGCGGGCATCTTGGAAAGAATTTTATCAGGTATATCTGGGGAGCCCAGCCCTTCATGTCCGTTCGCGCCCATTTGCCGGGTTATAACAATTTCCGCGTTCTTCAGAACGCGGCGATTCGCACGGGCGTGTATGCCGGCGTATGCATGTCCGCGGTTCTGGTGCTGTGGGTCATCGTGGCCAACCGTGTGCCGCTCTCCGAAGGTTTTGCCCGCGAGCGCAATCTGGCGGCCGCCGTGCTAATTGGCTTCCTGGCGCTCGTTCCTGTACTGCGCTTCTTGCGGCTGCCGGGCAACCTGCTCGTTTCGAGTTTGATCGCCTGGGGTCTTCTGAGTGTTACCTATCGCGCGCTGTGCATCTATTTCCGGTCGCTCAACGATCGCTACAGCGCCTTCCACATTTTCATGCTGGGTGCGATCATCTACATGATTTTCGCGACGCTCTCCTGGATTGGCTCGTGCATTTGGAAAGCGCGCGAGTCGCACGCTTCTCACTCTAACAATCACATAAGCTAACCTGGGATGAAATTCTGCCAATTCATGCGCCCTGGTTACTTCGGATCGCCTTCGCCGGAGTACGGTCTGATCGAGGACGAAGGCCTGGTGATGATTCAGGGCGCTCCGTGGAGCGCGTGGCAGCGCGCGTCTCCCGGCCACATTACGGAGGATCTGCCGTTACTCGCTCCCGTGAATCCCGGGAAAATCGTTTGTGTCGGCCGCAATTACGCCGCTCACGCCGCCGAACTCGGCAACGAAGTCCCCAAAGAGCCGCTCATTTTTCTCAAGCCGCCTTCTTCGATCATCGGGCCCGACGAACCAATCGTGCTTCCCAGCTTTTCGCAGCGCGTCGAACACGAGGGCGAACTCGCCGTGGTCATCGGCCGCCGTTGCTCACGTCTGTCGGACACAGATAACCCGCTCTCTTACATTTTTGGCTATACCTGCTTGAACGATGTCACGGCCCGCGACATCCAGAAGAACGAAATACAGTTCACGCGAGCCAAAGGCTTCGATACTTTTTGCCCCATCGGTCCGTACATCGAAACGGACCTTGACCCCTCCAATGTTCTCGTCGAAACGCGTGTCAATGGCGCGCTGCGGCAATCCGGCAACACTTCGCTCATGGTCTATCCCGTCGCCTTTCTTGTCCGGTGGATCTCCCGCATGATGACGCTGGAGCCCGGCGACGTCATCGCTACCGGCACGCCAGCTGGCGTCGGTCCGCTCGTTGCCGGCGACACTGTCGAGGTCAGCGTTGCTGGTGTTGGCGTGTTGCGCAATGCAGTGCACGCCGCTCGCGCGTAGTTGCACTTCCCCCGGCATGTTTCGGTAGAATACGCAGACGTGGAGGCGCTGGGTACGACGCGATTCATTCGCCGCGGCATCTCAACTAATTTGTTTCAAGCTGCTGCCCGCGCCCCTGAGTGGTCCTCACTACGGAGATGGTTCGTTGAGTGCCTTGTTCGCTGACTGGAAGGTTGTGCTCGCGATGGTTGGCGCCGGCGTCGCAGCCGTCGCCATGATCGTCTACGCTTTTTTCCGTCCCGCCGAAGATCCGGAGGCCGCCGAGCGCAAGCGCCGGCTGCACTTGAATCAGATCGGACGAATCGCGGAAGGGCAGGTCGTTGAACTCGTGGAGCACCCGCCCGAGCCGCAGGAATCGCGCAAAGGTTTTTTTGGAGGGGCCCCGCGGCCGCTCGTCAACACCGGTCCGCGGCATCTTGTTTCCTACAGCTATGCCATTTCCGGCGTCACTTATCACACGGCGCAGGACATCACGGGGCTTGAGGGGCAGATTCGCTTTGGGCGCCTCGTGGCGGGGCAGCCCGCCAGCGTCAAGTACGATCCCGCCAATCCGACCGATTCCATTCTGGTTGCTGACGATTGGTCGGGGCTGCGCTGATTGCTTGCCTAAGCGTGGGGCTTCTCCGTTCTGATTTGTGTGTGGTTGCGCTATGCTTTGCATGGACGCGCTGGAGCGGCGCGAATCCAATCCCATGAAAATGATCCTCGCTTCCATTCTAACGACGGTGCTGATCGTGGCGATGACGCTGGGTGCGATGTTCATTCTCGTGCAGGCGACACTTTATGTGACGTCGCTGGCATCGCCGCTGCAGCGCGCTCTAGCTATCGGCGCGGAACTGCTCCTCGGCGTCGTTTTGCTGCTGGGAACCGTGTGGCTCGCCACGCATCTTGCTGTGCGCATCTTTACAGTGAAGGAACATCCACCCGCGGGAGGACCGCTTGGCTGAAGAGAATTCCGCCGCCAGAAGGCAGCAAAATCACCACGACCGCATGGAGGAGCTGCGAAAACTTTCCGCCGAAGCTGAAGCCGGAGGCGGCGCCGAGCGGCGCGAGCGCGAGCATAAAGCCGGAAAACTTACCGCGCGCGAGCGGGTCGATCTTTTGCTCGACGAAGGCTCGTTCGAAGAGCTGGACAAATTTGTCCGGCACAGTTGCGTGGACTTTGGGATGCAGGAGCAGCGTCCCGCCGGGGATGGATTCGTCACCGGGTTCGGGCGAATCGATGGCCGGCTCGTCTATGTTTTTGCGCAGGACTTTACCGTCTTCGGCGGCTCGCTCTCGGAGGCCAACGCGCGAAAAATCTGCAAGATCATGGACCTGGCCATGCGCGCCGGCGCTCCCGTCATCGGTCTCAACGATTCTGGCGGGGCGCGGATTCAGGAAGGAGTGGCTTCGCTGGCTGGTTACGCGGATATATTTTTGCGCAACACGCTGGCCAGCGGCGTGATTCCGCAAATCAGCGCCATTATGGGTCCTTGCGCGGGTGGCGCGGTGTATTCGCCGGCCATCACGGATTTCATTCTGATGACGCGCGAGACGTCGTACATGTTCGTCACCGGACCCGACGTCATCAAGACCGTTACGCACGAGGAAGTCACCAAGCAGGAGCTTGGTGGCGCGATGACGCACAACGAAAAGAGCGGCGTTGCGCATTTTGTCTCTCGCGATGACGCCGATTGCCTGGCGATGATTCGCGAATTGCTGAGTTTTCTTCCTTCGAACAATCTCGAGGAGCCGCCGCGGAAGGCAACTTCGGACGCACCGGGGCGGCGCGAGGAGTCGCTAAATTCGCTCGTGCCCGATGATGCGCAAAAGCCGTACGACATCAAAGACGCTATACATTCGATTGTGGATGACGGCTACTTCTTTGAGGTTCACGAACATTTTGCGAAAAACATTGTTGTGGGCTTCGCGCGGCTGGATGGACGGTCCGTCGGCATCGTCGCCAACCAGCCGGCCTTTCTCGCCGGAGTGCTGGATATCAACGCGTCGGTAAAAGGCGCGCGCTTTGTGCGCTTCTGCGATGCGTTCAACATTCCGCTGATTACGTTTGAAGACGTTCCCGGCTTTCTGCCCGGCACGCAGCAGGAGTTTGGCGGCATTATCAAGCATGGTGCCAAGCTTTTGTTTGCGTTTGCGGAAGCAACCGTTCCCAAGATCACCGTCATTACCCGCAAGGCCTATGGCGGCGCGTATTGCGTCATGGCCAGCAAACATATCCGCACCGATGCCAACTTCGCTTGGCCGACGGCGGAGATCGCCGTAATGGGCCCCGAAGGCGCGGTAAACATAGTCTACAAACGCGAACTCGATAAGGCGCCCGAAGCCGAGCGCGAAAAGCTTCGCCAGGAGAAAATAGCCGAATTTCGCGACCGCTTCGCCAACCCTTTTGTGGCTGCGGAGCGCGGCTACATCGATGCGGTCATCGAGCCTGCTGAAACCCGCGTACGCCTCATCGCGTCCCTGCGTGCCCTCGAGAACAAGCGCGACACCAACCCCCGCAAAAAACACGGCAATATCCCTCTGTAACGGCGTAGCACCATCCAGCAACGTCGATCCTTGCATCTGGAAGCTGCCGAGGTAGATGACAACCACAGCTTGGCTCAGTCAAATACACTATGCTATAGTAGTCCTACAAGGAGTATTATAGACTTCAATGAAGCTAATCGTCGAGCAGTCTGATGGTACAAAACTAACTTTCGACGGCGACGCACGGGAACTCACAATTATTGCCGAGAAATTCGCGAGCAGACAGTTAGCTGAGTCATCGACCCTGTTTACTTCTCGCCCTCCCACGCCACTGCCGGAGACGTGGACGGATTCAAACCTTCGTGAACTCTGGGCACTCCTGTGGGGTGAGCAAGCGAGGCTGGTCAAGTTTCTTGTCGAGAGGAGCGGGGAGGCCCCCTACACAGACATCGGGGTCTACATGGGATACGAGCGGCAGAGGCTTGGGGCCATTTTGTCCGCCATTATCCGTAACGCGCGGAAGGCCGCAAAGGACCCGGAAGCCCAGTTCCTCCGATGGAGGGTGTCTGTGTCGGACAATCGAGGGCAAATCATTTACATTGACCCGTCGGCGCTCGATACCATGGAACGGATTATTCAATCGGATCCATCCCATTAGAGGCTCGGAAAGCGGCGAGCGTTCTCATGCTAAACTGTCACAGAGCGAACTTTCGTGGAACGCAAATTTACAGCCGTGATAGAGAAGCATGGACGCTGGTATATTGCCTACGTCGAGGAAATTCCGGGCGTCAATACTCAAGGTCGTACTCTGGCCGAAACAAGAGAAAACCTCAAAGAGGCATTACAGCTCATTCTGGAAGAGAATCGTCGCCTAGTGCCGCGGAAGCGTTCGACAACGACGAAACGCGAGTTGATCACAGTCGAAGTTTGAGTGGTGTCAGATGAAGCGCCGCGACTTTGTGGCGTACATCGAGAGCCATGGATGTGAATTCCGCCGTGAAGGCGGTCGACATACGGTGTATTACAATCCCGCGACCAATAGGGCGTCTACAGTTCCGCGTCACCGAGAAATCCACGAGAATCTAGTTCGGAAGATTTGCCGTGACCTTGGAATTCCTCTTCCGTGTTGAGCCTTCCGGCTATTTCAGCAAGTATTCCTGCAGAAATTCAACGGTGGCGTAAAACTGATAGTCCTGATTGGGCTTCTTGCGGAAGCCGTGGCCTTCGTCCTTCCCCATCACATACCAGACAGGTGTATTTTGCTTCTTCAGCGCGGCGACAATTTGTTCCGATTCGCTGAGCGGGACACGCGGATCGTTTTTGCCGGCGACGACCATCATCGGTTTCTTGATCTTCTCGATGTTGTTCATCGGCGCGATTTTTTCCAGGAACTCGCGCATCTTTGGGTCGCGTTCATCGCCGTATTCCACGCGGCGCAGATCGCGCCGGTAGGCTTCGGTGTGTTCGAGGAAGGTCACCAGATTGGAGATGCCGACGATATCCACCGAGCAGCGAATGCGGTCGCTGTAAAATGTGGAAACCGCCAGGGTCATGTGCCCGCCGTAGCTTCCACCCATCACCGCGATGCGATCGGCGTCGAGGTTTGGCTGCGTCGCGATCCAATCGAACAGCGCGTTGATGTCCTTGTAGGTGTCGTCGCGTTTGAAGCCGTTGTCCAGCAACGTAAAGGCCTTTCCGTAGCCTGTCGAGCCACGCACGTTCGGAAAGATGAGCGCGATGCCCATTTCATTCAGCAAGTAATTGTTTCGGCCAAGGAATACGGGCTGCGACTGTCCTTCCGGCCCGCCGTGGATATCCACCAGCACCGGCCGCTTGCCGGAGAATTTCGCCGGCGGGCGGTACAAAAATCCGGAGATCATTTTTCCGTCGAAGCTCTTCCACTGCACGAGTTCCGCCTCGGGAAACGCCTCCGTTTTTACCGCCGACTCGCTCGTCGTCCAGCGTTCGATCTTCAGCGTCGCAATATCCAGCGAATAGCAATCCGCGGGGGCGCGCGCCGTTTGTATTGTGAAGCCTATCTCTCTTCCATCCGCACTCCAGCGAATCCCCCCGATCACTCCGGCAGGCAGCTTCGGCACGGCTAACTCGCCGGTAGTCCCTGTGTCCAGCGCATGCAGCCTGCTGATCCCATCTTCATCGGTGACAAACGCGATGCGCTTGCCGTCTTTCGTGATATCGAACGTCTCCACATCCCAAGGGATTCCCGTGGTCAGATACTTCGGCGTTTTTGTTGCGAGATCCAGGTACGCCAGCCGGTGAAACTCGGAGTCCTTGTCCGTAGTGACGTAAATTCCTTTTCCGTCCTTGCTGAAGCGCCCTTCCCCATAAGACACTTTTTCGGCAGTATTCCGCGGCGTCAGAGGTGTCTTTTCTCCCGTGGTCGTATCCACCAGCCAGAGATACGATTCATTGATGGAGAGCTCTTCTTCGAGCAAAATCTTTTTGTCGTCCGGCGACCAATCGAGAGGCTGCCATCCGCCACCGGTCAATTGCGTCAGCAAACGATCCGTCTTGGGGTCCGCCGGATTCATAATCCACAGATCCGTATCTTTTCCGGTGCGTCGCGTGGACATATACGCGAGTTGATCCCCTCCGGTAGACCACGGCCCCATCAGATTTCGCGCCTTACCGTCGGTCAGCAGCGTCACATTCCCGGTTTTCAAGTCATACCGGTAGAGCTGATACCATTCGCCTCCGCCGATGTCTTTCGAAAACACAATGTAATCGCCGCCATTGGGATGAAATCTTCCATTGTTGACGGCATCCGGGTAAAACGTGAGTTGTTGCCGCGCGCCCGCCGGCATCTTCACAAGATGGAGTTGCGGCGTATCGGCAAATCTCGTGGCGATCAACATCTCCCGCCGCGTGGGATGCCAATCGGCAAGACTTGCTCCCCGGTAAGATCCGTATCTCCCCGCCGTCTCCGCGAGTGACGCGGGAATCTTTGGCACTCCATCCGAAACGATCGCTTCCGGCGGTGCCACCACGGCTTCTTGCGCTAAGACACTCACAGGAATCGCCAGTGTCATAGCCACCAGCAGCATCATTTTCTGTCTCGTTCTCTTCATCATCGCTCTCCTGCCTCCATTCCCGGCATTCTGTTATACCTCAAACGATTGGACACGCAAGGTAAACCGCGAGTTCGGCCACGCCGCTGCGCGTGTTAAAATTCCGCCACGTCATAAATGGCGCATGTTCAAGAAAATTCTAATCGCCAACCGCGGTGAGATCGCCGTGCGCATCCTGCGCGCCTGCCGCGAACTGGGCATCCGATCCGTGGCCGTTTTTAGCGACGTCGACCGCAAGTCGCTGCACGTGCGCCTCGCTGATGAAGCGTATCCCATCGGCCCCGCGCCATCACGCGAGAGTTATCTCCGCATCGACAAACTGATGGACGTCGCGCGCCGCTCCGGGTGTGACGCGCTGCACCCAGGATACGGTTTCCTCGCCGAAAATCCCGGTCTCCCGCGCGCCTGCACCGAGGCAGGGCTAACTTTTATCGGCCCGTCCGCCGAAGCCATGGAAGCACTCGGCTCGAAGACCGCCGGCCGGCAACTTGCTCGCCGTTCCGACGTGCCGATTGTTCCTGGCACCAACGATGCGATTGAGAAACCCGAAGAAGCTCAGGCTCTTGCTCAAAGCATGGGCTATCCCGTCCTGCTCAAGGCCGTGGCCGGAGGCGGCGGCAAGGGCATGCGCCTCGTTACCAGCGACGCCGAGTTTGCGTCTGCTTTTCGCGACGCCTCTTCCGAAGCCATGAACGCTTTCGGCGATGCGCGCGTCTTCCTGGAAAAATATCTCGAAAAGCCGCGCCACGTCGAGATTCAAATCCTCGCCGATGCTCACGGGCGCGTCGTGTCCCTTGGTGAACGCGAGTGCTCCGTGCAGCGGCGTCATCAAAAAGTCGTTGAGGAAGCGCCCTCGCCCATCATGACGCCCGACCTGCGCAAGAAGATGGGCGATGCCGCGGTGCGCCTGGCGCGCGCGGGCGGGTACACCAATGCAGGCACCGTCGAATTCCTAGTCGATGCCCATCTCAATTTTTATTTTCTGGAGGTGAACACGCGACTGCAGGTCGAGCATCCCGTCACCGAGCAGGTCACCGGCCTCGATATCGTCAAGCTGCAGATCGCCATCGCCGCGGGACACCGCCTGCCCTTCGCCTGGGAAACCATCACGCCACGCGGCCACGCCATGGAAGTGCGCCTCTATGCCGAGGATCCCGACAACAATTTCTTCCCTTCGCCGGGAAAAATTCTTTCGCTTCACGCACCCAGCGGCCCGGGCATCCGTATCGATGAAGGTGTCTACGAAGGCTGGACCGTCCCGAACGATTACGATCCGCTCCTTAGCAAGCTCATCGCCGGGGGTAACAGCCGCGAGGAAACCATCGCGCGCCTCCGCCGTTCTCTCGAGGAATACACCGTCACCGGCATCAAGACCAATGCCGGCCTTTTCCGGCGCATTCTTTCCGAGCCGGATTTTCTCCGTGGCGAAATCCACACCAAATGGCTCGACGAACTGCTTCACCGGCCGCGCACGAGTTTGATCGAGGAGGGAAACAGCGCTGCCGATGCCGCCGCCATCGCCGCTGCCGTCTGGCATACCACGCAGAACGCCGGTGGTCCCGCGGCGCCAACGGCCGCGGAACCTTCGCGGTGGAAACTGGAAGGGCGCCGCCAGCAACTGGACCGCACGCCGTGAGCATCTCGCACACTTTCAGAATGGATCTCGCTGCATGAAGCTCGAAATTCAGATCGGCAAGAGGAGCCGCATCGTCGAACTCGAACGCGACGGCCAGGGCTGGCGCGCCAGGCTCGACGGCCAGCCGGTTGACGCAGACGTGATAGAAATTGCGCCCCACGTCATCTCCGTCCTTCTTCACGGCGAATCCCACGAAGTCCGCGTTGCCGCGCAGCCCGATGGCACCTTAAAGCTGCAAACGGGCCTCCAGGAATTTTCCGCGGAGATCATCGACCCGCGCGCCTGGAGCGGCCGCCGTCATGGCGCGCTCGAAGCGGAGGGACGCCAGCAAATTACAGCGCCCATGCCCGGAAAAGTGGTCCGCTTGCTCGTGAGCGCCGGAGACAAAGTCGAAGCAGGCCAAGGGCTTCTCGTCGTCGAAGCCATGAAAATGCAAAATGAAATACGCTCGCCCAAGAGCGGCACCGTCGAGCGTCTTCTCGCCAAGGAGGGGCAACCCGTCAACGCCGGCGACATCCTGGCGTGGGTTGATTGATCCTCGCGGAACTCCGCCAAGTTTTCCTGACGCAAAAATCTTGGAAGGAAATTTTTACTGCTGAGGAGCCTTCGGCGGCAGAGTGGACTTCGCCGCATCCGGCAGTTTTCCGGCGGCTTCAATCACCTGCCGCGCGAGATAGTTCGTTGTCCGTGCTTCATCCCGCGCGATGGCCAGATAAGCCGCGCGCAGCAATTGTTCCTTGCGGTTGCGCAGCGTGTCGCGAATCGTCTGCTGCACCTGCGGATCGGAGATTCCGCGCAGCCCCGGCGATTCCCGCGTAATCAGTTTGAGTATCCGGAAGCTCCCGCCTTCGCGATCATGCACTTCGATGGGCTGGCTCACCTGACCAGGCTTCAACGCTAGAACTGTTTTCTTGAGGATCGGATCGACCTGCGGAGGATTCAGCCCGGATTCCGGCACGAAACCAAGGTCGCCGCCCGTGGCCGCCGAGTTCATGTCCTCGGAATAGTCCATGGCCATTTGCGCAAAGTCCGCGCCGCTGTTCAGGCGGTCCATCAGCATTTCTACTTTGCGTGTCGCTTCGGCCTCGTTGGTGGCGTCGTCGTTCTTGCGATTGCGGATTTGCTGCTCTTTGCGCGGCGTCACCACGATCTGGGCGATTCGGTACTGGGGCTCCGCCACGTTGAATTGCGCCTTGTTGGTATTGTAAAAGTCGGTGACGTCTTGGTCGGTGATCGAAATTTTTGCCACGACTTCCCGGTTCAGGAGCTTTTGAATCGAAAGCTGGCTGCGCAGACTCTTCTTGATGTCGTCCACGGAAATGCCGCCCTGCTTCAGTTGCCGCTGGAACTCCTCTTCCGTGTAAGGGCTCTTCATTTCGGTGAATTTATCTTCCACTTCACCGTCGGTAGCTTCCAGGTTCAGCTTCTTGGCGCGCTCCAGCAGAATCTCGTTGTTGATCAGCTCGTCCAAAACATTCAGCTTCAGTGAAAGCGCCTCTTCCTGCGATGGCTCGGGCCCTTCGGGATTCACGCGCGTGTGGTAATACTTCTCGACCTCATCCCGTTTGATTTCCTTGCCGTTCACGACTGCCCACACGTCGGGCGCGTGCTGCACCTGCTTGTTGCAGCCAGCCAGGCTGCCAAGCAGCAGCGCCACCAGCGGCAGCCAGGCCGCGGCGCGCGCAACGCCATGCATGGGGCCGATGGAACGCCCCGCGGATGGCAGGCTCGGAAGGAGAGGGTTCAAGGTCGGATGCTCAGGCAGCTTTCGTGACGCGGCCCAGACGGATGCAGGCCGTGCAAACACGCACTTGCTTGCGCACGCCCGCCACCACCGCGCGCACGCGCTTCAAGTTCGGATTCCAGCGCCTGCGCCGCGTGTTGTTCGCGTGGCTGACGACGTTGCCATACTGCGGCCCTTTGCCGCACAATTCACACTTCATTGCCATAGTTCTTCCTGCTTAAGTTTGTCTTGGGCCTGGATTTGCTACTAAACGAAGTCGTAAAACCAAGCTACTTATTCTAGCAGACCTCGTCTTATCGGCAAAGCATAGAACGCTTGCCGCCGTAAATCGTGCTTAAATCGCAGGCTCATCCAGAATCCGCGCTGCTTCTCAGCAATCTGAACTTCTCGAGTGTTTCTGCCGCTAGTCGCTTCGTCAGCTCTGCTGCGGGAAGCTCGCGACTTAGACGAGCGGCTTGGCCTGACCACAACGGGCTAAAGTCACCCGATCCTGCAATCTCGGATTTCGAACGCAGCGGTGCCAGAGCGGCGGCGGCGAGCGGAAACTCCGGGACGACATCAGACATCGGTCCCACCTCGCGGATGAGGCGATTGACAATCCCGCGCGCGGGGCGGCCCGAGAATACATTCGTAACCACAGTCTCGTTATCCTTCGCATTTCTTAGTGCTTGGCGGTGAACCGAACTGGTCTTGGCCTCTGGGCACAGCAGGTAAGCCGTGCCGATCTGCACTGCCGCTGCGCCAAGAGCGAATGCCGCCACGATGCCGCGCGCGTCAGCAATACCTCCGGAGGCGATGACCGGCACTTTTACAGCGTCAACGACCTGCGGCACCAGGGCCATCGTGCCAACCTGGGTAGAAACATCCTGCGTGAGAAAGACGCCCCTATGCCCACCAGCCTCAGAACCCTGCGCGACAATTGCGTCGCATCCTCGATCCTCAAGCCAACGTGCTTCATCCACCGAAGTCGCCGACGAGATAATCTTCGCGCCTCCTCTCCTGACGCGTGCGAGCAGATTTTTGTCCGGAAGACCGAAATGGAAGCTGACGACCTCCGGATGGAATTCCACGACGAGATCGCACATTTTCTCGTCGAAGGGAGCGCGGTTTCCGCTTTGAATGGCTGCGTGGTTATCGAGACCCAGTTCGACGAAGTAGGCATCCAGGCGTTGTCTCCAGATTATTTCGCGGGCTGGGTCAACCCGAGGCGGCTGGTGACAAAAGAAGTTCACATTGATTGGCCGGGACGTTTTTCGACAGATGATCTCAAGCTCGCTGCGTGCTTGCTCCACACTCAAGAGGGCGCAAGGAAGCGAGCCGAGCCCCCCGGCCTCCGAAACGGCGACGACCATCTCCGACAGCACCGATCCCGCCATGGGCGCCTGGATAATGGGTGACTGAATACCGAAGAGATCGAGAACGCGATTATCGGGCCACATGTTCACTTTCCTCCTGAGTTGAGTCGGTCGGAAGCCGCATTTTCTTGAGGAATTCGCCGTATCTCCGGTCGCGGACCAAATTCTTGAATAGCGGATTGCTTTTGATCTCAGGCAGTCCGGGGTCGCGTTGTTTGTAGGCATGCTCCAGCCATTCGAACGATTTGTCGGACTCCCCGCGAAACGCATACACTTGAGCGATCTGATAGGCCGCATAAGCGCGATACTTCGCGATAAGGTCGTCCAAAGCAGTATTCGAATCCTGCTCACGCCCGAGCGCGTGATAAGCCAGCGCTAGGCCAGTGAATTTCCCCCATTCGCTTGGTTCCTTCTCAATTTCCACTAGCGCCTGCTGCGGCATTCCCTGCGCGATGAGAATTTTGTCCAAAGTGAGATGGACATGGCTAGCCTGCGGGTTCAGGTCCAGAGCTTTTTGCAGCGTGGCCCGGGCTCTATCGTATCGGCCCGCCGCGTACAACAGGTATCCCAGGCGCGAATAAGAATTGGCATTAAGAGGATCAAGCGCGACCGCTTGTTCATAGAGCTCGATGGCCTGGTCGAGATTGCCCAGTATCCTGTAACGATACGAACGAATACGGAGTACTTCGACGCTACCCGGTTCTAAGGCCGCTGCTTTGGTAATGGAAGCGTTGGCGGCATCCCAATTCCAGTCGCAGTTCATTTGCGTCTTCGCCAGCACTAGATAAGCTGAGGCCAAGGTAGGATCGAGTGCGATCGCGCGCTCCGCGTCGTCGCGTGCTTCTCGAAAGCCTTGTGTAACATCGGTCAGGCCACCCTCCGCCAGCGCGTTCTGCACCGACGATCGCATGGCCCAAGCTGATGCGTATTTCTCATCTAGCTCGATGGCTTGATCGGCGTAGGCGAGTGCCTTGGCGAGGTCTTCCTTGCTCGGTCCCCGTCCAATTAAATATTCCGCTTGCAGATAAGCCTGATATGCCTCCGGATTTGCACTGCGCAAGTTTGAAGCCACGGGCTGGCCGTTGCCTCCCAGTAGCTTCAGTCGCAGCGCCTCGGTCGTGGCCCGGGCGATTTCATCCTGCACGGCAAAAATGTCATTGATCTCACGGTCGTATGTCTGTGACCAAAGCTGGAAGCCATCGTCCGCCTTGATCAATTCTGCGGTGATGCGCACATGGTTGTCCTCGCTGCGCACGCTTCCCTCAAGAATATTGGCCACGCCAAGCTTCCGTCCCACCTCGCGTGGGTCCTCATTCTTGCCCTTGAATTGAAAGGCTGAGGAGCGCCCGACGACCTTCAGGCCTGATACTTTGGCGAGTTCATGTATCAGTTGTTCGGCGAGTCCGTCTGAAAAATACTCCTGGTCTTTGCCTGGGCTCATATCTGCAAAGGGCAGCACGGCGATGGAAGTATTGTTCAACGGAGGAGCGTGCGCTCCCTTTCGTACCGACCGGAAGTGCCCGCCTATCGCTGTCGCCGCAGCAATGACAAGCACCGGTATGATTGCAATCTTCATCAGCATGCTTGTACTGGAAGAACTCTTCTGTTCTGAACGCGCCTTGTCGGGTCTGGCCTTGTCTTCGCTTAATTCCCCCTCTACTTCATCTGGCGTTGACAAGTCTGGCGGTTCTCCGGGGCTTTCATCTATAACAGGTGCAATAAACCGGTATCCTCGCTTGGTCACCGTTTCGATGAATTCAGGTTTGTCAGGCCGGTCACCGAGGATTTTTCGAATGTCCAGAATGTATTTTCTGATCAGTTCTGGATTGACGTAAGTCTCGGGCCATAGCTTTTCCAGGAGCTCGTCCTGGGTTATCAGCCGCCCTGGATTTTCGACCAGGTAACGCAGCACGTCGTAAGCTTTCGGGGCAATTGGCACGCGTTCTTGGCCGCGCCACAGACACTGGTTGGCGGTATCGAGGCGGAATGCCTGAAAAGATTTCATTTGCCGGACCCTCGACCTGTTTGGATAGCGGAAGGTATTCCGCCTCGAAGATGAGTTAGATTAGTTCCAGGCACCCATCGATACAATCTGGGAGCGCCGCCTGCAATCCGTGGCGCGTGACCGTCTAACGCTATTATTTTCAGCGATATAGCGTCAGCACAGAAAATCCACACAATCCCGACGGGAACTTCACTCCTATTTTCCCTAAGGTTTCTATTGTAGGGCCCGAACGGTCGAAGCGCGTTCGTAATCCGGGCGCAGTTTCTCTGGACGCATAGTGGTTATAACTATTATGCATGAACCGCATGGAGTAGTCTCATCATCTTTCTGAGTGTTAGTCAGCCATGCGCCGGAAGGAGAGTTTTATGGGATCAAGAAACGGTTTACGGGACAAGCGGGTGGTTATCCTGGGTGGTTCGTCGGGAATCGGTTTAGCCGTCGCGGAGGAGGCCGCATCACAGGGAGCCAAGGTCGTTATCGCCTCGAGCAACGCAGAACGCGTTCGGAAAGCTGCTGAATCCGTCGGCGGAGAAGTAAAGGGGCAGGCGGTTGACGTTTCCGATGAGCGGGCTGTGGAAGCCTTCTTTGCAAGGCTTGGCTCCTTCGATCACTTGGTTTACACCGCCGGTGATAGCCTCCGTTTGCACGAACTTGCTAGTACGGATCTCATGCAGGCCAGACGCGCCTTTGAATTGCGCTATTGGTCTGCGCTCGCGGCGGTCAAATACGGAAGCCCAAATATTCACAAGGGCGGATCTATCGTACTGACAACTGGAATCGCCGGCCAACGCCCCCACAAGGGATGGGTAGTTGCCGCAAGTGTTTGCGGAACTATCGAGGCGTTAACACGTGCCCTGGCCGTGGAGTTGGCGCCGATTCGCGTTAACGCGGTATCCCCTGGAGTCGTCCGGACGAACCTCTGGCAGAGCATGAGTGCAACAGAGCGGGAACAACTGTATGAGAGCGTGGGCAACAGTCTGCCTGTGGGCCGAGTCGGCGAACCTTATGACATAGCGCAAGCGTATCTGTTTTTGATGCAGGAAGGATTCAGTACCGGGCAGACGGTGGTAGTCGATGGCGGTACGGTTCTGGTTTAGTGCCGCGGTAGATCTTGACCGACCGGGGGCCGCCGCTTATGCAGCAGTTCGGCGGTTGGATTCCGTTGGCGGATAAGTAAGCGATGAATATAAGTAGAATTCCAACCATTCACATCGTCGGGATGAAACATGCATCCAACAGAATGTCATGACTCAGCCTACGACGAGAGTGCACTAAGTGGTCAAGACGAACGCAGCGCGAGTTCTGGATGAGCTTGGGATCAAGTACGAGCTGCGCGAGTACGAGGTGGATCCTGACGATTTGTCCGCGGAAACGGTGGCGGCAAAGATCGGCTTGCCACCCGAGCAGCTCTTCAAAACCCTGGCCGTGCGTGGGGACCGGAATGGAATCTTCTTAGCGGTAATTTCGTCGAACCAAGAGCTGGACTTCAAGGCGCTCGCCCGCCAGGCCGGGGACCGAAAGGTCGACATGCTTCCTTTGAAAGAAGTGCAAGCCGCGACCGGTTACATCCGCGGTGGAGTTACCGCTCTGGCGTGCAAGAAAGATTATCCGGTATATATCGACGAGCTCGCGGAGATCTGCGGGGTAATCTCGATATCTGCGGGGATGAGAGGGCTACAGATCTTGCTGGCGCCGGAAGACTACATCCGCGCTGTCAAAGCCAGGGTCGCAGCAATTGCAAAGGCGAAGTAAGCCTCGTTCTTGTGGTGCAGTTCGAGTCAAGGCGAAACCGGCAAAATCTCTAACGCACCACTGCCGCTGTTTCCGGAGACCTTGCGCTCTCGTTTCCATGACTGTCAACGGCGGAAATGCAATAGAGGTACTCATGCCCCGCTAATACGTTGATATCCTGAAATGACAGTATAGGAATTGGAACAGAGTTGATGCGCGTCGGCTGACTATTCTCTTCCCGACGGTACACGTTGTAGCCGGTAATATCCTTCTCTGTATTTGGAGCCCAGAGGAGGTCAACGAAAGTTCTCCCGCGAATGTGGCCGACCACCGGCAACAATCTTTCCGGTACGGCAGGCGGAAAGATATCGTGTGTGATGATTTCAAGCGGCGCAGAATCTTCCCCCTCAATTTCGGCAATCAGGTGACCTTCCTGCGAGTACACTCTGGTTACGGGCGTAACCGAATATAAATAGGTTTTCTCCCATTCGATGCCCGTATCCACGCCGCTCCAACGCTCCCCCTCTGGCGTGTGAACGACCGCGCGCAGATATGGAACGGCAAGCCGTTTCGAGGAGCCCTTTTCATGCCGGTAGATGCGGTAATCGAACCTCAATAATGACAAGCGACTTTCGGCTTCCACTTCCCAAATCAGATATACGCCACGCACGTCGAGTTCGGAATGCAAGCCTTTAGGCGGCAGAACAGGCGCTAACGGAATAACAGCAGGATTAGAAAATCCAGCGCTGCGTCCTTGATCGTCGCGAAACTCAAGTTTATAGATCGCGAACTGCAGGAGATTAGAGTCGTCCTGGCTTTCAGACAGTACGTCAATCAACCGAAATGTATTTTCCGCATTGGGCTTCCCATGGGCAGCACTCGCGACGACGGCCACCGAGTTTTCAAGATTAATCTGCCGCAACGGGTGTGGGCAGCCCAACCCGGAGTCTGAACTTGACGACGAAATATTTCGGCATATTCTGGCAACTGTTAAATGTCCCCCAGGAAATTGCGGATTGTCTGTGTCGCGTGGCTGGCTCCACGTAAGAGTGACCTTGTCACCCTTGCGAACGGCGCGCAAATCGCGGACCAACTGCGATCCTTGAGGCGAGCCAGCCAACCGACTTCCCGGCCACCCGCCCCGAGCTGACGCGGCGCAGAAAACAAGTGCGAAGAACACCTTGTTCCATTTCATGAAGCGATTTCACCCGACTTTTCTGACACTACTGCACCTCTATCGCGCTGAGCAGCGATTGGTTAATTACAGAGTTGAACGTGATCACGTAATTGCCGGTAGAACTTGCCGGCTCCGTGAACTGCTCGATGACGGCTTTGTTTATGCTTCCAGCGGTCGCGACGATGTCGAAGTTGGTCAATACGGTCGTGCCATTGATGCTCACGTTGAACGTCCGCGAACCGGTGGTTTTGAAAAAGGTTTCTGCAAAGTGCAGCCGCACGGTGTGGCTAGAGCCCGGATTAAAGCCGGAAAGCGTGTAAGAGAAATTCCCCACACGTGCGCTCTGATAAACGGCCATGGGGGCCGGATTGGTGACGCCGCTCAAGTTGATGACGTTCGTGTGATGAATCGTTCCGCCGCCGGCAAAGTCCACGTCGGCGATGAATGGGGCCACCGCGGTGCCGCCACAGTTGATCTGCACGCCGCTGGTGACGGGACATGCGCTGGTCGTGGCGCTCGCCTGAGTGGAACCCGCTGAAGAGCCCGCGGAGTCGAGGGCTTCCACCACGTAGTGGTACGCGGTGTTGCACAATGCCGTTGTGTCGTCGTAGGTCGTGCTGGTGATGCCGCTCGCGATCTGATTGCTGCCCGAGGGTGTGAACCCGGACGTTGTGCTCCTGAACACGCTGTAAGAGCCAACGGTGCAGCCGGACGGCGCTGCGCTGGACGACCAATTCAGATTGATTTGGTCACCGGATGCCGTCACTGCGCTCAAACTTCCCGGTGCTGTGGGCACGCCGCCGCATGCGCTGTTTCCGCCCGCTGTTATCGTCAGGGTGTCGGCGCGGGAGATGCTGGCGCTGGCGATGTTGAACATCTGAACCGTGTTTTTGCCGGCCTTAAGAGGAACAACGATGCTCGAGTTTTCAAAAGTTTCGAAATTACCGGTGATAGGAAAGTGCATGTCGTTAGTGATGACCACGCCGTTCACCATGATCCCTTCCGGCCGGTCTTTAACTCCAGGAAACAGACCCGAGGCGAAGGCATAGCGCACAGTCAGCGTGTAATTGCCGCTCGTCGGCACGACTACATTGAAAAACGTGGCGGTGCCTTCCACCGCGTAAGCCATGTCTACGACTTCGTGCGCCGGGTTTACCGAATTCGTCGAGTGAATATAGGAAGGGAACCAGGCGCTCAACTGCTCAAAACAATCAAACCCCGCCAGCAACGCATCCGTAAAGTAATACTGTGTCCCTCCAGGTGCGGCTATCCCAGCGACAGTGCCGTCCCCGCGCGATGCCGGCGGGGTCGGCGGACAGGTCCCGGCCATCGTCGTGCCAACTCCTAACGATAACAACAGCAACAAGATCAAACATGCCTTTTTCATGAGAGCTCTCCTCGAGTTTTCTGTAGAACTTCTCTTGCATCTTTCGTTCGACTTTTCTGTCGGAAAGAGTGCACCTGGAGCGAACACCCAGGTCGAGCCGGGAATCTGTGTGAGCCGCCCGCAGCCATGCAGTTGCGCAGGCCGGCAAAGTCGGGATGGGGATTTGAGAGTTTCCCCATCCAGAATTCCGTTGTTGTTATTGCACTTCGATCCCGCTGAGCAGAGAGTTGTCTTTCACCGTGCTGAACGTGACCACGTACTGGCCGCTGGCATTTGCGTTTGCTGTGAACTGCTCGATGACCGCTTTGTTCTTGGCGCCGGCGGCGGCGAAGATATCGAAGTTGGTCAATACTTGCGTTCCGTTGATGCTGACGTTGAAGATGCGTGAACCAGCAGCCGTCCAGAAGGTTTCGGCAAAGTGCAGCCGCACCGTGTGGCTCGATCCCGCCGTAAAACCGGGAATGGTGTAACCGAAGTTCCCGATTCGTGCCGTCTGATATACAGCCATCGGCGCGGGATTGATCGCTCCCGTCAGATCAATGACGTTGGCGTGGTTGATAGCTCGTCCGCCTTGGAAGTCTATGTCCGCAGCGAACGGACTCACCGCCGGACCGCCAGAGTCGATCTGTGCGCCGCCGGTAGCTCCGGCCTTCGTTGTGGCGCTGGCCTGATTCGACGGGCCGGATGTCCCACCCAGGTTGGTGGCCTCTATCAGGTAAAAGTACGTTGTGGAAGCTGCCACCCCGGTGTCCGAGAACGATGTACCGCTCACACTGCCAGCAACCTGGTTGCCCGCCGAGGGTGTGAATCCGGAAGTGGCGCTGCGGAACACGTTATAGGTCACAGCACACGAGGAAGCACTCGCCGTCCAACTCAGATTGATCTGATTGCTTGAAATCGCCGTTGCGTTCAGCCCGCCGGGAGCAGGAGGCGTTGTGCAAGCGGTCGCGGGCGTAATCTCGATGCCACTCAACAGCGACTGATTCACTACCGACGTGAATTGGATTACGTATTGCCCGTGGGAATTGGCCGGTGCGGTGAACTGTTCGATGATCGCCTTGTTCTGTGCGCCGGAGGCGGCAAAGATATCAAAATTGGCGAGTACCTGGGCACCGTTGATGCTCACATTGAACGTCCGGGAGCCGGCCGTGGTGAAAAATGTTTCGGCAAAGTGCAGGCGAACGGTCTGGCTCGATCCAGGGGCGAAGCCAGGGATTGTGTAGGTGAAATTCCCGACGCGCGCACTCTGGTAGACAGCGGCAGGCGCAGGATTTGTCACGGCGCCCACACTAATGGGGTTGGCATGATTGATCGTGGCGCCGCCGTTGAAATCCTGGTCGGCAAGGAATGGGCTTACCGCCGGTCCGCCGGCATTAATGTCTATATTCGTAATCGCCGGGCCAGTGGTGACGCTGGCTTGGTTGGAAGGATTGGACGAGCCTGCCGGGTCGCTGCCCTCCACCACGTAAAAGTAGGTGGTGGCTGTGGCGGCAGTTGTGTCCGAGAAGGTGGTTGCAAATACTCCGCTCGCGATCTGGTTGCTGCTGGAAGGAGTGAACCCGGAAGTCGTGCTCCGAAAAATGTTGTAACTCACCGGGCAGGACGCGGTGCTCGCCGTCCAACTGAGATTGACCTGACTGCCGGAAATGGCGGTGGCCGTCAAACCGCTGGCCGCCGTAGGTACCGTGCAATTCGTGGGCAGCTCGCCATAGACGCACAATTGGCCCGCACCGGCGTTCGCCGCTCCGAAGCTGCCCAGATACACCTTCCCATTCGCAATCGTTGCGTAGCCATTCTTGGCAAAATTGTTACAAGTATCGCGGCCGGCGTTCTGTTGGTTATTCCAAAGCTCTGTGGCGATGTTGTTCGCGTCGTAGGCCCTGAGCGCGCCCGGTACCGAGCCGTGATTTGCATTGCCGCTTAGGACAGCATTGGCCCAAACGATCCCGTTTGTATTGCCGTTGGCTGAAATCGAAAGATAAGCTCCTGGTTCGCCCCCGATGAAATCCGGCCCGGTCTGGAAATTAGGTGTGTTCAGGGTGCTTCCGTTGAACTGGAAAGCCTTCAATTTGTCGCTCTGAGCCCACATATAGACTTCCGGGCCATTCACCGCGCTGTTCCAATACACGGCGCTTCCATGCAGCGCACCGCCGAGAGTGATTGTCTGCACTGCGCTCGCGTCGCCGAGATGACCCAGGTTGGCCGAGTCAATGACATACCCAACCGCCGATTTGCCGACCATAGTCAAACGGTTTCCGGGCGGAATCAGCAGCGGCCCGGAAGTATCCAGGTCCGCATCGCCTCCATCCAGGTTCGCGTGGTTCGCAGGCGTAAACCAGTCCTCCAGCGTCAGGCTGGGGCTGAGCTTGAGGAAGCTCTCGCTGAAATTCGTGACGCCATCCCAGGTGCCGTTGCTGGTTCCAAAATAAATGTTGCCGGAAGTGTCCACCGCCGGGCCTTGTCCAGACATCCAGAGGCTGTCGCCACTGCCGGTCGGTGAGGTGTTGAAAACCGCGACCTTTGCCAGCGTGGAAGGATCGTAAGAAAACAGAAAACCATGATAGGTTCCCATGTCACAGTGCGAACTGAATGGAATTAGGACCTTGCCATTTGCCAAAGCGAGCCCCGCCCGCTGGTTCTGGGTCAGTGGAGTGAAGCCAGCCTCGGAAATCTGCACCGGACTCCCCGTCCTGTCCGCTCCGCTGGTAATGTCAAGTGCGTGCAACAGAAAAGAAAAAACGCCCGCATTGCTCAGGGAGTTCACCACGTAAAGTGTTCCGCTGGCGGGATCAATCACCGGTGTGCCGATGATTCCCGCGTTGCCGTTGATATCAACGCAGCCGCCGCCATAATCCGCGTTTGATATCGGCGTTCCGAGGTTAACGTGCCAGTACTGCGTGCCGGTGTCCCCGTCGAAGGCGTACACGCTGTTGCTGGTCGTAGCTACGTAGACGACGTTGTGGGTTCCGCCTCCTATGTTCACGGCAGAGACGATCAGCGGCTGCGCGTAAACCTGATTGTCCACCGTATTCTTGAACAGCAGGCCGAACTCGTTGACGTTCACGTTCGATGGCGTCAGCGTAGTCTCGTTCAGGTTTTGTCCAGTCCGCGCGAGATCATTGTGCTGAGTTACGACGTTAACCTGGCCAAACGCCCTTTGAGCCGCTGGAAAGATCAAGCAAAGAATCGCTACCGAAGGCACCAACAGTCTCAGGCATTTATTCATGCGATGACCCCTTCTGATCATTTACCGTGTGCCTGTCTTGCTGATGGCCCAGCGGAGCAGCGAATGCGCGATGACGTTAAACGTATGGTGCCGATGGAGCTACTGACCTTAGGAACAAAAACAGTACAGTGACCGATTTGACCTCAGACAGGAAAAAGGACAGGCGAACGAAACGGTGCCGTGGAAATGAGCGGAAAAAAATGGGTCGCTCACTGGACTCAAACTGTTTATTTATTCGAGGCAGGAAACGGAAAATATTGGTCGCGCGCTTGAGGGAGAGCGTGATTCAACCGATGGTGCCGTGCAGAGGGTGCTTTGCTCCCGCGTGTTCCCAAATTTGCAGAACTCGTACAAAGCTCGAATCAGCTAACGATTGAAATGGCAGGCAGAAAGTTGGTGGACGTGACAGGGTTCGAACCTGCGACCCCCTGCTTGCAAAGCAGGTGCTCTCCCAGCTGAGCTACACGCCCACACGATACAACCAATATACTCTCAATAGTTTACAGCGACTTCTTTAACTACTCCAACTTCGATTTTCGGTCCATTCGGTCCAACAACGCCACAGAGCGTCAGTCCTGCTGAGAAAACCGGGACTAGTCGTCGCTGGAAGGGAATAACGGGGGATTTGATCACGGTTTGACAAAAACTTCCACGCGCTGGGAAGTGTTCTTGCGCTTTACCTATCTCTTGCCCCGCCGTCTTTGGCCGGAGGGGCATGGCGGGCGGCCGTGACCTGTGGGCTTGCGGAATAAATCGCAAGCGATGGGGTCTATAGATGTAATGCCGGAACGCGCAGAGAACGCAAATAAAGTTCGAGTGAAGGGAGTTCTCATGGCCGATTATCAAATGCGACTGGTAGGCCGCAAGGAAATCGCAAGAAGCACGATGGCCTTCTGGTTTGATCCCAACGGCGTCAAGTACGAATTCCGCGCCGGACAACACGCCGACTTTTCCTTCTTGAATCCGCGCGACGGAGACAAAGGCGGCGATAATGAGCGCACTTTTTCTTTGGCGAGTTCACCTCAGGAAACAGGGCCGATCATGGTGGCCATGCGCATGCGCGAGACCGGCTTTAAGACGGCCTTGAACGCAACGCCGGCCGGCACTTTGTTCAAGGTTAGTGGCCCTCGCGGCTCCTTCACCTTGCACAAGGATTCTTCGCGTCCCGCCGTATTTCTGGCCGGCGGGATCGGCATCACGCCCATCAGGAGCATCCTTCATTCGGCGGTTTGTGGAGGCCTGCCACACCAAGTGTATCTCTTCTATTCGAACCGAGACGCAGGAGACGCGGCGTTCCTTCCCGAATTGGAGGAATGGGCGGCGAGGAACCGCTCTTTCGTCCTGGTTCCAACGATCACCAAGGGCGCGAATCCAGCCGGCCGCTATCACACGGGCTACATCGATCATGCTCTGCTCGCCAAGCATCTGGCGGGCTTCAACGGGCCCCTCTACTACGTCGCGGGGCCATCCGGAATGGCCGTGGCCATGCTCGATGTGCTCCGCAGAGCGGGCGTGAGCGAAGACGATATCAAGACAGAGGAGTTCGGAGATTACAAGTTCGATCTGCCGGGTACGCCCTAAGGAACCATAAGGACAGCAAGGCAAATCCACATAGGGAACAAATATGGCGGGCAAGGAAGGAAGCACCTTTTGTCAGCCGATGACCTGCATATCGCCGCAATAGCCCCTCATTCCGACACCCCGGCGGGCGTAACGTGCTTCCTGCGCCTCTGAATCGATGCGGTAAACCGAAGCAATGCCTAGGACGGACGGGCGTCCCCGCGGCTGTGACAGAAATGTGGCAAAACCCTGTCTATTGAGATCGTTGGGGTTAGCTTTTGAGCGAAAAGCAGATGCCCCAGGTTATTGGGAAAAAACAAAAGTGAAAGGAAGCCATGGAGGGCTTGGGTTATCTCGCCGGCTTGCAAAGCAGGTGCTCTCCCAGCCGAGCTACACGCCTACAGTGGGAACTACTCCAATTCTAAGGCATTTCCCGCCATTCGAGAACTCCCAAAAGCACTCTTGCCGAGCCTGCTGTTCACTGCGCCGCAACTCAGCTATGCAGCGAATTCCTGGCATACGGCCTGCGAGAAAACTCAAAGATAGTTTCGAGATTCATCTTGGTGAGAACAAAGGAGCTTTAGCCTCGCCTGCGAATCCCTTGCCGCCAAAAAGGTTTTTCTTTCGTTTTCGCTCCATGCGATGTAGACAGTTACCTAGAAACCTTTCAAGCGGGTAATAAGGGGCAACAGTTGTATCTGCGCTGCGCGACGGCTCTCACGGCCTTGTGGACCTGCAACGGTCGTCTAAGGCGCGTGGAATTGCCGGGCGAGGAATGCTCATGAGTGTTTTCGCGATGTTGGCTGTGGCTCCAATCGACGCCGCCACGGTTTTTCTGCCAGCGCGGAGTTTCACTGCTAGCGCATTCCTCGCCGCCACATCATTGGACACGCAGGGATTCTCCACCAATCAGATGACGGTGATCCTCGTTGCCGGCATCGCGATGGTCGTAGCGATCATCGTCGTGTTTGGCCTGTACCTCGCTAAAAGGCGCGCCGAAGCTCTCGAAAGCGCCGCGACGCTGATGGGCTTCTCGTTCGAGAGAGATGGCGCCACCTTGCGGGCTCAGCTCGACGGAAACCTGCACCTGCTGAAACTTGGGAGTTCCAAGAAACTGAACAACGTTATGCGTGGATCGTCTTCCGCCGGTGAAATCACGCTCTTCGAATACAGCTACACGGAAGGCGGAGGACAACAGCAAGGACGTACGGCCAGACCGTTGCCGCTTTTCACTTTCCAAATAATACTCTGCCCGAATTCCAACTGGGCGCCGAACACTGGTGGCATAAAGTCGGAAAAGTGTTTGGATACAAGCTGATTCAATTCGAAACTCACCCCGAATTTGGCGAGCGCTATCTTTTGCGGGGAGCCAACGAAGACGCCGTGCGCCAGTTTTTCCGTCCTCCGCTCCTCGATTATTTCCAATCTCTGCAAGAAAAACCGGTATGGAATGTTGAGGCGGCGGGCCCATGGCTCCTCGTCTACCTCCCGTCGAAGCGCTGCAAACCGGATCAGCTGCGCGAGTTCACGGACGCTGCCGCAACCATTGCAGGCAACGTCATTTCGGGCGCCGGGATTCGCCGTACCGCATAGTTCTGAAATTGGTCCGCGAGGTGTAAAAATGAAAATTAGTCCAGCCGTACTTGGAATGACCGCGCTGCTCGGCCTGTCGCTCAGCGTCATCGCTTCCGCGCAAGATATTCCCTTGCACGTTACGTATGTCTGCAACGGGGAGCGCATCTTCATTGACGGCTGCAACATCCGCGACCTCTCGGACACTGCCACTTGCACCGTCGCGCATCCCGACCACGTCTTATCCAACGGCATCATGGCTTACACCAGCCAAACTCGCGGCGCGTTGAAAAAACTTCTTCCCACTTGCAAGCAGCCATCGGCGGAGGAAATTGCGAAAGAAAAAGCCTTTGATAAAAAGGTCAAGGACAAACAAGCTGCCGCCGAAAAGAAAGCAAACGAGGAGAATGACGCCATCGAAGCGCGGGCCCAAGCCGTGATCACCGGCAAGAAACCACAAACCCCGGAGCAACGCGCGCTGAACCGCTGCATCACTTCCGGGAGGCTTCCTGCCACTTGCATGGGAAACACGCTCATGAAGCCATTCGAGCAAATCGTCGGTTCCGTCCTTCCCGACGTCGGCGGAGCCCTTCCTCCCGGCCCCCACATGAATGGCAACTTCGAGGGCAACGGTTCCTGGCGCATCGAGTTCGACGATCGGTTTACCATGACGACCTGCGGCGGTTTGGATCCGGCCCAACAGAAATATGCTCTCGAGCTGAAGAACAGCTCCGCGACGATCACCATCCCCAGCAAGCCAAAGGATATCGTTCTCACGATGAGGCCCGACGGCGCGCTCGTCGGCCCCGGACCAATCACCGTGTACGGCATCATTACGACGGGGCACAGAACCGAAGAGACCGCCACCACTACGACACACGTCACGGAATACAAGAACGCCACCAAGGTGTGCCCTGCTCCGGTTCTCTCCTCGAAGGGAGCCGCCCCCAGCGCGGTCGACATCGGGACGGGCTTTCTCAAAAGCATGTTTTCCGATGCAGAGAAGGGGCCGCCAACTCCTCCCGGTCTGCGGATGCATGGCGCATACGGCGGGCAAGGTGGCATCAGTGTTGAGTTTTATCCCGAGTCTGCGGTGATCTCCTGCGGTGAAGCCGCGCACGCTTACCCCTACGTCGTCCAGGTCAACGGCGCCCAGCCGATTGTAAAGTTGCAGGACCCGGCGCGCCCGCTCGTCCTCTCCATGAAGCCGAGTGGAGAATTGGACTCCGGCTCAGGTCCCTACGAAGTGCACGGACGGACCATCACGGGTAAGAACGACAACGATGATTTCACCTTCGCCCCGCTGAACATGACTTGCAACCTGGGAGTTCTCACGCCGGGTGCGACCCCGGGCATCCCGCCAGCGATGACAGCGTCCGCAACTGCGGGATCCGCGAACGCCGGCGGCCCGCCGATGGCGGTTCCGGGCGCCCCCACCGGAAACGCTGTCTTAACGATCGTCTCCGGATTTCCTACACAAGCGGGAGTTCCGAACCCACTCGCCCCCGGGCGCCCCTACGTGCTTTTGCGTGATGGTCTCGCAGGCGCTCTGGCTAAGGGAGGCATTCCGGTGCCATCAGGAATGTCGCCTGTCAAGGTGCTTGGCAATGCTTGCGGCCCCGGTCGCACGCCGGAATGCCAAAAGGTCCTGCAAGCCGTTAACGCGGACACCGCCGCGGCCGTGCGAGCGGATGCTTCGGGCAAAACGAGCTTTCCGGGCGTCCCACCGGGAACCTATTACCTGATGATTTCAGCTCAGTACAACGGTCACGCCCTCTATTGGGATACGAAGGTGGACCTCAAAGCGGGCGCGAATTCACTCACTCTCGACCAGCGCAACGCCACACCGTTGAATTGAAACACTGCGGACTTAATAGCGTTTCGCAGCGGCTTCGACGTGGGCGAGCATTTTGTCCAGTTCGGCGCGATGGAGGTAGTGCCCATTGACGATCACGCCGGAGATTTTCTGCGTGTTGGCGATGTCATCGAGCGGATTGGCGGTGAGCAGCACCAGGTCGGCAAGCTTGCCTTGTTCCACGGTGCCGAGTTGCTCTTCCATACCGAAAAAGCGCGCGGGATTGAGCGTCGCCGTTTGCAGGGCTTCCAGCGGCGTAAAGCCTGCTGCGACAAATCGCTGTAGCTCCTCGTGGAGACTGAAGCCGGGAAATATGTAGACGCCGGGCGGCGTGTCCGTTCCGGCGAGAAACGGTACGCCTGCTTTGTGAAGAAGCTGGACGACCTCGAGCTCCTTGTCGATGAATTTTCTTCTGGTCGCAAGATCGTCCGTTCCATAGCCAGCCTGAATTTCGTCCGTAAAGCGCTTCCAGGTTTTCGTTTTCCAGGAAGATGGAACATATTTCGCGCGAGTGTTATTCGCGAAGTCCGTCACGTCGATGAGGTTGCCGCCGCGCTCCCAAACGAGCGTGGGGCATTGCCACGTCTGGTTTTTCGCAAGAAGTTCCGCGAGCGCGGTGGCGCGCGCGGGATCATAAGTTGCGAGGAAGCGGCCTTCGGTTTTATTTCCTTTCAAAAAATCGTCTTCTGACGGCGAGCTGCCCTCGAAAATTCCGATGAGGTGCTCGAAACTTTTCATTCCAGCGTTCGACATTTCGCCGGCGCGCACGGAGTCCGGGACGTGGCCCTCGAAGGGGATCTCCTGTTTTTTGGCTTCGTCGGCGATGGCGAAGACGGCATCGCGCGGAATGAGTGATTGCAGCTTGATGAAATCGGCGCCGCGTTTTTTGAGATCGTCGACGGCGCGGCGGGCGTCGTCGGGCGTGCTGATGGCGATGGAGCTTGGGAAGCGCGGCTTGGGGCCATCGAGCATGGGGCCGGAAGTAAAGATGCGAGGGCCAACGAGACGACCGGCTTCGATTTCGTCGCGCCAGTTCTGCACGATATCGAGCTCGCTGCCCATGTCGCGAACGCCAGTGACGCCGTTGGCGACGAAAAGCGGGAGGGAGATTTCCTGCGCGGCGGGAAACCAATCGCCGAAGACGAGATGAACGTGCATGTCCCACAAGCCGGGGATGAGAAAGAGGCCGTGGCAATTGAGGGACGGCGCATTGCGCGGATATTTCGCGGACTTGCTAGGGCCGATCGACGCGATGTGATTTTTTTCGAGAATGACGGTTTGATTGGGTTGCAGCGCGCCTGTGCGCACATCGACGATGGTGACGTCGTTGAGGACGAGCAGATCGTCGGGAGAAGATTTCTGGGCGAACAGCGGAGCGCCCGGGAAAAGCATCGTGAGCACGAGAATGACGGAATGAAAAAGAAAGCGTTGAAGGGGACGCATGTGGGCGCATTGTATCCGTTTTGATGTGAAAATCCAGCAGCTTGCAAACATTTGCGCACACCACGGATGAAAACGTCGGTATGGCGATATGATGATGAGAGGCGGTTAGGACGGAATCGTTCGACGAGGTAAATACCATGCGAATCCCAATCATTTTGTGCGCGAGCGTTTTGGCGGCAGCGACGGCATTTGCGCAGGAGAAGCCTGCGGACAGATCGCATGACATGGAGCACATGCAGCACGGCTCGGAAGGCGGCTTCATGCAGGGCGGGATGCACCACGCGCTGGCAAAGGGCGTGAAGCTGGAACAAAAGATCGACGGGCAAACCATCACAGTGCGCATAGGGCCGATCAGTTTGCCTGCGCATACGAGCCACATGACGATGCCGCAGCCGCCGGACCTGGAATGGCAGATCCCGATCGACGGATGGCTGCTGGCATACATGCCAAAGCTGGTGGATGCGAACGGAAACAGCGTGCCGGGAATCGTGCTGCACCACACGGCGTTCTGGAACGAGAACCGCGCGGATTTTCTGTGCCCAAACAAGGAGGAGCACATTTTTGGCGCGGGCGGGGAGATGACGCCGTGGATGCCGATGCCGGGATACGGCTATCGCGTGCAGATGGGCGACAAAATTCGCATTGAAACGATGGTCCACAATCCGACGGCGACAACTTATGACAAGGCTTATCTGGAAGTGTCGATTCCCTACCGGGACAAGAAGAGCGATGCGGGCGCGGCGCCCAGGGACGTATATCCGGCGTGGATGGATGTAGCTTCCTGCGGGAACTCGGGATACGACCTGCCGGCGGGGAAAAGCGAGAAAACGGGAACGGTAGCCGTGAAATACAACGGCGTGCTGCTGGGCGTGGGCGGTCACATGCACGACTACGCGAAGCAAGTAGTGCTGGAAGACGCCACGCGGAAAGAGACCGTGGCGGCGCTGGATGCGAAAGTAGACGAGCAAGGGCACCTGCTGGCCATGCCGGTAAAGACGTTCTTCGAGACGGGCGGGTACAAGTTTGCGGCGGGCGATGTGCTGAAGATTTCGGCGACGTACGACAATACCACGGGCAAGATGCTGCGCGACGGGGCCATGGGCATCGTGGTGGGATATTTCGTGCCCGCGGACGAGACGGCGATGGCCGGACTGCGGCGCGGGCGGAAATAACGGAAGTTCGACGTTGGAGGTTCGCGGTTGGAGACGCGGCGAAGCGTCCTTGAGGATGCGCGGCAGGACGTTGAGGCGTGTTGGAAACGCAGTGCAGAGAGATTCCCTGGCCATATGTGGTCGGCGGCCCCCATCCCCCCCTCCCCCGGTTTTTTGTAAGTGTTGATTCTAACGAATTTAACAATTCCATAAGTCTTTCAGAATCAACACTTGTGGGATTTTTGCAAGTGTTGATTGTGCATGAGTTACGTATGAGCAGTGGCGAGTGGCGGGCCGCTGGCGGCGGATGGCGCAAAAAGCAGATCCCTGCCGACAGAAAGGAGACAGCGTTAGAGCAGAACAACGGCTCTCCAACTAAAGCGATCGATATTGCGGGGAGCGGGCGAGTCATGGGGAATGGTAGCACGGAAAAGATACTCTGTAAACAGTTAATTCTAGAGTACTATATTCGAATGAAAGGATAGTACGTTCGAATGCGAAGACCTCACCTATTGCGGGGAGCGGCGGACGCTATCGGGAAGAAAAGGAAAGAATTAACGCAGAGTTCCGCAGAGACACGGAGGGCGCGGAGAAGAGGGAGAAGTGTTCGAATGAGCCCATTCGCAAATGTGGCGAACGGAGCAACTAGCCACGTGTAATTTGGAAAGTGCTATTCTCGGTGGTTAGCGGCCATGGGCTGCAGTTAGTATGCCCGCGCAAGTGACGGAATTCCTGAAGATTTCCGGAAGGATTCCTGGGGTTGTAAACGAAATGGATCTAGTCACTGAGCAGTTCGCAGGGATGTTCAAGGACGAAGGCGAGCTCCGGAAGGCAATTGCCTCCATGTTGCGCAAAATTGAGGGGGTTACCGGCGTCGAAATTACGCACGGTACCCGCGAACATGGAAAAGATATTATCTTTTATAAGGCCGGTGGCCTGGGAGAGATACGGTTATTCGCATGTGTTGTGAAAAACGAGAAGATTACTGGCTCTGTCAATTCAAGCCACGGGGCTAAAACTGTGCTCTCCCAGGCAGAGCAAGCTTTTGAAGAGCCGTATATCAATGGTGATGGCGATACGGAACGTGTGGACCACGTTTACATAATGTCGCCTTACGAGTGCTCGCAGGCGACGATGGATTCTATTGATGGACGGCTTAGCCAACGGCCGGTTACGTTTTCTTGCGGTGGTAAACTTTTGGATTTGTTTCAAAGGAATTGGCCCGAATTCCTGATTTTCAACTCAAGTCTGCTGAGTTCTTACGTTGCAAACCTGAAGAGGGGTCTTGATGAAGATAACCCCCTCAAGTATTTGTCCGGACGTCATTCGATCCTCGCCAATGCCATTGAGTCATTTTCAAATGTTTACGTGAAGCAGGATTTCTATCAAACATTCCAAGAGTACAAGCTCGATGTTGATATTCCAAATCTGCTCGAGCTATTGAAGCCAATTTCGATGGCGCGGTCGAGCGAGATTCAATTTCTTTTGCGACGGCTTGCGTCCTTCGTTCGAGCTTCAGAGGTGTGGAGTTCACGGCTCAATGACTCTGCTCGACAACAATTCGAGAACTACTTGATTCATTCGGCAAAACAGCTCAAGTCATGCTGGGACAAGGGTTACGAGGAACACGCGAGGGAAAAGTCGAGCTTAGCACAGGCGGTGCCGTCCCGCAGAGATGCCGTAGTCCAAATAGCGGATCACCAATCTGTAATAGGACCGTATTCCTCTGCAGAAACTACGGTCCGGGAGATGGCAGACGAATTGTCTGAAATCGTTAAGAGCGGGAACGCGTTTGTATGTTCGCAACCGCATACACTAAATGACCTGATGAAGTCTCCGAGATTCCTAGATTACTGTGTGGTGGTTGAAGCCAGCCGCCGCATACCTGAGTCCCTAGTCCCAGAGTTGCCTTCGACGAAGGTGGAGGTGGCCGAAGAACTGCTTCGCGACGCCTCTTCGGCAGTACTAATTGTTGGCCCACCCGGTTATGGAAAAAGCTCCTACTGTAAATGGAATGTTACCGCCGATCTGGAGCGACTCGCGGGGGATAAGACAGCGAGCCTTCCGATTTATGTACCTTTGCACCAGATTTCCCGTGAAGCTCAGAAGTCACCGCAGGAAACTTTCTTACGATCTTCAGAATTGCGCGAGCTGCTTTACGATCCTCGCTACAACCAAGCGATAGCAAGTATCCGGCTCTACCTAGATGGTCTTGACGAGGTGCCTAGCGCGGAACGCCAACAGGAACTTGTGACCTCCGCGCGAGAGCTTCTAAAGTCGGACAAGCGCTTCAGCATGATACTCACAGCTAGGGAGCATGTGGGGGGATGGTGGCTTAACTGGATGCCTAGGGTCAGGATCCGCGAGTTTTCCGAAGAGCAATCGAAAGAGCTGATCAGCAAGTGGATTGAGGATGAGCCTCAACGATCCGACTTTTATTCGCAGCTTGGGTCATCCGCCACTCTGCGCCCTCTTCTGCAAGTCCCCTTGCTGGCAACCTTGATCGTTGCAGTATTTCGGAATCTCCGGCGGCTACCTGAAAACAGAATCCGCCTTTACGAGATGTTTATGGAACTAATGTTTGGAGGGTGGGATCTGGCCAAGAATGTGAAGCGCGAAATAAAGTTTGGGTCAGTGATGAAACTTAGCTTGCTTTCTCGATTGGCTTTTTATCTTCATTTGAACAAAAAGCGAGATTGTGTCGACGGCGATATCCGAACTGTAATGAAGGATGTGATGCCAATGGGTGTGGAAAAGTTTCCGGAGCTGGCACAAGAATTAGTTGAGGATGGCTTGCTCCTCAAGCAGGGTAGCGCGTACTACTTCGCCCATCTCTCATTCCAAGAATATCTGGCAGCAAAGGACCTTGCGGATCCAACTGGGCGGCGTCAAACCGACGTGCTGAGATGGTATTTGGCTGGCAACGACTGGTGGCGTGAAGTTTTGCTTTTTTATATCGCTATGCAGGCTCCGCAGGATGTAGAGAATTGGATCAAAAAAACTGTCGACCGCATGATTATTCCATCGACTCAAGTGGCGGCTCGGATCAATCATGAATTCCATTTCCTGATGGAATATTTTGTGCTTACGTTTCCGGACTATAGACCTAGGACATTTCAGATCGGTCCTCCGAAGATCAAATCTTTGAAAGATGGGGCATTGGCGTTGCGTAAAGGCTAGGTGCATCCGCTTCGAACATGTCATGTCCGCTCGTGCGGCGGATATTCGGCGGACACGGCAGATGGGGGATTTTTCGGAGCTGGAAGGAAGCATGATAGGTACAAGGTGGCGGTTGGGAGATTGATGCGGGATTTGAAGGTGGGGAAAAGATTACAGAGAGTTAGAGGTAAAGACGAGGGGAGATTTCTCTCTGCGCAGGCCGACGCGTTCGCAGGAGCGAACGCGGAAGAAAAAGAGTCGGCCTGCTCCGTTCGAAATGACGCCACCGGGCTGCGAAACAGAGTTTGATTATGGCTTGGCTGCCGCCTCTTTCGCGGGGGCTTCGGCAGGGGCTGAGGCCTTGCTATAGATAATCTTCTTGGTGCCGCCGTCGCAGGTGCCGACGACTTTGCCTTCGGCGTCCTTGTCTTTGGCGACGATTTCCAAGGTGTAGCCCTTCACGCCTTTTTCGTCGAGCTTCTTGGTGATTTCGTCTTTCAACTCTTCACAAGGCTTGGCCGCTTGTGAGTGAGCGGGAACTGAAACAAATAATAGAACAACCATTGCCGCGAGCAGTTTCATGGTGTGACCTCCGTGGGTGGATGCCGGATCACAAGGAGCATAGCACCGGTTCAGCGGGTCCAGCCGCCCATCGCGGAGCGCCTTCACCTTAAAAGATACGGGATAGGCCGGATGTTAGAGATTAGAAGTTTGAGGTTGGAAAACGGAAATCAAAGGTCTAGTTCACACCGTTTTTCGGGTCCCAAGAGCCTTGCTCTTTGCGCACAAAAATAATCTGGCCGATGTGGTAGGCATTATGGGTGCTGATGTGCGTGAAGACCTGGGCGGACTCTTTCAACTTGGCTTCGTTGGCGGTTTCCACCCATTTTTCGAGTTCGCTCATGACTTCGTCGAGCTGTCTTACGATTTCATTCCAAGTCTTGCTGTCAAATTTGTTGAAAGTCTCGTCATTATTGCCGCTGAATTTTTCGGATTTTTCTCCTTTGAGGTTGGCGAGATTTCGCCGGTTCCAGAACACCAAATGGTAGGCGAGCTGGCCGACGGAGTGATTTCCTTTGCCGTCGGTCCAACTGGCCTGCTCGGCCGTCAAGCCTTTCACGGCGGTATTCGCGGGCACGAACCATTCCGCGTTGGTGTGCGTGGAGCGCAGTTCGGACAGCAACACCTCTCGCAGAGTGGCCGGTTTTTTGTCCTGAGCTTGAAGGGGTGATTGGACGGGGGCAAGAAGGAGAGCAGCCAAAAGCAACAGCAGAAAAACCGGCGTTCGCTTGATCATCCGAGAATTCCTCCCAGCCCTTAGACGTGTCTGGTTTCCGGATGGCTTCTGAAAGTAGTTGGTCTGAGGTCTCGGTGTAATGAGGCTTTGCAATAGGCGAAGAGCGACCTTGACGGAGACTTCGCAAGTTGCGAAGATTAGACGTGCGCGTCATCAGCCGAAAGAAAATCCAGGAGGCTAGCGGGGAGCATCCAGAGTGGGAAGCTTCCTTGGCGGCCTGGTACAGAGTAGCTAAGAACGCGGATTGGGCGTACTTTCCCGACGTAAAGCAGAGTTGGGGCAACTCGGACAAATTTGGGAGCTGCGTGGTTTTCGATATCAGCCACAACAAGTGCCGGTTGATCGCGTGGATCAATTACCGGAGCAAGAAGGTTTTTATACGGCATATTCTGAGCCACGCAGAGTACGACAAGGAGAAATGGAAAGATGAGTGTGACGGCGATTGAAAAATACAACATAAAGGGCTTTCCCGCGCCTCGGCCAATCACTTCCGCGGCGCAGAATGAACACTACATCGAAGTGCTTTATAACCTGGAGCGCCGGGGCCGGTTGTCGGCGGCGGAAGAGAAGTATGCCGAACTACTGACCGTTTTGATTGAAGCTTACGAAGAGGAACATTACCCGATCCATTCGGCTACGCCAGTGGAAGTGCTGGAGGAATTGATGGCGGCGAACAACCTCAAGCAGAAGGACCTGGCGCCGCTGTTGGGGTCGGAGAGCGTGGTCTCCGAGGTCTTGAGCGGCACCCGGGAACTGAACAAGCGGCACATCGCAAAGCTTAGTCAGCGGTTCAAGGTATCGCCTGCGGTGTTCTTTTAGGCTCTGGTCGCCTGCGGCCCGCCTCCCCGACATGAGTCGGGGCAAACGGAAGGCAGGCCAACAACGGCACGCGGCGAAGCCAGGCGCGGAGGATTATTGATTGGGGGTGGTGTTGGAGGCGACGGGGTTGCCTATGGCGGCGCCATTGACGACGAGCTCGACGCGGCGGTTGCGCTGGCGGCCGTCGGGGGTGTCGTTGGAGGCGACGGGCTGCGTTTTGCCGAAGCCGCGGGCGGTGATGGCTAACTCGGGGACGCCCTGGTCGGCAAGAAAATCGCGCACGGAGCCGGCGCGCCGCTCGGAAAGCTGTTGATTGAAGTCATCGGCGCCAACGCTGTCGGTGTGGCCTTCGATCTGGAGATTGAGGCCTGGATGAGCCAGGACAATTCCTGAAATTTTCGCGAGTTTTTCGCGCGCGCCGGGCTTGAGGGTATAGCTGCCGGTGTCAAATAAAACATCGGACATATTGACGATCAGGCCGCGCGCGGAGTCGCGGGTCTGCAAAATGGAATTGAGCTGATTCAAAAGCTGGGCGCGAAGATCAGCCTTTTCGGCTTCGGCTTTGGCGGCGGCCTGGCGGGCTTTATCGGCTTCGGCTTCCGCAGAGAGTTGCGCGTTAACAGCTGCCGCTTTGTCACGCGCGGCTTGTTCGGCGGCGGCTTGCGCGGCTTGCTGCTGCGCCAGCGCGGCAGCGGTGGCCTGCTCGGCTTCCTGCTTTTGGCGCGCGGCATCGGCGGCGGCTTTTTCCGCTTCCTGTTTCATGCGAAGGGCTTCGGCCTTGGCGGCTTCGGCCTGGAGGCGAGCCTGTTCCGCGTCCTGGCGGCGCTTGATTTCCGCGGCGGCTTGTTCCTCGGCGGCTTTTTTGTCGGCGGCGGCCTTGGCTTGGGCGTCTTCTTCGGCTTTTTGCTTGACGGCCATGACGCGCGCCTCTTCGGCGGTTTCGACCACTTCGCGGGCGGCGGCATCGACGGATTTTTTCTCGCTGCCGCGACGGTAAACGTCTTCCGCGTTCTGGAGCTGCTGTTGGGCTTTGGCGAGAGAAGGCGCCGCGTATTTGTCGGCCTGCGCGATGTGCGCGATGCGAACGGCGTTGCGCGCTTCGAAGAGCTCGAGAGGCGTTTTGCGGTCGATGCCGAAGATGGCGCCTTCGATTTTGGTGTTCGAAGAAGAATAGACGCCGCGGCCCAACAATTCATATTGAGCGTCGATGTTTTCGGCTTTGCCTTGCGTGGCGGCGCCGAGAACATTTTCGAGAACGACCATATTGCCGGGCTGGGTAACCGCGAAATAGGGCTCAGCGGTGACGATCATGCCGAAGGTCTGCATGTCGGTGATGGCTTTCACCTGGCCACTGCCGTTCTTGAGAGCGAGTTCGCCGAGATTCACGGCGCGGCCCTGAGGAGAAACGGCCCAAAGCACATAGGTGAGATATTCGAGGCCAAATTTGGTGGCGTCTTCGAGGCCCTGGAACTTGGCGTCAATTTCGAGCCGATTGCTTTTGCTTTCCACTTTGGCTTCGCCGACCGCGCTTTGCATGAGTTCGGTGCCGCGAAAATCGATCCTGGTGGCGCCTCCGGCGCGGCGGTAGTTGAGAGCTTTGGTGGTACGAGAAACGGTGGTGGGCGCGGCCGCTGGTGAGGTGGCGGTGTGCTGAGAGGTGGCGGCCTGGCTTGGAGGATTCGGCGGTGGAGGCGCTTGGCCGAACGCAGGGGCGGCAAGAGTTGCGAGCAGGCCCGTCATTGCGAGACAGAAAGATGCCGTTTTCACGTCAGGCTCCTGGGTCGCCCGCGATGGCGACGTGTTTTGAACATAGGACTCGCGCTTGTGCGAGTGAGCGAGTCCGGCCCCAAAAGGGAGTTGAGTAGTACGGTCTTTTTATCGTAGCAAAGAAGGAGCGAAGGGAAAGGGCGTGGAGCAGGCCGCTTGTACAAGTGATTACGAGCGGCTAAGTGGAGGCAGGACTGTAGGATAGGCGAGGGGCAATGCACAGGCGATGAAGGGCGAGCTGGACAAGAACTCAAGCCACAGCTCCCGGCGATATACTGCTTGCTCAGCGTTCTGCGGGTTCCCGATGCTGGCCCCAGTCCAGGAGCAAGAGGCACGCCAGAAGCGGGAGCAGCCAAATCACGCGACCCTGATAGCGATCCTCGACCATCGACAGGGCGCCGGTCAGAAAGGCATTGGCAACGACCGCGAAAACGATCACCACGCCTAGACCCACAAGCCGAGGCGGCTGGCGGCGCCACAAGCGAGGCAGGAACAGGACGATAACCGCAAGGGAGGCAATAACCGTCCAGATTTGGACGGATTCGAAAAAGTCAAAGGGCAAAGCGTTTTGCGCCTGGCGGCTTTGCAAAGCACGCGACCGCTCGCCGAGAAGCATGGTATCGAATTCCTTCAACATCCAAGCGTTCGCGTCGACCTCGAAGCAAAAGGTGGTCAACTGTTCCCAGAAGCGGGCGGCGGAATTAGATAAAAGCTGGCGAGGATAGGCGCGCAGAGTGGCAAGAACAAACGGAATTTCCTCGTGGCGCAGGCGTTGTGCCGTCTCCTTGGAGGCGCTCTGCCAGATTCCGTTCTCTCCCCAGAGAAAATCGTCGGTGTTATCGGGGAGATTATGGAGGTGGTCGCAGAGGGCAAATTTCACTTCGCCGCAGTGCTGCTGCAAATACCAGCGCCCGGGGCCGTCGGCGATGACACGGGCGGCCAGAAAGGGCGGCCGGTTGCCGTTGAGCGAGGGTTTGCCGTACAGGTAGGTGTTCAGCGCCACTTGAGAGGCGGCCGCAAGCAAGACGATCATCGCCACTTGGCCTACGGCTTTCCAGCGGAGTAGCGCGGATTTGCGCCAGAAAATGAACAGCGAAGCCAGGAGGACGCACAGCGCGGCGGCCAAAATCAGGTGGGTGGCGTGGGAGGCTATCGCCCACCAGGCGATGAGGGCGACGCCCAGGCGCTCGAGACGCGAGAGAGTCTCTCGGGCGAACACGAGCAGGTAGATGCAGAGATACAAGACGGCACCGAGAATGTCCGGCATGATGAGGCTGACGAACCAGCTCAAACTGGTTAGCAGGCTGAGCAGGGCGACGAGAACGAGGAACCACCACGCGGGTTGCCGCGCAAGGATGGAACGGAGAACGAGCCAGAGGACAAAACCGGTCAGAAGCGCGTGAAGCGCGACGACAGGCCAGAGGGTCACGTTCCAGTGCCACGGGAGTATGCCCAGGCTGTAAATGAGCGAGCGCATGCCGTAGTAGCCCGATAAATCATGCAGGAACAAAGCGCGTGCGACGAGGCGGCCATCCGCGACGTACGTCATCGAATCCGGGTAAAGAAGCGGGTAGCGGTTGAAGAGCGCCGGCCAAGTCATCAGGAGCGTTCCGGCCAACACCGCGGCGGCGTGCCATAGCAAAACCCGGGGCGGCTCGTTGGGCACGACATCTCTAACGTTGGTATCGAGTTGCCTGATGGCCCAGCTCTCCTTCCAACGCGTCTCTTTCTGGAGCGAAACTCTATCGTAAAACTAGGAGTCAATATCCAGTCAGGCCGATCTGACAAGGGGAAACCGCATTTTAGTCCGGCAAGCCGTTTCCCGCGGACAATCCCGCTTGAAACCAAATGGTCCGCGGATGCATCATCTTATATGTATATGAAAGGCCCAGTAAGGCCGGGTACCAGGTGTCCCTTATGCGGCGTTCTTTGATCCTTGCAGGTTCCTTCCTTTTAGTTCCCATCATGGTGCAAGCGCAGGGCCGGGGAGGGGCAGGCTTTTCGGCCGGGGGCCACGCTGTGGCCGCGGCACCCCGCAGCATAAGTGTGGCGCACGCGGCCCCTGCAGGGGTAGCGCGTGTTTCGGGCGGTACGCGAATCATGCCGAGAAGCGGTTCTGGCCGTGTGAGCCCGGCGAACCCTTCCGTCAGGGTGATCCGGAGGCCTAATACCGTGCGTCCACGTACACCCGGGAATCGGCAACTCGGCTTTGATTCCGGAGGCGCACCTGGACTGGGGTTCGACTCCTTCCACTTTGCAGTAACGCATCCGAACCGGGGGAACCGGTTTGACAGAGACAGGCGGCGAAATCGCAACGATTTTGCGGCGTTCTTCCCATTTTTTGACGGGGGATTTTTCCTGCCTTCTTCGCCGCTAGACGCAGAGGATGGGTACGGCGAAGGGCCGCAAGAAGAAGCTTATGCCGAAGACGCTCCTCAAGGGCCACAGTATCCGCAGTATCGGGGGCCAGAGCCACCGACAGCTTCATCGCAAGTGATTGCCGAACCGCAGCGTCCGTCGGAAGAGTATGTATTTGTGCGGCGCGACGGAACGGTCTTCTTTGCGGTGGCTTATGCGTGGGATAGCGGCACTCTACGATATGTCACTACGGAAGGATTGCGGCGAAGCGTTGGCCGCGAAGCGCTGGACCTGGACGCCACGCAGAAGTTCAACGAACAACGCGGCTTGAATTTCCACTCGCCTGCCTGATCAACAATATTTCTGCTATTTCTTTGCCGGCTCGGGCATGACGTAACCTGAGCGCGCCGGCAGGCCCGCGCGCTCAAACTGCACGGTGGTGTGGTCAATTCCAAATTCCTTGGCGGCTTTTTCCTGGATGGAGGCGAGCACGCGTTCGCAGCCATCGAGATGCATGTCCGGGATGCGCGCATGCAAACTCAGCGCGTTATGTCCACCGCCCAGCGACCAGATGTGCAGGTCGTGAACCTCCTGGACGCCTTCGATGGTCAGGATGGCGCGGGCGACTTCTTCAACGCGCATCTCGCGTGGACGGCCCTCAAGGAGGATGTGCGAGGATTCGCGAAGAATGCCGACGCTTGACCACAGAACAAGCAGGCCGATGGCCAGGCCCAGCAAAGGATCGATCCAAGGGATGTGCGTGGCGTGAATCAGAATCGCGCCGCCAATGATGGCGATGTTCGAGAGCGCATCTCCGAAGTTATGGATAAGGATGCTGCGGAGGTTGAGGTCGCCGCGGCTACGAATCAACGAGAGGGTGATGCCGCCGTTGACGGCGAGGGCAGCTACGGACGTCCAAATCATCCAGCTTTCCACGACCTGAACGGGGGAACGCAGACGTTCGATGGCTTCATAACCGAGCCACAGCGATAGAAGCACTAGCAAAAGCGCGTTCGTGAAGGCCGCGAGAATGCCGGCGCGATGATAGCCGTATGTTTTTTCCGTGTCGGCAGGGCGCTCGGCCCAGCGCATGGCCAGCCAGGATATGCCCAGAGCGGGGACGTCGGACAGGTTGTGGACGGCGTCGTTGAGCAGCGCGACGGAGCGGCCGAGGATGCCGCCGAAGACTTCGGCGACCACCAAACCGAGGGTTGCGACCATAGCCCACCCCAGCACGGAGGGCCGCAGCGTGGGATGCGCGTGGCCTGCATGGCCATGATGATGGCCAAACCCATGGGAATGAGTATGGCCAGGATCGTGAAAGTGGCCGGAGTGATCGTGCCCGTGGGAATGTGCGTCCATCTACTTCACATTCTACCCACATGTCCGGAGCGATGCAGCCACGCGGCGCGGTTAGTGGGCAGTTTGACAACTATCCACAGCGAATTGATTGACGCTCTTCCCATCCACTGCCACGATGCATTAAGCTTCCCGTCCTGTGCATGTTCGTGGGGGACGAGCCTTTGCACCAAAGCCCGTACCGGAAGAAATGACAGTTCCCATTGGTAAGCTGAGTTTTTGGGGCGTGCGTGGTTCCACACCGACGGTAGATCCGGCGACGTGGCGCTATGGCGGAAACACGCCTTGCCTGGAATTCGTGGCGCCCGATGGCACGCAATTCATTCTGGATTGCGGAACGGGACTGCGCATGCTGGGCAGCCGCTGGGCGATGCCGGATGCCACGCATGGCGGCGAGGCGCACATTTTTGTCACTCACTATCACTGGGACCACATCCAGGGCGTGCCGTTCTTCGCGCCGCTGTATGCGCCGCAAAATCAATTTCACTTTTACAGTTTTCGCTCGAAGTATCTGGGGCGCGACAGCCTGAAGCAGGTTTTCGAAACACAGATGGCGCAGCCGTATTTTCCAGTGGACCTGTCGGCCATGTGCGCGAAGCGGAAGTTTCAAGAAGTGGAGGGCGGAGAGTCCTTCACCATCGGCGAAAATAAAGTCACGGCGCGGTGGCTGAATCATCCGCAGGGCTGCCTGGGATTCCGGATCGAGACGCCGGCGGGCACGGTGGTTTACGCGACGGACAACGAGCCGGGCGACGCGAAACTCGATGCGAACCTTTTGGAACTCGCCACGGGAGCGGATATTTTCATTAACGATGCGCAATACACGCCGGAACAATTGGCCAGCACGCGCCGCGGCTGGGGACACTCCTCGTGGCTGGAAGGCGTGCACACGGCGCGGCACGCGGGAGCGAAGACCTTAGTGTTGTTTCATCACGACCCGGATTCGACGGACCGCATGGTCGATTCGATCCTGCGGCAGGCTCGGGAAGATTTCGACTCCGTATTCGCGGCGAGCGAAGGGATGGTCATCACGCTGGGCGGAGCAGGCGATAATGTCCAAGCGCACATGCCCGGAACGCGGACATCGCTGAGACGCGAGGCGCAGTTCCGCGCGCGGGTTGCGGGAGTGACGGAGGGCGGGAAGATCTTTGAGGAAGAGACCGTGGTGCGCGACTTGTCCTTGCAGGGCGCGCTGATCTCCTTGCATCACTTGCCGAGGCTGCAGTCCGAACTGCAAGTGACCATGGAGACGCCGGGGCCAGACGGACTGCAATCCATGAAGCTGCGTGGATACGTGGTGCGTATTGACGCTCCCACTGATAAGGGACAAAGCGCCGTGGGCGTGGTTTTCACGGATTAACCGCAGGCCAAGTTGAATTTGAGAGAATTTCAGGGGGCGCGGCATTCCAACATTTTTGGGGATGCGGCGCCCCGACGCTTTCTTGGCAGCAACGCATAACTCCTGTAGGCTGAAGTAACCCCCATGACACTGAAAAAGGCCAATTTTGTACCGGTGAGCGCGCTGGACAAGCGTCGGCCGTCGAAGCGCGAGTTGGTGCGTGGACTGGTGAAGCATGCGCCATTTGTGGCCAAGAATTTTCAGCTTTATTTTCGGAATGCATGGCGGCGGCATGTTCTGCGGACGAACGTGGTGGCGCCTTACGCGGTGACGTTTTACGTCACGCACAAGTGCAACCTGGCTTGCAGCTACTGCACGCAGAAGGAGCCGGACGTTTTTAGTGAGGAGCTGCCTACCGGCGAGACGATTCGCTTGTTGAAACGCATTCGCAAGGAGACGGACTCGATTGTTTTGACCGGCGGCGAACCGACGCTTCGAAGCGACATTGAAGAATTGACGGAAGCGGCGCGGTTCGATTGCAAGTTTCGTTCGCTGCTGCTGATTACCAACGGGACGCTGTTGGACCGCAAGCCTCGTATTTTGGGCGCGGTGACCGGGCTGGTGGTGAGCCTGGACGCGCTGGCCGCCGATCCGACGAATCCGCTGTCGAAGCCTGCGGCGCTGCCGAAGGTTCTGGAAAATCTAGCCATGGCGAAAGAGCTGCTGGGCAGCGCGCAGAAGATCACCATCAGCACGGTGATCGAGGAGTGGAACATCGGGGAAGTCGAGCGGCTGCTGGATTGGTGCGGGGAGCAAGGGTTTGTGTTCGCGGCACAATCGGCGCAGATGGAAAAAATGCCGAATCTCGCGCTGCTGCGGAATCCGAAATATCACGCGCTGGTGGACAAAATTATCGAGCGGCGGCGTGCCGGGGCGCAGCCGATCAACGGTACGCCGCGCACGATTGAGACGTTGCTACGCTTCGGCGATTTTCAGTGCTATCCGACGATGTTTCCGCGTGTGTATCCGAATGGCGACGTGTTTTATCCTTGCGAGCCGCTGAGGAAGGTGGCGGGCAATCTGTTGCGCGATGGCTCGCTGCGGCAGATTTTCGCGCGAGGGAAGAAAATTTATGGCGAGATCCCGCCTTGCCAGGGGATTTGCTACCTGTTCGGAAATGTAGTGTCGCATTATTACGTGAACGATTTCTGGGGATTGGCGGGGGATTTTATTCGTTAGTGGATTAGGAACATAGCTGAAACTTGCGAGGCGACGCCCTCGCAAAGTCACTATGTGGACCCTGGGCAATGTGAGAGACTTCCTGCCCATGAAGTACGAACGCCTGCGTTTCAAACTAATAGTTTCGTTCGTAGCGCTGGTGATTGCGCCGCAAGTGATCCGCTCGCAGTCCTCGGCTCGCGTCAACGGCGACCGCCTGATGGAACATTTGAACGCTATGGCCGCCATTGGAAAGGATCCCAGCGGTGGCTACGGCCGCGTTGCCTACACCGAAGCGGACCGCCAAGGCAGAGAGTACGTGATGGGCTTGATGCGCGCGGCAGGGCTCACGGTGAATATCGACGCGGCCGGCAACATATCCGGACGACGCACAGGCAGTGACCCTGGATTGCCGGTGCTGGTGATCGGCTCGCACATCGACTCCGTTCCGCAAGGTGGTAACTACGATGGAGTAGTTGGTTCTCTGGGAGCGGTCGAGGTCGCGCAGACCTTGGCGGACGGTCACATCGCCCTGCGCCACACTTTGGAGGTCCTCATTTTCCAGAATGAGGAGGGTGGTTTGCAGGGGAGCCGTGCGATTTCCGGCGAATTGCGCGAAGAAGATTTGGATCAGGCCACACGCAGCGGCAAGACCCTGCGCGAAGGCATTGCGTTCATCGGAGGCGATCCCGCGCGTTTGGCCGCGGCTCGCCGCAAGCCCGGCGATATTTTCGCCTATCTCGAGTTGCATATCGAGCAGGGCGGCACCCTGGCAGCGGAAAAGATCGACATCGGCGTTGTGGAAGGAATCGTCGGGAATCATCGCTGGGATGTAACCATTGAGGGTGTCGCGAATCACGCCGGCACAACGCCCATGAACCAACGGCACGACGCTCTATTGGCCGGGGCGAAGTTCATTGAAGCCGTGAACCGCGTGGTGACCAGCATTCCCGGCCGCCAAGTGGGCACGGTCGGCAGGATTCAAACGATACCCGGAGTTTACAACGTGGTGCCGGGAAAGGTGGTGCTGGGACTCGATGTTCGCGATTTGGATGAATCCCGCATCGATATGTTCTTTGGCAAAATCCGTGACGAGGCGGAGCAGATCGCGCAAGCGAGCGGAACAAAATTCAGCTTTCATCAGATCGTCAGCGATCGTCCCGCGCTCAGCGACCCGCGTTTGCGCCAGCTCATCGCGGATTCCGCGAAGCAATTGAATCTGACCACGAAAGTGCTTCCCAGCGGCGCCACGCACGACGCCCAAAGCATGGCCCGCCTGGCTCCCATCGGAATGATCTTTATACCCAGCGTTGGCGGCATCAGCCATGCGCCGGAAGAGTTTTCGCGCCCACCGGATGTAATCAACGGCGCGAATGTCCTTCTCCGATCGGTCCTCCAGCTCGATTCACAGAAATGGTGACGTTTTCTCCGCGCGTGCCGCTGAAGTAGAAGGCGGGAATTGTCGGTGTGAGCGAATCCAGTGAAGGCTATTGTTTTAGTTTCGGCTCTTTGGCTTGCTGCCGCCTTGGCATTTGACGGCGCTTCATATTTTCCAATTAAGACAAAGCCAGGCGATGAGGGTGTAACGGCTTTCCAGTGCAAATGGTATGGCAAGTCTCTACTACGAATGAACGAACCTCGGTTACCTGAGCTCGCTAAAGACGTGAGCGCTGACGTCTACCGCTTCATGATTCTACCCACGTGGGGGAATTCTATTGTCGTCAGGGTACGGAGGCACGGGGAATTGTACAGCCTATCGGCTCGCCGGTTAGATGGACAGGCCGGATATGACCCCGGCAGATTGGTCGAGACAAAGGACCTTGAGCTAGGAGTAGACGATTCGAACGCTCTTGATACATTAATTCATAATCTCAACTTTTTTCGTTTACCGACCGAAGACGACGTTAGAGGGGAGGATGGAGACGAATGGATTATTGAAGGCGTTTCACAGGGCAAATACCATGTCGCTACGCGATGGTGTGCGGCGTCCTATGGCCCCGAGAAACGCAACCTGACTGCTTTCCTTGCTTTGTGCAGATTTTTATTGGATAAATCCACGCTTTCAGAGAGACCGAAAAACAAGGGTCACAAACTTATCTGACCAACATCTCAAAAGCGCTGGATCCAGCTAGTTGATTTCAGCGATTTTTTTGTCGAGGTGGGCGAGGGCGGCTTCGAGGGATTTGCGGTGGTTGGGGTTGGTGGCGGATTCGAGGTCGTGGACGATGCGGATGCGGGAGAGTTGCAGGTCTTTGCGGATCTGCTCCTGGCGCAAATGCTCGTCGGAGACCGGCCCGGCGCCGAATTTCGAGGGTCGTTCCTCGACTGCGGTGACCTGTGATTCTACGTCTTTGCTTTCCCAGCCTCGCGCCATGCATATAGTTTGACACAGATTGCCTCGCAGTGGGCTTTTAATACCGGGGATTACCCCGCGAGGGAACTAGGCGCTGGCGGCGCGGCGCTGAGGAAGAACGGGCAAGGAAGGACGCATCACGCTGCGGAGGGTGCTCTCGGCGACGCGTGCGAGGTGCTCGGCGAAAATGCCGCGATAGACGAATTCAGCATGATGATCGGCCCAGCGGATGTGCACAAGCCAGCGGCTGTCGAACTCTTCCACACGCGCGGAAGTCATGTCAGCGACAGGAATCACGAGCAGCGGCTGGAAGTGTGCATCGAGCGCCCAAACGTGCTCCGCGCCGACGAAAAGCTGCGCGCTGGCAGGCGGAGCATTTCCCGGCTGGTAGCGGCCACCGTTCACGACAACGAACGCGCCAAGTTCACGCGCCTTTTCGTCGGTGGTGGTATCCGGCTTCGCGCGTGGCAAGAGCGTCGCGACAAGGAACAGCGCCAGGCCGGCGATTGAAGCGAGCCAGTTGTTCCACAAGCCGAGGGGCAAAACCACAAGCGCGGCGCCAGCAAAGCCCAGAGCAATCCGAAAGAGCATCCACGTGCGCGGATTTCGCCGCAGGTGCAAAAGCTTGGGAATGAGCAGAACGATGCCAAACAGCGCGCCAATCGCGGCGTTGCGGAGACGGACACCGGTTCCTTCGCGTTGTGTTTCGGCTGGGCTTGCGGTCGTGCTCATTTTCTCCGTTCGATCTAGAGGGAACTCTTTAGGGTTTGAGGCCGTCAATCTCGCGCATGCGCGCAAAAGCGCGGCGCACATGCGGGATGGTGATGGAGCCGCCCACGATCAGCGCAACGTTCAGCGCGTCGATAATTTCCTCGCGATTCCAGCCTTCTTCGCCGCAGCGCACCAGGTGATAGGTGATGCAATCGTCGCAGCGCAGCACCGCCGAAGCCACCAGCCCGAGCAGTTCTTTTGATTTCGTGCCGAGCGCGCCGGGCTCATAAGTCTGATGATCCAGGGCGAAGAAACGCTTCATGCCCAGATGCCCGCAGCCGAGAATCTCCTCGTTCAGGTCGGCGCGAGATTTCTGAAAATCGTCCAGGCGTTCCGCCATGGCTCCTCCGGGAGAATTGGCCGCCTGTGGGGACCAAGCGCGCCCCCATTATGTACCAAGTCGAGCGAGTTCGGGAGAGCGCGGGCCGGGAGTGTCCCGGTGGTTAGTGTCGCGCCGGCCGCTAGTCCGCCGCAGCTTGCAACGCTTTCTCCGCCAAATCTCTCGCGCCGGGTTTGCCAGCAAGAACCAAGTCTGCCCACTCCGTGCCCACCTTCGAGAGGCGTATCGATTCACTGGTCAGCGACTCCGGGCCGCCGGAATCGGCGTTGCCGAAGAAGATGCGTTCCATGGGATGCGCGGCGGCAATGCGAGTTTTCGTGTAGTGGCCGGGCACCCCCATAAACATGGGATGCCCGCGGCGATAGATGCGCACTTCCACGGGATTGACATTGAATTCGGGCATGAGTTTCTGAAAGTCGGCGAGCACGCGCGCCGCGAGCGATTTGCAATCTTCTTCATCGAGCAGTGTCGAGCGCTGATTTTCTCGAAGCGGAGTGTAGAAAGAGAGGATGTTGTTCTTCTGTTTGTAGCCGGGAGTGTTGCGCACCGTCCAATCAGCCACGATGAAATCGGTGAAGGAATTTCCCGGGCACCAATTGTCGTAGCCACGGTTGTACACCGGCTTGTCGAAAATCACGTTGACGACCGGATAAGGGGCGTAACGAATATGGCGCATGGCGGTTTTCTGGTCGGAGGGAAGGCCCAGGACGATGCGCGAAGTGATGTGCTTCGGCGTACAAATCAGAACGGTTTTGGCGGCGACGGTGGTGAGTTTACCTTCGCGAATATAAGTGATGCGCACGGCATCTTTGTCCTGGACGACAGCGACAACTGTGGCGTCGCCGAGCATGCGCTCTTTGTATTTCGGCTGGAGGACTTCGATGAGTTTATGCGTAATGCATCCGAGCCCACCCGGCAGGATGACGCGTTTGGCATCAGCTCCAGTGGCTAGGTCCTGCATCGCGGAAATGCCGACGTACGCCGAAGTATCCGTCGTCGTGGCGCCCCAGTTCGAAGGACCATAGCCGTCCCACCATTGCGTCACCTCGGGAGCGTATCCGCCGGTGAAGTTCGTGAAAGGCTGGGCATCCAGTTCCGCCATTTTTTCACGGACCTTGATCTTCATCAGGTCGTCGCGGAATTTGCGAAAGCTTTCGCGCACTTCTTTGGAATAGGGAAGCTGGTCGATCCCGGACTTCCAGGTATCGGGAACAAACGTCTTGTTGACGATGGTGGGGTCGGGATTGTCGACGGGCAGAAGCGTGAGGCCAATCTCTTTGGCAAGCTGATCGCCTTCGTCGCCGCGATAGGCATAAGCCGAGCCGGTGGCAAAGGGCTGGCCGCCGTACTCTTCCTGAAACGCGTTGCCGCCGAAATGGTCTTCTTTTTCGAGCAGGAGCCATTCCTTGCCGCGAAGAAAATAGGCGGCGGAGAGTCCGGCGACACCGCCGCCAATGATAACCACGTCCGCTTTTTGCGTGGCGTCGGGGCGTTCGAACTGATGACCGTCGCGAACCTGGTGGCAGACTTCGAAATGTTCGCCGTGCACCTGGGGCGCTGCGCCGGCTTGTGAATCCGGAGCGGCCATGAGCGTGGCGTCGACAGGGCAGCCTGCGGCGACCGAACCTACAACAACGAACTTGATGAAATCACGGCGAGACTGCGGCATACATCCTCCTAAGGTTTTTAAGGCCGTTCCAAGAGCTCACGGGCTTGCGCGCCGATACTGCGCGTGCGCACCTGATACCAGATGACGATCAATCCGACCGAGACCGCGAAGATCAGCGTGGAGACGGCATTGATCTCTGGGGTGATGCCGCGGCGCAGGCGGCCCCAGATTTCGAGCGGCAGGGTGTTGTCGCGGCCAATGAGAAAAAATGTCACGGCAATTTCGTCCATCGAGAGCGTGAAGATGAGCAGGCCGGCAGCGATCAGCGAGAGCTTCAGATTCGGCAGCGTCACGCGCCAGAAGGTTTGCCAGGGAGTTGCCCCGAGATCGAGCGAAGCTTCTTCCTGCGCGCGATCCATTTTCTGCAGACCCGCGAAGAGTTCCGTGGTGGCGACAGAGATGAGCGCGGTGCCGTGGCCAAGGAAAACCGTGAACAGGCTGAGCTGCGCTCCGGCAAAAACGGCAAACATGAGGAGCGACAATCCGGTGATGATGCCGGGAAGAATCAGTGGGAGAAGAACGAGGCGGCGAAAGAGCGCTTTGCCAGGAAATGTGGCGCGATCGAGTGCCAACGCCGCAAGGAGCCCAAGAGTCAGCGCAAGAACGACGCTGCAGGCCGCGACGATCAGGCTGTTCAGCACGGCGTCCCAGATGGCGTCATCGGCGAAGAGCTGGCGGTACCAATCGAAAGTGAGGTGACGCGGAGGAAAGCCGCCGACGCCGTCGCGATTGAAGGAATACGCAATGAGCACAACGATGGGGAGATAGACGAACGCGAAAACGAGAGCGGCATAAGCCGTGAGCAGCGGCGCGCGCTTGATGGAGTTCGTCCCGCTCATTTGAAGGACCAGCGTTTTTCGAGGCGTTCGGTGAGGAAAAGAAGTGTGACGGTGATGATCAGGATGCACACGGAGATCGCAGCGCCAAGGGGCCAGTCATAGGCCGCGCCGAAGAGGCTTTGCACCACGTTCGAAATCATGGTGCCCGATGGGCCGCCGACGAGGAGCGGTGCGAGGAAGTCGCCGAGCGAGAGCACAAACGCAAACGTCGCGCCGGCCAGCAAGCCGGGCAGAGAGAGCGGCAGAATCACGCGGAAAAATGTTGAGCGGGGATTCGCGCCGAGATCTTGCGAGGCTTCAACAAGCGGGCGCGGAATGTGTTCGAGAGCAGCGAAGAGCGGAAGGAAAACAAACGGCGTGTAGATATGTGTGAGCATCAGCACGACGGCGAAGGGACTGTAAAGAAGGAAGCCGACGGGCTCGTGCGTCAGATGGAAGTACTGAAGAAAACCATTCAGAACGCCTTCGCTGCCAAGAATCGTCTTCCAGGCGTAGCCGCGCACGAGATAACTCACCCAAAGCGGCACGATGACGAGCTGATAGAGAAGTTCCTTGCGCGGCCCAGCATGAAACGACAGGTAATACGCGAGAGGGTAGCCGAGAAGCAGCGAGCACAAAGTCACCGAGCCTGCAATGCGCATGGTGCGCAGCAAGACGCCCAGGTAAAGCGGGCTAGAAACCAGTGTTTTGTAATTGTGGAGGTTCCACTGCCGAACGATGATTCCGTCGCGCACCAGCCAGAAGCTGTGGGCGAACATCAACGCATAGGGGAGCAAGAGGAAAAGCCCCACCCAAAGTAGAGGTGGCAGGGAAACGATCGTCTTGTATAAGCGCGAGTACATGGGCTAGTGACTGGTGATTGGTGACGAGTGACTGGTGAAGAGCCTAAGAAAATTCAGCCAGCACTAATCACTGCTCCTTTTTTGAAAAGTGCCTCCGCCTTTGCACCTGATTCACTACTCACGGACGCGGATAGCGTCCGCGGCTGAAAAAACAAATTCGTGCTCGCCGGAGAGCGGGCCGCGCGCGGGAATACGTGCGCGCAGAAGCATGTCGCCGCATTCCAGTTCGAGCAATTCGCTGGCGCCGCCGTAAATCTGCTGCCGAATCGCAGCGCGAAAGCGGACCCCGTCGGCAGTTGACGGACCGTCGGCAGCAAGGCCGATGGCTTCCGGCCGCAACGAAAAAAGGGCTGTGCCTGGAGTTCCGTTCGCAGACCAACGAAGCGCGCCGCAAATCGCGGCGCCGCCGCGAACTTCCCCGCGCAGCAAGTTGGTTTGTCCGATGAATTCAGCGGTGTAGGCGGTGGCGGGATGCGCGTAAATCTCGCGCGGCGAGGCGATCTGTTCCAACGCGCCGTTTCGAAGCAACGCGATGCGGTCGGAAAGTGCCATGGCTTCTTCCTGGTCGTGGGTTACGAAGAGAAACGTGATACCGATTTCGCGCTGCAACGCTTTCAGCTCGCTCTGCATTTGTTTGCGCAGGTTGGCGTCCAGCGCGGAAAGCGGTTCATCGAGAAGCAGCAACTGCGGTCGGTTTACGAGCGCACGCGCGAGCGCAACACGCTGCTGCTGGCCGCCGCTCAGCGTCGAAGGCCGCGCATCGGCAAATTCCTGCATCTTCACCATGCCCAGGGCTTGTTCAACGCGGCCGCTGATTTCGTTTTTCGGCGTATCCGAAACGCGCAACCCGTAGGCCACGTTGTCCTGCACGGTCAGATGCGGGAAAAGCGCGTAATTCTGGAAAACGGTATTGACGCGCCGCCGGTAGGGCGGCAGCGTATCCAGGCGCGAGCCGTTCATCGAGATCTCGCCCGCGGAGGGCTGCTCAAATCCAGCGATCAGCCGCAGCAAAGTGGTTTTGCCGGAGCCGCTTTCGCCGAGCAAGGTAATGAATTCACCCACGGCAATGTCCAGCGAAATGCTCTTTAGCACTTCGCGGGCGCCGAAGCGCTTGGCCACCGCGCGAATTTCGAGCAGCGGCTCGCCTTTCGCGGCCGCCACGCTTGCCGGCGAATTTGCACCCGCGCTCACTGCGCCGCCTTCACCTCGTTCCAGATTTCGTTGTACTTCGCGCGCTTGGGGAAATCCTGCCAGAAATAGAGCCGGCTCATGTACGCGTCCGGGTCGTCGAGATGAAGATTCTTCTTTTCCGCTTCGGTCATGGTGGCGGCAGCGACGGGATTTGCCGGAGCATAGCCGGTCACATCGGTAATTCTTTTCTGCGTCTGCGACTCAATCATGTATTCGAGGAATTCCTGGGCGAGTTCTTTGTGCTGGCTGGCCGCGGTAATCATCAGATGGTCGATCCACCCCGTCGTGTTTTCCCTGGGGATCGTCTCGCCGATGGGAAAGTTCAGCTTCCGCAACTGATTGGTCATCAGCGGCCAGCCCATGGCCAGGACAATTTCGTGATTCTGAAACAGATTTGTCAATTCGCCGCCGGTAACCCAAATCTTTCGAATGTTGGGCTTGAGCTCGATGAGTTTTTTCTTTACGGCTTCGAGCTGCTGGTCGCTGAGATTGTAAATCTGCCCCGGATCAGGTTTGTCAAAACCCAGAACTTGCGCGGTCATATAGATCGTCGAAAGCTCATCCCAAACGGAAACTTTCCCCTTGTATTTCGGATCCCATAGAACACTCCAGGAATCTGGAGGCTGCGCGAACACGGCCGTGTCATAAAGAAGCGGATTCGGGCCCCACACGAAGGGCACGCCATACGTTTGCCCGTTCAGTTTCACCAGCGGGGCATTGCGCAGCCGCGGTGAGAGCTGACTGTAGGAAGTGAATTTCGAAATATCCAAAGGGGCAGCGAGACCCGCGCGCACGATGGACGTGGCGACGTCGCTCGAAGGCGAGATCACGTCATAATTTGAAGCGCTGCCGCCGCGCAGCTTGGCCACCAGTTCGTCGCTCGAACCCATGTAGGACGCCACGATCTTGCAATGATGACCTTCCTCAAACGGCCGGATGAACAAAGGATCGGCGTAGCCTTCCCAGACGAGCAAGCTCAGCGACTCTTCTTTTTTCTTGCAGGCGCCGCAAGCCAGCACGGCCAGCAGCATCCCCAGAACCAGCATTCGTCTTTTCATTTCCACCTCAGCAGTTTGAAACGGCTCTCGCCGTCGCCCTAGAACGTCGGCGGCGTATTTACCCACAACAGCCACGTTTCCGTTCGTCCCGGATTTCTCCAGCGATGCGGCGTGGTGCTTTCGAAGTAGAGACTATCTCCACGCTTGAGCTGGTAATGCTCTTTGGGGTTCAGCCAGATTTCAAATTCGCCCCGCAACACGTGGAGAAATTCTTCCCCTTCGTGCGAATAGGATTCGCCGCTCCCTCCGCCGGGTTTTACACGGAAGAGATGCGGCTCCATGGCGGTGTTGCCCCAGGCGAGCAGTTCCATGCGCACGTCCGGCGTGGCTTCCAAAATTTTTCTCTGCGCGGGGCGCACAACGCGGGGATTTTCCCCGGCAGCTTCAAAAAAAGAAAGGATGTTCGTGCGGTAGAAGCGCGCGATGCGGCGCAGCGTGGCAATGGACGATCGCATCTGGCCGCGTTCCAGCGCGCTGAGAAAGCCAACCGACACGCCCGTAGCGCGCGCCACCTGGGCGAGGGACAGGCCGCGCCGCGTGCGCAAACGGCGGAATCGCTTTCCGGGGACTTGCGGAGTTTGCGTTGGCGCGGAAACCACGCCTTGGCGCATGAGCACGTGAACGATGGCCGCGGGATTCAATCCACGTGAACGCCGCAGAAAAATCGCGCGCTGCAGCAAGCGCACATCGGCTTCGTTATAAAGGCGGTAGCGGCTCTCCGTGCGCTGCGGCGAGACCAGGCCCAGCGCTTCCCAGGCGCGCAAAGCGGAGGACGAAATGCCCACGCGCCGAGCCACTTCGCTGATGCGCAGCAGGCGCGGCCCGAGATGCTTTGGCAAAGCGCTCGATGAATTCTTTCTGCTTGACACGGCTCCCGGCTTTCTCTAAGTTTGCATGATTATAGTAAGGTTTGCGGGGGACAGCAACCTCGAAGAATCGTTAGCAGTGAGAAAATTGTCGAGGCAAGGGGTGAGTTCATGAAAGTTGTAACGCGTTGTTGGCAGAGCCGCTCGCTCTGCTGCCCGGCGGTATTGTCTCTCTCCATTCTCGCGATGTTGATCCTGCTCTCCACGCCGCACGCCGGCGCGCAGAGCACCGGCGGCCGCATTCGCGGCACGGTTGTGGATCCCAGTGGCGGCGCGGCGGCCGCCGCCAATGTGGAATTAATCAATGAAGCGACTCATTCCATTCGAAATGTGCAGTCTGGGGAAAACGGCGAGTACATCTTTCTCGAGGTGCCGGTGGGCACCTATGAAATTGACGCCACCCTGCAGGGCTTCAAGAAGTTTGTCCGCAAAGGGATCCCTCTCGATTTGAACCAAGTCATTACCGTGGACATCGTTCTGTCACTGGGAGCCTCGAGTGAAAGCGTGGAAGTCACCGGCGCGCCGCCGGTGATCGACACCACCTCGACCCAGCTCGGCGCGGTCGTCAACGAGCGTTCTTCCACGCAGTTGCCGCTGAACGAGCGGGACGTCTATCAATTGCTGCAATTGCAGCCCGGAGTCCAGTCACAGATCGGAAACAATCTGTTTTACGGTTCGGACAAGCCTGGTGTTGTGACCGTAAATGGCGGCCGCGGCCGCTCGAACAATTATTCCGTGAACGGCGGCGATGGAAACGACCTCTTTGCCAATCTTCCTGCCGTGCAGCCGTCGCCGGACAGCATCGAAGAGTTCCGCGTGATCAGCAATTCATTTGACGCCGAATACGGCCGAAATTCCGGCGCGGTGGTCAACGTGGTTACCAAGTCGGGGACGAACAACTTCCACGGCAGCGCCTACGAATTCTTCCGTAACGACGTCCTCAACGCGCATGGATTCTCATTTCAGCCGACGCCGAAACCGCCCTTCAAGCAGAACCAGTTTGGCGGAACCATCGGTGGCCCTATTAAGAAAGACAAGATCTTCATCTTCGGATCCTACGAAGGACGGCGCATCGTGCGGGGTATCGTTTCGCAGCAAGTGCCCGTCCCCACGGCCGCGGACGAGGCTGGAGATTTTTCGGCTTCGCCATTCGGTGTGAATGCGACACTGACGGACAATACCGTCGCCAACATTCTGCAGAACCGGCCCGGCTGCGCTGCCGGAATCGCACAGGGGGGAGGTTCGGCTCCCACGGCGGGGACGTTGTATAGCGCTATTTTCCCGAATAACAAAATACCGACGTCGTGTTTCGATCCGGTCGCGCAAAGTCTGTTGCGGTTTCTCCCGGGCTCGGGAGGCGCAAGTCCCCTGGCGCAAGACGTCTCCAAGTCCACGGACCGCGGCGATCAGTTCACGATTCACTATGACCAAAACCTGAACCCGGCACAGAAACTTTCCGTCTACTATTACTACAACAACGACAATACCCTGGATCCCTTCGCTATCTTCCAGTTGGCCGGCGCTTCGCTGGGTAATTTCGGGGGCCGCATCATTTCGCACGTCCAGCAAATCAATGCCAGCCATACATGGACGATCGGCTCAACGGCGGTGAACGAATTCCGTTTCACCTTGTTCCGCGAAGCCGAACCGCAGTTTTACACGCCGACAACCACGAATCTTGTGACCGCCTCCTGCGGCAGCGCCATCCCCGCCGCGCAATGTTTCGGGGGAACATCCGACACGGCGCTTGTCGATGCCAACGGGAATCCTTTGGGAACGGCAGCAAACCCTAACACGCCGGTGTGCCCCGGCCAGTTCGGATGCGGAATACACCCGGGGCTCGGCTCAAAGTTTGAAGGGGTGCCCTTTGTGACTCTGGGCGGCACCACCGGCCTCTTTGGAAACAACTTCGAAGGACAATTGCCGCAGACGGGCAACACGTTTCAATTCAGCGACAACTACAGCAAGATCATCGGCAAGCACAGCTTAAAATTTGGCGCTGATACGCGTTATCAGAAGTTCGACCAGACGGTCTTCTTCAACGTAAACGGCGAATATATTTTAGGGACGGGCGGCGCCAATGATACGGGCTCTTCTGATCCCTATGCGAACTTTCTCCTTGGCCTGCCCACCTCCTACGCCCAAGGATCCGCCAACAAGGAGTTTGTCCGCAGCACCTCCATCTACCTGTTCGCACAAGACAGCTGGAAGATCAAGTCCAACGTTACGCTGAACTACGGTTTGCGCTGGGAAATGAATACCCCATTGACAGACACCGGCAAGAAAGTGCAACGGTTCAATCCCGGGCAGAACTCGACGATTTATCCCTGCCAGCTCTCCGCGGTAAGCATTGCGACGTTTCAGCAACTCCCCCAATTCCAAGGCCCCGGAGCTCCCACGCCGAATTGCAACAACACGGGTACTCTGCCGACGGGACTCGTGGTTCCGGGCGACAAGGGCGTCCCGGATGGTCTGATAAACACTTACACCAAGGCATTCGCGCCGCGGCTGGGCTTGAATTGGAGCCCCGGCTGGAAAGACGGCGCACTCTCCAAGCTCACCGGCGGTCCCAATAAAACCACAGTCAGCATGGGATTTGGGCTCTTCTACAACCCGATTGAACAACTGGTGCTTGAACAGTTCGTCGCCGAACCGCCCTTCGGCATCAGCAACTCGGTTACTGATCCGCTCCTTAGTACTCCGTTCGTCTCGCAGAACGGGACCACCAAGCCAAACGTTTCGAACGGTTTCCTCACTCCTCCGCGCGGCCAGCCGGTGGACTGGTCGCTCTATCGTTCGATCTTGCTCTTCGGACAGTTTCCGACAACCCTGCGAACCCAGTACTCGTCACAGTATAACTTTACGATCAAGCGTGAACTGCCTGGTAATATTCTCTTCCAGATCGGCTATGTCGGTTCCCAGGGTCACAGGCTGCTTGCCATATTCGATCAGAATGCCGGCAATGGGCAGACTTGCCTGGACCTGAACGCGACGCTAGGTACGGGCACCTGCAGCACTTTTGGCGAGGACAATTCTTATACCATTCCTGCAGGAACGGTCATCCCCGCTGGAGGGTTCCATTTGCCTTACAATGCCGGTCCGGGGGGAGTCCTCGTTCCTGGTGGAACCGTGCTGGCCAATCCCATTACACTCGTGGGGTTGCGACCCTTCTCTTCACCAAATTGCCAGCCTCTGAATCCGAATCCCTTGACGAGCGGCTGTCCGGCCGACGGGACACCCACATTCGGAAGCATCTTCAATGAGAGTTCCGCGTCACATTCCAATTACAATTCCTTGCAAGCGCTCTTCCAGAAGCAGTTCTCTCATGGACTGCAATTTCAAGCTTCCTACACCTACAGCAAGTCGTTGGACAATGCTTCCAGCTTCGAGGAAATCCTAAATCCGACTAACTTTAACGCGACGTACGGACCATCGCTCTACGACGCGCGGCATCGCTTCGTTTTCAACTATGTCTGGGAATTGCCGGTTCCCAAATATGAAGGATTTAAGGGAAAAGCTCTGAATGGCTGGGAACTGTCCGGAATCTACACCTATCAGAGCGGCTTCCCGATTCTGATCAACAATTGCAATGACAGCGAGTTGGAAGGCAGCATCCAGGGATTCGAATGTCCGGGAAAACCGAATCTGATCGGTACGTTCAAGACTCACGATCCGCGCAAGGACGGTTTCGTTTTCGATCCCAACCAATTCGATAACACCATATTCGATCCTAGTTCCGGCCCCAACACCGATCCCACGGCAATAACGCTCGGCCAATTTGGGAATACCTCGCGCACCGTCTGTTGCAATCCGCCCATAAATAATTGGGACATGGGGATATTCAAGGACACGCCCATTAACGAAAAACTGCGTCTGGAGTTCCGAACGGAGATTTACAATGTCTTTAACCACGCGCAGTTCTTCAGCGTCGACGGCAATTCCGGAAACCAGGGCACGACCTTTGGTCAACCGCAGAAGGTCCGCGACCCGCGCTTGCTCCAATTTGCACTGAAACTGATCTTCTAGCGGTTAGGGAGAAGGTCGGGTTTTTCCGGTGCGCTACGCGAGGGCCGCGCTTTCTCACACATGAGATAATAGGCTTGCGCCTCAAACTGACTGCAGGGAATAGACCTGCATATGTTGGCCGCCCGGCGGCCACAAAGAACATGGAATAAGGAAATGCACGACGCACTGCAAAAAGAAATCGCTACTTACGAAAGGCGCACCCCAAAATCCGCCGTGGCCCACAAGCGGGCTCTGGAACGCATTCCCCTCGGCGTGGCCAGCAACTACCGCCATTACGAACCGTATCCAATTTTTGTAAAGGACGGGAAGGCTGGCAGGATTCACGACGTCGACGGCAACGAATATATTGATCACAACCTGTGTTTCGGCGCGCTCATGGCCGGGCATTGCCATCCGGCGGTCGTCAAAGCTGTGGAACAAAAACTCCACGAAGGTACGACCTTCGGCATGCCGCACGAGCAGGAATGGGAACTCGCCGAAGAAATCTGCAAGCGCTATCCCGTCGAAATGGTGCGCTTCGGCTCCAGCGGCACGGAAGTGACCATGCACGCTTGCCGCATCGCGCGGGCTGCCACCGGCCGCGACAAAATCCTGAAGTTTGAAGGTTCCTACCACGGCTTGCACGACACCGCTCTGGTCAGCGTCAAGCCCAAAGCCGAGGAGTATGGCGATCCCGACGCTCCTACTTCCGTTCCCGGTGGCGGCGGCATTCCGAAATCGGCCATTGCTAACGTTGTTGTCGCCAGCTTCAACAATCTCGGCAGCGTCGAGCACCGCTTTAAACAGTATCCCGGCGAAATCGCCGCCATCATCCTCGAACCGATACCTATGAACATCGGCGTGTGCATGCCGCAGCCTGGTTTTCTTCAGGGCCTTCGCGACATCTGCACCAAGCACGGCGCGCTGCTAATCTTCGACGAAGTAAAAACCGGTGCCAAGCTCGCTTGGGGCGGCGCCAGCGAATTCTTCGGTGTGAAGCCGGACATGATCTGTCTGGCCAAATCCATCGGTGGCGGTTTGCCGCTCGGCGCGTTCGGCGCGAGCCGAGCGGTGATGGATTTGATATCGCAGCACAAAGTTTTTCACGGCGGCACCTACAACACCAACCGCGTGGCCATGGCCGCGGGCCTGGCAATGTTTCGCGAAGTGCTCACGCGCGAAAACTACGCGCATGTCGATAAACTCGGCGACAAGCTTGCCGATGGTTATCGCAAAATCGTCGCCAAGGCCGGACTTCAGGCTTATGTCGCCCGTGCGGGTGTCAACGGCGCGCTGATGCTTTATCCAAAGGAAATTCGCAATTACCGCGACTGGACCGCCATCGACGTCGATCTCTGGCGTCATTTCTGGTTTGGCATGGTCAACCGTGGCGTGCTCGCTCAGCCCTATTGGTGGGACGAGCAGTGGACCATCTCGGTGCAACACACCGAAGCCGACATCGACAAGCATCTTGCCGCATTTGAAGACCTGGCGCCGGCGCTTGCTCACGCGCAACAGCAACGCGGCGTCGCATTCGTGGGCGCGGCGGGCCACTAAGTAGCCGTCGAATCAGGCGGCCGCATCCGCCAGGATCACCAGCAAGGGATGCGGGAGAATCCCGCTACTTCGCGATGCCACAGGGAGAACGAAGTTGACGAACGAGGTCGCAACGCTGCCTGCTGTGCCCGGCGCACAAGAAACACCGCATTTGCGCCGCGTCCTGGGCCGTTGGGATCTCGTTCTGCTCTTCGTCGTCGCGGTCTTCAACCTGAACGTTGTTCCGTCGATTGCCGCCAACGGTGGCGTTACCGTTTGGCTTTGGATCATTTCGCTGCTGCTTTTTTTCTGGCCGCAAGGCATCGCTGTGATTGAACTGGCGCACCGCTTTCCCGGGGAAGGCGGCGTCTATTTATGGGCCAAGGAAGTTTTCGGCGATTTCCACGGGTTTCTTTCCGGCTGGTGCTACTGGACCAACAATATGATGTACGTCCCCACCGTGATGCTGTATTTCGTCGGCGTTTCCGTTTTTGTTCTCGGCGAAGGCCACCAGGCGCTGGCAGACAACAAAACGTTTGCGCTGACCGCTTCGCTCGTGCTGCTTCTTTTGCTGGTGGTGCTCAATATCGTCGGCCTCGGCGTCGGCAAGTGGGTTAACAATCTCGGCGGCATCGGCACGGGAATTGCCGCCGCCGTTTTGATCGGGCTCGGAATAATGATTTGCCTGCGCTTTGGAACCACGGTGACTTGGGCGGATTTCCGCGTTCCCGCGAACCCGCGATTCGTTCTAAATTCTTTCGGCGTGATCTGTTTCGGATTGGTTGGGCTGGAGCTCGCCTCCATCATGGGCGATGAGATCGACAATCCTCAGAAGACGCTTCCTGGAGCGGTCGCTTGGGGCGGTGTGCTCTCTGGCGCACTGTACATCGGCGCAACGCTGACGCTCCTCGTGGCCGTCAGCAAGAGCGACATCAGCGTGCTCCAGGGCGTCGTGCAAGCCGTGGGTCACATGGCCTCGCGCGTCGGGGTGAGCTGGATCGTTGCGCCATTCGCGTTTTTGCTGAGCATTTCGATCGCAGGCATAGGGTCCGCCTGGCTCGGCGGTTCGGCGCGTATTCCTTTTGTCGCCGGGCTGGATTCGTACATGCCTGCGTGGCTGGGAAAAATTCACCCGCGCTACTCGACTCCATACGCCGCGCTGATCGTGCATGCTTCGGTTTCCTTGATTCTGGTGGTCATCAACTTCACCTTCACCGGCGCGGGCGTTCAGGAGACCTTTCAAAAGCTGTTGTCCCTCGCCGTGGTACTGCAATTGGTTCCCTTTCTCTATATGTTTGCCGCGCTCCTGAAGATTGCTTTCGCGGAATCATTCGTCAAAGGCCGCTACACGAAGACCACGCTGGCACTCGCCGGTGCCAGCGGGTTCATCACCACGGTTCTCGGTATCTCGCTGGCTTTTTTCCCGGCCCAGCAGATCACTTCGATTCGCTCCTACGAACTGTGGATGTTCGGCGGCACGCTTTTCTTCATCGGTCTGGCCGCGTTTTTCTTTTTTATTTATGGCAGGCGCAAAGCCGCGCAAAAACTGGCGCCAGCGCTTTGAATGGAATTTGGGAGGCAGTGATGTCCAGCAGTGTGACAACCGTCGTGCGAGCCTATCAGAACTACATCAATGGAAAATGGGTCAAAAGTTCTTCCGGCGAGACGTTTCCTGTTTACGATCCCTCCACTGAAGAAGTGATTGCGCACGTTGCTTCCGGCACGGCGGCGGACGTCGATGCCGCCGTGAAAGCCGCCAGGGCGGCGTTCGATTCTGGTCCTTGGCGGCAGACCACGGCCGCCGAGCGCGGCCGCATTCTCTACAAGCTGGCGGAAAAAATCCGCGCCAACGCCGCGCAACTTGCCGAGTTGGAATGCCGCAATTCCGGCAAGCCCATTGTCGAAGCGGAGTACGACATCGCCGACGCCGCGACCTGTTTTGAATATTATGCCGGCTTGGCCAACAAAGTTCTGGGGCACGTCAATCCCGTGCCCGCAAATGCTCTGAGTTTTACTCTGCGTGAACCGGCCGGCGTCGCCGGACAGATCATTCCCTGGAACTACCCGCTGGTGATGGCTTCGTGGAAGCTTGCGCCGGCGATCGCCGCAGGTTGCACCTGCGTCCTCAAGCCCGCCGAACAGACGCCGCTCACCGCACTCGAATTCGCCAATTGGTTCGAAGAAGTCGGTCTGCCGCCCGGCGTGGTCAATATCATCAATGGATTTGGAGAAACTTGCGGCGCCGCGCTCGTCGCGCATCCCGGCGTGGACAAAATCGCTTTCACCGGCAGCGCCGCCGTCGGCAAAATCATCGTCAAGAGCGCAGCGGACACCCTCAAGCGCGTCACCCTCGAACTTGGCGGCAAGTCGCCCAACATTTTCTTCGATGGCGCCGACTGGGAAGCCGCTGTCGATGGCGCGCTCTTCGGCGTGTTCATCAACCAGGGCGAAGTCTGCTCCGCGGGCAGCCGCATCCTCGTCGAAAAAAAGATCTACAAGAAATTCGTCGAAGCCATGACCGAAAAAGCCAAGCGCATCAAGCTGGGTGCCCCGCTCGATCGCGCCACCAAGATGGGACCGCTCGTCAGCAAGGAACAGTACGACCGCGTCAGCTCTTACCTCGAACTCGGCAAAAAAGAAGCCAAGGTCGCCATCGGCGGCGGCCGCCCGAAAGAATTTGGCAAGGGCTTTTACGTCGAGCCCACGATCTTCTACGATGTCGATAACTCCGCGCGCATCTCACGCGAGGAAATTTTCGGACCCGTGGCCTCGGTAATTCCTTTCGACGACGAAGCCGCTGCCATTCGCATTGCCAACGATACGCCTTACGGCCTCGCCGCTGCTGTCTGGACGCGCGACATCTACAAAGCTTTTCGCGTCGTGAAGTCCATTCGCGCGGGCATCATCTGGGTGAATCACATGCAGCCCACTTACGTTGAAGCGCCGTGGGGTGGCTACAAACAATCCGGCTTCGGCCGAGAGCTCGGCCCCTGGGGACTCGAAGAGTATCTCGAAACAAAACAAGTATTCGTTAATCTCGACGAAACACCGATCGGTTGGTATTAGCTGTTGTAGGGTCCGCCTTCTGAGGCGGACCGCTCTTGACGAACGGAGACACTCGAATGAAAACAATTCAGCTTCGCACTGAAATTCCCGGCCCGCGCTCCCGCGCCCTCATGGCCCGCCGCGAAGCCGCCGTCCCTCGCGGGCCGTATCACGCCACTCCTATCTTCGCCGCGAAAGCCGAAGGCGCGGTCATCGAAGACGTCGACGGCAATCGCTACATCGATTTTGCCGGCGGCATCGGCTGCCTCAACATGGGGCATCGCGCCCCGCGCGTGGTTTCCGCCATTCGCGAACAGCTCGATAAATTCCTGCATCTTTGTTTCAGCGTCACCCCCTATGAAAGCTACATCGCGCTTGCGGAAAGGCTCAACGGACTCGCGCCCGGCAAATTTCCGAAGAAAACCTTCATCATCAACACCGGCGCCGAAGCCGTCGAAAACGCCATCAAGATAGCCCGCGCCTACACCAAACGCCCGGCAGTTATTTGTTTCGAAGACGCTTTCCACGGCCGCACCCTGCTGACCATGACGCTCACCAGCAAGACGAATCCGTACAAAGTCGGCTTCGCGCCCTTCGCCAGCGACGTCTACCGCATTCCTTACGCTTACTCTTACCGCGGACAGCGTGGCGCGACAGCCGAGAGTTTTGCGCAGCACCTCGAAGACGCCTTCAAACGCGTTGTCGCGCCGGACTCCGTGGCGGCCGTGATTGCCGAGCCTGTTCTCGGCGAGGGCGGTTTTGTCGTGCCCCCGCGCGATTACTTCCGCATCGTCCACGATATTTGCCGCAAGCACGGCATCCTGTTTATTGCCGACGAAGTCCAGTCCGGCTTCGCGCGCACCGGCAAATGGTTCGCTTCCGAGCATTTTGGAATCGAGCCCGACCTCATCACCACGGCGAAATCCCTTGGCGGCGGCATGCCCATCGCCGCAGTCACCGGCCGCGCGGAAATTATGGACGCCCCGATCGTCGGCGGTCTGGGCAGCACGTTTGCCGGCAATCCAGTTTCCTGCGTTGCGGCGCTGGCCGCTATCGAAACCATCGAAAAAGAAAACTTGCTCGCCCGCTCCACCGTCATCGGGAAGCGATTCGAGGAACGCGCCCGCGGCTGGCAGAAAAAGTGGCCTCTCATCGGCGATGTGCGTGGCCTCGGCGGAATGTGCGCCATCGAACTGGTTCGCGATCCAAAAACCCTCGAGCCTGCCGACACCGAAACCAAAGACCTCGCTCACTACTGCTACGAGCACGGCTTGATCACCATCACGGCCGGCACTTACAACAACATCATGCGCATCCTCGTGCCGCTGGTCATCACCGACGAGCAGCTCGACGAAGCCTTCGGCGTCCTTGAATCCGGCATCGCTTCCGTCGCCGAGCACAAGCATGCGGCGCTCTCTCACGCTTAATCGCCGGCCAAACGTACCGTCTGACCGGCGCTCACGCATCAAACCATCGGACCACTAGGAGCTACATCATGCAGAACACGTTGACAAAGTCCTCAAACGCCGGCGCTGAACTGAAAGACTCGAAACTATTCCGCGAAGCTTGCTATCTCGACGGCCAATGGATTCAAGCCAACTCCGGTAAGACTATCGACGTTGATAATCCAGCCACTGGCGAAATCATCGGAAAAGTTCCCAAGCTGGGCGCCACGGAAACGCGGCAAGCCATCGAAGCCGCCAACCGCGCCTTCCCGCTCTGGAGCAAAAAAACCGCCAAGGAGCGCGCTGTCATTCTCCGCCGCTGGTTCGACCTCATGATGGCCAATCAGGAAGATCTCGCCCGCCTGATGACTCTCGAGCAAGGCAAGCCGCTGACGGAATCCCGCGGAGAAGTCGCCTACGCCGCCGCATTTCTTGAATGGTTCGGCGAGGAAGCCAAGCGCGTTTACGGCGACACCATTCCTCCGCATCAGGCGGACAAACGCATCGTGGTGATCAAACAGCCCATCGGCGTCGTGGCCTGCATCACGCCGTGGAATTTTCCGTTGGCCATGATCACGCGCAAAGCCGGCCCGGCCCTCGGCGCCGGCTGCACCGTCGTTCTGAAGCCCGCTTCGCAAACTCCCTTTTCCGCGCTTGCTCTGGCGGAATTGGCCGAGCGCGCCGGTGTTCCCAAGGGTGTTTTCAATGTCCTTACAGGTTCCGCCACCGAAATCGGCGGCGAACTCACTTCCAGCCCCATCGTGCGCAAGCTCTCTTTCACCGGTTCCACGGAAATCGGAAAAATTCTCATGGCGCAATGCGCCAGCACGGTGAAAAAACTTTCGCTCGAGCTCGGCGGCAACGCGCCGTTCATCGTTTTCGATGACGCCGATTTGGACGCCGCCGTCGAGGGCGCTATTACTTCCAAGTATCGCAACACCGGCCAGACCTGTGTTTGCACCAACCGCGTGCTCGTGCAGGAAAGCGTTTACGACGCTTTTGCCGCGAAGCTCGCCACCGCGGTCAAAGCGCTCAAGCCCGCTTCCGGCCTGGAATCTGGCGCCACCCAGGGACCGCTCATCGACGACGCCGCAGTGCAAAAAGTTGAAAGCCACATTCGCGACGCACAGTCGAAAGGAGCCAAGATTCTCGTCGGCGGTCATCGCCACGCGCTCGGCGGACGCTTTTTCGAGCCAACCGTTCTCACCGATGTCACTCCGCAAATGGCCGTGGCCCGCGAAGAAACGTTTGGCCCGGTCGCCCCGCTCTTCCGCTTCCGCACCGAAGCCGAAGCCATCGCGCTGGCCAACGACACCGAATTCGGGCTGGCCTCCTATTTCTACGGCCGCGACATCGCCCGCGTTTGGCGCGTTGCCGAAGCGCTCGAATACGGCATCGTGGGTATCAACACCGGGCTGATCTCCACTGAAGTCGCACCCTTCGGCGGCGTCAAGGAATCCGGCCTCGGCCGCGAAGGCTCCAAGTACGGCATCGATGATTTCGTCGAGCTCAAATATCTCTGCTTCGGCGGAATCACTCCGTAGCTCGCCCACAAAAAAGCGCATACGCGTTCACCAACTGCCCACTCGTACAGGTATGGCGCTCTGGGCAACGCCAAAACTATCTCAAATCTGCGGTGTTAGACTTTTTAGAGCGCCTGGCCGTGTCATTTTGCCCTTTGAAAAATCCAGCCAGGCGGCTGTGGGCGAAGCGCTAAACTTACAAGGAGAGAATGCAACGATGAAGACCGCATATAAGGTTCTGCTGACCGCATCCGTCATTACATTCTTCGTCGCCATGAGCGCCATGGCGCAGCCACCGCAAGGCAGGCATCCAGCCTACTTGCACGCGCTCACGGATTTGCGTGACGCCCGGGCCCATCTGCAACGGCCCGATCATGGGGAATTGCGCGAACAGGAGAAGAAAGCCATTCACGAACTCGACGCCGCCATCGACGAAATCAAAAAGGCGGCCATCGACGACGGAAAAGACCTGAACGAACACCCGCCGGTGGACACGCGGTTGGATTGGCCAGGCCGTTTGCACCGGGCAATCGAGCTCATCGATAAAGCCCACAACGACATCGCGCGCGAAGAAGACAACCGCTTCGCTCAGGGACTCCAGCAGCGCGCCCTCGAGCACATCGACAAAGCCCATCATCACGTCGAGGAAGCTATTCAGGCAATCCGCTAGGCCTGATTCAATTCCAGAATCTTTTCAAAGACACCGTGGCGCTTGCCGCTACGGTGTCTTTTTTCCATACACGCGGCAATCGAGCGCGTCGTTTTTCCTCTTGCACGGACTAAAACCCGCGATGGGGGCGATTCAAGCGGAGGCGGCTTGATCGCGGAATTCGCGGACGTTGGCCGCGAGATATTGATCGAGCGTCACGGGGTCGCGTTCGGTTAAAGATTTCAGGAGCCCATCTGTTTTTGCGCCGCCGCCCTGTTTGTAGAGCTCGTGAAGTCCCATGAGGGCGGTTACTTGCCATTCGGGCATTCCGAGACCGGCCATGGCGTCGCGGTAGGCGGAATCGGGCAGATCGACGTAATTGATGGTGCGACCCGCGATTTTGGAAACGCGTTTGGCCAGCTCCTGGTTTGAGATGGCTTCCGGCCCGTTCAATTCGTAGATTTTGCCGATGTGCGAGGCTCCCTGCAGCGATTTGACGGCGACGACGGCGATGTCACTGATGTCGATGAAGCTCGTTCTTGATTCTCCCAGATTGGCGTAGAAGGCGTTTTGGGTACGGATGGTTGGAGCGTAGAAGGCGGCGATGTTTTGCAGAAAACCGTTGGGGCGGAGGATCGTGTAGGTCATTCCCATGGTCTTGAGCTTGTCTTCCACTTTGCGGTGCCAGCTCGGAAAAGATTTAGCGAAGTCGCCCGCTCCCAGCGCGGAATTAAGAACAACGTGCTTGACGCCGGATTCCTTGCAGGCATCCAGCATGTTGCTTTCGAGTTCGACGAGTTGCGGAATTGGAGAACAGACGACATAGACGGCGGTTACTCCGTTCACAGCGTTGCGAAGACTCTGCTTGTCCGCATAGTCCGCGATCATGGGCTCGCATCCCGGGAGCGCGTTTGCGGCATCCTCCTTGGAACGGAACATGGCGCGGACATTGGACTGTTTTCTGAGAGCTTCCTGCAAAACCGCTCTGCCAGCACTTCCACTAGCACCTGTGACGAGGATCATTTGTTGCTCCTAGGAAGATGAGATTCGCAATTGCAATACGGCGTAAATTCCCTTTGACGCGCGACTGGAACGCTTCGTAAGCATGGTATAACGTGCCTATAGTGCGGTGAAGTACGCACAAATTTGTAAGCCCGGAGCGCACGATGAAAGCTAAATATGGATGTCCCGTGCGGGCGACCATCGATACTTTGAGCGGAAAATGGAAGGTACAAGCAGTTTGGCGGCTGTCCTTTGGGCCGCTGCGTTTTGCGGAGTTGCGCGATCTTCTGGGCGGCGTGAGCGAAAAAGTCCTGACGGCGCAGCTTCGCGAATTGGAGAAAGATGGAGTCGTGAACCGCACGGTGGTGCACTCATCTCCGCCCAAGGTGACGTATTCGCTTAGCGCCTCCGGCCAGACGTTGATCCCGCTCCTCGAAGGGCTTTGCGAGTGGGGCTCAAAACAGTTTGGGATCACGCCAAATCTGCCGCGGAATCCGCAAGTCGTGAACGCCACGAACTCTTAGCCCGCCTCGCGGCAATTCCTTCCTCATGAACAAAACGCTTGATTTGTGGTTGCGCTAGCAGTCGAAGAATACGGTTTCGTCTGGCCCCTGGAGGATGACGTTCCATTCGAGAGTGTTTCTTGCGGCAGATATTTTTTTTGCGATGAGCGTTCCGCGGCGAGCGGGTTCGACAAGATTCAGCACGAAATCGGTGGCGTTCGCGGGATCGTCGGGGAAATAAATGCGGGTGACTAGGCGGCGCAGAAGCCCTCGCGCGAAGACGGCGACGGCGATGTGCGGCGCTTGGAACTTTTTCTCTGAACCAGTGCTGGGGCCGGGAACTTGGCCGGGCTTGATAGTGGTGAAGCGGAATTTTCCCTGATCGTCCGTGGGAATGCGGCCGTAGCCGGTGAATCCTTTTTCAAGCGGTTTTCCCTGTGTGTCTTCGGGATGGGCGTACTTACCGTGGGAATTGGCTTGCCAAATTTCGAGGGTGGCGTCTGGAACAGGTTGGCCGTCGCCATCGAGGACGCGGCCTTCGATGATGACGCGTTCGCCGGAGACGCCGGGTGCAGTGAGGTCGTCCGGAGCGAGCCAGTCAAACCCGATGGAGAAAAACGGACCGACGGTTTGCGAAGTTGTGGCCTGCCTGCTCATTTCAAATCCTCTACCGGCGTGGCTTCGCGGCCGCTGAGAACGATGTCGAAGCGGTAGCCGAGCGCTTGCTGCGGAATCGTCGTTTCCCAATCGAAAAGCGAAATGAGGCGCTGGCGGGCTTCTTCGTCGGCAGTGCAATTGAAAATGGGATCGTAAGGAAGAAGCGGGTCGCCAGGAAAATACATTTGCGTGACGAGCCGTGTGGCGAACGCAGGTCCGAAAATGGAAAAGTGAATGTGCGCGGGGCGCCAGGCGTTGTGGTGATTGCCCCAGGGGTATGCGCCGGGTTTGATGGTGACGAAGCGGTAGCGGCCTTCGGCGTCGGTAAGCGCGTGGCCGCAGCCCGTGAAGTTCGGGTCGAGCGGAGCTTCATGCTGATCGCTCTTGTGAAGATAACGGCCGGCGGCGTTGGCTTGCCAGACTTCGACTAGCGTGTGCGGGACGGGGCGCTCGTTTTCATCGAGGACGCGGCCACTGACGATGATACGTTCGCCGAGCGGTTCGCCGGAATGCCGGCGTGTAAGATCGCAAGCTTTGGCGTCGATGAGTTCGGGAACGAAGGACGGGCCGGTGACTTCTGAGAGCGTGTGCGGGAGATACACGAGAGGTTTTTCGGGCGCGCGCTTGATCGAGGAGCGATAGGGGGGATGCAGATAAGAAGGCTGCGTGCCGGGAGAAGGCCGGCGATAGCCAACGATGTTAGCCATACGATGATTATGCTCCTCACGCTCAAAATGAAGGCATGGCACGGACAGAATCATTCCGAATTATATGATGAGCGCTTGTCATCCGACGGCCTGAAACCGCCGTATGAATAAGTGCAGCGTGAAGCACTCGGCTACGGGAGCGGCACATGCCCCGTCTGACAGTTATCTTTAGCCCCTCGACTCCGCGTAGTTCTGTCCCTCGTCCCGGAAAGCAATGCCCGGAAAGAAAAGCCTTGCCGTCGTACAGAGAATCTTGATATGAGTTCTGCAGCATTGCCGTCCTTCGATGCTGATGCTTTCGTCTCGGCGAAAGTCGGGCCTCGGGCCACACTCTTTTTTCCAGCCGAACTGCGTCGCGCAAGGAGCGAACCGCTCACGGCGCGACCCGGATCCCGGGCATACCGCACACTGCCCCGGCCAGTTCGATTGGTTGGAGAAAGCAATGGGACAGGTTCTCTGTCCCAGCGACAAATGCGAACAACAGAATCAGCGCGGTGCGGAGTTTGAAGTGCGTGCCATTTAACAATCCGGGGGGACTGGGAATTCTCGAAAAAAAACTGGAGGTTTAGATGACTTGGACCAAGAATCGTAAGAGTAGCCGCAACGCGTGGCTTGCGGCGCTGATTCTGAGCATTCTTCCTGGGCTAGTCTGGGCGCAAAGCAACAAGAAGAGCGCTCCCCCTCCACCGCCTCCAAAGGCCGCCCCACCTCCAAGACCGGCAGCTCCTCCGCCGAGAGCAGCGCCACCGGCAGCGAGGCCTGCGGCACCGCCGGCCAGGACGAATAGCGTGCCCGCAGGCAGGACCAACACAACGCCCGGTGGGAATACCTACGGTGCGAATGCAGCGAACGGCAGCAGAACAAATAGCACGATTCCGAACCGGACCAACACGCCGAACACCGCCAACGGAGCCAGGACGAATGTTCCGAATGGCAGGACAAATACGCCGAACACTGCCAACGGAATCAGGACGAATACTCCGAATAGCGTCAAGCCGAACGCTCCAAACTCCGCAAATCTCAAGACCAACACGCCGAACACTGCCAATGGAGCCAGGACGAATCCGCCGAACTCAACCATCGGCAGGAACAACCCCTCGGCCATTAAGTCAAACGCCGCAGCTGTAAAGAGTGTCCCCACGAGAACGGTGACCACGAAAACGGGGAGCAAGCTGGAATACAGTGGGAGCCACTTGAGCGCCGTGACCACGCCGCGCGGCACAGTCGGCAGAGTCAACGCCCAGGGCCGGGTGAGTTCCATTCACACTGCCAACGGAACCACCATTGACCGCGGTCCGCGCGGCGAACGGCGAGTCGTTACCGAACGCGCGGATCACACGAGAATCGTAAGTTACGGACGAGGCGGCGGCTACGTACAGCACCCCTATACGCGCAATGGACATGAATACGTCCGCCGCACCTACGTGTACGGGGGACGAACCTATACGCATGTCTATCGCACGTACTACTACGGCGGCGTCGGTTATTATCATTACGTTCCAGCGTATTATTACGCTCCCGGATTCTATGGCTGGGCTTACTCGCCCTGGGGTCCTTCCATTGCCTACGGTTGGGGCTGGGGCGGGGCGCCCTGGTATGGCTACTACGGATACTATTTCGCGCCCGCTCCGTTCTATCCGAGCGCGGCGTTCTGGCTGACCGATTACATCATCGCGGCGAATCTGCAAGCCGCGTACGAGAATCAGCAGCAAACTGCGGCTGTGGCAGCGGACAATCAGGGCGCGACGGCGATCACTCCGGAGATGAAGCAACTCATCGCCGACGAAGTGCAGCGCCAACTCGCGGCCGAAAGGGCCTCTGCAGGGGGAACACCGCCTCCACCGCCCGTGGGCGACGGCGGCGAGGTGCCACCCCCGGCGCTTGACCCGCAGCAAACCATGTTTGTGGTCTCGGCCAATCTGGACGTTCCGGTGGGCGCCGACTCTTGCTCGCTCACTTCCGGGGATCTCATCGAGCGCGTAGAAGACGCACCCGGAGACGACAATGCGGTTGCCGTGAAAGTCCTCAGCAGCAAGCCGAAGGATTGTCAGGCCGGAGCACAGCCCAGAGTGCAAGTCGCCGACCTGCAAGAAATGAGCAACGACTTCCGCGAGAAAATCGATCAGGGGCTCGGATCGCTGGCAGAGAATGAGGGCAAGAATGGCCTGCCCAAAGGCCCGGCAGGTAATCCCACGGCAGTAGCTGAAGCCAAGTCCGCGCCCGACCTCAGCGCGGTGAATGACCTGAAAGCGCAGCAGAGTGAGGCCGATCAGGCCGAACAGGACGTGCAGCAATCCGCCGGCAGCGGACAGGGGGGTGGCCGGTAGTCGATCTTCCGGCCGCTCAATCCAAGGCGGGGCCCAGGTGCAAACTAAACGGCAGCTTGGGCTGGGTGACGACCCACGTGTCGTTCTACACGTGGGTCGTCTTTTTTCCTTTCCATGCCGACACTCCCTAATCCACTGGATCGATGGGCACCAATCCACTCTCTCCCTTTTCATAAAAAAGAAACCAATCCTGGTAGCCGACTCCGCTAGTGCGTTGCTCCAAAAAGGGAAGTAACCTTGACTGGCAGCGCTGTCGGTATGTATCGCCAATTCGAATGATCGTCGGAGCAGAACATGAAAATAGCATTCCTTTGTTTGTCCATCATAGTTGCGTCTGGCCTTGTGATGGTCACGGTTTATAACACTCTCATCGATGCCAAGAGCTGGAGCTCTGACGTCCCGACATCAATACAGACGGCCCGGGACTATTACAAGCATGTCGACCCGAGGCGGTTTTACGCCATCTTTGGTCCACCCAATCTGTTGCTGAGTCTCCTCACGATAATTCTGTTTTGGAAGGACGGCGCCTCGCTGCGTCTTTATTTTGCCATTTCGTTTGCGCTTTACGCCGCTATTCTCGTTCTGACCTTCGCGTACTTCATTCCCCGCGATCTCATTTTGTTTACCTGGCCAATCCCTGACCACCTCGATGAGATAAGAACAGCCGTCAGCCAGTGGAGCCACGTGAATTGGCTTCGCACCTTATTCGGGCTTGCGGGCGTCCTGTTCTCGTTCAAAGGTCTTGACACCTATTACAGGACTCTGGCTCGCACGCCGTAAGGTGGTTAATCGCCAGCGTACAGAGCCTTTCATGGGACGGGTGGCCCGCAAATAAGGTCTTGTTCTTTTTTCCTTCCGATTCGTCGCAACACTCTGAGACGCCGCAACATGTTCACTCGTCGGGGTCACTGTAAGCACGGAGGGTGCCCCAGGTTCGGTTTTTGAACCTGGGTCTTGGGTTGATTTCTACCCGCGTTCTGAGTCGCGCTTCCCTTTCCCCTGGAGCTTTTCCTTGCCCCACTTCATCAATACGAAAGAATGACCCTACACACTGTCGATTCGAATCAATCCTTTCTCTCCCTTCATATAGAAACCCCAACTGCTCCATCGCCAATCCTACGGATGATTTACGAGCCTGCGCACCACAGGATTGGCATGCATATAATTCAGCTTTTCCTTTGCCTTCCCGCCGCTGTAAACGTTGAAGTCATAAAAACGTGCCTGCCAGAAAGCCCGCAGCGGTTCCATCTCTCCGAACGGCAGCGCCAATTGCGTGGAATTCTTTTCCCGTTTGCGCAGCCGTCGTGACACACTTAATTTCAATCGGTGTAGAACTGTGGAAGGTGTTCCCATCGCAGGTTCGCTCATCAGCAGATGCACGTGCTCTGGCATGACCACATAACCGATCAGCCGAAATTGCAACTTGTCGCGGACTTTCACCAATTCCCACACGAAAACATCGCGTGCACGCGCGCTCTGCAGCAACGGCAGCCGCCGATAGCAACTAAACGTCACAAAGTGCAAGTCCCCTCTGCCAAAGTACCGCCGCAGTCCTTTCGGCATTGTGACCTTCTGCGAAACAGTGTCTCTTCAAAGAACCAGACAATACATAAACCCAAGACCCAGGTTCAAAAACCGAACCTGGGGCACCCTCCGCCGTACTTTCCCGCAAAGTACCACAGTGATATCTTCTCCCCGTGACCAATGTCAACCGCTCAAACCAATCCGACCCGGGCCACCCGTCGGGGGTTACCATGACAGGTTCTGAACGCGCTGTAAGTCCTGGATTAGGTAAACGGAGGCTAATTGCCTGGGCGGTAATGCTTTTCACATTCTTCGTCTGTGTTTTCTTACCTGAAGTCGTTTCGGCAGGCTGGCACCTGACTCACGGCAATTCCGCGAGTTTTCAAGAATGGAAGGTCCCGGTTCCGTGGGGGTGGCGGTCTTTCACGGGTGACGATACGCTCATCGTGCAAAGAATGCATAGGCTTTATTTCCGCCCTAAAGCCTTTTCTCAAATCATGGTTGGTGCTCTATCACTTCCAGCCAATGCGCCTTACGACTATGAGAAGCAAAAGAGGTCGTTGATCGACCATGCAAGCAGAGAGGGTTATCAGTTCAGAGGCGAACATAGGGTTCGTATTGAGGCAAAAGATGGCTATTGCATTGCCTTTACAACTATACAAAATGCACAGCGCCTTTGGATCACCTGTGATATTCCCGACCTACATCTCTCAGTAAGTTTCATTGGTAACCAGAGCTATGCCCCTGCTCTAGACTCAATCATCGAGCGAATTAGACGGGCTGATTAGATGAAGGTGATCTGCCCCTAGCTCCGCGCACTTTCGAGCGGCAGCGCGCAGGGAGCCGTAAGCGACCGGAGCGCCGCGGGTGGATCACCCTTAGCGCGACAGAAACCTCCCGGGTAGCCTTTGCGGTTTTGTTTTTTGCAAAGGGTGGGTCACTCCGGTTTTTCTCCCTCTTGCGTTTACTTTCTTACTAGAATCCACCATCGTTCGCGCACTCTTCCACACTCCATTCGAATGCTATCCGCAAAGTAACTCTTGACGGCAGTACCTAAATGTTATACCATGCCCCATGAATCGCCGCCCGCCCACGATCCGCCACTGGCCTTTGCGCTTTCCGCGTCGCCCCTCTACCTTGGCTCTCCGCATCTTTACCCTGAGCATCGAAGGACGAGCCGTGCCTTTTGCGGCTCGTGTGCGGAGATTCTTCTCTCGGCCCGCGCCCCTTCTAACTCCTTCCAACCTCTGTGCCTTCCCGCTCTCTCTGCGCGAAGGATCTCCCGCTCCGCCACAGCTGCTTTCTGGCGAGCCGCCCGTTCCCGCTTGCCCTGAGGCACGAGGGACAACCACCTTTAGAATGAACACTTGCAAAACTGTATCAAAACAAAGGGTTTTATCTACCTTTAGAATGAACACTTATGCAAAACCCAGGGGGAGGGGCGGTATACAACTTTTCAGTTCTGATCCGGAGTGCTTCCAAGTTGTGCCGGCCGCCTGCTCACTTCGTCAAGAGGAGTTTTTGGCGGTCGCCGAGAAGTTCCTGGTTTCCGGGGTAATAGATGAGCAGCCGGTCGACGAGGGCCAGGGCTGTCTTCGGATCGCGTTGGGCGTAGAAGTTGACCTGGGCGCGGAAGATGTTGCTGAGCTTGGTTTCCAGTTGCTTGCCATGTTCGTTGTTGGCTCTGCGGGAGAGAATGGCCCAATAAAGAGCAGAATCCTTAAGGGGATCGAAATAATGCTGTTGATTGTATGCCGCCAGCCCCCGCTGATACATCTCCTCCCCCGAGAGTTCCGGCCGCACGGGGTTGGACGGCGGAGCGACGACGCCAGTGCCCGGACTCGGGGAAGGGTGTACTGCGGGTCGCGAGTTCCCTCCGCTATGCCCTCCGGGATTTGTAGTAATGAGATCCTTGAGGCTTCCAGTCCCGCCAGTGTCTATGCTGCCGCCCGGCAGATCAGGCTGGTTCTGCTGTGGCGCCGATCCACCGGTGCCGGGGCCAAGGCCAATGGATCCACCACCACCCCCGGATCCACCGCCCGAGCTTGCGCCACCACCACCCGCAGATTTTCCACCAGCGGTTCCTGGCCCCGGCTTGGAGGGGTTCAAGATTGGGTTTGGATCGTGGTCCGACTTGCGGATAGCGACAATCCCGGCGCCTACGGTAGCCAACAGAGCCACCGACACGCCAATGACGACGATCTTTTTATTGCGTGCGAGCCAGGGCTGAGTCGGCAAGGGCTGAGTCGGAGTCGACAAGGGCTGCGTCTCGATACGCGTCTTGCCGTCGCTCTTAGGTATGCTGACTTCTTTCTTGTGCTCGCTCTCCGGCTCCTTCTGGGGTTCCTGCGGTTTCGCAAGCTGTTGCTTCTCGTAGAGGAACTCATCTGGCAGACCGTCCGGGTGTTCCAGAGCGGCGCCAAAGCGCTCGACGGTCTGGAACCGCTCCGCCGGATCCTTGGCGAGTGCTTTCAGGACGCACTGCTCTATCCCTTTGGGAATATAGGGGTAATGGATTGTTGGAGGAGGTGGAGGCGTCTTCACGTGATCGGACATGAGCTGGAAATCGCTGGGGTCTTCAAAGGGAAGATGGGCGGTGAGGATCTGGTAGAGGGTGACACCCAAGCTGTAGATGTCCGAGCGGAAATCGACGTCGCGATTGAGAATTTGTTCGGGAGACATGTAGGCAGCCGTGCCCATGGTCATGCCGGTACGAGTCTTCTTCTGGGCGCCCGCGGCCAAGTTTTTGGCGATGCCAAAGTCCATGACCTTAACGATGCCGCTTTGGGTCACCATCATGTTGCTGGGTTTGATATCGCGATGGACGATGCCGGCGCGATGCGCGTAGCCAATCCCGAGGAGCGCCTGCTTAAACAAAAGAACGGCATCCACCGGGGGGATCAATCCGCGCTGGAGAATGAGCTGCTCGACGGTTTCGCCTTCCATGTATTCCATGACAATCAGACAGCGCCCCTCGACCTGCAAAAAGGCGAAGAGCGTGGCGATGTTGGTGTGATTCATGGTGGCCTGAGCTTTGGCTTCGGAGCGGAAGCGCTCGACGATCTCCGGATTGGCGGCATATTCCGGCGAGAGAACTTTTATAGCGACGACACGGTCGAGGCCGGTATCAAGTCCTTTGTAGACGACACCCATTCCGCCCTCGCCAAGCTTCTCAAGGATTTGGAAGTTGAGAATCTGGGTGCCAATCATGGTTCATTCCTTCGGGCGCATCAGCCGGTCACACGAGTCTGGCGTAAGCCGTCGCCCAAATACCGGACGATTTGTACGGTGATGTTATCGGGGCCGCCATGAGCGTTGGCGAGCGAGACCAGTTCCTGGCACGCTTCCGAGGCCGTGTGTCCGTTGACTAAATCCAGCATTTCCTGGGCGCTGACGAGCCCGTGAAGTCCATCCGTGCAAAGAAGCAGGGTATCCCCAGGAACCAGGGGTTCAGGAGACTTGGAAGCGCTGGGCGTTGCGTTTTCGGTGTTGGAGCCGAGAGCGGCGGTAAGAACATTGCGGCTGGGATGGGTTTCCGCTTCCTCGCGGGAAAGCATTCCGGACAGCACCATCTTGTTTACGTAGGAATCATCCTGGGTGAGCTGTTTAAGCTCCATGCCGCGAAGGAGATACAGCCTGCTATCGCCGATGTTGGCAAAATACAATTGCGAGCCCACCAATACGGCCGCCGTGCACGTAGTTCCCATCTGTTCGACTTCGGCATGTTCGCGGGCGAATTGTCGAATCTTGTGATGGGCAATCTGGAAACTATCCAGGAGAGTGGCGGCAGGGTCGGCCGAGGGAGCAGCCAGGTAGGTTTCGCGAACGGTTTCGACAGCCAGGCGGCTGGCGAGTTGGCCGCCTTCGTATCCGCCCATGCCGTCGGCGATGATGACGAGGCGTCCCTTTTGAGCGTAAGACTCGTCGTCGTCCGGCTCGACGTAGCCGAAGTAGTCCTCGTTGACTTCCCGTGCGCGTCCGACATCGCTCAGGTTGGCAAGTTCGATGCCGGGCCGAATCTGCATGGGCGTCTCAGGCGGTTACAAGCACTTGAATTTGAGCGAAAGTTTTCCGAGGCGGATTAGATCGTTGTCTTTGATCTCTTCGCGGGCGATGGTGGTGGTGCCCTCATTGATGAAGGTTCCGTTGGTGGAATCGAGGTCCGAAAGCACGAACTTTCCGTCTTTGTGCCGCAGGCTCGCGTGGTGCCCCGTAACGCTGGGCTCGTCGAGGATGATATCGCAATCGGATGCGGAGCCGAGGACCTGGTGGCCTTCCAGAACGCGAAAGTCCTGGCCCATCTGGTTGCCGTTCATGGCCACAAACCATCCAACAACGGCGCCTCTGGGTTTTTCACCGAGGACCTCGGTCTTTCTCGCTACGGCGGCGCCTGGCTGGGCGGCTGCGGACGGCGCGCCTTCCATGCGGGTCTTCGCGAGCCCCGCGCCTTCGAACCCAGTCTTATGGCAATAGGGACAAACTGTCCAGGAATCATCCATCTGATGCCCGTTCGCGCAGAATTTGCTCATTCGCTCCTCCGAAGTTCAGAATTCCCCAGTTCCTTCGAACGACTGCCGCATCCTAGCTACTCTGGTAAGTGAAAGTTGCAACGCCCTTGCCGATAAAGATCTTGTCGCCGTGTTGCAACTTCACTTTGCTGACCCGCGGTCCATCGATGGAGTTGACGTACACGCCATTCGCCGAACCGCGATCCATGATCACGACGCCTTCTTCGATGGGCACAATCCACGCGTGTTCTTTGGAGACAAGGTCTTCGGTAAGCACGATTTGACACTTTGCGGGATCGCGGCCGATCAGCAGTCCTTGCTTGGTCAATTCAAAACGCTTGCCGGCGACGGACCCGCCGGTCCCTTGAATGCTGCCGAAACTGCGCGGCGGCATGGGCAAGGCTGCGGCTTGCTGCCCGGCTTGCTGCTGGCCGCGCATCATCGGCTGCTGCAATAGCTCAGGATTCACGCGTTCGGCAACGAGCTTGGGCTTGCGCAAAACAAGGAACAGAATCGCACCTAGCGCGATCACCGCGGCGACTATCCCCGTGGGAATCAGGTAGCTGGTCGGCAAAGTGGTTGCAGGCTTGCACGACAAAGCTTCCTGGATATGATCCTGGACGAAAGGCAATCCGGGATTGGCTTCCTTGAGCTGGCGAAACTCGTCGAGGGCGCGGCTGCAATTTTTGGCATCGAGATCGGCGAGCGCGGCGTTGTAAATGTGAGTGGTGGAACTTTCCTGAGGCTTAACGCCGGACTGATTCAAGAATTGATTGACGATGCTGACGGGAACGAGATAGCCGAGGCCGGGAACTTGCGCGCCGGTTTGCGGATCGTGGATGGTGAAGGTGGCCAATCCAATGATTTCGCCCTGATCGTTGACGGCGGGACCGCCGCTGTTTCCGCCGCTGATGGCGGCTTCGGTTTGCATGGCGTACCAGCCACCGGGCATCTTGACGCGCTTGCCGATTTCGCCGGAGGTGATGGTGGACTCGACGCCTTGGCTTTCCCTGCTGATTTCCGCAGCGCCCGGAAAACCGACAACGTGAATGCGGTCGCCTTGCTGGATCTTGGAATCGTCACCGATGGGAATCGTAGGGAGGTTTTTTTGTTCGATTTTGATGATGGAGACGTCTTTGCCGGGAGTGGGTTCCCCTTGCCCGGACTGGAGCACATCGGCGATCACAGCGTGAGCCATGGGATCGAGGCCGGGCAGGGCGATGCCGATCTGCACGTAGATTTTGCGTTGAAGAGGGCCGACGGTTATCGCGGCGAGATAATATTTTTTCAGCGCGGTCAAGACGAGCTGTTGATCGTCTTCGGTCATGCGGGTATCAAGGTTGTTGAAAAGTTCCTGGAATTTGGGGAGATCCTTAGGGAGCAGTTCCTTGAGGATGTTGTCGACCAAGCGCGGGTTGAGCTCTTCGTTACTGGTTTGGATGACGTGCGCATTGGTGACGATATATCCGTCCGGAGTGAGGATGGAACCGGAGCCTGTAAAGTTAATTTGGACGGTTTTGTCGAGTTCATAGCCGCGCGTGACGTAGAAAAAATTCTTGGGATTGTCGGCTAGCTGCTGCATCATTTCGTGCGCAAGACTGTCCACGGTTTCGCCGATCTCTTTCTTCCTGGCTTTCTCCTTGGCGATGGCGAGAAGCTTGACGAGACTTTCCTTGGGAAGAACCCACGAGGGCACTTTTACGTCGATACTGTTGTCGGTTTCGATCATGACGACGGCGGGTTTCGTACGAGCGGCGATTTGACGGGGTGTGAGCGTTTGCTGTGCTGCCGCCGGGGGGGCTGCCGCGAAAAACACCAGAATCAGCAGCGCGAAGCTTGCACAAAATGACGCGAACAGGCTCGGAACGGCAGCCTGCAGATTTCCACGCTGGCATCTGGCCTTTTGCAACCACTCAAAAATTGCGAGGGATTGATTCGAATGGCACGCCATCGGCGAAACTCCTTTCAAACCCAACTTCGTGCGAGAAATTCCGGCCCGCTCGCCAATCAGTGAGTCAACGAGAAAGAAGCGACGTGGAGAATACGTTGTAGAGAAACGTGCTGGGAAGAAGTGCAAGCGAGCCACGGAACACCTGCATGATCGCCCAAATCTCGTCGAGAAGAGGGCCTTCCCCCTGTCGAACGCGAGTAGAGGCCTTATATATCCTAATATCCCTACGTGTCAACGCATTCATCGGATGAGCCTTGATTGCAGGCTGACCTGAGGGTTTAACCGATTATGGTTAGAGATTAGTAGACAGCTTTTTCGCAAAGAAGAAGAAGTATTCAGATTTCAGGATGTGCGAACGGTGACGTTTTGGCCCGAACAAATTTGGCAAGAAACGAGCTTGTGTTAAAATTGACTTGAAAGGTAAATATGCGAGCTCCACGAAAGAGATTGGGGTTTCTATCTATTGCAGGTGCAACGTTGCTCCTGGTTGCGCCGGGGGGCGCGCGCGGTCAAACGCGCGAGGCGTCCGTTCGGCAGCTGTCCACTCGGGAAAGCCAGGAACATCGCCTGCTGCTCTTCAACACGCACACGAATGAGCGGATTGAACTGGTTTATCGCCGTGGCGAGCAATACATTCCGGAGGCGCTGGCGAAGCTCGATTATTTCCTGCGCGATCACCGGACCGGCGATGTTCGCCACTTTGATCCGCGACTATACGATATTCTCTCCGATCTCACGGCATCGGTCGGGCATCCCGGCGGGGAGATCGACATCATCTGCGGTTACCGCACGTCGACGACGAACGAATCGCTGCGCGCGCACACCACAGGAGTGGCCAAGAACAGCCTGCACATTCAAGCAGAAGCGATTGACCTACGCATGCCGGGCATCGACACGCTCAAGCTGCGAAGGGCAGCGCTAGGCTTGCGCCGAGGCGGAGTGGGTTACTATCCGCATTCGGATTTCATACATGTGGATGTTGGCCGCGTTCGCCAGTGGTGTTTCGACTGCCCTGCCAGCCTGATCGCCGGCGATTAGCCCGGATACGGATAACCCTTCTCAAGAACTTTCTCGAGTTCGGCGTCGTGCCCATAAATGTCATCGTAAAAATGAACGACGCCGTCCTCCGTCACAATCACGGTGGCATAAACGATTAACACCGGAATCGGATGCGCAAGATTCACCTGCTGCGCCGCGGTTGCATTCATGGCTGCACGGACGTGATCGATGTCCCAGCCCGGATTGTTGCGCAAAACCCAGACAGCCAGGTCGGCGGGCTTTTCCAGCCGAATGCAGCCGTGGCTGAAATCCCGCCGGGATTTGGAAAAGAAAACCTGCTCGGGCGTATCGTGAAAGTAGATGTTGTAGTTATTCGGAAAAATGAATTTGACCAACCCGAGTGAGTTCTTGGGCCCCGGCGTCTGCCGTATGAAAAGCTTGCCCGCGCGGACCTGCTCGAGCACCTCGTTCGTCACTGCTCCCGAGGTGACAACCTCCTGGCGGCTGTCGACAACCTCGAAGCCTTTCTTCGCCAAATAGTCCGGATCGCGGGCGATGTGTGGAAGGAATTCCGCTTTGGCGATGGAATAGGGAACGCTCCAGTAGGGGCGGAATACGACATATTCCATGGTATCGCTAAATATCGGCGTAGTGTGGCCATAGGATTTGCCTACAACTACGTTCATCTGCAAAGCGATCTTGAAGTTTTCGTCATAAGCGCGCAGGTGAAACTCCGGAATGTTCACGACGACAGGCGACTTCTGATAAGAAAGGGGCAGCCACCGCCAGCGCTCGAGAGTTAATTGCATCTGTCGAATCCGGCTGGTGAGAGGCACGTTGAGATCGGCCAAAGTTTGCGCGGTGATGCGTCCATCCGGGTCCCGGCCAAGCCGGCGCTGAAAATTCTTGACCGCGTCCACAAGCGGACCTTGATACGCAGTTGCATCGGCTGGAAGATTCGCGTCGGCGGGCAGATCGCCCACCAGCTGGAGCAATCGGATCAGCTGCGGCACGCCTTCATAGGAATTGCCGGGTGCGATCGCCTTCTGAATGGGCGGAAGCGGCTTGGCGTCATATTGTTTTTGCAGCTCAAGGTAGGTATGCAGGGCTTGAATGGTGCGCCGGTAACCGGGGTACGGAGGTTCCACTTGCGCCAGAACGCCGGCAGCATCGGAAGCATCCACAAGGTGGTCTTTCAGAAATTCGGGCAAATCGTATTTTTTGGCCTCGACGTCGAGACCAAAATCAAAATGCCTTGGATTTACCTTGCCGATATGCAGGTCCGAGACATATCGCATCACGCAAACGGTGAGCGCGGCATCGAATCTCGCGGCATCCGACTCCAAGGGTTGCGCCGCGGCAGGTTTGAGTTTCGCCAATCGAGCAGCCCAACGCGGCCCGTCGTAATCCTCGGGGGATAATCCCTTTTGCTCCGCATCCAAGAGAAGCGCAATGACTTGCTGGGCTTGCGCGGTTGGCTGCATTCCCCTGACCCACGGAAGGGCATAACCATACGAATCATAGAATTTCTGCAGGTGCTTGCCGTAATCGCTAAAATCCGGCCAGCGCAAGTCCGCAAGATTTCCCGACTGAATGATGGCCCGCAAGGAAGCCTGGCCCTCGGCGCTCAACGGTTGAGGCGCCTCGCCGGATTTCGCGGATGAATCTGATTGCGCGGGTGCGCGTCCCGCCGAGCCGGTGCCGCAACCAAGCAACACAGCGATGGCGAGAACTGGCAGCAGTAGGAAGAGGCCGTTCGAAATTCGCGACTGTCTCACTGGATTGCTCCTTTTCGCTTTCTGCCAGTAGGAAGCTTTTCAAAGCGCGATGCCAACGAATGAGTCGGCGGGACATTCTATCCCCGATAACGTCTCTGTGTCGTCGCGAAGGCGATCGTTGCTGATGTATTCCCTCCGGCCGATCTAAGACGGAAGCGGACGTCGACACCGCCATCCCACGTTGCACTCGCGAGGCCACAGGTCAAGAGTCGGCGGCAGATTGCAAAGTCACTTTATTGGAAGGGCTTTTAAGAGGTCGAACGCAAGCGCGAACAACGGCGGGCAAGTCTCTTAGACGCCAAGGCTTTGACGAGACCGTCAAGCGGATGACTGCGTGGACTTGTATCTCCGCAAGACCCGGGATCGCTTGCCTTCCGGAAGCGGCTGTACACAGGGGAGATAGTCGGATGGCAGGAAGGCTGGATCGACTGGAGCGAGAGGTGCACATGCAAACAAGCCAGCGGCGTGGCGGTCTAATCGCGGCTGCTTGTGTCACGCTAAAAGAATTTCAACAAGTGGCGATTGCCGCGCTTGGCGTGATTGGAGTAAGCTCCAAACCCTTTCCAGTTTACGAGGGCTTGATTTAGACCGCGTAGTGGGATAAAGAGGGGCAGGCGGCGATGGCTACGAAGCGCAAGACGGCATGGGGAGTGGTCGTCAGCCGAGTTGCGGCAATATTGGTCCTGCTGACGGGGATACTTCTCGCCGCCGGTCTGTGCACCGCCAGTCCGCGGATACCCAACCCGATACCCAACATTTTCGATCCGCTGTCAACGCCGGCGGACTCCATCTATCATCTGTCGCGATTCGTGCTCGCCATCACCGGTTTGATATTCCTAGTCGTCTTCAGCCTGTTGACTTATCCCATCGTGAAATTCCGCAGCGGCGGCGCAAAGGATGAACGCGAGCCGGCGCAGGTGTATGGGAGCACGCAGATTGAGATGGCGTGGACGATTATTCCGATCCTCATTGTTGTGGTGCTGTTTCTTGCTACTGCCCGGGTGATTCACGGGGTTCAGGATGCGCCGAAACCCGCGGGGGCGGTGGAGGTCACCGCCATCGGGCACCAGTTCTGGTGGGAGTTTCGCTATCCGGGGCTGGGCGCGGTCACGGCGAATGAACTGCATATACCGGTGAGCGATCCGGCCCACCCTACGCCGACGTTTGTAAAATTGCTTTCCGCGGATACGGATCACAGCTTCTGGGTTCCTCAGCTGGCGGGAAAGACGGACTTGATTCCCAACCATCCGAACGAAATGTGGATGGACCCGCACCGGACAGGCCTGTTTCTGGGCCAGTGCTCGCAGTATTGCGGCACACAGCACGCCAAGATGCTGCTGCGTGTTTCCGTGGACACTCCTGAAGAATTCGAAGCGTGGGTCCGCTGGCAAAAACAGCCTGCCAATCAGGATGAGAAGGAGATTGCCGGCAGACGCATTTTCGAAACAACCGCGTGCGTGAACTGCCACGCCGTTGGCGGCACCGTGGCAACGGGGCGCTTCGGCCCGGATCTGACGCATTTGATGAGCCGCCAGACGATCGCCGCTGGAGCGGCGGAGAATACAGACGCGAACCTAAGGTTGTGGATTCAGAACCCGGACGCGATCAAACCCGGCTCGTTGATGCCGGCGATGCAGCTGAGCAATGCCGATATGGACGCGCTGGTGCGCTATCTGGAGACGCTGAAGTAGCCGGAAAGTTTGGGAGATAGAGTTATGTCATCGGATGCGATGGCTATTCGAACCGCGGAGGCAGCAGGCCGGCCCTGGACCGAAACGCTGCATGAGTGGATCACCACGGTCGATCACAAGCGTTTGGGCATTATGTACATCGTGTACGCGCTGATCTTTCTGGTCATCGGCGGAATCGAAGCCACCATCATTCGCATCCAGTTGGTGCGTCCGCATAACGATTTTGTTTCGCCGCAAGTTTTCAACCGCATGTTCACCATGCACGGGACGACTATGATTTTCTTCGTGGTTATGCCCGTCCTGTTCGGGTTTGCCAACTACCTGGTGCCGTTGATGATCGGCGCCCGAGACATGGCCTTTCCGCGATTGAACGCCTTCAGTTTCTGGCTCACCGCCTTCGGAGGATTGCTTCTGTACTTTAGTTTTGTAGGCGGAAGCGGTCTCTACGGTGCTGGAAATGCGCCGGACGTGGGATGGTGGGCGTACGCTCCTTTGACCTCGCGGGCCTTTTCGCCCGGTCACAGCTCGGACTACTGGACGGTTGCGCTGCTGGTTTCTGGATTTGGCAGCATCGGAACAGCGATCAACATCATCGCGACCATCCTTTGCCTGCGATGCCCCGGGATGAAGCTCGGCCGCATGCCATTGCTGGCTTGGCTCAACCTAGTTATGGCCGGGCTGGTTATTCTGGCCATATCGCCTCTTACTGCCGCGCAGATCATGCTTTGCATCGATCGTTATCTCGGCGGGCACTTCTTTGACACCCAGGCGGGCGGCTCTGCAGCTATTTGGATGCACTTCTTCTGGGTTTTCGGGCATCCGGAAGTCTACGTTCTGGTTATCCCTGCATTCGCGTTTGTATCCGAAATCGTTCCGGTATTTTCGCGTAAGCCGATTTTTGGCTATCCGGTCATGGTCGGCGCTACCGTGTGCATCGCGTTCGTGAGCATGAGTGTGTGGGCGCACCACATGTTCACCATCGGTATGAACTCTTACTCCAACGCTTTTTTCGTCTTCACTACCATGGTAATCGCGGTGCCAACGGGAATTAAAATCTTCAACTGGATCGGCACCATGTGGGGCGGCAAACTGATCTTCAAGACTCCCATGCTGTTCTGCATCGGCTTCCTGTTCCAGTTCCTCATCGCTGGCCTCACCGGCATCATGTTGGGCGCTGCGCCTTTCAACTGGCAGCTCAGCGGTTCCTACTTTGTTGTCGCGCACTTCCACTACGTGATTGTGGGCGGAATCCTCTTCGCCCTTTTCGGCGCTTTCTACTACTGGTATCCCAAAATCACCGGAAGGATGATGAGCGAAAGTCTCGGCAAACTGCACTTCTGGCTCTTCCTCATCGGATTTCACCTGACCTTTGACTTCATGCACATCCCCGGCATCCTGGGCATGCCGCGCCGCATTTACACATACGAACCCGGGCGCGGATGGGAACCCTACAACCTCATTGTTACCATCGGCACCTTCCTGCAGGGCATCGCCATTCTGATCTTTGTCGTCAATCTAATCATTTCCTATTTCAAAGGAGTGAAAGCCGGCAACGATCCCTGGGACGCCTGGACTCTCGAATGGTCCGTCAGTTCCCCGCCACCGGCCTACAATTTCGCAACCATCCCGACGGTCGCCAGCCGCCGTCCGCTGTGGGACCTTAAACATCCCGAGGATCCGGATAGCCTCTATGACTGAAGGAACTCCTGAATGAGCGCCATCGCCAATCCGGTTACGCAAACTCCCTGGACGCTTCCGTATCGGGGCAAGGTGGCGATGGCCTGCCTGATCATCGCCGAGTCGGCGATCTTCACGATTTTTGTGGTGGCTTATCTTTTTTACACAGGGAAGAGCCTGAGCGGGCCGACTCCTCGCGAGGTGCTCGAGGTGCCCATCTTTTTCACCGTGTGCCTGTTGTCGAGCAGTATCACGGTGCACTTTGCGTCGAAATTCCTCGAGCATGGTAACCGCGGCGGATTTCTCGGTTTGTGGTTTCTGACGATTGTTCTGGGCGGGCTTTTTCTGTTCGGCACGGGCCAGGAATGGCATCGGCTGATCTATGAGCGCGGGCTGACGATCTCAACCAACCTTTTTGGTACGACTTATTACTCGCTCGTGGGGCTGCATGCTTTTCACGTCAGCGTGGGACTAATCATGCTCACGATTGTCCTGCTCTTTGGGCTAGCGGGCCGTGTTGACCGCGAGCAGACCGCGCGCGTAGAAGTGCTTTCGATGTACTGGCATTTTGTGGATGCCGTGTGGGTGGTTGTTTTCACCGTGGTTTACATTCTCGGACGCTGAGGAGAGGCGATGGCAACGCCAACTTCCACTGGACAACTGGAGCAAGGCACACGCGTGCCGCGAGAGATCGAATTGCCCGCGCCAACGGCGTGGCCTGTGATATTGGCTTTTGGATTTACGCTGATGTTCGCGGGCCTTTTGACCAGCGTCTCCGTTACCGTCCTGGGCGTGGTGTTGAGCATCGCAGGTTCCGTTGGCTGGTTCCGCGAAGTCTTTCCGCACGAGCACGAAGAGGTGGTGCCGGTCGTACCGGAAGAGCTTTCCATCAGCACGGAGCGCCGCGTCGTCGAACGGGTGCCGCTGGCAGAGGATCAAGCGCGCGCGTGGCTTCCCATTGAAACTTATCCGCTATCCGCCGGTGTAAAAGGGGGCATAGCGGGCAGCATTGCCATGGCAGTGCTGGCGTGCGCCTACGGACTAATCAAGTTCGGAAGTATCTGGTATCCGATCAACCTTCTCTCTGGGGGCATTAGCGATGTGGCGCTCTCCTGGAGCCCTGCGGAGATGAACTCGTTTCATGCCGTAACGTTCGGGTTGGCGGTATTGCTGCACGGATCGGTCTCGCTCCTGGTGGGCCTGTTATATGGCGCCATGCTACCGATGTTCGCGCGCCGCCCGATTGTGCTGGGTGGCCTGATTGCGCCAGTGCTCTGGTCGGGCCTGCTGTACTCGATTCTGGACATTTTAGACCCGCTGCTGCAGAAGCGCATCGACTGGTATTGGTTTGTGGCTTCTCAGGTAGCCTTTGGAGTGGTTGCAGGTCTCGTAGTGCTGCGTCAAGCGCGTGTGCGTACACACGAAAACATGCCGTTCGCGTTGCGCGCCGGAATCGAAGCTCCAGGAATCATGTCGCGAAAAGGCGATGGAGAGAAGCGCTAGTGAATCGACTTCGTCATCGATGGGTGTTGGCCAGCAGCACGGGCACTCTTGCGTGTGCGCTTTTCGCGGTGGCCGGCGCAATGTTTCTCGCCGGATGCAGTACTTCGCCGGGCAAGCCGGCCGCAGGTTCCGAGACTATCGCGCCAAACGATGTATTGGATTTCGGCACGCTGTACGCGCAGAACTGTGCGGGTTGCCACGGCGCGGAAGGGCGGGGTGGTGCAGCCATTGCGCTTGGCGATCCCGTCTATTTGGCGATCGTTGACGACGCAGCGATTCGCAAAATCGTCGCCACCGGCGTACGCGGAACCTCGATGGCCGCCTTCGCGCAGAGCGCCGGTGGAATGCTTACAGACAAACAGATTGACGTGATCGCGAGCGGGATTCGAACGAGCTGGAGCCGGCGTGGAATTCTCGAGACTGCGAATCCGCCCTCCTACGCTGCGAAATCGGCCGGCGACACTGTGCGAGGCGAAGCCGCGTACAAGACGTACTGCGAATCCTGCCACGGACCGGGCGGCCATGGTGGACCAAAAGGCAGCGCCATCACGGATGATTCGTTTCTCGCGCTGGTGAGCGATCAAGGTCTGCGCACGGTGGTCATCACCGGCCGCCCCGAATTGGGCGCGCCGGATTGGCGCGGAAACGCGCCAGGCAAGCCTATGTCGGACCAGGAAGTCACCGATGTGGTTGCCTGGCTCGCTTCGCAGCGGGTTCAGAACCCGGGGCGGCCGTATTCCGCTTCGAATTAAGCACAGCACTAGGAGCTTGACGATGTCGAACGAAGATACTATTTCCCGCCGCGGGCTATTCATGAAACTGGGGATTTTGTTCAACGGCCTGGTGGCGATCGCGCTGGCGGTGCCGATTGTGCGATTTCTTCTGGCCTCGGTTACGCGCGGGCGCGCGAACGCATACCTTTCCTGGGTGCCTCTCGGACCCGTAAGCGAATTTCACGAAGGCGAGACACGGATGGCCACTTTCAGGAATCCCTACGTGACGCCGACCGACGGCAAAACGGTGGACACGGCATGCTGGGTGCGGCGCATCGAAGGAGATCAATTCCAGGTATTTGCAATCAACTGCATGCATCTGGGCTGCCCGGTGCGCTGGTTTCCGCAATCCGGACTGTTCATGTGTCCGTGCCACGGCGGAGCGTATTATCGCGACGGGTCGCGCGCTTCGGGTCCGCCGGAGCGCGGGCTGTTTGAATATCCACACAAAGTGCAGAACGGCCTGGTCACGATACAGGCTGGCGAGCTGCCCACGCCCGGAGCTAGTGCCGCTCTCTATGGAAAGAAACCGCCATGCGCCTGATGGCACAAATCGGGGAGTGGTTCGACCAGCGTTTGCAGTTGGCGGCGCCTATTCGGGAGATGTCCGAACATCGTGTTCCGCGGGATACGGCGAGTTGGTGGTATGTATTTGGAAGCGCAGCGCTCACTGTCTTCATTCTGCAAGTCGTCACCGGAATTATGCTCGCGATGATTTACGTACCCTCGGGAGCCGAGGCATGGAGCAGTCTCCAGTCCTTAAACCACGACATCGCGCTGGGCTGGTTCATCCGCGCACTGCACGGATGGGGCTCAAACTTCATGGTGGCGCTTGTTCTCATTCACATGGTGCAAGTCTTTCTTTTCGGGGCTTACAAGTTTCCGCGCGAACTCACCTGGATTGTTGGCGTTTTTCTGCTGCTGATGACGCTTGGCATGGCGTTCAGCGGGCAAGTGCTGCGATTCGATCAGGACGCCTACTGGGGATTGGGAATCGGCGCGTCCATCGCGAGCCGTGTGCCGATCCTTGGTCCCATGATTGTGAAGGTGATGCTGGGCGGTCCGATCATCGCCGGCGCGACGCTTTCCCGATTCTTTGCGCTGCATGTTTTCGTGATTCCTGGGTTGCTGATTGGATTTGTCTGCCTCCATCTCCTGATGGTGTTGAAGCTGGGGATTAACGAGTGGCCGATGCCCGGACGCCTCGTGAAGCGCGCCACTTACACAAGCGAGTATCACGAATTGACGAAGAAGGATGGCGCACCGTTCGTCCCTTACGCGGTCTGGAAAGATCTGTTCTTCGCCGCGTTCATTCTCCTCGCCGTCGCCGCGTGCGCTGTGTACTTTGGTCCATTTGGGCCGACGGGCCGGCCGGACCCGACGATCATCCAGACGGCGCCCAAACCCGATTATTTCTTTTTGTGGCTCTACGCATTGCTTTCGCTCTTGCCTCCTTCTATGGAGACGCCCGCGCTTCTCATTGGCCCGGTCGTCGCTATCATCGGTCTGCTTCTGCTTCCATTTCTCTCGGGCGAAGGAGAAAAAAGCTGGCGCCGGCGGCCGATCGCGGTCTTGACCGTTCTGCTGATTGCGGTAGCCCTCGGAACCTTCACGCATCTCTCGGGATTCACTCCCTGGAGTCCGCACATGAACGCCTGGAGCGGCGACCCCGTGCCGGAGCGATTTATTCATGGCAGCACCGCACTGCAGCGGCGGGGCGCGCTTGTATTTCAGGGCAAGCAATGCCGCAATTGCCATTCCCTCGGAGAATTGGGAGGGCAGCGAGGCCCGTCGCTTGATAGCGTTGCCGTGCGGCTCACTCAGGATCAGCTGATACGCCAGGTGATCCAGGGAGGCGGCAACATGCCGGCGTACGGGAAGAATTTGAGTCCCGCGGAGACGACGGCGCTGGTCGCATTTCTTGAGACGCTGCATCCGGCAGGACAAGCTCCTGCGCGCGATGCGGCACGGGATACGGCGCTCGGCGAGGATCAAGCGAAGCACACGCCCGCGCAGCCCTAGCGCGATTCATGCCTCCTCCGGTTCAACTCGCGTTGGAATCCTGGACATTTCCGATTCCGTTAACGTTGGCGTTGGTTCTCTCGGCATTCGTTTACTTGCGCGGGTGGTTCCATCTTCGTTCCGCTTCCGTGAACGCCATTGCGGGTTGGCGGGCTAGCAGTTTTGTTCTCGGACTGTTCTTAATCTGGTTGGCGGTGGGCTCTCCTCTCGCTGCGTTCGACGAACAACTGCTGACGGTCCACATGCTCCAGCATCTGCTGCTCATGACCTTCGCCCCGGCTCTCATCTTGCTGGGCGCGCCAGTGATGCCGTTGTTGCACGGTTTGCCGCAGCGCTTCGTGCAAAGTGTTGTCGGCCCGCTGTTCCGGTGGCCACCGGTGCAACGGATTGGGCAGGTACTTTCGCAGCCCGCGTTTTGTTGGATTGCGGCCACTGCAGCGTTGGTGGGATGGCACATTCCAGGAGCATTTACACTTGGGCTGCGGTCGGAAGCCTGGCACGTGGTCGAGCACGCCTGTTTCCTTGGAACCGGATTTCTTTTCTGGTGGCCCGTTGTTCAGCCTTGGCCGAGTGTCGCGGTGTGGCCGCGATGGTCGATCCTCTTATACCTTTTTCTTGCCACGCTCCCGTGCGACGTCCTGTCGGCGTTTCTGGTGTTTTCCGAACGCGTGGCGTACCCGGTTTATTTCTCCGCTCCGCGGCTTTTCGGCATTTCCGTTTTGGAAGACCAGGAGTGCGCGGGCGCGCTGATGTGGACGTGCGTGACGATTGCATACCTGGTGCCGGCCGCGATCCTGACCACCCGGCTACTGTCACCGCGCACCCCCAACGAGGATGAATTGGGGCATTCAGAAATGCAGGGAATCGCGCCGCAGCCAGGCGATCCGCATAGTGCGAAGGCTGTCTGAAGATGGAATGCCAGGGGCCCGTCAAACGGACGGAGGGCAGGACTGATCCGACCACGGATAATTGATCTGGCGCTGTCGAGTTGAGAATCTCCATCCGAGATTCAAGCAACACGGACTTGAGTGCGTTGTGTGTTGTCTTCAACCGCGGCCGGGGGAAACAGGGTGCTTCGACAAAGGATGCCGGGAACGGGGGCGAGGCTCGGAATCGCGCGAGCCCTCCTGGTCCTTTTGCTTCTCTACTTTTTCTCTGCCAATTCGACTGCCGCACTCGATCCAGAACATCACCTCAGGCAGTATGCGCATACAGCATGGCGAGTGCAGGACGGCTTCGAAGTCGTGGGCACCGTCGCGCAAACGACGGACGGTTACTTGTGGTTCGGAACATCGAATCGCTTGCTGCGCTTCGATGGAGTCAAGTTCGTTCCCTATGATCTTTCTCCTATCACGCCCGCTTTGCGCGGCATCAACTACCTGCTGGGCGCCCGCGACGGCAGCCTCTGGATTGGTACACAAATTGGTCTTGCCCGATTGAAAGACGGCAAACTGCAGTGGTATTCGGATCCCGCGCAGCACAGCGGCATTACGGCGATCCTCGAAGATCCTGACGGAACGATCTGGCTGACGCGCTACCACGTTCCGAAGGGCGAGGGTCCGCTATGTCGAGTAGAGGGAAACGGGCTTCACTGTTACGGCGAAGCGGATGGGATAGCGGTTCGATACGGACTTGGCCTGGCCCGGGACGCTGAGGGAAATCTGTGGTTCGGATCCAGCGCACTGTGCCGATGGCGGCCGGGTTCGGCGAGCACGTACTTGAATGAGGTCGCGAAGCGTCCGGATGCGGGTGACGGGATTATTGACATCGCTGCTGGGCCGTCTGGAACGATTTGGGCCACGACCGAAGTAGCACTCCCAGGCATGGGCGTTCTTTCTTCCTCGGGCGGGAAGTGGGCCACTTATGTGGTTCCCGGTTTTGACGGAAGCAAGGTCGGTTCCCACGCCCTATTTATGGATCGAGAGCACACGTTGTGGATCGGAACGACCAAGGACGGCCTATATCGGGTGCACGACGGTGTCGCCGAGCATTTCGGAACGGCCGACGGGCTGTCCGGCAGGGACATCGGCCTCATCTTCGAAGACCACGAAGGAAACATCTGGGTGCTAACGGATGGCGGCATCGATATGTTTCGCGACATGGCCGTAGTCAGCTACTCCGAGCTGGAAGGGCTGTCGGATAATTCCATCCTGGCGGTTCTCGGCCTGCAGGATGGCTCCGTCTGGATTAGCAATGGAGGTGTAATCGACGTCCTCAAAGATGGGCACCACTCCGTCCTGCCGTCCAGGGGCGCATTCAACGAGGTCGTGACGGCGCTCTTCCAGGACCACAAAGGCGTCGTCTGGATAGGACGGAGTGACCGGTTGTTTGCCTATGAGAATGGCGAGTTCCGCGAATTGAAAGGCCCGAAGGGCGCGAAAATTGATGGAGGACTGGTCGCTGCCATCACAGAGGACACCAGCGGAAATATCTGGTTCTTGACCGAGAAGCATCATCTTTTCCGCATAGATAACGGCACTGCGCGGCAGATATTGACGGTGAGCAGTGACAATCGTGATTCTGGATCGCTTGTGCCAGACCACGAGGGCGGCATCTGGGTCTCGTCGAGAAATGACGTTCTCACGCATTACAGGGATGGAAATGTCCGGACCATTTCTTTGAACAGGCCCGACAGCTCGTTCGCGATTTCCGAACTCCTTGTTGATGGAGACGGCGCCCTGCTGGTGGCGACGACCGAGGGGCTTTTCCGCTGGGATAACCAGCGCTGGCAGGTACTCGACAGCCGTGACGGTCTGCCCAGCAACGTTGTTCTCTCCGTGCTGCGCGATGACACGAACGCGGTGTGGGTGCGGTGCCAGGGGGGACTGGTACGAATCTCGGATTCGGAATTCGACGAGTGGCGACGGCAAAGTGGCCGGAAGCCGGTGATGGAGATTTTCGATAAATGGGATGGGGCTCGCTCCGGACGCGGCGGATTGCTGGTTCAACCGCCCGCCACAAAGTCGAGGGATGGTAGGCTCTGGTTCGGTGCTGGTTTCGTGGTCCAGAGCATTAATCCAGGGCGACCCCTCCGAAACCCGATTCCGCCGCCGGTTCACATGGAGAAAGTCATCGCCGATCACAGGGAGTTCGGAGCTGCAGCTCCGATCGAGCTGCCGGCGCTCACCCGCGACATCGAGGTTGATTACACGGCACTGAGTTTTCCCGTGCCCCAGAAGGTGTCCTTCCGATATCAACTGGAAGGCCGCGATGCGGGCTGGGTGGAAGCGGGAACAAGACGTCAGGCGTTCTACAGCTCACTGCGTCCGGGCCGCTATCGATTTCACGTGATTGCGTCGAACAACGATGGAGTCTGGAACGAGGAAGGCGCGCGGCTCGACCTGAGCGTTGCTCCGGCGTGGTACCAGAAGAGCTGGGTGCAAGGCTTCTTTCTCGTCGCCGGCCTGCTATGTGTCTGGGGACTTTATCAACTGCGTATACGCCAGGTGGCGCAGCAATTCAATCTTCGCCTCGAGGCGCGGGTCGGCGAGCGGACCAGTATCGCGCGAGAACTGCACGACACGCTGCTGCAGAGCTTGAACGGGTTGCTGCTGCGCTTTCAAGCGGCGTCCAATCTTCTCCCGGAGCGTCCCGAGGACGCAAAACACAAGCTCGACAGTGCCATCGATCAGGCGAGCCAGGCAATCGGCGAAGGCCGCAGGGCAGTGCAGGGACTGCGAGACTCTACCGTTGTAACGAACGATCTGGTTGTCGCACTGCGGACTCTCGAAGAGGATCTTATTACAGGGGGAGCGGGCGAGAAGGCTCCCGCGTTTGATGTGACCGTCGAAGGCTCTCCACAGCTTCTCCATCCCATCGTGCGGGACGAGGTATACCGAATTGCAGCCGAAGCTCTCCGCAACGCGTTCCGGCACGCGCAGGCGGATCGCATTGAACTTGAGATTCGATATAACGCGCACGAATTCCGAGTGAGAATCCGAGACGACGGCCGAGGCATCGATCCCCATTTTCTGGTTGAAGGGACTGGACACTGGGGCCTTGCGGGAATGCGGGAACGAGCCAAGGTCCTGGGCGCCAGTCTGGAAGTGTGGAGTAATCGAGATTCCGGCACGGAAATCCAGCTGACGATTCCGTCCTCTGTGGCGTATGTGAGGTCCGGAACGCACCGATGGTTCTGGTCTTCGCGAAAAGGAATGGAGACATGAGACCGAAAACCTGGTCGCCGGGCTGTTCTCGGTTCAGAATTGAAGCTTGAGCGGTGAGGTTCTGCATAATGGCTTACACCATGCGCAGGCCACTCACATCGAGGTAGAGATTCACAATGACGCGAGCCAGTTACGCCTTCGAGTTCGCGATGACGGGAAGGGAATTGAATCGCAGGTGATGGAGGACGACGGCCGCACGGGGCAGTGGGGGTTGCACGGCATGCGGGAACGCGCCAAAATTATCGGCGGGAATCTGGAAGTCTGGAGCAGCGTCCAATCGGGAACCGAAGTTGAACTAACGATTCCGTCCTCCACGGGATACAACGCCCCCATTGGGCAGGGCCGATCCTGGTTCTCGAGAAGGGACCAGCCTGAAGTCGTGAGTGAGAACCGAACAATACGCATTCTTGCCGTCGACGATCACCCCGTGTTCCGGCAGGGAATCGCCGGACTCATCGCCGATCAACGGGACATGACCCTCGTCGCGGAAGCGTCCAACGGGCGGGAGGCCATCCAGCAGTTTCGCACGCATCATCCCGACATCACGCTGATGGATCTCCAGATGCCTGAAATGAACGGGATCGATGCAGTAATCACGATTCGCAACGAGTTCCCCGACGCGAGAATCGTCGTGCTCACGACCTACACCGGGGATGTCCAGGTTCTGCGGGCGCTCAAGGCCGGTGCGCGGGGGTATCTGGTGAAAGACCTTTTGCACAAGGAACTGCTGGAAACCATCCGCGCAGTCCACGCCGGCAAGAAGGCGCTGTCGCCCGAAGCATGCCACGAAATCGCGAGCCACGCGACCGACGACCCGCTGTCGCCGGCGGAAGTGAGTGTCCTTCGCTTGATCGCGGCCGGGAACGCCAACAAGCAGATTGCCGCGCAGCTCTCCATCACGGAAGAGACCGTCAAAGGCCGGGTCAAGAGCATCTTGTCGAAACTCGGCGCCAACGACCGGACCCACGCCGCGATGATCGGACTGAAACGGGGCATTATCGAACTGTGAAGGGCTGAAGCCAACCTCAAAAGAGTCAATCCCACACCCTTTCGGGGCTGCCGCTCGAGAACAGGAATCCCCTACTCTCGAAGCGAAATTACGTGCACCGACTGTATTCAACCTTCGCGCGCGGCTGGCCGGGGGTCGCTCTCGCGCTGATGCGGCTGGTCGCGGCCGCGGCGCTGCTGGCTCACGCCATCATGAGACTACGCGGCGGCCTGCCCGCTGAACCACCGGCCTTGCTCTGGCTGACCGTCGTCGCAGGAGTGCTCCTGCTGCTCGGTTTGTGGACGCCAATCGCGGGAGTGCTGGTGGCGCTCGTTGAACTTTGGCGCGCTTTCGCGCTGCCAGGAGATCCGTGGAGCCACATACTCCTGGCCACTTTGTGCGCTGCGCTGGTGCTTCTCGGACCGGGAGCTTGGTCGGTCGATGCGCGTCTCTTCGGCTGGAAGCGCATTGAGATCCGCGACAAGAAAAAGTAACTTCCCATGCCTCGAAAAAAGGATCCCCGCCTTCCTCAAGAGAGCTAGACAAAACCTCGATTTAGTCTGTCATCGGCCCGATTTGGGCTTGTCCGCACTACGCATCCCGATACACAGTGATTCTACTCTTACGACGAAACGGGTTCGCAGTGCTCCTGTTCTGCAACTCGGTCGCGCGGAAGCGGAGGAACCGCGCAGGGTCGAGAGTTCAAGGAACTGAGAGGTGGAACACACATGGGGTTCAAAGATAGGTTTCCTTCGACTCAAGAAAGTTACCAGCCTGTGTACGCCAGCGGTGGAAGCGGCGACTCACTTCAGAGCGGGCGTGAAAACCGATCGTCGAACATCTGGGACTCGGGTCCTCATCCACTGGATCGCGTGCTCTATGCTCCGGACAAATCTGAAGGAATTGTGGGCAGCAGTGAACCGCTGCGGAAAGTCCTGGACCTTATACGCACGGTGGCGCCTGCCGATTCCACAGTTCTTGTTCTCGGGGAAACGGGGACGGGCAAGGAACTGATCGCCCGCGCACTGCACAACCTCAGCTCCCGGTGCGGACGCCCGTTCGTGAAGTTCAACTGCGCGGCCATTCCGTTTGGCCTGCTGGAAAGCGAGCTGTTCGGCCACGAAAAAGGTGCCTTCACCGACGCGATCACCCAAAAAATCGGCCGGTTTGAGATGGCGGATAGGGGAACACTGTTCCTCGATGAAATCGGGGACATTCCGCTGGCCCTGCAGCCGAAGCTGCTGCGGGTCCTGCAGGAACAGGAGTTCGAGCGTCTGGGGAGCGGCCGCACGCATCGCATTAATGTGCGGGTGGTTGCGGCGACGCACCGCAATCTGGGGGAAATGATCCGGCGCAACGAATTCCGGAGCGATCTTTACTACCGCCTGAGTGTATTTCCCGTAACCCTTCCGCCGCTTCGGGAACGCCGCCAGGATATTGCGCTGCTCGTCTCCCATTTCGTGGAGCTCTTCAGCCGACGAATGGGCAAGCCGATCCATCATATTCCGAGAGAGACCCTGAATGCGTTGACGTCCTATTCGTGGCCGGGGAACGTGCGAGAGTTGCAGAACCTGATGGAGCGTGCTGTAATTCTGTCGGACAACGGGATCCTTCCCAATCCCCTGCCAGCCTCCGTGGACCATATCACCGTGACGGAAAATCCAAGGCAGGGAACGTTTAGGGATTCCGAGCGGAATCTAATTTTAGACGGGTTGCAGCGCGCAGGCTGGGTCATCGGAGGGCCAAAGGGCGCGGCCGCACTGCTGGGACTGAAACGAACGACGTTGCTTTCAAAGATGAAGAAACTTGCGGTTACGCGGCCGATCCAGCTGACCGAGGGGAATTGGGCATGCGAGATGCAGCGTGATGAGGCGCTGGCCGCGAGCGGCGCCTGAGCCGGGTTGCCGGAGTGCAGATTTAATGCCGCTGCCCACCGTGGGACGAGTCGCGAGAATTCCGAAGGCCGACCCACGCCCTATCCCGATTCGGAATCCTGGTAAGTGAAGATGGAAGTGAGATAGTCGCCCATCAATAGAGCGGAGGGCCGTTCCTATAAGGCGGTGCACTTGTGAAGGAAGGAAGAAACTGTGATTCGCCGAATTTGGGTAGACTGCAATGCAAGAATGACGCAGAATTGTTGAGGTCGTCTTAAGTAGGCCAATAAGTCCTTTATTATCAGGGGGCCCGTAGCTCAGCGGTTAGAGCAGCGGACTCATAATGCACCTGCCTCCGGCTGGCATTGTTAAGAATCAACAGTTTACGACGGGAATTGATGGGCGTAACTGGTGTAAATAGGGCCCAACAGGGTGGTTTCGGATACAGTGTGGGGACAGTATGGGGACACTTTCACTCGTCGCCGTAGGGCGCCAGCCTCTTTGATCGTCGCGCCCAGGTAATCTAGCGACGGGCCATTTTCTGGGTCATGTGCAACAAGAGCTTACGGCCATTCTCGTTTGTCTTGCCCAAGAGACGACGAAGCTTCCTCAAATACTCCCCCTCCTTGCCGGAACTGCCCCAAGCATCTTCGTCAGAGGACTTCCGCTTGAGCAGATTGAGCACCTGATGACACAGCAGGTTACGTACAGCACTGACAAGCGAGCCGTTTTTCGGACTTCTTCAGGCGGGCTCATGGAGTGGTACAAAGAAGAGGCGGCGCTTGTGGCCTCACCTGCCACGGGAACTAATTCCCCTGAATAGGCACGCCACCGTAGTACAATGCCCGCACGTTCTCGTTCTCACCCTAGAGGCATCGATCATGCGTCGAACCTTCGCAGTCATCGTGTGGCTTTTTTCCTTCGCTTTCGCGGCTAGTGGCTACGCACAGTCTCATCATTCATCCGGATCGCACCCCGCGAAGTCTCATGCATCTAAGAAAGCTAAGTCTACGAAAGACAAGAACGTGCATGTGCGCGGGTACACTCGAAAGGACGGCACCTATGTTGCGCCGTACGACAGGAGTGCCCCAGGAACAGCAGGTTCCTCCTCTGACGGCGCGAACACGGCCACGGCGGGCCGTCCCTATCGCAAGGACTTCATCGCGGAGGGATACAGCCCGCATGCCTCAGTACAGCGCGACAAGCGTGGGAAAATAAAGCGCAGCGGAGCCGCAAAATCAGCATTCGAGCGGCAGTCCCCTTGTCCTTCCACCGGAAAAACCAGTGGCCGATGCTCAGGCTATGTTGTGGATCACGTGACTCCGCTTGAGTGCGGTGGCGCGGACGCACCTTCTAACATGCAATGGCAGACCACAGCCGACGCGAAGGCAAAGGACAAGACCGAACGGGCCTGCCGACTATAATGGGCTGCTCAGGAGGAACCGTCCCCATGAACGTGCTACTCGGGACACTGGAGCGGCAGATCCTCTACCCCGTGGCGAGACAGGAAGCCCGCAACGGCGCACTGAAACACTCGGACCAAGACACTCGCGCATTCAATGACTTCGACCGCGACGTGAACTGTGCTGCTCTCCCGCTCCCTCTCGCGTACCATCCAGACCATCGACTCTGAAGAAACGGCTTTGCTCCAATCATCGAACGACAAATGATCGCTGTGGGAAGTGATCCAATCGCCGGCTCGGTTCAAAATTCTGGAATAGAAAGATCGCGGTACAGTTTCGAGCATCATGGCGATCTCTTTGATGTCGTTTTCGGATGCACCCCCTCTGCGCGCGTCAGAATGGATGATGTTTGGGGGGAAATCTTCGTCTTGACACCGAGAAGGGCATCACGCGATTTTAGCTGACATGCTACTCGTTCCTTACGATGACCCGGCTTGTCTTTTCAGGCGCTACCAGCCTTGGGAATGTGAGGAGAACAGCGAAGGCTATCCATACATCTGGAACAAAATCTCAGAAGTGCGGTGCGAGGAGAAACTGTTCAGGTGTGACGATTGCGGCTTAGCGTATTTAGAAGACCGCGACATCCTCACCGTTCATCATTGCAATTTCAACAAAGCCGATTGCCGAAGAGACAACTTAGACGTGTATTGCTGGCTGCATCACAGTCAAGATCACGAGCCGGACTCGAACATGCGAGACATGCGGTGCAAGTACTGCAAAGGGTATTTTCTAGGCTGGCCGCGTCTGCACCGCCACATCAAAGGGATACATCGGCCATTCGAACTTAAGATTCCAGAGACAACGGCGGGCAAGAGGCCCACGTCGTATGTTGGACGGGGGAAGGTGTTGGCTGCCATTCAACAACAGCAGCGTTGGCGGGAGTTGTGGCGGGATTAAACGCGGCGCTTTTTGCTATCACTTTCTTTCATCGCTATTGAATCTTGTAGCCCTTCGACTGAACAATCTGCCCCTTCGGTCATTTCCATTTTGGCCGTGCCGCCGTATGATGCCGCAAGTATGCTTGACTGGCTCTTTGGAGGGAAGAAACGACGACGCCACTCAAGGCACCCGCCTTGCGAAGAGTGCAGGAGTCGGAGCACGGTCGTCAGGTGTGTCCATCATAATGTGGCTCTCTGCGTAAGCTGCATGTTCATCCATGATGACCCAAGCGTGTGCGGCTACATCCCCGATTCTGACAAACGGAAGCACTGGCACCAACGGCAGGCAGCAAGAAGTTGATGAGCTACGCGAAGAGATCAATTCGACTGAACCTAACAGCCCTGCCGAAAAGGAAAGCCGACTTCATCGAACCGATGGACTGCGCTCCCGTCCCAAAGCTGATCGACGGGCCGGTGGGCTAGGGTAGAATTCGCGCGGGAGTTCAATCTAGCTCGGGAATGGACATTATGGAAACGCGAAACGTAGAATGGAAAATCGACGCGGGGCCAGACGGAAAGATTCCTGAAAGCCAGGTGACGCACGCTTTACTCATGGACATCCGCGAGACCGCGCGATCCATGCGTAAGATGATGGTGTTCTTCACGGTGCTAGTCGTTATCAACTGCGTGGTGACATTCGTCTGGTTGCTCGCCCATTGAGTTTCTGCACGCGAGCCGTGAATTCATGCGGAAGGAAAAACCCCACGAAGTTATTGCCGCTTCACTCCACGTTCCTGATGGGCTGACAGAGATCGCGCACGAACTCCCACTCATAATGAAGATGATCGCCCGCACCTCTCGTTGGGTTCACCCGGAGACATTCAGAGCACTGCCTATCTGGTGTCCTTATACGGCACGCGGATTTTTCCGGTACGATGCCCGGTGGTCGCACGTTCTTGTAAGCAGCAGAGGCGTGCAGAAGAAAGAAGAAAACATCCAGGCCGCACAGGCGCTAGTGGAGGCGCTAGGGGTGGGGAGGCCGAAGCCCAAGAACTGGACTGTGTGCCACATTTGGGGGTACGACGATGAGAGGTTTGCTGGAAGTAGCAGAGTGGTTCAGGACCCGCGCTACTACTCGTGCATCGGGAACATGACTTGGCTGCCCACGCCATTGAAGGGATTCACTGATGCAGTGCCCGAGATTAAGGAATGTTTGCGAGTTTGCGCATTTCACCTGTACGGATGGGCTTGTGAGCACGAGGATCATAGAGTCACCGCCGAGCGCGTCCGCTCAGGCAAATTGCCCGAAAGCTATCCCGAGGATTGGCCGACCGCAGAGCGCCATGTTCAGCCGGTTGGCACGGCTCCCTACAGTGAACGAGTCCGAAATTCCATCGCCAGAAGGAAAACGAGACTCCGGCAGCAATTGGGTGACACGACGCTTGAGCACTACGGGCACGACGCCGTGCGGGAAGTTCTAAAATCCTGGAACGTGGATTTGGACGATTGACTGACAGCCGTGAAACCAAAGCACTCAAACAACCCGACTCTTTTTCCGTTGGATAAGCTGGACGAGGCAGGTACACCTGCAAGCGAGCCAAAGGTCGAGCGTCCGTACTCTCTTCCCGGCATTCTCCTTGGCACTTCCGCTTTTACCGCAAACGGTTGGGAAGGCAGCTTCTACCCTCTCGGAATGAAGTCGCGCGATTTCCTCTCCTACTACGCCACGCAATTCCCCACGGTCGAAGTGGACTCCACTTTCTACGGATGCCCTTCTGCGAACACGGTCAGCAATTGGGCCGCTCGCACTCCTGAAGACTTCCTTTTCTGCGTGAAAGTCCCGCAGATTATCACCCACGAAAAGATGCTCGCGGATTGCGACTCCGAACTAGAAGAGTTCGTAAAAACGATGGATATTCTCGGTCCAAAGCTTGGTCCGATGGTCTTTCAATTCCCGTCCTTCAATAAATGGAAATTCCCGAAGCAAGGTAGTTTCCTGGCCGTGCTGGTACCTTTCTTGAAGAAGCTGCCTGCCGACCGCAAATTTGTGATCGAGATTCGAAATAAGAATTGGCTCGATGCCAAATTTGCCGACGTGCTGCGGGAGCACAACATCGCCCTGGCACTCACCGACACATCGTTTGTGCCCCGGCCTTGGGAGATGAAGGAAAAGTTCGATCTGGTTACAGCGGACTTCGCCTATGTCCGTTGGCTTGGTGATCGGCATGGGATTGAGAAGCAGACCATGACGTGGGACAAAACTGTCGTTGACCGCACCAGCGATTTGGAGAATTGGGTTGATCTCCTCAAAGCGATGGTGAACAACAAAAAGATTCGGAAACTATTTGCCTTTGCGAACAATCACTACGCCGGGCACGGGCCAGGGACGGTCAAACTGTTCATCGACTTGTGGAACAATAGAGAATGAAAATTGTACTCCCTGCGTGCAAACCCCGGTAAAGCCAGTTACAAGTCTGAGTCCTCTTGCTGTGGGAATGCGCCGCAAAGCCCGGTCGGGTCTCATTCGTATACGTCACTGATTGTTACCCTCAATTTGAGATAGAATCCCCCGTGTGGCGGAGCGCAAAGAAAAATCGCAGATGATCGGCGATGGTTTGCGGGATATTTCTGTGCTTGTTCTGGTTTTCTATGCGCTGGATACTGCGATTAACGGAAAGTTTGAGTGGTCGAGTTTTGGCGTGGTGGCGGTGGTTGCCATAGGGGTGTTCTATTTGGGTATGATCCTGGAAGGGAAAGATGAACTATGAATAGCTTGGTGCCGTGGCTCTCCGTCCTCGCAGTCGCTGCTGGGGCCTTTTTAGTTGGAAAATATTTCCAGCGCGAAGAGCGCAAACAGCGTGAACTGCGAAAGAAGCAAATGGTGACTATAGTCAGCAGCGTGGGCGGTGTCTATTCGGCAGCGCAAGCGATGCGCCCATCTCAGACGCCGGAAGGATTGGGAAGTCTCCAAGAGCAGACGAAAGGGCAGCGTTTTCCGAACTGAGGTAACTATGACCCAGACGGTGACCACATGAACGTTCTATTCGTCGGCTTGGCAAGAACCATCTGGCTGTTCGAACTCGCTCGTTTGAACCCGACAGGTATGAGTTTGAAGGCCGTGATTGAGGAGATCGGAAAGCGGTATCGGTTCGCCAAAGCGCCAGCTAACGAACTGGACCTCGACGAACAACGCAGCCTCGCCTTCAAGGCTGGAACTTTTACAGGCGCACGAAAGGTTTCGATCATTGTTGGCCTTAACATCTACAACGATGGTTTGGCAGCTGACACCGTGTCCTCCACGGATGAATCGACCGAGTTCCTCCTTGATCTGGCTAAATGGCTCAATGACACCTACGGCTTGGCTGTTCCTAAAGAGCGCAGAGTGATCTATCTCAGCCAGATCGACTTTCAGAGCGAGGTCTCGTTGATTAATCTCAACCGCCGACTAGAGGCGTTCGCAGAAAACTTGCAGAACCTCGCGAAGAGCGCCGACAAACCTTACGAAGTTGGCTCCATTCAATTCTGGACAGAAGACATTGGTAAGCCCGGTTCGGCTTCTCCGGTGAAGATCGAACGGAAAGTTTCAGCGCCCTTCTCCGCCAACCACTACTTTTCACAAGCACCGCTGCCGACGAAGGCTCACATGGAACTTCTAAACGAGTTCGAGGCGATATTGAAACAGAGGTGAGTCGTGCTGGATGGACTTTGGATAGTGCAGTATCACGGCCCCGGTGGCGTTGGTGGCGGCGTGGTTGTCTTTACGAAAGGACAGGTGCTTGGAGGCGATAGCGGCTTCGCCTATGTCGGCAGTTACGAGCAGAGCGGCGATGTTTTGAAGGCGAGGGTGACAGCGACACAATTCGACCCGAACATTCAAAGCGTGATGGGTGTTCCGGGCAATCACGATTTGCTGATCGAAGGCAAAATTGTGGAAGACACTATCGAGGCAACGGGAGCATTGGCGACTCACCCGGATTCGAAAATCGTTGTGCGGTTGCGGAAACACCACAAGATGTAGCGGGTCTGGCGGGCGATACTGAAATGCCGAAAACCATATTCATCTCCTGTGGTCAATACACTCCTGCGGAGAAGCAACTAGGAAAGCAGATTTCGGAAATGGTCCGCACCTTGACCGACTGCCAACCGTTCTTCGCGGAGGAAGTGCAGGACCTGAATGGGTTGGATGCAAACATTCTGAGTGCTCTCCACGACTGCGTAGGGTTCATCACCGTCATGCATCCGAGAGGTGAAATTAGACGCCCCAACGGTTCCGTTGTGCGTGCGTCGGTTTGGATTGAGCAGGAAATAGCCATTGCGACTTACATTCAACGAGTCGAGAAGCGCACTTTGCCGATTATCGCTTTCAAGCACAAGTCGGTTGGCCGAGAGGGAATCAGGGACTTACTGCACCTAAACCCGTTCGAATTTACTGACGAGGCTGAGATACTTACCGAACTTTCGAAACGTCTCACGGCATGGAGGTCGTTAAAGCCTTCCGGCGTTGAGTTGCAGCTTTCATCCAAAGCGGCGGGATGGCAGCAAGGGCACGATATTCGAAGACTGGAGATAACTCTGCTTAACGGGACAAACCGTTTGATTGAGAATTACGAATTTGAAATCCGCCTTCCCTCCAGCATCCTCAAGCATTGGAGCGCGACTTATCCAACAGAGGTCCGCCGCACCACTCCCGGTGTCCGCTACTTTCGATTCGATCAGAATGGCCGAGGTGCCCTGAGACCGCATGACCGACTACAAAATCCGATTACGTTTGATTACTGCACCACTTGTGCGATGCCGGAGCATGAGAGCACATTGGTGGGGGCCACATTGGTGTCCGAGTTGAGTCTGGGTGCAACGGCGTGGGTCGAAGGAAACGAATACGTTGTTGACAAGACCGTTAAGCAGCTAGCGATTGAGACGGAGGGAAATCGCTAATCGGCCTTGCGCCAGAGGTCGGCGATTAGACGTTACATCGTATGTTGGACGGGGTGGGTGTTGGCCGCCATTCAACAACAGCCGTGTTTCGGGAGTTGACTTAATCAAGCATCGCTGGGGCTGCGACAGCCAGCTATCGAGAGGAAACACGGTTGGCCAGGAGATTCAATTCGGCATAATTCGGAAGGCGGCATTGTATACCGAGCACGGGCCAGGGACGGTCAAGATGTTTTGTGATTTGTGGAATTCTGCTGCTTAGATTTCGCAATGTTCTTCGCAAGCTCGACGCCGACCTTTTCCCAAATAATCTCTGCAATTTCTATCGACTTTCCGACAGCCGTGTTGATTTTGAGAGCAAACGCCATATCAGGCTTCATCGGGTCTTCGATGTAGGGTTGGAGTCTCCTCACAGATAAAATGACCGCCGCCAGAAATATGAAGTTTTGCTTCTCGCTCATCGGATGTACATCACTTTTGCGGTGGGAAGATTTGGTTCTGCAACGACGATGTCGGCGGCGATTTGAGTAAACTCTTGATTGCAGTTCGGGCAGAGTATCTCCAGAACTCTGTGTTCCGGCAGATGAAGAATCGAGACAGGGAAGAGCAGCGCAAAATTATCAAGGCACTTGGGGCATTCAGTTTGATAGGTCTGGAGAAGTTTTGAACTTCCGATCTGAATACGGCTGCGGAAAATTGATTCAACTGGCGGATGCACGGCCCCTACTTTCTGGGTAGAGGAGCCTCGGGAAGGACACACTAGCAGATTCGCCTTATCTTCGCCAAGGATATTTTGGCAAATAAAGCAGGAGCCGGGTTGAGAGGGTTAATCCCTTGGCCCGGCTCCAACCACACCCATCACTGCTACCGCGCCCTCACTGAGCGTGTGGGTATGGCCTAAAGGTAAAAGGGCGAGTATCAGAATCTGATTGATATAGTGACGAGAGAATTGTTCAGCACCCGCGCTGTCTGTTTTTGAGAGCCTTGGAGCCGTTCCCGCTTGATTTTATAGGTATACCAGTGGAATACTTCCGTTATGATAATTGCTGATCGTCTTCGAGAACTCCGCGAAGAAAGAAAACTCTCCCAAGGCGACATCGAGAAGCGCACTGGCCTACTTCGTTGTTATATTTCCCGTGTTGAGAACGGCCACACTGTTCCCGCCGTTGAAACGCTGGAAAAGCTGGCACGTGCTTTCGAGGTCCCACTCTATCAACTCTTCTACGAAGGCGATGAGCCGCCCAAGTTGCCTAATCTCCTCAAAGAGAAGTCATCTACTGATGTGGCTTGGGGCAGCACAGGCAAAAATGCGGCATACCTGAGCAAGTTACGGCGCTTATTGGGCAAGGCGAACGAAGACGACCGGAAACTTATTCTATTTATGGCTCAGAAACTAGCTCATCACTAGCCTCACGGCATACCTGATCAACTCGGGGAAACGGGAAATGATTCCCAGGGAGCGCGGCAAGGGCTTCCCTGATCGAGAAGCCCCGTACCGCGATCTGACTATTGGTTCCGACTTACAGCGGTTGGGTCGCGCTTTTACATTGCGGGTAGTTTAGATTCCATAAGCAGAACATGGTGGAAAAGGAACGTCTTGCTTGGTTTCCCAACCAGACTGCTTTCTGGCGAGGTCTACATCCTTTGCCGCGCACTGTGCCACCGGAATTCCGGGCACCAGACGCCTGTGGTCGATCACTGGTTCGTATTTGAGCTGCGCTCACAAATGACTGAAAGCTGCCAATACAACTGCGAGCAGAGCAAAACATAATACTATCCCCGCCAAGAGGGAACGTCGGGGTACGAATGCGCTCGTATGCATCCGCCAGTCCCCCTTTCGAATGTCTTGTCTTAACATCGCAATTCTACTAGCCCAGACTCATCGAAGATATACGTCTGAGCCAAGGGCTTGCGGGACGCCAAAATCTTCGCGAGCGCATCTGCCGCGCAGTCCAGCCTACGAAGATTGCAAGCAAACTCGTCCAGGTGAGCGTTCGGAAATCGAACTATGGCCAGCCCGAAATCCGTTTCGGGGGTCCGATATACGAACGCGGCAGAGAGACCCTCCGTCGGCAATCTCTTTTCCGCAGGATAGGACCAGAGACGATCCGCAACCGATAGGTCATACGAGGACTGGTCAGTCCGTCGAACGATTGAAGGGATTAGCGGTGTGAAGCACCATCCAAGTTCCGGCTGCGCCGCCGTCGGTGCTAGTAGGCACTGCTGGAGTATCATCTGCATTATGGTCTCTCCCGTATATCTATTGGTACTGGCAAATTGCAGTCTTTTATACGAAGAAGAGGGGGTATGTCAACACAATAAATTCAATGAATCATACATTCCTGTTGGACGGCCGGGAAGCAGCACTGTGAGTACCGGCACCGGATGAGCGCTGGTTCAGGAAAGCAAGTCAGAATTCTGGTAGCCAATTGGAAGAAATGTCTTGACACTTAACTCATGAGTTCATTTATAATTCTCGAATATCAGGGAACTGGCGATTGAGTTCTCCAGCCCAGACTCATTTTGTCAGATTGATGCACTGTCCTACGGCTGCGCCCAGAAAGGAGAGACAGTGCCAGATAACGGGCCGGGCAACTCTTTTGACTTTGAAGGGGCAAAAGAAAGCTTTCTCAACGCCTTTGGGAGCGCCAGAATTGGTGCCGCTCTTTTTGACCGCAACCTGCGAATTCTCGCGATCAACCAAGCCCTCGCAGAAATGAATCGAAAGCCGGTTGAATCTCATGCCGGCAAAACGTTAGGTGAAATCGTTAACGCGAAGTGCTGCGAAGCCAGTTCCATAATTCCGAGAGTGTTCGAGACCGGGAAACCTGCTTACGCGGACATTACGGCCAAGCTGGCTACCAGACAAGATGAAGGAACCTGGTCTGCCAGCTTCGTCCCTGTCAAAGACATTGCTGGCCGCGTCATGCTTGTGACGGCGCTCGTTGTTGAAACGACACACCAGACGGTACTTGCTGAAGTACTTCGGACCTTGCTGACGAATCTTCCGCAGGTTCGGGACAAGGTGAGCTGGGCATATCTTTCGAGCCAAAGCCGGAAGGAGCCTGTTGACCCGGTCCATCTAGTGCGGGCCGCCGAACTATCCGAGCAATGTGTTCAAGCCCTACAGCGATTCGCTCTGTATATGTCGGAAGATTCCTCGCAGGAACGGCAGGAAGAGGGAATTGCCCACCCTATTCTGCCATTTGACAATCAAATTAGCGGTGCTGAAAGTATTGATAGTCATCCGCCAAACGGAGAACTACTCCAAAGCAAACTCACAAAGAGGGAACTTGAGGTTGTTCGACTGCTGGCCGCAGGTAAGAGCAGTAAGGAAATTGCCGACGAGCTACCGATCACCGTCCTGACAGTTCAGACATACCGCAAGCAAATCATGGCGAAGCTCGGAACGGATTCGCTTGCCGACTTGACTCGATTTGCCATCCGCAACAACTTGATTGACCCTTAACTACTACATCCCTTAAGTAAGTACTTAATCTAGGGACTTGAAACTCGCCATTTCATCCTGTAAACAGACAATGCTGTTTCAATTTGGCGCACAAGAGTAGTTCAGGAGGAGACTATCCCTGACTATCTCCAGAACTCCGCGCAATTGGTGTGCTCATTCGTCCAGGTCGCACCGTCAACAAGCGAACTTGCCACGAACGATCCGTCAGTTAGTCGGGTCCGCGCCGTTGAGCATATCCGCAGGATGCGAGGCGGTTCACAGCCTCAATTGATACGGTGTTCGGACGGTTTCTATTACGTTGTGAAATTCCAAAATAACCCGCAACACCGCCGAATCCTCGTGAACGAGTTGCTCGCAGCAGGCTTGGCTCAGCGGCTCGGATTGCCAATCCCGTCGTTTGCCGTTGTCGATGTATCTGGGAGATTGATTGAGCTTTCGAGCGAAATGTATATCGAGCTTCCCCGCAGCCGGGAAAGGCTGAGTCCGGGGCTTCAATTTGGTTCACGTTTGCCCGCCAACCCACGCGAAGGACTGATAACGGATTTTCTCGGTGGTTTTCAACTTGATCGCTTAAAGAACCCGAAAGACTTCCTCGGAATATTTGTCTTCGACAAATGGACCTGCAATACCGATGGTCGGCAGGTAATTTTCAGTCAGTCCTCGAATTCAAAGAAATACCGATTGTGGATGATTGATCAAGGCTTTTGTTTCAACGAGGGCGAGTGGACCTTTCCTGACGCGCCTAAACGTTCACTTTTCACTTCTCCGTTGGTTTACGAGCAGGTTGCCGGAATTGAATCGTTTGACCCCTGGCTTTCGCGATTGGAGTCGGAAATCACCTTGAGCGTGTTGCGGGAAGTCGCTGAGACGATTCCGCCCGTGTGGTACGGGTGCGATTCGGCTGCGCTTAATTGCCTGATTGAAAAGCTCGACGCGAGACGAAGCAAAGTCAGGATGCTTCTCGAAGAAGTACACAGGCTTTACGACAGTCCGTTTCCAAACTGGCCAAGGCAATTAACCAAGTTACTGACACGCAGCGCCACGGCGTCTGCGCTCGCGTAAAGGAGCTATATATGCATCACTATGGCGCGTCTAACATTCAACAGCAATCCGGTATCGAAAAGCCTCTCGACTGGAACACACTTTCTAACCGACTTTCAGTCTTTTATGCGACCCGTCTTACTGCGCTTCCCATGACGACAACACAACTCGCGGAGTCTTGGGGCATGAACAAGGAGGCGATCCGCAAGCTATTTCGAGAAGAGCCGGGTGTCCTAAGAATTGAAAAGAAAAGGAATGGCACACGGGCATACGTGACTCTGAGAATTCCCAAGCGAATAGCGGATCGCGTTCGTCGTCGCGTATTTATCTGATATTTGTCGGCTTCAATGACTGCCAAAACGTAAGCTCCATTGTTCTCAAGGTCGAGAGACTTTAGGGGTGGCATCATTCCTCCATTGTTCGCATTTATGCCTTAACGGGAACTGTTCCTTAAATTTTTTCCCAAGTTGGGAATTCTCTCTATACCGTCAAAGCTAACCAGGTCTTAATTCAATAATTACGTACCTTTTGTGTTTTCCCAGGGCGTGGAGTTCCACGTGCAGTACCAGCGATTGAGCCGCTCTTCCAAATGGAAAACGGCATCGACCACGACTCACAACACTTCCAGTCGGGAACCCCTGTTCCAGTATGGGACGTGGCCTTTTCCACTGCGTTAGCTAAGGCGAGAAGGGGCATAACGATAGAACGCCCCAATCGGGGGAGATATGGCGAGAGTTCTTCTTGTATTCGGCACACTACTAGTTTGGATTACCTCGGCCCATGCACAGAGGATAGTGCCAACAGACACGACGCGCGCACGAGCCGTTAACGCCGCCCCGATGACTCATCAGCGGTCAGTCCTAAGAAGGAGAACCACGAGAAATCCGGGCGCGCCTCCGGTGATTACGAACTACTCTCCAGGATATGGCCCTCCAGGAACAACGTTGACAATCAGTGGCACAGGCTTCGGACTGCCAGCGACCAGCAGTTCTGTCACAGTGTTGTCAGCAGTGACAAATACTTGGATCAAATGGACGCTTACAAGTTGGAGCGACTCGGAGATCGTTGTCACTGTGCCGAGCAACATGCCAATCGGAAAAGTCTACCTGCGCGTAACAGCGAATGGGTTGCAATCCAGCGAAACTTCTCCGTTTACGGTGGGAGTTCCACCTAGCATCACAAGCTATTCCCCAACATCAGGTTCGCCCGGAACTGCCTTGACAATCAATGGAAAAGGGTTCGGAGGGGTAACAGCCACAAACGTTCTTTACGTTCTGTCCGCAGTCACGAATTTTTGGACGAAGTGGAATACTACGAGTTGGAGCGACTCGGAAATCGTTGCAATAGTGCCAAGCAACATGCCACTCGGCAAAGTATCTCTGATCGTCACCGCAGATGGCTTACAATCGATCGGAACTTACCCCTTTACAGTTGGTGGCCCACCTAGTATCACAAGCTATTCTCCAAGTTCAGGTTCGGCCGGAACTGTGCTGACGATCAATGGAAAAGGATTTGGCGCACAAGCAGCCGGTAGTTCTCTCAATATCGTGTCCGCAGTGACTGGTGCTCGAACCACATGGACACCCACAAGTTGGAGCGACTCACAGATTGTTGTTTCAGTGCCTGCTACGACGGCGTCCGGGAAATGCTATCTCAGCGTTACCGAGGACGAGTTGGAGTCCCTCGGAACGTACCCGTTCACGGTCGGAAAACCTCCAGTGATTATCGGGTTTTCACCGGAATTTGGCCCGCCGGGAACGGTGCTGACAATCAACGGGAGTGGTTTTGGATCTTCTGCGGCCAGCGGTTCTCTCACTGTCAACTCCGCAGACACTGGTGCCTGGACTACCTGGACGCCGACGAGTTGGAGTGACAACAAGATAGTTGCGACCGTGCCAAGCAATGTACCGTCCGGCAAGGTCTATCTCTTCGTTACTGCAAATAAGCTCACGGATGTCGGTACCTATCCATTCTATGTTGGGATACCACCAGCGATCACGAGCTATTCCCCGCAATTCGGTCCGCCGGGAACAGTGATAACAATCAGTGGAACTGGATTTGGTTCACCGGACGAGGACAGTTACCTCTACGTTCTATCGGCAGTAGACAATAGCGTGAAGTGGTGGAAGACGGACAGTTGGAATGATACGCAAATCGTAGTTACGGTGCCTGCGACCGCGTCGTTGGGGAAAGTTTACCTGGTTGCTGAAGTAGGAGAACTGGAGACATTGGGGTGGCACGCGTTCACTATAGGAACGCCACCCAGCATTACGAGCTATTCGCCGGCAGCTGGCCCGGCAGGAACCGTACTGACAATTAATGGGACGGACTTTGGAAGTCAGCAAGATGACAGCTATGTTTCTGTTCAGACCGCGGGATCGGACATCTTCACCATCTGGAAACCCACCAGTTGGAGTGCCAATCAGATTGTCGTGCCTGTGCCAGGAACCATGCCACCCGGAAAAGTCTATTTCTACGTGACAGTCAATAAGCTTCAGTCCATCACATCGAACCCGTTCACGGTCGGTACGCCTCCCGAGATTGACAACTATTCTCCAGGATTTGGACTGCCAGGAACGTTGGTTACAATTACTGGAAAAGGTTTTGGAGCACCGTTAGCTAGTAGTTCACTCAACGTCGTGTCTTCGGTAACTGGTAATAGAACTACGTGGACGCCCATAAGTTGGAACGACACCGAAATAGTTTCTGCCGTTCCAAGTGGAATGCCGCTTGGCAAGGTTTATTTCAGCGTTACCGTGAATCAGCTAGAGTCGATTGGAACCTACCCGTTCACGGTAGGAGTTCCGCCGAGTATCGGAAGCTATTCTCCAGGATCTGGTGCCCCTGGAACAGTGCTGACGATCAAGGGAACGGGCTTCGGGTTGCCAGGCCCCGATAGCTATGTTTCTGTTCTTTCGGCAGTGACAAATACCTGGACCGTATGGCCGACAACCAGTTGGACCGATAGCCAGATCGTTGTGCCCGTGCCTATCGATATGCCGGTTGGGAAGGTCTATCTCGGCGTTATAGCAAATCAGTTGCGCTCCCTCGAAACTAGCCCATTTACAGTAGGAATCCCGCCGAGTATCACAAGCTATTCTCCGCAGTTAGGCCCGGTCGGAACCGTTCTGACAATCAACGGAGCAGGCTTTGGGTCAATCCAAACCAACAGCACTTTCTACGTCAATTTTCCCGCAACGGCTGCTTGGATTCATTGGACGCCTACCAGCTGGAGCGACACGCAGCTTCTTATTCCTGTGCCGCAATCGTCTCCTGCCGGTCGATATTATCTGTTCATGGTCGTCAATGGTCTGTGGACTATAGGGACGTATCCATTCGACGTGCATTGAGCCCGGCGGACCAATAGTTGAGGGGCCGATGGGATGAGATTCTTTCGATCACCGACAAGCATTTGGAAATGATTGGTAACGTTAAAGAACTTAGGGCGCAGATTGATCAGTACGAGGGACACGTTGCCGTGTACAAGGCATTGCGAGAAACCGGAGATCGGCAGACGCCTAGAAATGTGGACGACGAAATCGGCTGGCCTCGTGCATTTCGTCCACTGATGGAGCAGAGGACCCAAGAACTTCAAGCCAAATTATTTGATTCGATGCGGTTCTGGCGAAAAAGACCGTCCATTTATTCCCCCACAAAATATCTACTGAGGTTTTTCCAGCGTCGCGGTGAGTTGCACGTCAGAGCCGGATTCAACCGTCATTTCTCTTGACCATTCCGCGTACCCGGCCAGCTTCACGCTAATCGTATGTTTCCCAGGCGATACTTTAAGCGCCGCTGGCGAATTGCCTACGAAGCTTCCATCGACACTAACATCAGCGCCGGGTGGAGTAGACGAGACGTTTACGGTGCCCTTCGCTGGTTCTGCCGGAGCACTAGGTTTTGCATCAGTGCTACCCTCGGCTGCATATTCCTTGTCGTGGCCTTTTGTCACTTCAGACTTCACGCCTACGGGAACGAATTCTCGATCTTTCTCGCTGACCGAGACCGGAACTCCTGTCACACCCTGGAGCGCTACCAAGATGGCTCGATAGTTGTCTTTGTCCCCTTGCAGAAGAATTCCTGCGGATTTGTTTTCGGAGTCTGTGTACTGAATACCGATGTAATGCAACCGGGTCTTATGGAATAGCCCAAAGAGAGCGACCGGGGCTACGAGGACGGCCAACGCAATCATGGTTCCTACGCGTCGGTGAGCCTCTTGGCCGTAGCTTAGGGACGTGACTGACTTCGGGGCGATGTTAACTTCTTGGCTGTCTTTCAGTTTCAACGTTATGTGGTCAGAGGTAATCGTAAGTCTGTTCTTCCATTCTTTGGGGTCAACTTTCGAATTAACCGAGCCGCCGTTATATCTCACACGGTCAAATGAGTTTCCCTGTCCGTAAGCGATCAGCGTCATTGAAAGGAACAGCGCGATTATCCGTGCTGAGAATCTCATGTTTATCTCCGCGTTAGAGGAATGCGTTGAGTAACCCAAATTGAAATTTACAGGAGGTTGGATGAGCGGAGGCAGTTATATGCAGCCAAGTTGTCTTTGTCGATAGCGGGAAATCGTGCGCTTCTTCGGCGACCAACCTGCTCTCTACGGTTTGGGCTTGTAATCCTTACATTTGCATTTCGGAAACTGGCAAACGTTCCGGTATCGCTTGCCGATCAGTCTGGCGCGGTGAAATGCGTTGCCATGATTACAGCGACAGAATTTGCTGTTTGCGATCGTGGTCCGTGGGCTGCGGGGGTTTCGAGGCATTCGGAAATACTAGCACGCAGATGTCGCGGGTCATCGGCTAGTCCTTGGTTAAATTCCAATCGTAAGTTTCGTTCAAGTCACTCTCAAGGCTGTTTGTGTACCGGAGGTGAGTAATGCCAATAGAACTTACCTTTCTAAAGTTCGATCTGGTTACTGCGGACTTCGCCTATGTTCGCTGGCTAGGGTATGCAGGCGTGCGACTCGTCAAAACGACCAGATAATCAGTGACCCAGGGCCGACGATCAAACTCCTTCATGGACTTGTGAAACCAGAAAAAGTAAACTGCGGCTCCCGCTTCTCTCGCCTGAATTTCATTACACAAAATACAGGAGTCGCGTGACCGAGGAAAGAAAGTTTGCCATTCTGTTTGCCGCAAAGAGTGAAGGACGGAGTTGTGACGCAAGAGGACGTTGGCGCATCTCTTGAAGCAGGGCTACTTTACGAGCTACTACTGCGGGTTTGTTGGGGAAGACGGAGAGACAAACATGAATCAATCTGTGGACTCGAATGGAAGTCGCTCGAATCGAGAAACTGCAATCTATTTGGCGGGACACGGCTCCCAAACGCGGCCACGTCTGATTGAATTGCAATTCCGGCGAATCGTCCGGTATCGCGAGGCCCTTGCAGGACGTTATGAAAAGGATCATTCAGTTCCGAATATTTTCATTGACTTCCGGCTTCCGAGATTCGCTTTTGGACGAGTGGACTTAGCGGAGGTCCCAGGCTTCAAGAAGCTCCTCTACGCAGTTCGCAGACACTCTTACAAATTTGTTTACATCGATCTGGACGAAACGAGGCCGGGACTGACGCCCGACTATGAGTCTGCATTTGTTCGTGCGCTGTTGGAGAAGGCTGGGGCGAAAGTACTGAACGCATTCAGTGACGATGATGAGGCGTTCAAGCGAGCGTTAAAAGCTCGGTGCGGGGAGAACGCTAGAGATTATGAAGTCAACGACAGCACCGATGTCGTCTGTTTCTTCCCGTCCCTGGCAAGTGAGATCACGGGAGCCGCACTTCGCAGGGAAATTCAGGACCCCGACGCTCGTGAGAGTGGACAGCTTCGAAGAATAGATGAACGCATCGAAGCACTCAAACGGCTGAGACCGTATGCCGGTGGTGGGCGTCCTTTCATTGAAGACCGTTTGAGTTCGGAGTGGCAAAAACGGCCAAAGCCCGCCCCATCTCAGGGTGGCCGAGATTAGACAGATTTCTTCGTCGCAGACAGATGCGCGACGATGCTGTTGGCAACCTGTTCCGCATCTCTACATTCGTCGCGCACGTCCAGGCGCGTCCAGCTTTTCGCTTTGTCGTGTTGATGGTGCCAGCAGCCACCACTCAATGAATAGATGTGGTCATGGTCTTTGATCTCTATGTAGACGGGGAATTTTACTTCGGCGCTAATGCCGCGGGACTGGAGAATGTCTTCCGTACGCCAGAGCATTCCGATGCTGTTCACGCTGTTTCCGTCGCCGATCTTACCCGACCGAGGTGAAAACCGAGGCCGGCAGCTTCGATCGCAGCGCGTACCGTGGTTTCATCCTGAAAGCTATAGATGTCCGTGATGGACTCATCCGCATGTCCGACGCTCCGGCGGATGATCTCCTCCAGCACACGGCACTTTCGGAGCCACGAAATTCTGAACCTTCGTGCGGCATGTGGGGCGGCATCAGGGACGTGTTGGGCCATCCGATAACGCAGTGTGGATTGTTTCAACGGCAGCCCGTTCTTACTTTGGAAAAGGAAGCTGCCGTTCTCTCGCTTCTCTTTCGAGGCGAACGCAACCAGAGCCTGATTCAATTCACTACACAACACCACGTTCCTCCGACCTGCGGTGGTTTTTACGCGGCCGGTCTCCTTGCCTCGGAAACACCCGTTTCGAACTGACACAACCGCCGTCCGGGGATTCCAGGAAGTCTGCTCCTCATTGCCGCTAACCCGTACAGCTTGGACCTCGCTCACTCTGAGTCCAGAGCCACACAGGAAAGCATAGATCAACCTCTCTTGCTCCGTCTTAGCCTTGCGAAGCAAAGTCTCTACCTCATCGCGCGTGAGACAAGGCGTGTGTTGCTTGTCGCGTTCTACTCGCGGAGCGTTGATGACACGGCGATTCCACTTGCGAGGAAAAATTTCTTCCCCTTCGGGATCAGTTGCCGAGGAGATGATGAGCTTAATTACGAGGATGTGATCGGCCAATGTGGAAGGCGCCCACTCGAACCGCTTTGCATCCTGGGCAAATTGGGCCATTCGGGCATTCTTGAAATCCTCAAGGCTGGTCTGCGGGCCTACGACGGACAAAATGGTTTTGACTCTACTGGCGAAAGTGGCGAGGGTTGAAGGCGCTACCGGATCGCAGTCCCGCGTGCGGAGTCCTTCCAGCCAGCGCCCGGCCTGGAGTTCGAAATTATAGACAGGTGAAGGTGGTGTAGCGGAACTGGGTGTCCCGAAGATCTCCGGTACGTCGTCGTCCGTGGCTGCGTATTTTGAGAGTTCGAGGAGTGCGCTAGTGGCCGTCACGATTCCTTGTCCTGATCCTGACTCACCACTTGTGGTTCTGTCATGGCCTTGATCAACTGATCCGCGTCTTCTTGTGTGATTGCTGCCACCGCCCGACCGTTGTTCTTTCCGGGGAACCTCACCATCAAAATGTTGAATTTATGGCTTTGTCGTAGCAGACGCAGAAATCCTGATTTGCTCCGAGGCTTACCTTTGATAAGGAGCTTTTTGTGTTTAAGTAGCTCCACGATTGACACGTATTTCTCTGGCATCTGCAGTCTTTTCTCCGACTGCAATGATAGTAGCACACTATTGGGCGCGATGTCACACGATTGTGAAGTGTTGTGTACGGTCGTCACCTTTTCACCCTTCCGCGATCCATTCCAGAATTCGCAGGCGCTCTGTGGCATTCAAGGCTGCCCACTTCCGACCAAACTCTCCGTCCGCTCTTGAGTCCAGGTCCCGCAATTCAACGGGCCTTACCTGCAGACAAGTCTCAAGCTCAAACCGGCGCAAGGTCTTGCCCGTCAAAAAGCTTGAGCGCTTTCCGCGCTTGGTCAGTAGGATAGGCGCGCCGCGCTCGCCTCGATGAATGCGAACGCGGAGCCGGCATTCACGTTCGTCTGGCTGCAGGCTCCGATCGATGCGATAGCACTGCGCGAACACTGCCACCAGGCGCTCGGAGTTGCGCGCTATCATCACTCCGCTCCTGGTATCGTTCACCTCAAGATGCTCGGTCATACCTGGGTATCCCTTTCAAATTGGGCGAGTGATGCCCGACAGCGCCATCACGGTGAATGGTGGCGCTGGCATGCTCACTCGTCTTTCTTTGCGAACGAAGGCGCGAAAAACTCAAACAACTCGGGGCTGTGTTTTTCCAGGTAAGCCCACTCGCCGTCTGAAAGTTGAATATCGCCCGGGCCACAATCTCTCAGGTTGTCGTAGTCGAGGATGTCCACATCGACGACGCTGGAACCTTGCACCACATCTGCAACGCCACCGCTGACAGTCACTAGGACGTAGGGTTTCTTCGCCCGCCTGTCTGCCAGCAACTCCGCGCTACCTATGCGGCACAAGCGGCACAGGGTCATAGGTTTCCCGTCAGGATTGAACGCTGGTTCTAGCTGCCCTGGTGCATCGTTGTTTCCACACATCTGGCAATGCTTCTTTAGGCCACGTCTCTCCAGACGTTCGAGCGGGCCGGGCTTTCTTGGGTTCGGCTTCCATCCATTACGCTTCGCGTCAAGGATCGCGTCAATAACGTCTTTTGCCATAATTAGTCTCCCTCGAAGTTTTCGGCCATCTTGAAATCATCGACCGTTCCCCTCCAACCGCAACCGCACCACGCAGGACAATTAACGTCCCACTCTGTATCGCTGTCTGTTGAGTCAGTCCCGTCCGGCAGCAGAGCCGTGCTCACCTGAGCCGTGATGTAGAGCGAGTCTCCCTTCCCACACTTTGGACAGAGATATCCGAATTGATTCCCAACGGATTCCGGGGTGTTCTCCACGTTCCCTCTTTTCTGACACGCTCAAGGCGCATCGCCGGATGGTCTCGCAAGGGAGACCGCCCGACATCGCGTCTAGGCTTTTGCCTGACTCTTTGCCCTTGTTGCCGCACGCTTCTTTTGTGTCCCCAAAGCACGGGCCAAGGTTCGGTGCAACTTGGGGTGTGCGTTCAGATCAATACGTCTCACTTTTATATTTTTCATAAATACTCCTATCCGCATTAGCGGCACTTCTCGTGAATCAAAAGTCCGGGCAAGCCGCGAATTGTGTTAGATCAATTCGCGAATCTATGCTGCGTGCGTTTGCTTGCCCGTATCGCGCCACTCTTGAGAATGGCGCGAGGCTGGCAAACCGGAGGTGGGTCCCCCGCGTTACTGTTTTTCGGACGCCTAGAGAGCAAGCAACTCCACTTGCAGGCTGTTTACAGCGTCCCTCACGTTGTTTTTGCAGTCTTGGACAAGCCGGAGAAAGTTTGGAGTCTCCGCCGTCTCTCCGGCCTCTTTGCTCCACACTTGCGCGAGTAGTTCCGCCGTAGGTTGCGCCATTCCCTGAGAAGAGAAACGCAACTCCATGCAACGTGAGAGGAAACGCGGCTCTAGTCCGTCAGTCGCGTTGCAAGTGAACACAAAGATGGTTTGTGGAGGAAAGCCCGTAGCATCCAACGCAGACAGAAACTTTAGCTGTGCCGCGTTCGACATACGGTCTGCTTCGTCAACGAGAACGAGATGCCAGTTTGCAGGACCGGCATTCTCACCAAAGAAGCGATACGGAGAGCGATTGCACTGCGCGAGTACCGCGTCAATGTTGGCGACGTTGCATTCTTGCGATGCGATGTGATGCAGTTCCGCATTGAGTGATTCACCCAGGACGATGCCCATTGACGTTTTTCCAGTACCAGACGGCCCGGAGAACAAGAACGTGGTAGGGAATGGCGAGGCGAGAAACTTGGACAAGACACGTTTCGCCTTGTCCAAGCCCACAAACTCATCCATCGAATGCGGTCTGTACTTCTCCGACAATGGCAGGGGAAAAGCTAACCCGGCCTGAGCAGCAACAAAGAGACTCATGCTTCCTCGCTTTCTTCCGAGGCTTCTAACTCGGCATCGTCAAAGACTGGAGCGAGGCAGCACGGATCATCTGCGTCAACTGTGCAACCGCACTCGAAACATTCCCGCTGCTTGATCCAAGTGTCGGAGTCTGCATCGTAGCGAGAGTGGGAGTTAGGACAGCCTGTCTCATGGCAAGGCACGCCATTGATAGAGAGCATCTGGCATTGATCGCAGTGGATTGTGTGTAGCTGAGGGATTGCGCGGAACTGGCGCGAGTTGTAGCTGTACTCGACTAGTCCACGTTCAGCCAGGGAACGGATCACAGACTCGACATCTGGAGCGTAGCTGTGCCATCCGTTCACATGGCGGATGAACGCCAACGCCTCGCGCTGCTTCTTTCCTAGTCCTTTGTCGTTCACTTGGCACCTTCCACTTTCGCAATTGCTGCTTTCAACGCTTCGCGGAAAGAAACATTGGTTTTGTCTTTGGCGTCCAGCAAGTTTTTCGCGGATTGGATTAAGTTTTGGAGGGGCTGTAAAGCATCGTCGAAACGATGTGTGTATTCGGAGTCCAGAACGTCGAAGACTCCCCGGAGATATGCCCACATCTCTTGAGCGTTGCACGTCGGTGAAACGGTAGACTCTCCGCCGTTCTCGCCAACAATTTGAGACAGGGAGTAGCGCGTCCATCCGTCGCCGGGGGAATTGCTGGACAGGACGAAGCACCCCTCATTCGACCGCATGTTATGACCGTCTTTCGCGGGCTTTTCCAAACGAGTCCACGCGGTAGATGGACGATTCAGTACGACATTGAGACGGTCAACACGAGATTGGAGTACGGAGCGAGTAATCTTCATGGCCGCACCGCTTTCAAAACGGAAGTGAGGCCGCGAGATACTGCGAAAGCAGGTGGAAGACTCAGGAAAAGTACGAGTAGAATTGTTGTTAGCACGATTCGAAACCAACCTTTCGGCGCACGCTCGACTACTGCGAGGCGTCTGTCAGATGCCGAATGTATGTGCATGATGCTTGCCAATCGTGCACATACGTTCATGTTTATGAAAACAAAGGAAAGTGATGCGGCTAGAGAATTGCTCTGCTGACGGAAAGTGGCAGGACTTTTCGGGAAATTTACTTCCGTGCGCGACCGATGCCCAACGTTCTCAACCGGTTACATACGACAAAATTTGCCTACTGAATTTTGACGGTTTTTGTCGCGCCTCGGATGTGTATGAATGGGAAGGAGTTAAGGCGAATAGATAGAGGATTGGGAGACAGTTGAGGTCTGGACGTGTACGTAGGTGCACGAGCGTGAACGGAAAGATAGATCAAATTGCGACGACTGATCGACCGAGCGAATATAAGATGCCGAAAAACTCCTCCTAATGCACACAAAACACAGGTACTTGCGCGGATTCGGAGGGTAACCCTCCTGGCATAAATTTGGCTAGAGGTAATTGCTCTATTCAATCCCCGGATACGATCCGGCCCGTTTTTCTCCCCTCCCTGGTAAGGTGGATTCGCGCGCGGATTGTCGTCTCGCGTCTCGGATGTTGTTGAATATAGAGACGTTATAGAGGGGACCCTACCTACTCCGGGCGGCAGGGCCTTCCACTTCTGGCGACGAGGTAGCCTGTTACCGCATCGATCAGCGAAAATAAAATCTGGAATGAAAGTTGCGGAAAAGAGACCCAAAGCCGCCCGAGTGAGATTCGCGCCTTGGAGCCCCAAAGAACCCTGGCCGGCCCGAAGCCTTACAAGCTGTTGAGGAGACTCACCTTAGCCCATCGCCGCGGAGAGGAAACCGGGGCGCCAGCCGCGATCTCGGGCCGAGATGCAAACTGGGACCAGGGGCCGGCCGAATCGCTGTACGAGCTTCTCATTGAGTTCCGGCCGCCTACAACTCCCGCGGAATCAACGCCAACTGGTTCTGGGCCGGATCAGCAAGCCGCCTTGGACCAGCCGGGATTCACGGCAAGCCGGGCTCCGCAAGGATTGATGACGCTGGCTGCTGCGTTCGCCGGGAAAAACTGACGACGTATTCTGAACGCCCGGCGTAAAACATACGTCGTTTTAATAAATCGGGCGTAAACGGTCGGGCGTTCAGAATACGTCGTAATTTCAGGAAAACTGCGGCGTCAAAAATACGTCGTGGAGGTAATTGGGCGTAGAGCGTTCAGCCATTGTCAGGATCGTTTTTCATACTTTTTGCCATATATTTTAAGAATTCAATTTTAGAAACGACGTATTTCTAACGCCCCTTTCGAAACCATTTTTGGACCTGTTTTGATGACCGCGAGTTGGCGAACGCCCTACGCCCAAACTGGTCGACGACGTATTTTATTTTTCTTCTTCGCCCCGCCGAAACTATAGCCAAACCGGGCACCCGGCCCGGCCGATCCGGGTTTAGGCTACGGCCCGTGTCGCCGGTTGTCACCAGGCGCGCGCTAGCTCGCATTCACCGCTTAACCTTACGCTGCCGTACAGTGTGTTCCCGGTGATCACTCCGTCTTCGAGCTAGAAGTGTCATCGAACGAAGACAACCATGGACAAATGCCAGCCCTGGTCCCGCGGAAAGCAACGTCAGGCGAGAATACGAACTGACTGACGGTCTGATTTCATGCGCTTATGGATGATGTCAAGGATTGTCAAGCAGCGAGGACAGGTTAGACAGTTTCGAACGGAATCCGCAGCAGTGGCCGGTGGGTCCCGCCATCGGTCAAGAAAAATGTCGCACAATGGTAACGGGATGTGACGGCAGACTCCAGCGGCTTCCATGAGCATCCGCATCGTCGGGGAACCGCGGCGAGCCCCTGGCGAGACAGCCCGTGAGGCGAGTCCGGCCCGCAAGGAAGGAGAGGGCCGCTTGCCTCTGGCAGGCCAGTAGGATGATTTCCACAGCTCCAAAATAAGTTGCTGGAATGGCAAAGAAAATGCTTGCACTCGATCTGGAAGCCTGGTATTCTGCTCGTCGAAAAATTGGTCTAGCTGAACGAGGATCGACAAGCAATGAACGGGCACTGCAGCCGCTCTGCAGACTGAATCAGTGGCAGACATGAACCGCTGGGCTTAGGCTCGCACAGGATGGCAGAGCCAAGACGGGTACGGAGGGGAAACAAAGACCCGACGCCGTGCCGAGATCGTGTTGAGTACTTCTCCGGGGGCCGGCTTGTGTAGGTAGCGGCAGGGGAAGTGAGAACAGCACACTCATTCCGAAAGGGAGAGTGTGCTTTGTCATTTACGGACTCGGAAAATTCCTCAGAATCGTCGTCGCATTCCGCGCCGACTTTAAATTCCAAACCAACAGTTGATAGCGTCGCCGCGTCTGCGCCGAATTCCGATCGCACATCTGCGTCCGGCGATCGGTTGAAGTCTGCGTCCTACTTCGCGCTCTTCTCTCGCTCCAGGTATTGCACCAGGGCTTTACGCACATGCCAAGCAATCGTCCTCTCCGTCTTGTCAGAAAGAATGCGGAACTCTCGGATCACCCGCAACGGGATCCGAAAAGCCATGGTCTCTGAGTCGGTCAGTTTCGGCGGCATGTTCGAATGGTCGCACAAACTAATGTTCTACGTCAACATTCGACAGCATGATAGCTCAAGAGTTGACGTATGTGGTTGAATGTGGTTTAATGAAGGCGGGCAGTTAAGAATCACAAAAGCCGTCCGAGCGCAGCCAATCGCGGTGGCAAGGAGAAACAGTATGAATCTTAAAGTAGGGAAGATTACCGCTCATGTGCGCGGAAAGATTGTGATGATTCACGACGGGAAGCACGGCGTAGTACTTACGGTCGCGAACATTCACCGCATCTCGAAAATCTTAGCGAAGAAGTTACACCAGAATCGCGATACGACACCGAGATACAAGGTCGGTGAAGTCTACGAACTCCAAAGCGGAAAATTCAGCATCTGGTACGGGATCAGCTTCGTCGGAAGCTACAAGAGCCGCGCCGAAGCTGAAGCATTCTGGGCCAAGAAGAATGCAGCAGCGTAGATCGTCGGAGAGCCCGACCGGGGCAGCACGATCAAGCGTCGGCGGCAAAGGAGAATTTATGAAAATCAGCAGAGGTGCGAGTGAAATTTGTGCAGAAGCCCGCTGGCCCGGACGTGACCGCGAGAAGCTGAAGGCGTTGATTGATGAGCACGGAATCGATGCTGCAGCCGAGGCTCTTGAACGCTTAGGCCAAATCGTTGGTCAGACCGGAAACGTAAGCCACATTCCCAGGCAGCGGAAAGGTTAATGACGGTGGGGACTCTACAGCTGGAGCCGCTTGGTCTCGAAACAAACGAACGCCCCACTGCCACGAACTTGGCATGGTTCCGCGGCGCCAGGTTGCTCGTCGAGCCGATCATAAACCGACCTCACTCCGAGTTCATAGCTCGGCGGGACAATCGGCCAGTCATCGCAAGCGGGGCGCTCAGTGATTGGTTACGTTCCGCGGAACTAGAAAAATGGTTGCGTCATCCGCGCCCTCTTTCCGTGGCGTTGACGGACGCAGGCAGCCGGCCTGGATACAGGCACGGGTCCAATCCCCGGTTCGATGGTCTGCCGTGGTTCGTCGACGAGCCCATCGAGCACAAGATCAAGTGGACTCGCGGGGGAGTTCCGCCTGGGGAACTGTGTTTCCGAAGGCGCCGTGACCGCAAGAGCAAGAGCGGGTCATCGGGCAACACTGGTCCAAGCGCCGCGATAGTGTCACACATTCGTTCCTTCGAAGTGATCTCTGCTGACGGTTGCAGCTGGTATCCGAACTGCGGTGATCACTCCGCGGGATTCCTGGTCCACGATCCAGGCGCATTTCATTGGGGCGCGTTCAGCATCGCCAAAAACGTGAGCAGCGGGTCAGCTGTGCGCGGAGACGGATCAGGGTTGACGAAGACTGAGCTTCGGAACAAGCGGAAGTTGATTAGTGGTTATCACGATGAAGGGGATAGTCCAGTTGATCCCTGGGCGGGTGACGACGATCCAGCGGATGCTTCGGGTGATCCCGACAAGTCAGCATTTAACCCGGAGACTCCACGTACATTCTCCCGCGGCCGGGATCGATACAAAACCGACGAGGAAGATTTCCGGGAGAGGGAAGAGTTGGAAGTGACCCGAAAGAAGTTCGAAGCAATCCTTCGCGCTGGTGAGGCGTGGTCACCCCTCGACCCGCCCGAAGATACAGTCGTCCGTGAAGATGGAGTGAAGTACAACCGATCGAATTCTGTATTCAAGCGGTTGATGTGGGAAATGAACGTAGCGACGAAAAACTACGACACGCAAAAAGAGTTAGCCGAGGACTTAGGGCTCAGGTACAACACCGTGAGGCAAGGAGAAATAGAGGAGATCAACATGAACAAAGAAATGCCGACAACGAAATTCACCAAGGCTCAGATCGAAGACATGCTAGAGCACGATGGTCGAGTCATCTACGTTCACGTCACGTTGGACCGCGGTCGATGGTTCAAACTCAACATGGACCGTCACGCTACCTACCGAGACGCGATCGAAGAGGTCCGGTGGAAGTCCCAGGATGAAGCTTTCAAGAAGGCAGGCGTCCCGAGCCGCTCCACTGATCGTAGAACGCCTGAGAGTAATCCCGCCCTCGCCTATGCCCTTAAGGAAGTCCTTGTTCGGTTCAGCGAGTCTTTCAAACCCGAAAACCTTTATATAGCCGACTGGCGTACTCCGACTGTTCACGCTCTAGCCCAGATTGCCTGGGATGAGGAAAACGGGGTACCAAATGTCGCTCCTGCGCCATAGATGCAGAGAGCGCAGCGTTCAATCTTTGAAAGGACGATTTGGGGTACGAAATGTCACTCCTGCGCCATAGGTGAGGGCACACGGCCCAGGAGAAGGAATTATGGCTAGGCTGGACATTCGAGTTGATGAGACAGGCACCAAAGTAAAAGCCGACACGGGTAATGTGAGTGGCACTGCTCAGATGGCTGCCTTGATTCGTGCAGTTAGCCTACCTTTGAATTTGCTGAACGAAGTCGCAGCCAAATACTTCTCCGATAATCCGGCGCCTGCGGATTCAGCTCCCGAGCCTCTAGAAGAGGACCCAAACACAGGACTTCCGAAACTCGATCTTCCTGTCGTTTCTCTGGTGCCAACGCTTAAGGACGGGATGCTCGACCTTCCGCGGCAGATTCAGCTTCAAGTTGCTAACGGACCTCGCAATGCGAATGAAGATACGCCGGAATGGTTTGTCCTAGGCGTGAAAAGAATGTTTCCGGACTATGACTGGGATGGTTTGAACGAACCTGTCGATCAGAAGTTGCTTGATGACTTGAAGCGTCAATTTCCCGGAGGCCGGAACGAGTTTGGTGAGGACGTGCGTGCGTTCGCGTTTGTATCGGACGGTCACGATCTGACGGTAGAAATATCATTGATGCTCTTCTATGAGGCGGCGGGACGCAACGTAACAGACCATTCGGGATTCGTCAGTGTCGGAGATCAGGAAATCTTTGTTGCCGAACCATACGGACTCAGCCTTGAGGAGATTTCTAAGTTAGCGAAGCTTTTGAAAAAAGCAGACTGGACTTTCAGAATTCTCGGAGTGAGTGCGCATTTCCCATCCGCGACACTTCGACTTGAGATTCGCCCGAGACAGCAAGAGGTCAATCATGCGTAAGCCTGAAAAAACAAGAGAGGAGTGGGAGGCGCATCGCGACAGTGTTCTAGCTGCTCGTAAAGCAGCAGCGTCTACGCCGGAAATTAAACCCACGTTTAATCCAACAGTACAACTCGTGGTCCCGCCATCGGTTTACACCGCATTCCAACTGGTCGAAAAACTGGGCGCGGAGGAAGCGGAAAATTTCCTGTCTCAGGGCATTGCCGTTGCAAAAGTCGAAGAAGAAACATTTCTTACGGACGCGCTGAGAGCGCCAGCCGGTCCCCCGATACCGGAGAAGGCGTTCTACGGGTTGGCTGGACGAATCATCAATAAGCTTCGGCCACAAACGGAATCTCATCCGATGGGCAACTTGCTGGAGTTCTTGGCCTGCTTCGGCAACATCATCGGCGGCACCGCGTTCTACCAGATCGAAGACACTCGGCATTACGGAAATATAGATGTGGTCACGGTTGGACAGAGTTCTAAAGCGCGCAAAGGCACGGGTCAGGATCGGATAAACCGAATTGCTCGTGAGCTTGATTCCAGGTGGTTCGCTGATCGACGCACGAGCGGGTTGGGTTCCGGAGAAATCGTCATCAGCCTGGTGCGTGATGCGGCTTCCGGTTTAGTAAAGAACAAACAAGGTGAACTCAAGTTTCAGGTCACCGATCCTGGCGTGGACGACAAGCGCCTCTTCATTTCCGAAGGCGAGTTCGCGGGAATCTTGGCGGTCGCTGGGCGGCAGGACAATCTTCTGTCGAAAGTGATTCGTGATTCCTGGGACCACAAACCGATCCGCAACATGGCGAAGAGCGGATCGTCACAGTGCTCGAATCCACACATTTCTATTTCGGCGAACATTACGCGAGAAGAATTGAACATTCAGTTGAAGGAAGCTGACAGGTTCAACGGATTCGGCAACAGATTTCTGTGGTGCTACGTAGAGCGGCAAGCTCTTCTTCCTCACGGTGGAGAGCCGCTTGATTGGACCGAGGAAGTGAAGGAGCTATTCGAGTGTGTGCAACACGCTCAAAAGCAGTCCCGCTTGTATATGGATCGCAACGCACGAGAGATGTGGGGACGCATCTACAAGGATCTCTCCAAATCAAGCCCTGGCGTTGTCGGTGCTGTCACTTCTCGCGCAGAGGCACAGGTGGTTCGACTGGCGCTTTTGTTCGCGATTCTCGATTGTGCCGAGAGCATCAGCAGCGATCACCTGAAGGCTGCGAGAGTCGTGTGGGATTACTGCGAAGAATCGGCGCGCGTCATCTTCGGAGGCGTGTTGTCGAAGGAGCAGTCCAGGATTCTTGAATTCTTAACGGAGGCCCCTCGATCTGCGCAGACGATCAGAAAGGATCTGTTCAAGAAGAACAGGAAACTGGAAGAAATAAACTCTGACCTTTATAGGCTTATCTCTTTTGGCAAAGCCATCGAGGCCAAGGATGCTACCGGCAAGCCAGTGTATAGCCGGATCGGAGAATAATTCGGTGGCCCGCGGCGGACAAAACTTCAAATCGAAGGCAATTCAGACCATCAAGAGGGAACTGGAATTCCGAACGTGTGCTTCAGGTGAAAGGGTTCCAGTATCCGATCTCAATGACTGGTGCCGAGCGATGAGCATGTTGCTCACCATCCGAATTATCGGCGTCTCCTATTTGCGATTCGCGGCAAAGAACCTAGCTGTAGCGCGCACCGTTTGGAAGACCCCAAAACAACAAGAAGCCCTGAATGCGGTAGCGACCCTGCTCATCAAGGCTGAAGAGCGGTGTGCGGAACGCGCGGCCAAGCGCGAAGAGAAAAGAAAACTGAGTGGCGTTCTCGGAATCAGGTTACGGGGCCGGCCACGCAAAGAGGATCAAATCAAGACGCCTGTGCCGCCGGCACCGCCCGCAACAGATACGCCAGCATCCTCACCAAATTTAGATCCGTGGGAGTTGTGACATGACGAACAGAAGTGAAGTAGAAATTAAGGAAAGCATCATGGGACGCGAAACGTTCCGACTTCTGGAGATTTCTCAGAATCCGAAAATTGAGGACCTTCTGGACGAGGCGCTGGACGGTCGCGAGAAAACAGTTGAGTCCGTAAGCAAACTTTATAATTTCGTCCTGCGAAACTTCGGCGAAGGGAAGGCAACCGCTGGACCCGCCGGATCGAGAACGACTGACAAATTCTGGCAGGCGTGCAGCGCGTTTCTCCGTGAGAGCGGGATGACCGACGTGGAATTGAGCAGGTTGAGATATCCGTATCCGCGGACAGGTGAGCCGGGATTCGTGTCGATTCTAGACGAGATGGGGGCAACTGACCATGTACAACAATGAAAACGAAATTGACCAGGCTATGCAGTCCTGGATGACTACCAAGCGCTTCACAGCGGAGACGGCCACAAATGTAAAGATCCGCCAGCGGGTGTTGGAAAATCTGGAGCAACTGGGCGGATACGTTTCAATCGCGTCTTTCGAGCGCGCGTATCTGGAGCTGCTCAACGAAGGTGAAATTCAGCCGTTCCGCGGATCCATCACGGAGCAGTCAGCTCCAGCTCCTCTGATTCCGCCCGACGTGATCGCCTGGATTGAAAATCCGCGCGTTTCGGCCTTCGAACAACGGCGTCGGTACGCCAACGACAAAGAGTTCAAACGCTACTACGACCTCTACCTCAGCACGCAACTCAAGACGAAAGTTGCCGCTGAAGAGAACGAAACCCTTCTCACGGTCGAGCAATACAACGCAATGCCGCGGATCGAGGTTGTGAAGAAATACAGGTCATCTGCTTCTTTCCGTCGCGGTGTCGACAAGTTGATTGCCCAAGGAAAAATCTGATGCCAGCCGAGCGAACAAGGGTCGGGGTGATCCTCAATGGCGTTCCGCAATTTTACCAACGCGACCGCGAAGAGAAGCGCAACGGCAAATTCGTTGCCGTCCCATTCTTCGTGGTCAACGCAAGTGAAGCGGCCACGATGCCAGAAATCGCAGCGAAGTCCTTCGTCTCGCGTCTCCGATCCCTGGGCGTACAGAACGCCTGGATCGAAGATTGCCTCGACGGGCGCCGCATCGAATTCACAAGTGAGTCAACCCAGTCCGGTGAGGACAATCGCACACCAGTAGCTGCAACCCTGGACGACGAGAACTCACCCCAAGCGCGCTGGTTTGTGGTCAAGCCAGCCAACACGCAGCACGGACGAAAGTGGTTTTTACGAATCGACCTTCCAGGAGTGGCGGATCCGCAGATCATTTACGCCGATGAGCCCCTCGGTGTTCTACAGCGCGCCGAAGACATGGGATTTTTGATGCACGCAGTCAAGTACGAGCGGCCCACGCCGCCACCAGCACCAGCACCACAAAATTCAGCAGGCGTCTTTCGCAGGCGCCCAGGGAGCATCCGATGATCGGCAGAAATACAGATGGAGAATTTATATTCAGTGTAGACGAGAGTGATGAGTTCGAGGGAGCCTTGAAGGAGGTTCTCGCTACTACAGAAATCGGCAAAAAGTACCGGAAAGAATATTTCACGAAGGAGCGCGGCGATGAAGACGCTGAGAAGTTGGTCGATGCCGCCGTCGCGGTCGCTAAAGATACAACTGGCCAGCCATTGCTCTCGCGCCCGATTTTGGAGCGTGCTCTGACTATTTTGATCGATAGCGGGAAGATTCAACCTAAGAATCTTCAAGCCGCGCAGCCACTTGAAGAACCTGAAGTGGATAGCCGTCCTCGGGACAAGAACGGCAAGCTGCTCACGGACGTGCAAATTAAGTTCGGAGAAATGGCTCGTTTCGCCGCCACAGCGACAGCGGATGCCGTTCGTCAACGCAAACATACCGACCACGAGTTTCTAGTCTTCCTCCAATCTCAGCTTCGCAAAGAGATGGCTGATACGCCGGTGGGTGACGGAGTTACGCCAGCAGGTCAACCGACGACGAAAGCGCGAGCCAGTCAAGAGTTGGTGGCATTCGCCCAAAAATATACCCACGAACCGACCGCAAACCTGCGACCGAAGGGTGGATACGTGACGCTCGCCGGCGAACAAATCCCCTGGGCCACATTTAACGATTTGCTGTCACGCGCTTCGGCCGCCCGCTTGATATAAGCCGTACAAAGGAAAAAGACCATGAGCAAAATAAGCACAGCAGTCCAAGATGTACGAAACGAATTCTTGAGGGAGCATCGCGATCTCCTCGCGTTCACCAAAAACGGGGCCGACGATGTAATGCGCCGCGTTACCGCGGCTCTCGCTCTCGACACTCAAGCCAAAGAAGACGTTCAGTTTTACAGCAGCGCGGTGGACCAAGCCGGGTATGCGGGTGAAGTTGCCTTGGCCGATTTCAAGCGAGAACTTCGCAGATCCGTCGCCCGAGCTTTTCTAGAGTGTCAGAAAAATCTCGTAATCGAGTTTGTTGCGCGCCTCACTCCAGAAGCCGAGATCCAGCTCGAAGACATCGAGATCACAGCCGGCCAACGCCCACCGCGCCCAATCGTTCCCCCGCCACCTCCTCCACCGACCGCGGCAGAACAGCTCGAAGCCGAAGTCAGACGCGACTGGACACACCTCCGCTCATCCGAAATCAAACGCAAGCGCAACAACGCCGCGTACCGTGCGATGTTCGACAAGTTGATGGCAGCCGGTCAGCTGGCCTCGCAGTGCACCACTTTATACAACGCGGGCGAGGAGCAGCGATGAGCCACCAAGTGATTTGTAGACCGGGATCATTTTGGTTTGCCGATGGTTTTGATGAATCCGCGAAAACTTTTATCATCGACCACCCGTGGCCCTCAGCCTCGAATCATTGCTACTTCGAATCGGTTCGGTGGGCCGATTTACTGCGAGAGAATGGCTTCAACGCAGAAATCAAATTAGGGTGGTACGGGTCCATCTTTCATGCATGGGTGATGGTCGACGAAGAGATTTTTGATCCCACGTTTAGCCAGTTCGAGGAAACACCCTCCTCCACCAAATATAAAACTGAGTGCGCTGTTGATTCATGGGAGGACCTGGTGGGACTGGCTTTTTCGCTGGCGCCTGCTTTCCTCTATTTTCCGGAATCAATCGGAGCAGCGGTCCGTTTTTCGTGGCCGGCACGAGCACTAGGCCGTTCCTAAAACGGAACTCGCACAGTCCACTTAAAACAAGTTTTCCTCAGGGTGATGAAACGCAACACGAAGGCTGCTTCCACAGAGGCGGCCTTTTCTTTTTCTGCATTAGTGATTGCACCGCGCACAAGCGCGAAGGAGACTTAGGATGTTGGAAGGAATCGTTAAATTTTGGGATTCAGCGAAACAATTCGGTTTCATTACCACCGATGACGGCCGGGAGTTTTACCTCGGCGCGGGTCCATTCACTCGCCGGGCCGATTTCGAGGGAACACGGGTTAGGTTCGACCGCCAGGTGAAAAGACCTGACGATGGTTGGACCCAGAAGTTGAATGACGGAAGGCTCCGCGACGCGGACGTTGACCCAAGGAATCCGCGGCGACCCCGCCGACCTCGGGCTAAGCCGGTCGCGGTGAATGTGGTTGTGATCGACCCGGATGATCCTGGAGGGAAAAAGTCATGAATTTCCGGCGTCGATTAAAGGTGAGGCATCTCCAAAAGAAATGTTCAGTTTGCAGAGAGAAGGCCAGCAGGTTTATCGATGTGGGACACGTGCGTACGTGGTACTGCACCAAAGACTTCAAGGAGACTGAAAATGGCAACTCGAAAGAAGCCGTCATTAGCAATTGAACTCGACGACCTCGGCCGCCCCGCACGCCCGACAGTTCCCGACCCCAGGAAGACTAGCCCCCGACGACTGGGCCAGAGATTGCTACCGCAAGTTCCCTCAGTACCACCTTCGAAAATCCGGCACACGGCGGTGTCGCGATGAACAGCACCATCATCAACGCCCAGCGCAACGCGCACACTGACAACCGGCTGAGACTTCGTTTCCGTTGTATTGAGTGGGATACCGAAACTCAACGCGGCTGTCTGATCGACCGGACGAAGTTTCAATACGATGTCAGCGCAGCGGATCTGCTCCCGGAGTGCGCCGGCTCTCTCGATGTCGGCGAGTATGTCTCGGGCACGCTCAGTGGTGAATCCGTAACAAACATTTTGATCGAGACTGGGTCTCGGGCGGTCGGCGCGATCCACGAACGAGAGTGGAATCTGAGGAGAGAAACAGATGGCACCACACACAGAAGAGTATCTTCAAGACCTCCGCGCTCGTTACCTCGGCGTGAATCAAACCCTTTTTCTCCGCGGCGCTCAGCCGGAGTTTGAAGACCTGACATGGGACCTCGGAAAGATTAGCCCTCTGCTTTCCGAAGTCCGCTCAAACCTCGACCAACTCCTCGAAGAGTCGAACCATTGCGATATCTCCACGACCGGCGATGTCTCAACCTGGGAGCGCATCCTTTCCGAAGGAATCAACCACGAGCATGGTGGTAACTCAGAAGGCGTGGCCGAGACGATGAGTGATGCGATGCGTTGCCTTAACCGGCCACTCACAAAGCAAACGCTCTGCGATTGGCATTACCGGATGTTCTTTTTTGACGAGACAAGATTCTGCGTGTTTCCGATTGGCGAATACCGTGGCTTAGAGGAGGGACCGATCTTTTTTCAAGACACGGGATTTGTGTGCTGCGAATCTGAAAAACTCGAAGAAGAAATGGCCAAGTTTCTTGGTTGGTTCAACGGAGAGTCAAAGCGGATAGATCCGCTGTTGCGTGTGGCTATCGCGCCCTTGTGGTTTCTCGGGATTCACCCTTTCGGAAATGGAAATGGACGAATTAGTAGAGCAATTTCGGAAATGGCTTTAGCTGAAGTGGACCCACACATTCAACAAAGTTGCAGTATCGCGAAGCAACTCATGATCGAAGAATGTGATTATTTTGTAGCCTTGGGGAAAGCCCAAACAGGAACCTCAGACATAACGGAATATCTAGCCTGGTTTCTGGGCTGCATTAATCGAGCCTTTAGAAGCAAAAACGCGCGGCCGAAGTCCTGGAAAGTTTCCGCCTCCAACAGGATGGAAAGATCCGCGTCATCGGCGTGGTGGGCCCACCTGGACTCGAACCAGGAACCAACAGATTATGAGTCTGCTGCTCTAACCGATTGAGCTATGGGCCCTCTATGCTTTGATACCATATTTTGTTCGCAGGGTCTTGTCGAGCTTCTTGAGTCCCGCCTCTTTGCCCGCTCTCGGTTCGGCAAGATATCAGGCACCCTTTTCTTTAAGGGCCTGCATCTGATTCAACAGTTGCCTGTACGATAGGACAGGTGACAGATGTGTCGTGGTGCAGTACACTGTTGATTCTCGGACATCTCGCTTCGGCAGGCAGGCTGGGGCGACGCGTTGGGGTTCTTTGTGAAACGGTTTCCCAGCTAGGCACATCTCGGCGGCGTTTAGTCCTTATTTTTCAACGCGTTAGCTATGGAAGCGCAAGTGCTCGAATTTTCTGGGTACGGGTGTAGAAACACAGTGCTTCAACAGGGACGGATGGTTCTTGCGGAAGTTGTTGAAAATATGTACCATGCGGGCCAAATTGTGAATCTCACCTGCGTGACACGCGAGTGGCCCACGCACCAATAAGCGAGGAAAGGAGACGACAATGGCGACAGCTACGTTAACACTCGATGCTTGGAAAATTGAATATCACCGAACCATGACAGCCGCTGGCGAAACCCAGCGAAAACTTAAGACACGCGAATTTACCACCGAAGACTTCGTGCGCAATGTCGTCGGATGGCTCCTTAGAGGTTCCTTCAATCGCGTTAACGAAGATACGATTGGATTGATCAGACTCCTTGATCAGTTGGAGTCTTTGCCCTCGACGTTTCTCTTGGAAGACGAAGGCAGCAAAATTCCCGAATATCTCCGCGATTTGTTCAAGGCGATGTGTGAAGTGATTCAAGCCGCTGAAAGGCTTCGTTTGCAAGAAACATGGACGTTGAGAAATCACATCCATACGATGAAAGATCTGAGCATGAAAATCAGCGGATTTGCGACGCGGTATGAGACCGCTCTTTTCAATCTCAAGAGCCGCGTGTCTCCCGAGGACGCTAAGCATTACAAAGAGTCGTTTGAAGCATACGCGGTCTGCGGGCCTGCGACTGATGATTTTACTCCTGACGATGTGAAGGGCAATATATTCGTTCGCCCGGTCTAGATGACTATCTCGGCGGAAGTTTGGTACGAACAACAGCTTGATCTAACATCTTACTATCAAGGGGACATCATACGTGATGTCCCCGTTCTGTTTCTCCCGGACAAAATTTCAAAATGGTTCTTGTTACGACCTGGGCCGAAAAGCCCGAAACTCGTTGACGATATTTTGAAGGGAGAAATTTGCAAGTGGCTTGAATCAACACCAGAAGGTCAGCTTAAAGATCGTTGGCAGCACGGTGATAAATCTGAACTCGTGGCTGCGATGGCACAACTCAACGACGTAATTATATTGACTCAGACTTGTGACATTCAGAATCGGAGTTTTTATCAGATCGCTCCGGTTTTTCCAGAGAGCAAATTGAAACAATCTGCTCTCCAACACCTTCGAGAAAACGACCTGCAATACGCTTTTTACCTTCCAGCGGTACCGCCATACGTCAAAGAAAACAGCTATGCCGATCTGTCATATAGCTGCGCAGTTCCTAAAGCATATTTTCCGAAAGATTTGGTTCAGGCGCGACTGGCTGCGAGACTCACCAATATCGCGCGAATCGAATTGCAATCGCAACTACTCAACTACTTTGGGCGTCCCTTCGGATTTGGAGCCAGAGATCGGGCGATAACCAAAGGCGAGTATGGCTGCGTTGCGTGCTTCTTTCGCTTTGGGAAATCCGTGAAGTTGACGTTTGAAGCTGGCGCAAATTTTGGCCCCTGCCCCGAGTGCAACCAGACTCTTTGGATAGCGATTCCCTAATCCAACAATTATACTTTCACGCCATACGTCTTGCGAACGGTTTCTGTCAGTTTACGCAAACCAGATTTCGCTTTGTCCGAATTTGGGAAAATGTAGTAGCCCTGCGTCGTCGCGATATTCGCGTGGCGCAAGATGCTCTGAATGTCCGAGTCATCCACATCCATCTCATTCAATCGCGTGCCGAGGCCACGGCGAAACGCGTGCCAGCCAAACCACGCGCCGTTGATGAATTGCGGGATTTCGCGGCGCGACAGGTTGTCCATGTTGATCGGCTTCTTTTCTTTCTGACCGTAGAACATCCAACCATCGGCAATCGGTGGAAACGACTTGTTCGCTTTGTACTTCGCCAGAATTTGCCGCAGCAACGGTGCCACCGGCACGCCGGCTTCGCGAGCCTCAGTCTTTGGAGCGCCGACCACACCGTTCACAACCTTCCGCTGCACCTTGATCTCGCCGTCTTCGTAGTCAGACCACTTGAGCGCCGGAATTTCGCTTCGTGTCAAACCGGTGAATGCTGCAACCGCGCAAATTGTCCGCGTTGGTTCCGGCAGCTTGTCCAGCATGAGCGCGATCTCGGAATGTTCGTACGCGTGCTCATTCGACTTCCTGATCTTCAATTCACGCGGACTCAGGTCCGCTTCCTTCCGTCCCTTCGACAATCCTCCTGCCTTCGTCACATCCATCGGATTCACACCATCGAGTACACCTGTTCGCAAAGCCGTCGCGAACACTCCTGCGAGGAATGCACGCAGACGCAGGTGAGTTTGGTGAGAAAGTTTTTGCGGAACGTTGTTGAGCCAATTCTGTCCGTCAACAGTTTTGAATTCGTTCATCTTGATCTCGGTGACAGGCTTACCTTCGACGTGCTTGCTGTATATCTTGCGGTAGCCGCGGATCGTGGAAGGCTCCATGTGATTCGCGCCTTCGAGTCTCGTGCGTTCTTCGCATTGCTTCCAGTACACTTGATCGATGTACTGCCCGAGGGTGAGCATGCCGTCCATCAGCGCGGCGCTGGGAACGGCGGCGTTCACCGGACGAAGTAATTCGTTGATGCGATCAGCGAACTTCTCACGGATCTGTTCAGGATTGCGAAACGGGAAGGCGTCGAACGGAGCCAGCGCAGTGTGCGTGCGCTTGCCGTTCACGTAGTAAACGAAGAGCCAGTTTGAGCCGTGATGCTTGATCTGTCCCCGCTGCCCCCGTGGTCTCGCCATGATGTTCTCCCTTCCGAGTTATGGGTACATTGTGGGGACAAGACAGCAAAAATGCAAGCAAAAACTCTTCATGACGGGGGGACTCATAATCCGTTGGTCCCAGGTTCAAATCCTGGCGGGCCCACCAACTACAGGTCAAGACAGCGTCGTGAGAGCAGGGCTGGACACACCATCCTGGTCACGTCGACCGCAGAACGCACTAGCTCCCGCATCGCAGATTTCACCTAGGATTTTTCCACAGGTCTGGCAGTTGGAGAAAAAGACTCTGCGAACCGGATCAGTCGACCTTGGATGTGCGACCTGTGGCCTTAAAGAGTGCTCCGATCTTTGCAAACGGTGTCTGCGGAACGGACGTGGTCTTGCGGAAGATGATGTCTCCGGGTACGACGAGTTTAATTTCAGTTCCTGATTTCGAAGAACTCCCGAGCGTGAGCTTGCCTCCTATGCGAGCGGCGCGCTCCCGCATGCCTTGCAGTCCGAAGTGTCCGTCCTTCCCTCTATCCGCGATAACCGGGTCAATACCTATGCCATTGTCACTCACACGCAGGGTTAGATCTTGCGCGTATCTGAGTTCCACCGCCAATTGACTTGCGCCCGAATGCATACATGCGTTGCGGATGGCTTCGTAACCGATGCGGTAGATTTCATCACGGACGATGGGATGCATCTCTTTGGTATCGCCAACTACAGAAAATCTGACCGCCATGGAGCTGGGGATGAGGGCATCATTGGTCACGCGCCGGAGACCTTCGGCGAGGTCGTTTGTCTGTGTCGTCGTGGTGCGCAGAGAATTCAGCGCTGCCCGTCCTTCCTGCGTGGCTCTTCCCAGCCAGACGGATAACTGTTCCATGGCTCGACGCATTCGGATGGGATCGGTGGACGGCTCCAGCGCATCTTCGGCAACCAGTTTGCTGCCTTGGATGGTTTGTAGGAAGGTGTCATGGAGGTCCCGCGCCATACGCGTGCGTTCCGCCAATCGCTCATCAAAGCGGGCGCTGATAGCTCTCGCAATCTGCCGTACTCGCAGCCGGTAGAGAACCACTACGATGAAGACACCGGACACAACGCAAAGAATGCGGAACCAGTTCGTCTGATACCAGGCAGGCGCGACGCTGAAGTCCAAGCTCGTACCGGCATCATTCCAGACTCCATCGTTATTGCACGCAGTAACGTGAAATCGATATGTGCCAGGTGCGAGGTTCGTGTAGAAAGCCTCTCTCCGAGCGCCCACATCCTGCCAGTCCCGGTCCCACCCGTCTAACTTGTACCGGAATCGCACCCTTTCAGGAATCGACAAGCATAGAGCGGTGTATTCCACGCGAAGATCCTTCGTTAGCGCTGGAAGTGATGGACTGGCATTAGAAACGTATTCCTTTCCATCAGCTGAAAAGGACCGAATTGATACCGGCGGAGCGAGCCGATTCTTCGAAATTTTCCCAGGGTCGATTCTTGCGACCCCATTGCGTGTTGCAAACCAGAGCAACCCATCGCTGCCCTGGACTGCGCTGACGTAGCCGGAACCGGCCGCCTGTAACGGATCGGGCAGGTCGCTCAGCTGATCAAAAATTTCATATTTGACCTTGTAAGACGGATCCCCAATGACATGCTCGACCTCGGCCTCAGGAATGTGGACTATACCTTGATGCGCACTCAGCCATACACCGTCAAAAGCAGTTGGTACAACCCTGTCGACGTCAGCAAAGGTGCTGCCATCGTCGGCCTTGAGAGTGTGAAATTTATCGCCCTGGAAAAAAGCTATCCCCAGACCGCCCCCAGCCCATATTTGCTCGCCCGATTGAGCAAGCAAATCGACGAGCCCGATCGAAAGGTCTTTTTCAGTGGAAAAGCTTCTAACCGTACCTTCAGTCAGGACAGCGACCTGTTTTCTTCTAGGGAACGCTAACCAAATGCGGTCTTTAGAGTCAGTGATGGCTGCAGATGCCCATGCGGTTGGGTTGTCTTTGAAGATGTTAACATGAGTCCAAATACCATCGCGAAATTCATAGATACCCTTGCGACTGACCGAAATCCAAAGGTTGCCAGCGCTATCTTTCGTCATCGCGCGAACTTGAAGCTTTTCAAGATCCTGTGGCACCGCCACTTTAGCGAAACGCCGCTCTTTCCACTGGAACAGTGACCCATGGTAGGTCGAACTATCTCCGTCAAAGTTATTCAACCATGTGACGCCGTCCGGGTCCCGATAAGCTAGCAAAACGCTCTTAGGTGCGTTTCGAAGCGGCGTGCCCTGTGGGAGTCTTACGATCTCGCCGTAAGCTGACGCGGCGAAGATTTCTCCGTTGTCACCGGGAATGAGCGAGAAATCATGTTCTCCCGGTTTAAGTGCGAACCAGGAGAGGTTGCGATTGCGCAAACGATCCAATCCGGCGTTGGTGCCAATCCAGATATTTCCTTCGCGGTCCTCCATGAATGTTGTGGCGTGGTTGTCGCTCAACCCTTCTGTTTCGGTGAATGTCTCTGCTCCGGGAATGAGCTTCGAGAAGGTTCCCTCGTGCAACTCATTAGGAAATGGAATGTGTAGAATTCCGTTTCCCCAGCTGCCAATCCAGAGGCCGCCATTACGATCAAATATGGGTTTCCAGTCTGCTACCTCGATTTTGGTCAAGCTCCGTCTAAGCAGGCCTGCTTGCATGCGAAGGGGACTTATCGAATTCTCACGCGGTTCTGTCAACCACAAGACGTTGTCGGGCGCTAACACAAGCATGCTTGCCGTCACTGAGAGCCCAGCATCCTGAAAAGCCCTGCCACCCTGAGTCAGGAAGAAGATCCTGTCTTCGCTCGTTGCCCAGATAGTCCCGGCATGATCAACAATAACGCTCGAGGCGGTTTTTCCTGGATAGTTCCAGTCCATCTGTATCTTCTGCCAATGTTTGCCGTCGAATCGCGCCAATCCCCCCACGAACGCGGCCCAGATTACTCCGTCTTTATCTTGAGCAATGCATCGCGTTTGGCTGGCAGGAAGCCCGTCCTGTTCGGTGAAGTTTGTGATTTTGCCGTTCTTTAGAAAGCTCACGCCGCCTTGGTTATAACCGATCCACAAGCCGCCATCCGGAGAGGCGAAGAGCGAATTTAGCACCGTTTCGTGAATTAATGAGCCGTTCTGTGGCGTGTAGCGCTCGATGACGAGACCGTCGAAGCGGAACAGCCCATCACTGCCTGCGATCCACAGAAAGCCGTCCGTCGTTTGAGCAAGCCCGAGGACGGCGCCCGGTAGTCCATCTTTTGCGGTCCAAGATGTGTGGTAAAAACCGCTGACAGCCTGTTTCGAATCATTGGGGACAGCGGGAAGAGACACCGGCATAACCAACAGACCAATCAGAAACCTGAGGACATATAAATTTCCTTTGTTAAATATGCAGGCTAAAAAATATGCGACAACTGCAGTCAGACGATGGTTAAGAAAAGACGCAGGCTTCAAGGGATCGTTGGCTTCGGCGCCAATTTTCATCCTCTTGATTGCCGCCGTCACAGTCGCCCCCAGATTGAACCGCGCTCTTCAGACCCAGGTTGTCAGTACCAGAGCATTGCTTCGAGACGGCGAAGGCCAGTAGCGTCTTCTACAAAACTATGCGATTTCACTGTGTATTGAAAACACTTAAATCCTTAGTTGCCTAACTGTAGAAATCTACAGGCCATTGGAAACTGCGTCAGATATGAAGTAAGCCCCGCCGGAGCGCAATGGTGACCGCGTGCGTTCGGTCATTGGCCCCCAGCTTGTCCACGAGGTTTTTGATGTGGAAGTTCACGGTTGTCTCCGCAATTGCCAGTTGATCGGCAATTTGCTTGTTGCGATAGCCGTCGCGGATGAGCCGGAGCACCTCCAGCTCCCGGGTCGTAAGGTCCTCATCGCCCAGATGTTCGGCGAGGCGGGCTGCCACGTCTGGCGGAATGTGTCTTCGACCGGAGTGGACCGCTCGGACGACGCTGAGCAATTCATCTTTGGGCATACTTTTAAGGATGTAAGCTGAAGCCCCCGCTCGCATTGCCCGCTGGATCTCGCCATCGCTGTCAGAGGTCGTGAGCATGATGATGTGGGCTTTGGGAAACTCCCCGCGAATGGCGATGAGGGCGTCGGTGCCGTTGGTGCCAGGAAGCCGAAGGTCCATCAGGGTGATGTCGGGCCGATGACGACGAAATTCAGCTATAGCCTCGACGGCATTCGACGCTTGGGCAACGAGGAGCATGTCCTGCTGAGAACCGATGATTGTCGCCAGTCCCTCGCGGAAAACAGGATGATCCTCGACGCTCAGGATACGAATCGGCTTGCCCGAAGCCATCACTTTCGCCTCGTTCCGGCAATTGTATTGGATGTTTGTGTTCCTGCCAAAGTCTTAGTTTGACGCCCTGAAATCAAGAAACTGCCGAGTGTAGCAAGCAGCGAGAGCGATGAATCTCGCGAGCGGATTTCCGCCGCGTCTCACCTGCAGAAAAATGCAGTACAAAAACTACCGCATTGGGGGTGGTGACAATTCCTAATCGCATTCATTCTGCTGTCACCTAAGTCATAAAACCGAGTAGAGCGACGGGAGTTGAGTGCAACGATGAGTTTCGATTGCCGGGAACGAAAGGAAAGGAAACTTTGTGGCGACAGCGACGCAATCGGCCCTAATAAGAGAATTGGACACGGAAAATCGGAGTCGTGCCCCGCGCCAATTTGCGGATGCGCAGCAACAGGAGATCGAGCATCACAATGAAGAAGCGACGCTCGTCGTTGCCGCCCAACGCGGAGATGGACAGGCATTTGAGATTCTCCTCGAGCGTCACGGACGAAGGATTCTAGGCGTTGCGAGACGCTTCACCCGCATCCAGGAAGACGCAGAAGACATCGTCCAGTTGAGCTTCCAAAAAGCTTTCGTTTACTTGCACAAGTTCGAACGTAAATCCCGCTTCTCCACCTGGTTAACGCGGATTACCATCAACGAAGCCCTTATGTTTCTGCGCAGAGATCGCGGGCTGCTGAGGGTATCGAACAACGATCTAAGCGAAAATGAAGAAGCCGCACTCGGGCTGGAGATTCCCGATTCACGCGCAGACCCCGAAAGCAGTTTTTTACAGGGCGAGCGCAGCCGAATACTATCCGCAGCCATGGATAAGCTGACGCCGGGAGTACGAAAAGCAATCGAGTTGCGAGAACTTGGCGAGTTATCCACGAACGAAACCGCTCGAGTCATGGGCGTGTCAGTCGCAGCGGTGAAGGGCCGGGTGTTCCAGGGGCGGAGAAAATTGCACCAAGTATTGAACCGGAAATTCCGCTGAAGGTTGGCTGCAAGCCGGCGCAAAGACACTGCCAGAAGTAAGGCTCAATGAAGCGCCGTGACTTCATCAAAAGTAGCGCCGTCTCCGTTGTTGGGGTTCAGGTGGGGACCGCTAGGCAGGCACTTTGGAGGTAACGAGGTCGACTTCAAAGACCCGCACGGGCTCGGGAAAGCCTTTGGCCGGCACGGCAGCCAGTGGGTTCAGCGGAATCGACCCTTCCAACTCCGTGGCTACTGCCTGCGAGACCAGAATCTGCCCAGCCTTGGCCGCCGAGCACAGTCGCGCCGCCAGGTTCACGCTTCGCCCGATCGCGGTGTAGTCGCGCCGGTCCTGGCTGCCCATGCTGCCCACCACGACTTCACCTACGTGAATGCCGAAGCCGATCTCCGTGCCGGCTTTTCCGCCAAAGCGCGTGCGAAGCTCGGCAAGAATCTCGGCCGCAGCGCCCACCGCGCGTTTGCAGCGGTCCGGACCGAAGAACCACGCGAACATGGCATCGCCCACAAACTTGTCCACGTCGCCCCCGTGGCGGCGGACAACATCAGCCTCCAACCCAAGCACATCGTTCAAGCGCTGAATCACCATCGCAGGGTCGCGATCCTCAGAAAATGCCGTGAAGCCGCGCACATCGGAGAAAACCACCGTCAGCCACTTTCGTTCTCCGTCCGGATTCGCCGCGCCGTTCTGCTCCAGCATCTGGTAAGCGCTTCGCGACATGTACTTGGACATGGCGAAGCGCTGCTTTAGTCCGCCGGCCATTTCGATGAACGCACGGGACAAATCCCCGATTTCGTCCGTGGCCGCCAATCGCCCGGCGTTGCTTGCGCGCAACTGCTCGATCACTTCGTACTTGCCCGCCTCGATGTCCCGCGCCGCGCCCGCTAGATTGATCAGCGGTGTGGCGATAGGTCCGGAAAAGATAAATCCCAAGCCAACTCCCAAAAGCAAGGCGACCAGGGCGACCGCCCCCAAATATTCTTCGAGCACCCGGAAAGGTTTCATGCGTTCGGAGACGGATTCGACGAGGGCGATGTGCATTCCCGCCGGATTGCGCAACGTCATTCCTGCATCGTTGACCAGCACTTCCTCGACTTCGTATTCCCCGCCCGCGCTGCGAAAATCAAACGGTTTATGAAGGTCAGGCTGCTTGTCGAACACTTCGGTGAGTGGCGCGCGCAAACTCGGATCGCTGATTCCCACCACGCGCGCCTGGTTTTGCTCGTCCTCTTGCCAGGAGACTACGTCCACGCCCGCGCGCATCTTGGCATCGCGCGCCAGCCCATCGTCTTCCTCGAACCCAATACTCAGCGATCCCAGCGGCCCGGAGCGGCCCGGGACTGCCGCTGCAAAAATATGGAACAGTCCCTTCTCGGGGCTCGACCAAGTGCTGATCTCCGGGACGCCGTTCAGCGACCCATGCACGTCTGGCAGTTGCCAGGAAAGCGTCTGCGGGTCGCACACCGGGCGCAAACCGGCAACGACGGCAAGCGGAGAGCCATCGGGCAGACGAATCGCCACATAATCGAGGACATGGTTGTCACGGGAATCCGGACGGGGCGCGTTGATCAGGCGCTGGATGGCAGCGCAAGCCGCCTCGCGGTCAAGATGCTCCAGCGCTTGAACGATGTCCGTCGAGGCCGCCAGCGAAGCAACTTCAAAGGCATGCGCGCGATAGTGGCTCCGCTGTGCCGTAGCAAACATTTGGCGGGTTGTGTCCAGTTGGTCTTGCACGATGGCGCGAACCTGTTTCAAGCTCTGAAACCACACCACGGACAGCACGCTGGCCGTCAGCACACAGACCGTCCCGCCAATGAGCAGGATCAGTTTGCTGCGAATGCTCAGATCGTTGAAGAATTTGCGCATATTAGGGAATTCTTTGCTCTCTAGGCCGCCGAAAACCGAAGGCACAGGCGTCACGCCGGCACGGTGAAACTGATTTTGAACGTAGCATGCGAGGCTGTACGCAGATATGGAACTGCCGTACTGCTTTGTTGTGAAGGTTAACTCGATCGCCCGACTTGCGAGAGATCGGGCGAGAAAGATTCGCGGCTTAAGATTCCACGCAGTCAAATGTGCCGTCATGGCAGCCGATGGTTGCCAAACAGCACGCCGCCTTCTAGACTGTGCCGCGATCAAATTTCTCCGAGAGGTTTTCATGCAACCATCCGCCTCGCGCGCACTCGTAAAGGATGTCGTCACAAGGGTCACTGCCGCATGGCACGCAGCAGCCAAATTGCGCGGCGCGGCCATTGTGCTCTATATGGCGATTGCAGCTTGCGCAATATCGCCGGAAAGCGTAGCGCAAACCGTCCGCGTCGACGCCACACCCAGCCATGTGATGAATTCCTTCAGTCCTCCTCATGCGCTGGGTTCCACCGTGGACCGCGTGCCAAGCAACGCCACCGACACCTTTTTCCGACCGGATCAATTGAAGCAGATTCTCTCGGCAGGATGGGGAGCTATCAGCTACCGGCAGAACACGGAATTATTTGTCCAGGCATGGCATTGGAATCCCAAAGGCACCTGGAGCGATCCGGCAGGCAAAGGCTATTTCACGGGCGATTCGACTCCCGTGGAAATGATCCGGCATTCCTACGGATATTCTCTCCAGCATCGCGGATTCACGCGCAACGGTGGAACGGAGTTCGACGGCTTTTCGCGTCTTGACGACGGCGACCTCAATACCTACTGGAAAAGCAATCCTTACCTCACTCAGCCTTTCACTGGCGAAGACGACGCGCTCCATCCGCAGTGGGTAGTGATCGATCTGGAAAAGCAGCAGGACGTCAACGCCATCCGCATCGCCTGGGCCGACCCTTACGCGCAAGATTACCGAGTGCAGTACTGGGTTGGTAGCGGTGACGCCATGGATGAGCCCGCCAGCGGCGCGTGGAATGATTTTGCGTCCGGAGTGGTGAGTAGCGGAAAAGGCGGCACCGTGACGCTGCCTCTTGCGACATCAATGGTCAAAACGAGATACGTGCGCGTCTTGATGACCAAATCCTCGAATACCTGCGACACTCACGGTTCGAGCGACCGCCGCAATTGTCTTGGATACGCCATCAAGGAGATTTACCTGGGGACGCTCTCCGAAAAAGGCGAGTTTAAGGACTTGATGCAACACACGCCCGGCCAGAAGCAGACGCTCACCTACTGTTCCTCGGTCGATCCCTGGCATGAGCCGTCGGATTTGTATGTTGCGCCCGACCGCATGGAATCGGGAGACCAGCCGGGCTTCGATCTTTTTTTCACCAGCGGCATCACGCGCGGACTGCCGGCCATCGTGCCCATCGCATTGCTTTACGGCACGCCGGAGGATTCCGCGGCGCAGATGCGCTATCTGAAAAAACGCGGCTATCCCATTTCGTACATCGAAATGGGAGAAGAAGCCGACGGCCAGTATATGCTGCCGGAAGATTACGGAGCGTTGTATTTGCAGTGGGCCACCGCGCTCCATCGCGTAGATCCTTCCTTCAAGCTCGGCGGACCGGCTTTTGAAGGCGTCACGGAAGACATCCGCGCCTGGGCGGACGCGCACGGAAAAACCTCTTGGTTTGGCCGTTTCCTCGACTATCTGAAGGCCCATGGACGCATTGCGGATTTCGCATTCATGTCATTCGAGCACTACCCTTACGACGGCTGCGAGACGCCGTGGAAGAATCTTTACCAGGAACCGCAACTGCTCACGCATATCATGCAGGTGTGGCGCGACGACGGCTTGCCCCCGGGAATCCCGCTCCTCGACACCGAGACCAACGCTCACGGCGGAGAAGCCTCCGTGGACATCTTCGGAGCCTTATGGCTGGGTGATACATTTGCGGGCTTTCTCACAGCCGGAGGCCAGGCGACTTTTTACTATCACGATTTGCCGTATTCTCCGCCGCATCCGGCATGCAGCAATAGTTGGGGAACCTACCACATGTTCACTGTCGACCCGGATTATCAGATCAAGAAGCCCACGTCACAATTTTTCGCGGCGCAATTCCTCACACAGGAATGGGCGCAGCCGGTGGACGCCAAACATCGCGTTTTCAAAGCCGCCAGCGATGTGAAAGACGCCGAGGGAAACATTTTGGTCACTGCTTACGCCCTGCTGCGGCCCGACGGCCAGTGGTCGTTGCTGCTGATCAACAAGGACTACGACAATCCCCATCCGGTGAGCGTGACTTTCCACGACGGCGAAGCTGGCAAGGACCGATCTTTCCACGGGCAGGTCAGCATGATTACGTTTGGAAAAGCGCAGTACCAGTGGCACCCGGCAAGGAAGGAGGGCTACGCCGATCCCGATGGCCCAGCGGTGAGATCAACGCTCGAAGGAGGGGCGGATGCCAAATATATCTTGCCACCTGCGTCCATCACTGTCTTGCGTGGCAGCGTTGGCGCTTCTTCCGTCGGCAAGCCTCAGTAGATCGCGAATATCTTTTGCGGAGACCAGAAGTTTTGGATATTCAAGTGTCGCAGATGGAGCAAGGTTACGCGCCGGTTGCTCCGGCTGTCGCCAAGGCTTTTCGCAAACGTCCGACAACGCGCTCCTGCCCCAGCACGACCATGGTATCGAAGAGCGGCGGGGCAACGGCCTGGCCGACGATCGCCACGCGCGTGGCGTTGATGAGCATGCCGGCTTTGACGCCGGCCGCTTCGGCAACGGCGCGCGAGGCGTGGTCGCAAGCGTCGTGATTCCATTCGGGCAGCGCACCGAGCGCATCGGCCAATTTTGCGAGCAGCTTCGGCACCTTGGGATCTTTCCAGAATTTTTCCTTGGCCGCCGGATCGATGGTGAAGTCATCGCTGAAAAACGCGCGTGACCACGACGAAAAATCCGGCAGAAGCCGGACGCGCGGCCGCAGCAAATCCACTGTTTTGGAAAACCACTCGTGGCCGGCGCCGCCAGCCCATTCCTCTTTCCACAAGCCGCTGCGCTTCAGTTCCGCTTCCACATACAGCAACAAATCTTCGATCGGCAGTTTCTGCAAATACTGGGTGTTGAACCACTCCAGCTTCGCTTTGTCGAAAACTCCATTGGTGCGGCTCACGCCTTCGAGCGAAAACTTCTCGATCAGATCTTTGGTCCGCAAGAATTCTTCATCGCCTCCGGGAGACCATCCCAGCAGCGCCAGGAAATTCCTGAAGGCTTCCGGAAGAAATCCTTCCGTGCGGTACATGTTTACGTCAGTGGCTCCGTGGCGTTTTGACAACCGCGATTTATCCGGACCCAGAATCAGCGGCACGTGCGCAAACACGGGCAGCTCCGCACCGAGCGCACGGTAGAGCAGCACCTGCTTCGGCGTGTTGGAGATATGGTCCGCGCCGCGAATCACATGCGTGATGCGCATGTCGATGTCGTCCACGACTACGCCCAGGTGATACATGGACTGCCCAAACTCTTCGTCGCCTTTGCCCGAACGCAGCAGAACGAAATCCTCAATTTCATCGTTCGAAAATTCTCGCTCTCCAAAAACCGCATCGACGAACTGTGTCGTGCCACCGGTGGGCACCTTGAACCGGATGGCAGGCTTCACTCCCGGAGTCGATGGCTTCCCATCGCGGCAGGAACAGCGCACCACTCGCCGCACCTGGCTGCCTTCTCCACCCTCTTCGTGATCCCCACCTACGTATTTCTCCGCCGGGCAGTAACACAGAAACGCGCTGCCATTCGCGAGGCACCTCTTCGCTGCCGCGCGATACAGCTCCGTCCTCTGCGACTGGTAAAAGGGCCCTTCGTCCCAGTCCACGCCCAGCCACTGGAGGCCGTCCAAAATTCCCTGCACCAGCTCCGGCTTATTCCTTTCCGCATCCGTGTCTTCGATGCGCAGGATCAAGGTCCCGCGCTGACGCCCGACAAACAGCCAGTTAAAGAGCGCCGTCCGCGCCCCGCCTACGTGCAAATAGCCTGTGGGTGAAGGCGCAAACCGCGCACGCACGCCTGTCCCTGGTTTAATGGTGGTATCACTCATGGTTAAGCCGTTTTTCTCCGTTCTGATTCAATTCTTCAGTGTAGCGAAGGCCCCGGGCGTCGTCCAACCCGCGACTGCAAGTTCCTGCATGAGGAACTTCGCGGCCACGACCCCAGGCGCCTCGTGTATGGAAAACGCCACCCCCTCGGCTGCTGCCTTTTTCGCTACCAGTACCCCAGTACGCTTGCTTCCCGAAAATTTTGTAATTCATAATCGCAAGTACTTTGTTTTGTGCATCGAGGTGATTTTGCGGCCTCAGCGAATAACCGTGTTCGCGCGCGCGGCAGGGTGTCGGCGATGCAGGTCAATGTGCGCGTAGGTTACCGCCTATACTCAAACGGAGCGCGCTGCTGGCAATTCAAACGGAGAATTGATCGCACCCTTGATTGAACAGAATTTCATCGTACTGGCGTTGCTGGCGGCCACCTCCTTGGTGGCCGGCTTCTTCGCGTACATTTACAACTTGAAGCGCCAGCAGTACCTCCTGCTCTGGACCGCCGGCTGGAGCCTGTTTGCCCTCCACTATCTTGGCCCCGCTCTGGCACAATGGATGCCGAACGGCCCGCTGCAAATCGCCCTTGACCACTGGCTGCTGGCCCTGGCAGGAATTGCCTTTTTCCTGGGGGCGCAGGTCTATGCGCAACGCAAGCCCTGGGTGATCCCCGCCGCGGTGACGGCAGGCGTCCTGGGCTTGCTGGCTTTTGCAAACTCGGCCCATGTAATCGACCTAATTCCGCTAGACGTTCCTTCCTCGCTGCTCTTCGTGGCTGTGGCCGCGGTCTTCTGGCAGGAAAGCCGCCGGCAAGAAACGCTGGCGGATTGGCTGCTGGCGCTGGCTTTTTTTGCCTGGGCCATCCTGAGAATAGTGCTGCACTTTCTCTTTCACGATTCGGTGACAGGAACGAGCATTGGCATGCGTCCGATAGCCGGAGTGCCATCCATCTTCGTGGGCATGCTCATGGTCATGGCCATCTACGAGGAAGAGAAGCGCCGTATCGAGCGCAACATGCTGGCGCTCTCGAATCTCAACCTTGCTACCTCGAGTTTTGTCGGCGGCGAAATCCAACGCATGCTGGCGCAGGCGCTCGACCGTGTTTTGGGGGTGGTGCGGCTTCCCGCTGGGGCGCTATTTCTGCATCACGGAGATCCGCAAGGGCCGACGTCGGTGGTGGCCGTGGGACTCAGCGATGACTTTTGCCGCGCGGCGCAGGAAGAGGGACTGGACGACTATCTGGTTGGGCTGGTTTCGCGGCTCGGCGGCTTGCTGGGTTTTCGCGACTTGCGCGACGATTCTCTCACGGCCTTGGAAAAGGAAGAATCCATCCGGCGTTTTCGAGAGTTGGCGCTCAAGCAGGGGCTGCGCAGCGTAGTGGCGATCAGCCTGCAGGCCAAGGAGCAGGCCTTCGGAGTGCTGCTGCTCGGAACGCCGGATAGCCGGCGATTTGCTCCGGCTGAGCTTCGGCTATTGCTTGCGCTGGGCCACCAGATTGGCATGGCCGTCGAGAACAGCTACCTGATTCAGCAAACTTCGCGGCGCTCGGAAGAACTCCACGTGCTCAACGAGATCGGCCGCGCGCTCAGCTCGACCTTGAACAAAGAAGATCTGATGCGCAAGATCTGGGAAGAGCTGCGCCGGCTGTTTGACGTCGAGAACTTTTACATCGGCTCGCTCGATCCCGTTCGTGACGAACTGTGTTTCGATCTCGAAATGATCGACGGAGTGCGCATGCCGAAGCGCAGCCGTCCAGCCGGAAATCACCTCACGGAATACGTCATTCGCACCCGTCAGCCGGTGCTGATCCGCGACAACTTTGCAGCGGAAGCGAAAAAACTGGGGGTAGAACCGATCCAAAACAACGGCTGCTTCTGCTGCGTTCCGCTGGTGGCCTATGATCATGCCATCGGCGCAATGGGCGTTTTCTCCGAGCACGAGCGCATTTTCGACGAAGGGCATCTCGAGCTCATGCGCGTGCTCGCGAGCGAAGCCAGCATTGCCATCGAAAACGCGCGGCTGTTCCACGAGGAACGCACCAAAGCGCGCCATCTCTCGCTGCTCAACACTATCTCGCGGAACGCCATCGCCACGCTCAATCCTGACGAAATGCTCGCAAAAATCACCGAGCAGCTCGAGGCCGGCCTGACCTACGATCACATTGGCATCGGGTCACTCGAATACGCGACGCGCGAAATCGTGATTCAGGCGGAAGCCGGGAAGCGGCGGGGGGCTCTCGGACAGCGCATCCCTCTGGGCGTCGGGCTGATCGGGCACGTGGCGCGCAACGGCCACGTGGCTGCTTATCGCGCCGCGAATCTTGCCGACAACGCGCTCAAGCCTCTTCTGCCCGATACTGCCGCGGCCATCGCTCTTCCTGTTTTCTATGCCGAGCAGCTCCACGGGATTCTCTATATCGAATCTTCCATTCCGCTGGATTTCTCCGAAGAAGAAATTCTTCTCCTTCGCACCCTCGCCGACCTGATCGCCGGGGCGCTGCACAATTCGCTCTCTTTCCAGAAGGCGCAGGAGCAGGCCATCACCGACGGCCTCACTGGCGTCAAGACGCATCGATTTTTCATGGAAGCGCTGTCCGCCGAATGGAAACGCTCGACGCGCGCCGGCCGGGCCTTCGCGCTCGTGCTCATGGACCTGGACCGCTTCAAATTCGTCAACGATTTTTACGGCCACCTGGAAGGCGACCTGGTGCTCCAGCGTGTCGGTCACATTCTGGAGACGAATTGCCGGCGCTCCGATGTAGTGGCACGCTATGGAGGAGACGAATTCGTCATTCTGATGCCGGAGACGAGCATGGAGCATGCGCGGCAACTGGCTACCAAGCTGCGCGGCTGGGTGGCTTCCGATCCCCTGCTCCGTGAGAAAAATATCAGCGCCAGCTTCGGCATCGCCTGCTATCCCCTGCACGGATCTTCGCCGCAGGAGCTTATCCAGGTGGCGGACGCCTCGATGTACCTTTCGAAGCATCAGGGCGGCAACGCCGTTTCGACCGCCGACCACTTCGATCCAAACGAAGCCAAAAAGTGGAAGCGCGACGTTCTTGAAGCGTATCTGGGAGTGACATTGAAGCGGCTTTTCGCCACCGGCCCCGAAGCGTTTGAGGAAATCTACTCGCGGCTCAAACAGTTCACGGAATCGCTTGCGGCTACCGAAACGAACAACGGCAACGCGGTGGCTCCTTCCGGAGCTCCGCAGGGCCCGCAAGCGCTGCCGCAGGCGGTTCTCGACACCGTCACTTCGCTGGCGTTCGCCATCGACGCCAAGGACCATTACACGCAGGGCCACTCGCAAAAAGTTTCCGCGTATGCAGCGTTGATTGCCGAAGCCATGGAAATGTCGGACGTGGAAGTGGAAGAGATTCGCCTCGGCGGGGTGCTGCACGACATCGGGAAAGTGGCCATTCCCGAACAAATTTTGAATAAGAGCGGCCCGCTGAATCCCGAGGAATGGGAAACCATGAAGTCGCACGTCCAGTTTGGGGCGAAGATTCTCGATCCGCTGACGCCGCTGGCGCGCATCCGCGAGATGGTTCTGCATCATCACGAATTCTTCGACGGCTCCGGGTACCCCGAGGCTCTGGCGGGAGAAAAAATCCCTCTCGGCGCGCGCATCATTGCGGTTGCCGACGCCTACGACACAATCACCAGCGACCGCACCTACAAGAAAGGCCGCACGTCCGCCGATGCCCTCTCCGAACTGGAGCGCTGCGCCAACGCGCAGTTCGATGGCGCCATCGTGGCCCTCTTCGTCCGCACCATGCGAAGCCTGCCTAACCCCATCATCGAAGTAGCTTCCGCTACGCCGCGCATTCCCTAAAACTGAAGTCCGGCATTGCTGAAAGAAGTGACTGGTGCGGGAGCCCTCATATGAGGTTTTTCCCCATATTCCCTGCTATTCCCCGGCAGTACAATCAGACGGCTTGCCAAATTGGGCAGGCTGGATTTTCACTGCGAAGGATGATGGCTGAGAAATAAATGGCGTCCCGATGGCCGTGGATTTCGATATTCCATCGAATTTGCGCTATATTCTTGACGACTGATCTTGGCTCAATTCCAAACTACAAACACGAGGGGCGTCACATAACATGAATAAGAATCTAGTTTTTCCAGCAACGGCAGTGGCAGTCATGCTGTCCGCGGGTGTTGTGGCGGGCGCATTGTCATGGGCTGCATCACCCACGCCCGGCGCGTCGGGCTATAAAGTAATCAAAACCGTTCCTGTGGCGGGCGAAGGTGGATGGGACTACATCACCGTGGATAGCGCCGCGCGGCGGCTGTACGTTTCTCACGCCACGCATGTCGTGGTGTTCGACGCGGATACCTATGCCGTCGTAGGCGACATTCCCGACACGCAAGGCGTTCACGGCATTGCCCTGGCCCCGGACCTTGGGCGGGGATTTGTCAGCGACGGCCGGGCGAACACGGCAACCATTTTCGACCTCAAAACTCTGAAGACGATCGGCACGGTAAAGACCGGCACCAACCCGGACGCAATCGTCTACGAACCTGTCACCAAGCGGGTGTTTACCTTGAACGGCCGCAGCAGTGACGCGACGGCGATCAATGCGGCCGACGGCACGGTGCTCGGGACGATTCCTCTCGGTGGCAAGCCGGAATTCGCGGTGGCGGACGGCAAGGGCACGATTTACGTCAACATCGAAGACACATCGGAACTTGTACATCTCGACGCGCAGAAGCTTACCGTGCTGCATCGATGGCCGCTGGCTCCCTGCAAGGAACCCTCCGGTTTGGCGATGGATTTGAAGAACCGGCGGCTTTTCGCGGGCTGCGACAACGCGATGATGGCGGTGGTGGACGCGGATTCCGGCAAGGTCATCGCAACGCCTGCCATCGGCGAAGGAGTCGACGCCAACGCGTTCGACCCGGAAACCAATTTTGCTTTTTCTTCCAATGGGCAGGCCGGCACGCTCACCGTTGTGCATGAAGATTCACCCGACAAATTCACAGTGGTCGAAAACGTGCCGACGAAAAAGAGTGCGCGGACCATGGGTCTGGACCTGAAAACGCACCATATCTTTCTACCCGCGGCTGATTTCGATCCGCCGGCTGAGGGGGAGCGGCGGCCCAAGATGAAGCCGGGCAGCATGGTTCTTCTGGTGGTCGAGAAATAACATTCACCCGGCGGGATTCCGCGGCGGAACGCGCCACCATAGCTGCAAAATCAGAAGCGTCCCGGTGGGAGGGGTTTCACCGGGACGCTTTCTTGTTTGCCAGGAGGAAGCCGAGTTCAGTGGACGATGCCGATGTTGTGTACGCCGGCAGTGAATGACACGGTTGCTCCGACCGTTTGCGGGACCCACCACACGCGCCGGACCATCGGGTGGCGGCTGACCATCATGCGCTTGCCGAGATAGTCCATGAGGAGCGGGCTCACTTGCGTCGCGGCGTAGAGCATGCCGGAATGCGCAAATGGGCGGAAGAAGGGATTCGCTTCAGTGCCGTCGTTCACGGACAGAGCCCGGCGCGTGGACCAAGCGTCGAGAGCGGCGGCGCTGTGTCCAGTGATCACCAGGGCGTACCAGATGGTTTTCTCGCGATGCGTTTCTCTCGGATGCCTAATAACGGGCTTCAGCGGGGAAGGCTGAATTGCGGCGTTGCCCGGGACGATAGGCTGCGGCGACGGGGAAGATTCCGGGGCGACCGGGGCTCCCTTGGCTGCCAGAACGGCTGACGCGGAATCATCTGTCGCGTCGCTGGTTTCCGCCGACTTAGAGTTCACCTTAGGTAACGGCATGGAGGGCAATTCAGGGTGAGAAGAATCTTTTGCGGAAATGCTGGATACCACTGCGGTCTTGCTGGGGCCCGTTTTGGGAGTGCCCACGATCTGCGGAAAGGGGGTAAGAAAGACCAACGCTGCGAAGATCATGAACCACCTCAGTTGCCGCGAGTCTTGAGAGGAACTGCCACTCACAGCTGGGTTCACTATACTGGCCAAAAGTACAGGTGTCACTGGCCCATTGGGTACATTTTTGGGTACTACTGAACATTGGGCCAGCCGTTAGGAACAGTGGAACTAGGGTACTAGGACGGCTCAAGTACATCTTTCAGCGAGAGCCGCATCCAACGCCGGGGCGGGTGAGAAAGCTCCGGGGTGCATCGCGCTTCCAAGAATGAACCTGATATAATCGCGCGGAAATGGCGGCCAACGAATCGTCTTCGGCCAAACGTGCCCGCATACCCCAGAGCGGGCCGCAGCCGCCACGCTTCATCGTGATTGAGGGGCCGCTGCGTGTCGGGAAGACAACGCTGGCCAAGATTCTCGCGGAGCGCCTGCACGCGCGCCGCATTTTCGATTGCGAGGACAATCCTTTTCTCGCCGATTTCTATAAAGAGAAGCCCGGCTCGCCATTGCGCGCGCAGATGTATTTCTTGATCGAGCGGCAGAAGCGCCTTCGCGAAGCGTTGGCCGTTCAAGCGCCAGGGCCGATTCTTTCAGACTATTTGATGGAAAAGGACCGCATCTTTGCCAATCTGAATCTCGACGATGAAGAGCTGAAACTCTACGAACGCTACTACGAAGCGCTTACCGCGGATATTCCTCCGCCTGATCTGGTCATTTACTTACAGGCTAAGCCCGAAGTTTTGCGGGCGCGTATCGCGAAAAAAGCATCGCGCGATGAAACGCAAATCTCGCTCGAATACATCGAGGAAGTCGCCCGAGCTTACGAGCATTTCTTCTTTCGCTATGCTGCTTCGGATTTACTGGTGATCAATACTTCGGACATCGATTTCGTGGAACGCAGCGAGGATTTGCAGCAACTTCTGCGCCGGCTGCAAGATCCTGTGAAGGGGACGCAATATTTTCTGCCGCTGGGCGCTTCGGAATAGAAGGGCCCTTGCGGTCATCCCGCCGTTCCTTTTCTTGCAGCCTTGCCATATAGTGCCGCGCACGCCCAGGAGGGCTTTCCAAATGGAACTCTGGTCACGGCGTAGGTTTTTTCTCACTTCGGTTGCGGGAAGTGTAGTTGCGGGAGCCGGCAAACTCTTTGGCGGGACGGCGGCGGGCGGCAGCGGCGGCGAGAGCCTTGCGGGTATGCCTGTGTCCGCGCCGGGGAAGCGGCCGCTTATCATTTCCAGCGCCAACGGGTTGCATGCGCTCGACAAGGGCATGGACATTTTGAAAAAAGGCGGCGACACGCTGGATGCCGTGGTCGCGGCCGTCACCGTGGTTGAGGACGATCCCAACGACGACTCTGTTGGCTATGGCGGACTGCCGAACGAAGAGGGCGAAGTAGAGCTGGACGCCAGCGTGATGCACGGGCCGACGGGGCGCGCGGGCTCGGTAGCAGGCGTACGCCGGATCAAAAATGTTTCGCGGCTGGCGAAGACCGTTATGGAGAAGACCAACCACGTGATGATCGTGGGCGATGGCGCGCGGCGATTTGGCGTGGCGGAGGGATTCGAAGAGATGAATCTTCTCACCGAGCACTCGCGCAAAATCTGGCTGGCGTGGAAGGCTTCGACTTCGTTCAATTGGCGGCCGGGAATTGATTCGCCGGAGTGGAAAGAGCATGTTGCCGCGATTTTTAATCACAATGAAGAAGAAATTGCTTACGCCGAGAGAGTGATTGCGCGTCCGTCGACGGGAACGCTTCCCTGCATGGCGGTAGACGAAAAAGGCGACATCTCCGCCACGACGACCACTTCCGGATTGTCCTGGAAGATTCCGGGGCGCGTGGGCGATTCACCGATCATCGGCGCGGGCTGCTTTGTGGACAATGAAGTGGGTGCGGCGGGAGCCACGGGGAAGGGCGAAGAGAACCTTAAGATTTCGGGCGGGCATACGATTGTCGAAATGATGAGAAAAGGAATGTCACCGACGGATGCTTGCCTGGAAGCTATGCATCGTGTGGCAAAGAATTACAAAAACGACAAAAAGAAATTGAAAACGTTTCATTTATTTTTCTACGCTCTAAATAAAGAGGGCGTGCACGGCTCCGCTTCCTTGTGGAACAACCATTACGACAAGACGCCGGCGTACTATGCGGTTCACGACGGCGCCGAGGCACGATTGGTTCTCTGTACACCTCTTTTCGACGAGACAAGTTTGGAAGGCTGAACCGGCGGCGTTGAATCGCAGGCAGCGGTCTGGGCAACCCCGAAGATTCGGAGACCGTCTGCGCAAAGGATTTTTCGCAGCGCTTCATTTGTTTTATTCTTTTGTCCTATGGATCAGGCTAACATTTTGATTATCGGTGGTGGCGTCATTGGGTGCGCCATCGCTCATGCGCTTTCCAGCCGCTGGCAGGACGTTTTTCTGGTCGAGCAATTCCCGAAGCTGGGCATGGCGACCAGTTCGCGGAACAGCGGCGTAAACCATTCCGGGATCTACTACCCAAAGAATTCGCTGAAGGCGCGCCATTGCGTCACCGGCAATCGGCTGACGTATGAATTCTGCAAGAAGCACAACGTCCCGTTCCGCCATACGGGCAAGCTGGTGGTTGCCGCCAACAGCCACGAAGAGCCCGAGCTGACTGCGCTGAAAAAACGCGGCGAGGACAACGGCGTCGAGGGACTGCAACTTGTCGGAGCATCGGCGATCCGCGCGCGTGAGCCACATATTTCCGGCGTGGCAGCTCTCGAGGTGCCTTCCGCGGGAATCGTTTCGGCGGAAGATCTGGTCCATGCTTACGCGCGCGTTGCTGTCAATCAAGGCGCGCACATCGTGACCCGTGCACAGGTGGTATCGCTCCAACCTGGAAAGCACACGATTCGCGTGGGCTTGCGCATCGGCGACGCGGAAGATGCGCAGAACGAGAGCATCGAAGCGCGCTGCGTCGTGAATGCAGCCGGGCTCTTTGCCGATGAGATTGCCGCGCTGCTCGGCAATCATTCCTGGAGAATTTATCCCGTCCGCGGGGAATATTGTGAGATTCGCGGGCCTCGTGCGTCGCTTATCAACGCGCTTGTGTATCCGCTGCCCCACAGCAGCCTATTGAGCCTTGGCGTGCACTTCACAAAGACGCTATGGGGTACGGTGCTACTCGGGCCGACGGCCACTTACGTGGATGGCAAAGATAATTACGAGCGTGGGCGGCTGCCCGTAGCCGACTTTGCCGCGGGCGCGAAAACGCTTTTGCCCGAGGTGGAGGAGCGCGACTTGCAGTTGGGATATTCCGGGTTGCGGCCCAAGCTTGTGCCGCCCGGTGAACACGGCATCGCCGATTTTGTCATTACACGCGATGCGGCTGTGCCACAGGCGATTCACCTTGTGGGCATAGAGTCGCCGGGATTGACCGCGGCGCCGTCCATTGCGCAGCACGTTTCGCAGCTTGTGGCGGAGACACTGAACTAGAATTGGCGCCAACTGGGGCGCAGCGTGCTGCGCCCGTACAACTAATGTCCCGGGTTAAAGAAACTATTCGACGACGATACGTAGAAACTTTTTCTTTCCGACTCGGACTTCGTAAGATCCAGGTTGGTTTAGGTCCAACTTACACGTCGGGTCCTTAACTACTGAACCGTCTATTTCAAATGCGCCTTGCTTGATGACCCGTTCAGCTTCGGAAGCAGAACTTGCCTCACCTAGGTATGCCAATAGCTTCGACCATTTTTCTGGACCGCTCGACAGTGTCGGTGACATATGACTAGTCGTCGCCGATTCTGATTCTGTTCGGACGGAAATTCCCATTGGCAGCCGCTTTAACACGATTTTCTTCATTTCCGCCGGAGCCTGGCGGTCGCGGAAGACGCGCTGGAAATTTTCGGCGGCTTTGCGCGCGGCGCCTTCGCCGTGAAAACCGGTGATGACCTCCTGCGCCAGCTTCATCTTTAAGTCCATGGGATGCAGCGTGCCTACGGTCACTTCCTTTTTCAGCTCCGCGATTTCTCTCGGTGTGCGATCGGTGACCAGTTCGTAGTAGGACCACATAAGCTCGTCGGGAATAGACATCATTTTGCCAAACATTTCTTGCGGTGGTTCAGTGATGCCGACGTAGTTGCCGAGGCTCTTAGACATTTTGCGCGAGCCGTCGAGGCCGACGAGAATCGGCATGGTCAGCGCCACTTCCGAGGGCAGGCCATATTCGCGTTGAATGTCACGGTGGACCAGCAGATTGAATTTTTGTTCGGTGGCGCCGATCTCCACATCGGATTTCAGGACCACGGCGTCGTAGGCGGTGAGCAGTGGATACAACAGCTCGTGAACGGAAATCGGATGGTTGTTTTCCAGCCGCGAACGAAAATCCTCGCGCTCGAGCATACGGGCAAGACGATAGTGGCCACAGAGGCGGACGACGTCGTAGCTCGAAAGTTTATCGAGCCACTCGCTGTTGTAGCGGACTTCGGTTTTCTGGGGATCGAGGAGTTTGAAGACCTGCGCGAGGTAGGTTTTGGCGTTGGTGTCCACCTGCTCGCGGGTCAATGGCGGACGGGTTTCGGATTGTCCCGTGGGGTCGCCGATCATCGCCGAAAAATCGCCGATCAGAAAAATCGCGGTGTGGCCAAGGTCTTGAAAGTGTTTCAGCTTGCGCAGGACGACAGTGTGTCCGAGGTGAATATCCGGGGCCGTGGGGTCCACCCCGAGATAGACGCGCAGGGGCTTGCCGGTTTTTCTCGAATGGTTAAGCTTTGCGGTTAGCTCGGCTTCGGGAATGACTTCAGCGACGCCTTTTTTCAGATAGGCGAGTTGTTCGTCGATGGGTTTGAATTTGGTCTCGGTCATGGTTTCTTCGTTAAAAAGCGGCCCGCCTCAGAAGGCGGGCCCTACAAAAGCACTCGACGGCCGGTAATTCTGAACCTGCCCTCAAGAACGATTCTTACGGCTTCGGAATAGATACGGTGCTCTTCGCACAGAATCTTTTCGGAAAGCGACGCTTCGGTATCGGCGTCACCCACGGGAACGACGGCTTGCAGCACGATGGGGCCGGCGTCGAGGTTTTCGTCCACGAAGTGCACGGTGCAGCCGGCAAATTTTACTCCGTATTCGAGGGCCTGGCGCTGCGATTCGAGGCCGGGAAACGACGGAAGCAGCGACGGATGGATGTTCAAGATGCGCTGTGGAAACGCAGTGACGAAATAGGGCGAAAGAAGGCGCATGTAGCCAGCGAGGCAAACGAGATCGATTTTTTGTTCGTTGAGTACGGCGACGACCTGGCGGTCGTAGGCTTCGCGCTCCAGACCTTTCGAAGGGATGATGCGCGTAGGTATGCCGCGCGATTTTGCGCGGTCGATACCCTGCGCGCCTTCGCGATTGCTGATGACGACGGCCATTTCCGCTTCCGGGATGCGCCCCGCCGCAACGCTGTCCGCGAGGGCTTCGAAGTTCGAGCCGCGTCCGCTCAGCAGCACGCCTATGCGCTTGGTCATAAACAAAAAACGTTAGCACAAGCGCGGGTGGGAGCAAAATTTAGGGCCTGGGCGATTGGGGCACAGCATGCTGCGCTCCTACAAACGATATCCACCGTCTTGATTTTGTGGGATTCACCGAGATTACACGCCCTGTGGGGAATATGTTTCGCGAGGAGGGGCGCGGCGCGGTAGAATGCCGGGCTTGTTGTTTGGGACTTCAATTCGGGGAATGGTGTCCATGTTGAATCGGAAAAACGGCTTAGCGAAGCGCTGCATTGGGTTGCTGGCTTTGGGGATACTCGGCTTCTTGTTCGGAGCGCGGCCCGCAATCGGGCAGCAGGGTGTGGTGCAGGACCCGGCGGAGCCTGCGCAGGGTAAGCCCAAGCCGAAAGCGATTGCGCGGCCCGCGGGAGCGGTCGCGCGCGCGTCAGTGGATGAAAAATCAATGCGCGCGCTCATCCACGAGCTGGTCGGCTGCGGGACGAGGCTGTCGCTTTCGTCTTGGACCGATCCAAAGCGCGGAGTTGGCTGCGGACGCGACGTCGTGGTTGCGCGATTCAATGAAATCGCGAAGGATTCCGGCGGAAAACTGCAAGTGGTGGTCGACAAATTCGAAATGACGTCTGGGCGGACGGGAGACAAGCCGGTGCCGCTCGAGAATGTCTACGCGATCCTGCCGGGTTCCGATCCAAATCTTTCAAAAACTATTTTCATTGTCTCCGGGCACATGGATTCGCGGGCTTCGGATCCGATGAAACCGGAGCTGGATGCGCCGGGAGCCGATGATGACGCTTCGGGGGTGGCAGTCAGTGTGGAATGCGCGCGACTGCTGAGCAGAAAAGCGACCAATCGCGCCACGCTGATTTTCGCGGTGGTGTCCGGCGAAGAGCAGGGCCTGCTGGGCAGTACGCATATGGTGGATTGGGCGAAGCAGCAGGGGTACACGGTGGACGGAATGCTGGATGACGACATCGTCGGCGCGGACACCGCGCCGGGCGGGCCGCATCGCGTGCGGCTTTTCTCCGGTAACGGCGAAATCGACGACGCGGATTCGCCTTCGCGGGAATTGGCGCGCGCTGTCGAAGAGATCGATGGCCGAGCTGCCATTCGCATGATTTTCCGCGTCGACCGCTACGGACGCGGCGGCGATCACTATCCGTTCTACAAAGCGGGGCTGCCCGCGGTGCGTTTCACCGAACCGCTCGAGGACTACAATCATCAGCACCAGACGCCACGCACGGAGAATGGAATCGAGTACGGCGATTCTGAGAAGTATCTGAACTTTACGTTCATGGGCAATGTGGCGCGGGACAATGCGGAAGCGCTGCGCCAGTTGGCCATCGCTCCTGCGCCACCCGCGAATGCCAAGCTCACCGGAGCAGTGACGCCGGATGCCAAAGTATCGTGGAAAGCGGACGACGATGCCGAGCGGGCAGGGTTCGAGATTTTGTGGCGCGAAACCAGCGAAGCGCGCTGGCAGGTCTATCAATTTGTGGAATCGCCGGGGGAGACCGTCTTGAAGGGCGTATCCACGGACAATCACTTTTTTGCTGTTCGCGCCGTGGGCAAAAATGGCTCTCGCTCGATCGCCGTTCCCACGGAAATCGAGCGCCGGCCGCCGCCGCTGCCGACGCAACCAAAGCAATAGAGTGGGTGGATAAGAAATTTAGTAAGGAAAAGGAGCAAACGAATGCTAAAGATTCTGAAAGTGTGCGGTCTGCTGTCTTTCGTTTGGGTAGTGGCCGGTGCGCAATTGGCGGCGCAAGAGCCGGAAAAAGAGAAGAAGGCGCCGGAAGCGAAGACCGGTGAGAAATGCGACGCTGCTTCCACAAGGGAAGAATCGTCGGTGACCGATCACAGCATTCGCATCGGAGGACAAACGATTCCCTACAAGGCGACCGCGAGCACCACGCAACTGAAAAACGAAAAAGGCGAAGTGACGGGGCTGATGTATTCCGTTGCATACACTCGGAGCGACGGGAAGGATCTGAGCCAGCGGCCAGTTTCGTTTCTCTATAACGGCGGACCGGGCTCGGCGACGATGTGGCTGCACATGGGTGCATTTGGGCCGCGGCGCGTTTATACCGTCGACGGCAGCTTCACGCCGCCCGCGCCATACAGGCTGGTGGACAATCCAGAGAGCTTGCTGGACAAAACGGATCTCGTGTTCATCGATGCCATGGGCACGGGCTATAGTCACGCGGTATGCAAGGCAGAGGATAAGAATTTTTATGGGATCGACGAGGACGTGGAGGCCTTCGGGCAATTTATCGTGACGTATTTGAGCCGGAACGACCGGTGGAATTCACCGAAGTTCTTGATTGGGGAAAGTTACGGAACGTTCCGTTCCGCGGCGCTGGGAAATTATCTGCAAAACCATGACACGGTGCATCTGAACGGGATCGTGCTGATCTCCTCGGTGCTCGATCTTTCGACGCTGAGCTTCTTGCCGAACGACGACCGTTCCTACATCTACTACCTGCCGAGTTACGCGGCCGTGGCGTGGTATCACAAAGTTTTGAAAGACCAGCAAGGAGACGTGGCGGCGTTCATCGAAGCAGCGCGGAAATACGCGCAAGGCGACTACGCAGCAGCGCTATCAAAAGGAAGCGAGCTGTCCGCGGGGGAAAAGACCGACGTGGCCAGGAAAGTTTCCTATTTTACGGGGCTGAGCGAAGACTATTTACTCAAGGCGGACCTGCGCGTGACCCTCGGACAGTTCCGCGCGGAATTGCAGCGCAAGGCGGGATTGACCACCGGCCGCATCGACGCGCGATTTACCGGATACACGTATGATTTGCTCGAGGAATATGCCCAGGGCGACCCAGAGGGGCCGGCGGTGGGCGGAGCGTTCACGGCGCTGATCAATGCCTATAATCACGATGAATTGAAATTCGGAAAGGAACAGGTGTACCACAACACAGCAAACGCTTTCGGAAGCTGGAATTGGACGCGCAAGGAACAACGACGGTTCGGATTTCCCGGAGCGCCGAATGTTTCTCAGGATCTCGCCCAAGCCATGATCACCAATCCGCGGCTGCTGGTGCAGGTCGAAAACGGATACTACGACCTGGCGACGCCATTTTTTGCGACGGAATCCACGATGGAACATCTGGGACTCCCCGAGGCGCTGCAGAAAAATATCAAAGAGGATTACTACACCGCGGGGCACATGATGTATTTGCACGATCAGGATCGCGTGAGCTTGCACAATCAGATTGCAAGTTTCATCGATAGGGCGACGAAGCAGTAGTGGCAGTGTCCGGCGACCGCATGCGTTCGACGGGTAATATCTTACGTTGTAGGGGCGCAGCATGCTGCTCCCCTACAGAGGAACTTTCGTAAGTTGTCAGTGGGCTGACGCGGCCACGGGTTGGGCGAAGGTGACGAAGTGGCCGCCGGGTTCCTGCACGCTGAATTCTTTCATGCCGTAAAACGCCGTGCGGACGGGCATAACCATTTTCACGTCCTTCATGGCCGCAAGCACAGCGTCGAAATTATCTACTTCCATATAAAGATACGTGGGACCTTTGCGCGCTTCGGCGGCCATGGGTTGCGGCGCGTCTTTTTCCACGCTGGCGTAAGTCTGGTACATCACTTCGACCGTTCCTTTCTGAAAGGTAACGAAACCAAGTTTGTTGCCGTCGGGAACTTCGATGGTCTTGGTGAACCCGAGACGATCGATCCAAAAGGGTATGACCGGCTCGATTTCTTTCACGAGCAGGACCGGAGTGATTCTCTTGACGTTCATGGGCGTTTTCTCCTGAGTTGGATTGGAGTTCAGAAAAGCAATTGAGAGAGCGAGAGCAGCGATGATCGAGAGGCGCATGGTGAATTTCCTCCTTGCAACCAGCAGTAGTCTTAATTAGACTAGTGAAGTCTAGGCTGGACCCCAAACCAAGTCAAGGAGATTTTTTATGCCTATCGAAGCCGCCAAAAAGTACCGCCAAGCCCGCCTGAAAACAGGGCGGCATCGCAAGCGCGAGCGCACTCAGGCCGCGCGGCAACTTGGCGATCTGATTTCCATCGGGCCAGCGATGTTGCGCGATTTCGAACTGCTGGGGATTCGCAGCGTCGCGAAACTGGCCCAGCAGGACCCCCAGCGGATGTACAGAAAACTAGAGCGCGTGGCCGGGCAACCGCAGGATCCATGTGTCCTGGACACGTTCTGCGCTGCGGTGGCGCAGGCACGCAATCCGCGGCTGCCCGCCGAGCAATGCGAATGGTGGTATTGGAGCAGAAGAAGGAAGAAACGAAGCGAGGAAGCCGCGAAGTAATGAAGAAAATGCGCAAGAGCGTCCCACACAAATTGACCACGCCGGATTTGGTACTGCTCAGCCTTTTGACGGAACGACCGATGCACGGCTATCAGGCGAACCTGGAGCTGGAGCGCCGTGAGATTCGCGATTGGGCAGGGATTTCGCGCCCGCAGGTGTACTACTCGCTGGAAAAACTGGCGCGGACGGGTTTGCTGCGCTCCACGGAGACGGACGTGCCTGCCGAGGGTCCGGAGCGCAGCACCTTCGAAACTGCGTCGAAAGGCCGCGCGGCATTGGCCGATGCCCTCGAACGCGAAGCGTGGACTACACAGCGGGAGCGGCCGGCGTTTCTCACCTGGATGGCGCTTTCGTGGCAGGCGCGGCCCGGCATTTTTCAAAAGCAGCTTGAGCGCCGAAAGCTATTTCTGGAGCGAGAGCTTGTGCGGGAGAGAGAAACGCTGCGGTCGATTCTCAAAGAAGTTGGCCACGCGCATCATGAGGCGGTGTGGATGGTGGAGCTGATGATTCAGCAATTTAAAGTGGAGATGCGCTGGCTGGGAAAGCTCGAGCGCGAGGCGAAGAAGCGCGCGGCTGCGCGGCATCCAAGTTATGTTTCGAGCTAAAAACGAACATCTGTGATTGAGAGGCTGGAGCTTCGATGAGCGAACTGAAAGTGTACAGCAACAACTGGAAAAGCACCGGTCTAAAAGACCGGCCACCGCAAGAGCGGGCGGCTGGCTCGTTCGCTCGCGGCTAGAGATTGAGCGAGCCGGAGTAGACGACGCGCGCTTTGCCGGGATCGCCGCGCTCGATGCGGCCAATGCGGAAGAATTTTTCTCGCCGTTTCTTCAGGTCAATCTCGACCGCTTTGACATTGGAGGGCGGCACGACGAGGATCATGCCGACTCCCATGTTGAACGATTGCAGGAGCTCATCCGGTTCGATCTTTCCGACCCTGGCCAAATACTTAAAGATGGATGGGATGGGCCACGAGGCCAGATCGATTTGCGCTTTGATGCCGGTGGGCAAGACGCGCGGCAAATTTCCAGGAATGCCGCCGCCCGTGATGTGCGCAAGCGCGGAAACCCAGCCGCGCGCCACAATATTCTTCAGCGCTGGCGCATAGCACAGATGAGGCTTCAGCAGTTCGCCGCCGATTTTGTTGCCAACTTCCGCGACGTAGGTGTCCGGCTTGAGCTTGGCCACGTCAAATACCAGCTTGCGAGCGAGGGAATATCCGTTGGTGTGCAATCCCGCCGAGGGCAGCGCGATCAGCGCATCGCCGGGCTTGACGCCTTTGCCGGTGAGCAAATTTTTTCGCTCCACCGCCCCGACAATGAATCCCGCGAGATCATATTCGCCAGCCGGATAAAAGCCGGGCATTTCCGCGGTCTCGCCACCGATCAGCGCGCAGCCCGCTTTCCGGCAGGCGCGGCTCATCCCTTCGACAAGCTGCTCCACGACTTCGGGATCGAGCTTGCCCATGGCGAGGTAATCCAGAAAAAACAGCGGCTCCGCGCCCTGGACGAGAATGTCGTTCACGCAATGATTGACCAAATCGCCGCCCACGGTCGCGTGCACGCCCAAAGCCATGGCAATTTTCAACTTGGTTCCCACGCCGTCCGCGCTGGAAACGAGCACCGGCTCATTCCATTTTTTCTTGTCGAGCGCAAACAGCGCGCCGAATCCACCAATTCCCCCAAGCACCCCGGGCGTAAACGTGCGGCTGGCGTGGTGGCGGATTCTCTGCTTGGCGTCGTCAGCGACGGCGATATTCACTCCAGCATCGGCATATTTCATGGGGACCTGTTCGTGTTCGCATTCGACCTGGACGGACGATTGTACCGGTCGTTCTCTCTGCGGAATTGCTTTGATCCACGCCGCGGCTGGCTGCGGCGCGTACTACCGGCTACGCGTGCCCGGCTTGCGAATTAAAAAATATGAAAAAGCCTGCTCCAGCGGACGTTGCCTGGATGGAAAAGTGCGTTCGCGTAAGCAAGGAACCGTTCGCGAATCTCGCCCGGCTCCCAGGCGCCTTGCGGTGCTTTGAGCGACATGTAAATCAGTACGGGAGTGCCGATGATGTCGTTGCGCGGGACGCAGCCCCAGAAGCGGCTGTCGAGCGAATTGCCGCGATTATCGCCCATCGCAAAATAACAGTCCGCAGGAACTTTATACGGAAACGTGATATCGGAGTAGCCCATGGCCGCTTGACCCGGAGGCGCGGGTTCGCTCGGTCCGGTGGTGTAGTTCTCTTTAAGTTTCTGGCCGTTGATCCACACCGCGCCGTCGCGGACGTCCACTGTCTCTCCGGGAAGCCCGATGACTCGCTTTACAAAATCCGGCTGGTCGGGCGCGAATGGCGGCTTGAAGATAATAATCTGCTGGCGCTTGGGATTGCGCCACAGCGGGACATGCCAGTTGGTGAACGGCACTCCCGCATCGTACCCAATGCGGCTCATGATCAGGTGATCCCCGATCAGTAGGGTGTTCTCCATCGAGCCGGAAGGAATTACGCGCGCCTGCCCGATGGTTCCATTGATCAGCAAAAACGCCAGCCCCACCCAGAACCAGGCAATAATCTCGCGCTGAATCCGCGTGCCTACCGGCACGTTTTTTTCCTGCTCTTTTTTCTTTTCCTCAGACTTCACGAATCACCGCCACGCGCCGTTCGCCGGCTGCCTTATATTTCTAACGATACCTTCGCGCCATTCTTCAAAAAACTAAACGGCTTGCATTAAAATGTGTGGAACAGCCGCTTCCATCGCACCGTCCCGGGATGCAGCACGGCGTTCGCATAGGTAAGAATCCGCTCGCCAATTTGTCCCGGTTCCCAGCCGTCCGGCGGCGCATCTAGCGACATGTAAATCATCACCGGAGTGCCGATCAAATTCTTGCGTGGCATGCAGCCCCAGAATCTGCTATCGGAGGAATTCCCGCGATTGTCGCCCATCACAAAATAACAATTCTCGGGAATCACATACGGAAACTTCATATTCGAATATCCCAGAGGAGCCGGCTCTGTGGGACCCGTCGTGTAGTTTTCCACGAGCCTGTTTCCATTGATCCACACCGCGCCATCGTGAATATCGATCGTTTCACCCGGCAGGCCGATGACGCGCTTGATCAGGTCAGTCTCATTGGGCGCGGCCGGCGGCTTGAAAATTACGATTTGCAGCCGCTTAGGGTTGCGCCAGAGCGGCACATGCCAGTCCGTAAAGGGCACGCCGGCGTCGTAACCGATGCGGCTCATGATCAGATGATCGCCGACGAGCAGCGTGTTCTCCATCGAACCGGAGGGAATGACGCGCGCTTGCCCGGCTGTTCCATTGATCAGCAGAAACGCGAGCGCGATCCAGCACCAGGCGATGAGTTCCCGCCTGACGAGCGTGCCCACCGGCACTTTATTTTCCTTTTTCTTTGCGTCAGCCTTCATGTTCCACCGCTACGGGCCGTTCCGCAGGCTCCGTTCCAGCTTCATGACCGTTCATTCCGTCTGCAGGTTTGGCGCTCCGGCTGCCTTCGCGTACTTCCAACTGCACGAGATCCGTGGGGTACACGCCCGTATAACAAGACGTACAAAACTTGCTTTCGGTATCATTCACGGCCTTGCGCAGGCCGTGCAGCGAGATATAGCCCAGCGAATCCGCGCCAAGGAACTTGCGAATCTCTTCCGGAGAATTTGACGAAGCGATCAATTCCTCGCGTGTGGGCGTGTCCACACCGTAGTAGCAAGGCGAGATCGTCGGCGGACAGCTGATGCGCACGTGAACTTCTTTCGCGCCGGCTTCGCGCACCATGCGGACAATTTTGCGGCTCGTCGTTCCGCGCACGATGGAGTCATCCACGAGCACGATGCGCTTTCCTTCGATTAAACCGCGCACCGGGTTCAGCTTGAGCTTCACGCCAAAATTCCGAATGGCTTGCGACGGCTCGATGAAGGTGCGCCCGATGTAGTGATTGCGGATCAGCCCCATGCGGAACGGGATTTTCGATTCCAGCGCATAGCCCACCGCGGCGGGCACGCCGGAATCGGGCACCGGCACGACGATATCGGCGTCGGCGGGATGTTCCCTCGCGAGCAAGCGGCCGAGTTCTTCACGGCTTTCATTTACCGAGCGGCCGAAAATGATGCTGTCCGGCCGCGCGAAATAAACGTGTTCGAAAATGCATTGCTGGCGCGGCTTTTCCGGGGCGAAACGAATCGACTCGATGCCGGATTTCGAGATGCGCACCATCTCGCCGGGCTCGACTTCGCGAACGTATTGCGCGTTCAGCAAATCGAAAGCGCAAGTTTCGGACGCCACCAGCCAGGTTTCGCCTTCGGTTGCGGTGGCCGCCAGCCTGCCGAGCACCAGCGGACGGAAGCCGCGCGGATCGCGCACCGCGTAGAGTTCATCCTGCGTCAGCACCAGAAGCGAATACGCGCCTTCTACTTGATTGAGCGCGTCGCCGATCGCTCCGGAAAGATTGCGCGCTTGCGAACGCGCGATGAGATGCACAATCACTTCCGTGTCGCTGTTGGTTTGGAAAATCGATCCGCGATGCTCCAGCTTGCGGCGCCATTCGGCGGCGTTCGTCAAATTTCCGTTGTGTCCCAGCGCCACTTTGCCCTTGTTGCAGTCGATCATGATGGGCTGCGCGTTGAGCAGCGCTTTGTCGCCCGCCGTCGAATACCGCGTGTGGCCAATCGCCAGGTTGCCCGGAAGCTCGGCAAGCACGCTCGGTTGGAAAATCTCCTCGACCTCGCCCATCGCCCGATGCAGATGCAATTCCTTGCCGTCGCTCGAAACGATGCCCGCCGATTCCTGCCCGCGGTGCTGCAGCGCATACAGGCCGAGATACGCGAGATTAGCCGCCTCAGCGTGGCCGAACACACCGAACACTCCACACTCGTCGTGAAAGTGGTCGTCAGCGAAGGCGAGTTTTGGCTTCGTTTCCATTGCGATCGAAGGCAATCAGTGAACCTTCAAAATTCGTTCAAGCGAATTGGCCCAAGCATCACGCAGTTGATCGACGGAGGAATCAATCACCGCGCGCCCCTTATGTTGGATGCGGAAAGCATTGTCTCGGATAGCCTTGCCGATCTCCTGCGCCCCTACCCCGTATTGTCTCGCAGTTGCGAGAACAGCGGCAAGTTTTGTGGGCGAGACGGACACGATGGCACGAGCGCCGCGCTCTCCGAAGAGAACGTTTTCGGCAGCGACGTCATCTACAAGAGAAATGTCCGCGCCCAGGAAGGGCACAGCATGCCGTGCTCCTACGGAGGAAGAAGCGGCGGGCGAGGCGGCAGCGAAGCAGGATTCAGCCAGCGTGACGGCGAGGCCACCATCGCTGATGTCATGGGCGGACTGCAGCGTGCCATCGGCAGCCAGCGCGACCAGGCAATCGATCAGGCGTTTCTCAGCGCCCAGATCAATCGCAGGTGGTTCGCCGGACACGATTCCCGCGATCGTTTTGGAATACTCCGACGACGAAAATTCACGCGCAGCATCTTGTAGGGGCGCAGCACGCTGCGCCCCCGTCGAGGAAATCGCGCCCTCGAGAAGGAGAATTACGTCGCCCTCTTCGCGAAACGCAATTTTCAGAACGCGCGAGGCGTCGTCAAGAATTCCTAGCATGCCGATCACCGGCGTGGGATAAATCGACTTCCCCAATGTCTCGTTATAAAAACTGACGTTCCCCCCGGTGATCGGCGTTCCCAATTCATTGCACGCCACCGTAAGCCCATCAATCGCCTCGCTGAACTGCCACATCACTTGCGGCTTTTCCGGGCTGCCAAAATTCAAGCAATTGGTCGCCGCAATCGGCCGCGCCCCGCTCGCAGCCACATTGCGAGCCGCTTCCGCCACCGCGTGCATCGCGCCAACACGTGGATTCAACTGGCACCACCGCCCGTTGCCATCCGTCGCCAGCGCCAGCGCCTTCATCACCCCGTTTTTCTCCGACTCTTTGATGCGAATCACCGCCGCATCGCTCGCGCCCGGCCCCGCAAGCGTATTCGTGCGCACCGACGTGTCGTACTGCTCCGTGATCCAGCGCTTCGAGGCGATGGCCGGCGAGGCCAGCAGCCTTAAGAAATTTTCCGTGAGGTTCGTCCCCTCCGGCGCAAACACAAACCAATCCGCAGGTGTTTCGTGGCGCACCGGCGGCTGCGCAATGGGGCGCCGGTAAACCGGCCCTTCCTCTGCCAGTGGATGCGCGGGAATTTCCGCGGCAACCTGGCCATGATTCAAAACCTTCGCGATACCTCCCTCGGTGACCGTTCCGACCACAACCGCATCCAGCCCCCACTTTTTGAATACATCGAGAACTTCGCGCTCGCGACCTTTTTCCGCAACCAGCAGCATGCGCTCTTGCGATTCGCTCAGCATGATTTCGTACGGCGTCATGCCCGTTTCGCGCTGCGGCACTTTGGCAAGATCGATTTCGATTCCAGTTCCGCCGCGCGAAGCCATTTCCATCGTCGAGCACGTCAGTCCGGCGGCGCCCATATCCTGAATGGCCACCACTGCGCCGGTGTGCATGGCTTCGAGGCAGGCTTCCAGCAGCAGTTTTTCAACAAACGGATCGCCGACTTGCACGTTCGGCCGTTTTTGCTGCGACTCTTCGGTGAACTCCGCCGAAGCCAGCAACGACGCCCCGTGAATTCCGTCGCGCCCCGTCTTTGCCCCCGCGTAAATCACCGGATTCCCGATGCCCTTGGCCTTCGCCAGAAAAATCTCTTCCTTCTTCGCAATACCCAGCGCCAGGGCATTCACCAGCGGATTTTGCGAATAGCAAGGCTCGAAGCAGACTTCCCCGCCGACCGTGGGCACGCCGAAACAATTTCCGTAATTCCCAACGCCGCGAATCACGCCATCCAGAATTCTTCGATTCGCTGCGGCATCCAGTTCCGTCGTCTTTTGCTTCTGGCTCGCCACTCGCCACTCGCCACTTCTTATCTCCCCAAAGCGAAGCGAATCCAAAATCGCCACCGGCCGCGCACCCATTGTGAAAATATCTCTCAAGATCCCGCCGACCCCAGTCGTCGCTCCCTGAAACGGCTCAACGTAACTCGGATGATTGTGCGATTCGATCTTGAACGCCGCCACCAGCCCATCGCCAATGTCTACAACGCCCGCGTTCTCTCCCGGGCCTTGCACCACAAGCTTTCCGCGCGTCGGCAATCTCTTCAGGTGCACCTTGCTCGACTTGTACGAGCAGTGCTCGCTCCACATCACGCTGAAAATGCCCAACTCGGTGATGTTCGGCTCGCGCCCCAGGATCTGCTTCACCCGCGCGAATTCGTCGGCGGTCAGTCCGTGCTCCGCCGCAATCTCCACCGTGACTTTGATTTCAGTGGGTGCTGTAGCCATTCCATCCTGCTCGAATAGAAACGGGCACGGCATGCCGTGCCCCTACGAAATAGGTAAAGCTGTCTGCGAGTATCAAGCTGTGGCCTTCGCCGCGCCGACCAGCGCTTCGACCATGGACTTGAAAATTACCAATCCGTCGGCGGAATCGAGCGCGGATTCGACGGCGCGTTCGGGATGCGGCATCAGCCCGGCGACATTGCGCTCGCGGTTGCAGATGCCGGCGATGTTGTTCATCGATCCGTTCGGATTTCCGGCGGCGTCATCGGAACCATCAGGCGTCGTGTAGCGGAAAATGATCTGCCGATTCCTCTCCAGCTCGGTGAGCGTGGCTTCGTCGCACGTGTAGTTCCCGTCGTTGTGGGCAATGGGGACTTTCAGAATCTGACCCTGCGTCGCGGAGTTGGTGAATGGGGTATCCGTCTGTTCGACGCGAATGTAAACGTGGCGGCAGATGTAGCGCAGGCCGGAATTGCGCATCACCGCACCCGGCAGGAGCCCGGCTTCGAGCAAAATCTGAAACCCGTTGCAAATGCCCAGCACCACCCCACCGCTCTTCGCAAACTTTTCCACGGACTTCATCACCGGCGAAAACCGCGCGATCGCGCCGGTGCGGAGGTAGTCGCCATGGGCGAAACCGCCGGGCAAAATAATGGCGTCACTATTCGCCAGGTCTTCCGATTGGTGCCAGATGAATTCGACGGGCTTGTGCAGGACGTTGCCGATGGCGTAAAACGCGTCGTGGTCGCAATTGGACCCGGGAAAAACTACCACTCCAAATTTCATGCGGTTGCAGCTCCCTACAGCTTCGCGGGAACTCCTATTTTAGCACACACTCGCGTCCCGCCCTCCTTCAGGATTAGATCGAGCGGCCCGCAGGCCCGGAGGCCGCGGGGGTTGGGCCGTCGCTAGCCTTAGAACCCGCCTGCACCGCGCCATCGAGTCCCAGCACATTTACCAGGCTCGAATTCGAGGGCACGATGTATTTTGTGTTTTGTGCGAGCGTGTTGTTGAGAACTTCGAGACGGCGCATGGTTTCGGCGCGCTCTTTGAAATACGTTTCCGCGGCGTTGGAAACAAGCTTGATGGCTTCGGCCTCGGCGTTGGCGCGGGTAATGCGCGCCTGCGCGTCGCCTTCGGCTTTCAGGATTTCTGATTGCTTCTTGCCCTCGGCCTGCAAAATCTGGCTCTGCTTGATGCCTTCGGCTTCGAGCACGGCCGCGCGCTTCTCGCGTTCCGCTTTCATCTGGCGCGACATGGCGTCGGTAATGTCCCGCGGCGGCTCGATTTTTTGCACTTCAACGCGCGTCACTTTCACGCCCCAGCCGTTTGTGGCCTCGTCCAGTACTTGGCGCAAGTTTGTATTGATCATGTCGCGCGCCACCAGCGTTTCGTCCAGCGTGCGATCGCCGATGAGGTTGCGCAGATTGGTTTGCGCCAGGGTGGTGCAGGCGTAGCCGAAATCCTGGACCTCGTATTGCGACTTCACCGGATCAATCACCTTGTAATAGACCACGGCATCGACTTCCACGGTCACGTTGTCCTTGGTGATGAGTTTCTGCGGCGGCACAGTGATGACCTGCTCGCGCATGTCCACACGCACGATGTCGTCCACGAACGGCATGATGAAAGTCAGTCCGGAGGGCGCCATCCCGTGGTACTTGCCCAGACGTGTGATCAATCCTTTTTCATACTGCTTTACGGTGCGCGCGCCCTTGGCCAGCGCTGTCACGGAAAACACCAGAATGACCACCAGCAGAAAACCGAGGAAAATTCCTGTGTCCATACGAATTCACCTCACCTTGAGAGTCACGCCTTCGACGGAACTTACGGTAATGGTCGCGCCAATTTCGCGGGGAGTTTCATCGCCTTGTGAGAGTTCCGCGCGCCATTCTTCGCTGCCGACTTTCACGAGGCCGCAGTCGTGCGGCGCGATGCGCTTGGTGACGACACCTGTTTTTCCGAGCACCGCGTCCACGTTGGACGCCTGGTCACGCACGGTCAGCTTGGCCTTCAGCCAGCGGCGGAACAGCGCGAAGTAAAGCAACGCGGCGGCGGCAGCCGAAAGTATGCCCACGTTTGCCGATCCGGCGAACAAGCCGATGGCGCCACCGGCGGCCAGAGACGCGCCCACCAGCGCAAGATCCAAGCCCGTCAGCGCGCCGAGCGCCAGCTCGATGATCACGCAAATGATGCCGACGATCATGAGCAGCCAGTTGACCCAATTGCCCACGGGGAGGCTCCTTCTGGTTTATGTATCGCGGACGATAGCACCCGCTGGAAATCGGTTCAACGTCATTCCGAAAACGGCAGAGCTGCCGGATGGAGAAAAATCTGAGTGGGAGACGATGTGACGAGCAGCGAAAGCTATTTGCGTCTGCGAGTTTTCTTCGGTCGTGAGGTGCGCGATTTCTTTTTGCGTGAGAAAGATTTTTTCGGCTTCTCGGCCGCTGCCAATTCACGGCGCTTCTTGGCGGCCCAGCCCGGCTTGTTCACCTGACGGCCGCGCCCAATTCCTAATCCGTCGGAAGGCACGTTGTCGGTTATGGTCGAGCCCGCGGCTACGTAGCCACCATCGCCGACACGGACGGGAGCTACCAGCGTGGTATCGCTGCCGATGAAGACTTTGTTCCCGATGGTGGTTGGATATTTATGAAAGCCGTCGTAATTGCAGGTAATCGTGCCGGCGCCGATGTTGGCTTTCGCGCCGATGCGCGCGTCGCCGAGGTAAGTGAGGTGCATGGCTTTTGTGCCTTCACCGATAACGCTCTTCTTCACTTCCACGAAATTCCCGATGCGTGCGTCCGCCTTGAGATGATTGTCGGGGCGCAGGCGCGCAAACGGGCCGATAATCACGCGGTCATCAAGACGGCTTTGGGCCACAACACAATGCGCTTCCACGGTCACGTCGTCGCCAAGCAATGCATCCTTCAGCACGCTGCCGGTACGAATGGTGCAACGCGCGCCAATTTTTGTTTTTCCTAGCAACTGGACGCCTGGCTCGACGACGGTATCCTCGCCCGCAATCACTTCAGGGTCGATCAGCACGGTCTCCGGCAATTGAATCGTCACGCCCGCGTCCATAAGGGCATTGCGCTTCCACTCGCGGAATACGCGGTCCACTTCCGCCAAGTCGGCGCGCGTGTTACAGCCGAGCACTTCGCGCGAATCTTCCGCCACCTGCGCCAGGACCGTGTCGCCCTTCGCGGTCATCACAGCGATAGCATCGGTAAGGTAAATCTCGCGATGCGCGTTGTTGGGCTTCACCTGCGCGAGTGCGGGCCATAACTTTTCCAGCGTGAAGCAATAAATCGCCGAATTGATTTCGTTGACTTCGCGCTGTTCGCCGGTCAATTGTGATTCCTCGACGATGGCGGAAACCAGCGTCTCGGACTTTCTTACCACGCGGCCGTATCCGGAGGGATCGGCAAGCACGGCGGAGAGGATGGTGGCCCCCGCATTTCCGGCGCGGTGAGCTGCAATCAGCGCTTTCAAGGTTTCCGTGCGAACCAGCGGCGCATCTCCAGGAAGGACAACCGCGAATTTGGCCTTGCCGATGGCGCGCTTGGCCACAAGCATTGCGTGCCCTGTGCCATGCTGCGGCTGCTGCAACGCAGTCTCGGCACCCAGTGGTTCGACCACAGCCGTCACTTGCTCCGCCTGATGCCCCACCACGACCACGGTTTTCCTGGCTTTGAGCGGTGCGCACGCGCGGACCACGTGCTCGATGAGCGTTCTTCCTCCGGCGCGGTGCAACACCTTCGCCAGACTCGATTTCAGCCGCGTTCCTTTTCCTGCGGCAAGGATAACAATGACGAGGTCGCGATTGGACATGAGAAGTCTATTCTCCACTCTATGGCGCGCATTTGACAATCACGAGGAGCGCACGCGTAGCCGAATGTGCTCTGGACGTAAGCCTGCTCCTCGATTAAGGTGAAGCGAAATCGGCTCTTGGGGCCGCACGAACGGCTTGTGTCGAAATAAGGAGTTCTTCACATGAAAACATGTCCTCGTTGTTCGGCGTCGATGCAGGACGGCGTTGCGTTTTGCTCCAGTTGCGGAAGCAGCATGAGCGCATTCACGGGTGCACCGTCGCAATCTCCGCCCGTATCTTCCGGAGTTCCAATAACTTACGCGGGTCAGGCAGAAACCAGCGGGAAGGCAACCGCGAGCCTGATCTGCGGGATCGTCGCGTACCTGATTCTGCCGTTCTTTGCTGCTATCCCTGCGATCATCCTAGGACACCTGGCGCTCTCGGACATCAAGAAAAAGGCAGGCCAATTGAAAGGAAATGGCCTCGCGATAGCGGGCATGGTCATGGGTTATGCTCAGGTGGCCCTCATTCCGGTCATTCTGATCATTGCGGCGATTGCGATCCCGAATCTGCTGCGAGCGCGTATGGCTGCGAATGAGGCTTCTGCAGTGGGCGCCTTGCGCACTTACAATGCGGCTATGGTGAGCTACGCTACGCAGTGTCAGAACATCGGCTTCCCCGCGTCCGCGCAAAAACTCGGTCCAGGAAATGGAGACTGCGAAGGAGCCAACCTCGTTGATCCAGCCCTCGCTGCGGCGGCGGGGACAAGGAATGGATACAGGTTCGTCTACTCGCCCGGCGCCGCAGATACCGTTGGGCACGTCATCAGCTACACGATCACTGCCGATCCCATCACCCAAAATACAACCGGAAGCCGGCATTTCTTCACGGACGAAACCGGTGAGATTCACGCGAGTATCGGTGAGCCAGCCACCGCGGATAGTCCGCAGCTTCGGTAAGCCCTCTATACAAAGCGCTGGGAGCGGCACGCACCTGCAGCGCGCACCCTTGACTAATCCGCAGCAGGTGCAGGGGAAAGCGTGGTTAGCCGGACTTCGCGCTCGGTGGGAATTGCGTCTGCTGTCGTAATAGTCCAAAGCGATGGGTCCGCAAGAAGTCGGCTGACCAGTTGCGTATGTAACGCGTGGCCGGCCTTGTGAGCCTCGACGCGCGCCAGCAGCGGGAGGCCTGCCAGCGCCAAATCGCCAATCAAATCCAGGGCTTTGTGGCGGCCGAACTCGTCCGGGAAGCGCAGCGGCCCATTCATCACGCCGTCGTTCGTCAGAACAATGGCGTTGTCCAGTGATCCGCCGCGGATGAGGCCCATGGATTTAAGCGGCTCAATGTCGCGTTCGAAACAAAACGTTCGAGCGCGGGCCAGAAGGTGGCGAAAGGTATCGGGACTGACGACCATTTCCACTTCCTGCTGTCCCACCAGCGGATGGGGAAAGTCCACGTAGCACCGCACGCGAAACTCATCCGCCGGGTAAATCCCGATGCGGCGGCCGCCTTCAACCACTTCCAGAGGCTTAAGCACCTTCAAGTAACGCCGCTTGCGGCGCAGCTTGCGAACGCCGGAGTGCTCCAGCATCTGCATGAAGGGCTCGGCGGAGCCATCCAGGATGGGCACTTCGATGGAGTCGATGTCGATGTAGATGTTGTCGATTTCGCAGGAATAGATGGCCGCCAGGAGATGCTCGGTGGTGGAAAGCAAGACGCCCTGTTTCATGAGGCTGGTCGCATAGCTGACGCGGGCGACGTTGTGCCCCTGAGCCTCGATGGGGAAATTGTCCAGGTCAACCCGACGAAACACGATCCCAGTATCGGCGGGTGCGGGCACCAAACGGACGTGTCCATATACCCCTGTATGCAGGCCGACACCTTCTGCGGATGCCTCTCGAATGATCGTAGTTTGCTGCATGTTTCATCCCTAGTATAGCACGTTGTCAGCCACAGATTTTCATTTTTGTTCTTTGTTTTCAGTAACTTAAAGGACAATAATGCGAGGTAAGTGGCGACCTTGTGGCAATTACACAACACTTACCACATTTGGTGTGTCCATTCCGCGCGTCAGGTCTTTTTCTCTCCATCTTTGCCGGGCTTCCATTCTCTTTCTTGCCGCGTCCCAGTGGAGGGTAATGCTATAATCCGACTTTGTAGTTCGAGGATGGGTGAGGCATGAATCGAGCGGCACGCATTGGCATTCTTTCCGTATCGGTAGCGATCTTTTGTTACGCGGGACTCGGTCATCTGCTCGGCCAAACGCGGAACGACAAAGCTTACAAGTCCCTGACCGTTTATGGCGAGGTGCTGCAAAAGATCCAGCAGGACTACGTCGACGAGCCGAACATGCACATGGTCACCGCGGGCTCGTTGCACGGCCTGCTCGAAACACTGGACGTGCAGTCCAGTTACCTGACCCCGCGCGAATATGCCGAGTACAAGAAGAACATCGCCAGCAACACCGCCGGCGAAACCGGGCTGACGCTCAGCAAACGCTTCGGGTACGTCATTGTAATCTCGGTTCTGCCAGACAGTCCCGGCACGAAGGCCGGCATTCGCAGCGGCGACATTTTCGAATCCATCGCCGGATTTACGACCCGCGATATGTCTATTGGACAAGCGCTGAATCTTCTGGCTGGACAGCCGGGAACGGGCGTCAAAGTGGGTGTTATCCGGCGCGGAAAAGCGGAGCCCGAACAAGTCGACCTAGTGCGCGAGAAACTCGGCCCCACAAAAATCATTACGCAAAAAGCCGACCCCGACATCCTGGTTCTGCGCCTGCCCACGCTGGACGCGGGACGCGCTGAGGAAATTCGCTCGCGACTGCTGGAAGCCGAAAAGCAGGGGATGCACAAGGTGATTCTGGATTTGCGCGAGTGCGGCCGCGGGCCGGTCTCGGAAGCGATTTCGATCGCGCGGCTGTTTGTTTCCTCAGGAACAATTACCACGCTGCGCGGACAGACGGTTTCCACGCAGGTTTTCTCCGCTGACCCCAAGCAAGTCGTGTGGAAGAATCCCGTGTCCGTGCTGATCGACGCCACAACTTCGGGCGCCGCGGAAGTATTGGCATCGGCAATCGTGGCGAACCACCGCGGAGATGTTGTGGGAGAGCGCACCTTTGGCCTGGCTTCCGAACAAAAATTGATCACTCTGGATGATGGCGCAGCCCTTTTCCTCACGGTGGCCAATTATTACAACCCTGGCGGCAAGTCGATTCTCGAAGAAGGCGTTATTCCCTCGGAAACAGTACGCGCCGTCGCTCAGGATGAGTCCGACACGGGGGATGACGAATCGGCGGCTGCATCCAACACAGAACGGGAACCTTCGCTTGGGCCGCGCCCACTTTCGCCCGAAGATCCGATTTATCATAAAGCGCTCGAACTGCTGAAGACGCCCGCGAAAAAAGCTGCGTAGTTCTCCGTGCTTTTTCGACGCGACACGCCACAAACACTTGCTCGTTTTCTAAAAAACAATAAGAGTTTTCCCGCGCGGAGAATGGTGTTTGGGCTTCTCTGCGCGTTGACGGTGACCTTGGCAGGGTGCAGGAAGAGCGAGATTGCGCCGCTGGAGCCCGCGCAGATTCATGCCATTACGCAACAGTTGGCCACTGCGGCGGCTTCGGCCGCCCCGTCGAAAAGTGTAATCAAGATTCGGCACGTGCCGTTGAGCCAGCAACCCAAGGGCTTGGATGAGCTTTATATTGGATTGGAAAATGCCGTCTCCACGGAAACCTCGCGCGCCGGATACAGCAAGCTCATTCAGGCACTCGAATCGGTTGCCACTCACAATCATTTGACACAAGATCCTCCCGTCCAATCCGGAGCGCAGGTTGTATTGACTCTGCGGCGGTATGGGATAGCCACACACAGGATTGAAATCGCGATGAACGTTGTGTCGCCCGGTGCCGAAGCAAGAAATCACGGCGAAAAACCTGCTATGGCCCGGCTGGCGATCATTCTCGACGATCTGGGCACCGACCGAACGGCCGCTGAATCCATTTTTGCACTGCGCTATCCGCTTACAATCTCTGTTCTGCCCAACCACGAACACTCCGTGGACATCGCCGAAGAAGCACACCGCCGCGGGTATGAAGTCATGCTGCATCTCCCGATGCAGTCCGTCGGCAACGAAAAGCCTGAAGCCCAGGAACTTCATCCTGGCATGCCCGAGCGGGAAGTCGCAGCGATGGTTGAGCAGTTTCTCCGAAACGTTCCCGAAGTCGCTGGGGTCAACAATCATCAGGGATCGCAGGCCACGGCCGATCCGGCACTCATGTCCGAACTGATGCCGGTCCTGCGCGAGCACAATCTTTATTACGTCGACAGTCGCACGACGGCGGCTACCGTGGCTTTTGAGACGGCGCAAAGTGATGGGGTGCGCTCCGGCTTTCGAAATGTTCCGTTCCTGGACGATGTTGCGGAGGTGGCAGCGGTGCGCAAACAGTTGGAGCTGGCGTTGCGCGGGGCGCGGGAAAAAGGGGAAGCCATCGCCATCGGTCACCCGCATCCTGCGACGCTTCAGGCGTTGCGCGAAATTCTGCCACAAGCCGAAGCGCTAGGAGTGCGCCTGGTGTTTGTTTCAGCGTTAGTGCACTGAGTTTTCTTGCTGAGTTTCAGCCTTGTTGTGTTTTCGTCTCTTTGGCTGGATATAGGATGTGAATCACCACGGCGAGCATAGCCATAGTAAGAAAACTGAACACGCTGCCTTCAGGCCCGACAGTGCCGCCGGTCAACCACTTGGCGCCCTGGAGGGTGGCGTTGGAAAGATGGCCATCAAAGACGATGCCGCTGTTGGGAACGGAATAAAGAAACGTCTCGCCAAAATCAAAACTGGCGTGGAGTCCAACGACGAACCACAAGTTACCGGTACGCCGGAGCCCGAGAGCGAGAATCAGACCGATCATCACCACGCTGGCGGCTCCCACCCATCCTTCGCCCGGATTGCTCAGATGCGTCAAACCGAATACGGTAGAAAGCAAGACCGCGGCGGGCCAGAAACCAATGCCATCCGCTAGAGTGAATTGGGTGTAACCGCGAAACAAAAATTCTTCGAATAGACCGACAACAACAAAGAAGACGCCCCACAAGGTGGCCCAACGCAAAAGGTCCGCGCCATGCAGAACGACATGGCCAAAGGTGTATCCGTGAAAGGTCGCAATGAGGCCCATCAGCGCGGTCACTTCGCACAAGCCAACGAGCCACCCCTGCCAGAATAGTTTTCCGAAAGCCTGCGAAGCGGGCAAGCCGTAAGCGCCAGGCGGGCGTTTTTCAAGTCGCGACATGATGAGAGCGGAGCCAAAAACTACGACGAAAACCATCGCTTCTTGAAACAGCAACAGCCCCGGCGAAAAGGCTCCGCGGACGGGCCGGATGAACTGCCGCGCCACGATCATCGAGCCAGTTCCTAGCACGGCGACCAGCATGGCATAAATCAGCAGCCGCCAACCCGCGCGTAACCCACGTTCATTTAAGAATATTTTTTCAACGGGTCCGCCACCTGTTGAAGGAGGCGCGTGCTGGACTTCGTGGGAACCGCTTAAGGCTTCGCTATCCATTCTTCCTTCACACCAAGACTATTGTGCTACTCGGCAGGTAATTCTGACGCTCGAATCGAGAGGGAGTAAGCACGGCCCCAGATAATTCCTCGGTAAAGTTCAAGTTGGCATCCAAAATCCCGGCTGGCGCCCCTTAACAAGATACAGCATCGTAAGCTAAATGTTCTAATTCTTCCCCAATCGCCGCGATTCCATTGACATATTCTGGATGTAAGAGTTCCGGATGTAAGCGCGATCTTAGCGCAAAGGCTCTCAATGCGGATGAGAGAATTTGTTGCTTGGAAATACATAACCGTTCTGCTAGATTTAACCGGTTATTATAGGGTGAACCACTACCGAGTCCGCAGTCGCTTCGTTGAGAGGTCGGTTTCATGGCACAAACCACGCAACCGCAGCTCCTTGGCGGACGCCTGGCCGTCAATTTTGCCAATGCAGGCTCCTCTCAAACCGACTTGTCATGGGAGGAATTGATCCAGTTTCTGGAAAAGGCTCGCATCATCTCTCCAGAACGCAGCTCCCAATTAACGTCTTTGCCGCAAATCAATCCACACGCTGCCGAAGGATTGTTCGTCAAGGCCCAACGGCTCCGCCTGTCATTGCGCAAGGTCTTTGCTTCTCTGGTTCGAAAAGAACGAATTCCGCGGGAGTGGGCCGAACCGGTGAACGAAGTGCTGCGAATTACGGAAGGGCATGACGAACTGGTTCTCGAAGATGGGGAGTGGCGCACGGAATTCATGGCGCGGGAAGGTGGGCTGGATTGGTTGCTCGCGGCGATCGCCCGCTCGGCTGCCGAAATCATAGTCGAAGGGGAAGCCGCGCGCTTAAGACTTTGCGCCAATCCACATTGCGGACTCTTTTTCTGCGACACTTCGCGGACGCATCGGCGGCGCTGGTGCTCGATGTCCGTTTGCGGCAATCGCCATAAGGTTGCGGCGTTTGCACGCAAACATTCCGGCCGCGGCCACGGAGCTTGAGAAAACACAAAGCTGCCGGCGCAATCTCTACTTCACATACTTTGGCGACTTGCCCTTGGACCAGGGATCGTAGCTGTGCGCGAAAACAAGGCGATCACCCAGGGGCGGATGACTGTACAACCAGAAAGTTATAAAAGCCGGCGGATTCGGATCGGCAAGATCCTGTTCGCCAAGGACCTGGAAAGCGTGCGCCGCAACCTCCGCCGAATCCGGCACGATTCCGTGGATGACTTCGAGGCCGTAGACATCCGCGGCATGTTCCTGCATGCGGCTGAACCCGCTGATGATGGGCGACGCGAAAAAGGTAAAAACCTGCAGCAAGAGCAGGAAAACGGCAAGTGCCGCCCAATCCTCCGGCCCATACAGTTTCCAGTCGCCAGCCCAGTGATCCAGAGACCAGTGCAGCCCGCGGAACAACAGATAGAAGACCAACAGCAGTCCGAAAGCGTAGGCCAGGACGCCTTTCCAGAAATGGCCCAAGACATAATGGCCAAGTTCATGGCCCACGATGAAAAGGGTTTCGTTTCTGGCGGTTTTTTGAATGGTGGTGTCCCAGATGACGATGCGCTTCGAAGCGCCAAACCCGGTGACGTAGGCATTGATGGCGTTGGTTTTCTCACTGGCCCGCATTAGGAACATACGGTCTGACGGGATTTGCAGACCTGTTCGCGCAACAATCTTTTCCAGAGATTGCACGAGCTCGGGCTGAGTATTGTTCAGCGGCTCAAATTTGTGGAAGAGGGGATCGATGATCCACGGGCTGCTGAAAATCACGCCCGCCATGATAGGCATGGCCGCAAGCCAGAAGTACAGCCACCATCGCCGCGGGCTTCTGCGCATCACGGCAAAGAGGAGCAGCACGAGAACCAGCGCGAAGGCAATCCCCAGAAGCTCTTCCTTCGTCCAATCCCAGAGCCACGAGCCCCAGCGCTGCACGGACATTTGGTAGTGCAGCGAAAGTGAGTGTCCGTACACGCGCAACGGAAGGTCCAACAAATCCACGGTGAGAACAAGCAAGGGGACGAAAATCAAACCTTGGACCCAGCGCCTGGCACTGAAATTTTCCGCGACGTCCCGAAACTTTGCGGCCACTCCCAAACGCAGGATCAGAAAGAGCACGACTGCGCCGAGAAAATAGGAGACGAAATATAACGTGTACCATGCGTGCGAGTAGGCCACGGCTTTTTCATAACGGTCTTGCGAAAGCTTGTATTCTTGCGTGTTGGGACGTTCGGGCGGTGCGGTTCCGGGCAAAACCGGTTGCGAACGCAGGGGCTGTTCCGGCGGTGCTTGGGCCACGAGCAGCGCTGCTCTTTGCGCCGGGATTGTTGGTTGCAGTCCGTGCGTGCCTGCGGTACAGCACAGGCTCAAACACAATAACAACGGGACGCGGCAAACCCACCGCTGCATCGGACCTCCTCGCGATCGTGTCACTATCGGGAAATTGCTCGCGTGCGCTCCGCCGTGGCATTCGGGTGCCGCGAGTATGCAGCAACTCATTTTTGTCCGCAAGATTTCCCTCTGAAATTGAGATTTAGACGCAAGGCTGGATGTTCCAGGGCCGATCAATTTGAATAACGCACAGGACTAGGGCGCTGGGGCAGACATTGTAATATGCGCGGTTTTCAAACTGTAGTTGCGAATCGCGCCGCCGGTCGTAAGTCCGATGTGGATGATCGAGGTCCAGCGCTCCAGCTTATGATGGCCGTAGCGGTGAAACAGGTAGGACGCGCCGATCGACACGCCAGTGCCCGCCGCCTCGATGACCGCGAAGGCCGCGTGGTTGTCCACAGCGTCGTTGGTGATCAATATCTCCTGCCTTCCCCGGCGGCGCAGATTCAATGTTGAAAAATAGTCGAGGGTGCGAGAAGCGCCAACGCCGGCGAACAGCCAGGTGTTCTCTTTATCCCAGAAGCGGTGCGAATGAGGCTTATTGGACGCGCCGCTCGCTGCGGTGGGTTGAGGAGTTTGCGCCGTTTCGAATTTTGCCGGGGATTGCGGAGGCTCTTTCGCGAAAACTGAGGTACCGCCTCTGCCCATGATGCAGGGCATGAATAGTAAAACCAGGAATCGCCAACTAGTATGCCCGCGGCGAAAATGCTGGTACTCTTTTTCCTGCATCGCACATTTAATTATAATGGCACTTCACTGGAATAGACTACTGGCGGCAAACAACGTGCGGGCTCGTTCCTTCTTCCCTATCGAAGCGGTCAACCAGACAGATTGTATTAGCCGGGGCTGAGAATCGCGACTGATTCAAAGAATGAGCATTGCCGTGCGTAGTTGGAAGGGATAGCTAACGGTATGGTGGCCATTGCCTCATTCGCACTTCGGTGCTCTTGGGCAATTGTCGAAGGGCATGGCCTCGGAGTATGTTGGAGTTTACCCGGTCCGGAGTCTACCGAGGTATACGACCATGTCTTGCCGACTACTGTCATCTCTTACCTCGTCCGTTTTATTCGGCGCCGCTTTGTTTGTGCCAGCGGCACGCGCGCAGTCGCAGGATGCGCAATCACAATCGATTGCCGATGCCGCGCGCCGCTCGCGCGACTTGAAGAAGAATTCCGCGAAGACAACCAAGGTCATCACCGACGATGATTTGGAAAAGAAGAATGTCCCGCCGGGGGAACAGGGCGTTCCCGCCGATGCGCAGCAGTCCACCGAAAATCAGCCGGCTGGCGCGGAAGCGGCTGGTGCAGCCGCAGCGGCCGACCAGACCGCTGCTCCCCCGCCCGCCGAAGCCGCGGAGAAATCCGAGGAGGCTCGTGAACTGGCCAGATTGAAAGCCGAGCTTGCGCGGGCGCTGAAGGAACTCGATTTGGATCAGCGCGAACTGGCGCTCGACCAGGATACCCATCTATCCAATCCGGATTACCAGCACGACGACGTGGGAAAAGCCAAAGTGGATGCAGATCAGCAGCAAATCAATGACAAACAGCAGGACGTCGACCGTCTGAAGACCCGGATAGCCGCGCTGGAAGAGTTGCAGAAGCGCGCGAAAGCCGCCGCTTCCGCACCGGCCGCGAATCCTCCCGCCAATCCTCAACCGTAGCTCACATTCGCCGCTAGATCCTTCCTGTAGCATTTTCAGTCCGTTCCGAGTCAAAGAATTGGCGTGTACTTGGAAGCCGTCCGCGGCCCGGGGGCAGGAACTTTTGTGTCTGAAACTCGACCACAATATCTTGTAGGCTTTTTGCTTGACACCACAGGCCGCTCGCGGCAGAATCTCCGCCAACAACTTGGTCCGAGCCGGCAAGGGGAACTCTCGCGCATCCACCATGGGGCAGATGCGCAAAGTTCGCCGGCATTGGAAGGAGCATCGATGCAATATCTGCCCGGCTTCACGGTTCAGTGCATCAACGTGCAATGCGAAGCCCGCGGTCAGTGGATGCGCGCCGACGCCACCAATCCTATCGGCAATGATGGCCGCTGTCCCTGCTGCGGTGAGTTCCTTCGCAATGTTCCTCCGCCGCTCGGCCCGCGCTTCCGCATGCGCCCCCGCGCGCTGACAGCTCGACCTCCCTTGCGACCTCGTCCACGTTGACGCTTGATTGTGCGCCACCCAAACTGGATTGAAGCCATGCTAACGGCTTTTGTACTCTGCCAATGCTAGATTATCTGAAGATTATTTCGTGTCGAGAGCGACGTCTTTGATGGGCAAGTCCCAGTGGGCGTCGAGGATTTCGAAGCGGCGCTGTTCCTCTTTTTTATAAATGTCCTGGTCGGGATACAGCTGCTTGATCAAGGCGGCGCTGTCGAAGTTATCGCTCTCGATTGCGGCGCTTTTGAAAACGATGGTCACGCGGTAGTCCCAGCGGCCATCTTCCGTCGTGTGGTAGCGCGGCGCAGTCATGCTCACTTTCAGGATTCGCCCAAGCTCCATCTCTTTCTTCAGCACTGGATAGTGATTTTTCTTAAACAGGGTTAGAAACTCCTCCGCGTGTCCCCACTTGGTCTTGTAGTAGTACTCGACGACAAATGGCTGCTCTTTCCCTTCGTTGGCTGCGGTCCCACTCTGCTGGGCTTGCACTCCGGCGTTTCCGCTCCACACGGTCGCCGCGAAAATGAGTGCGATAGCTCCGCAGAGAAAACTTAGCAAAGTCTGCTTCGTAATTCTCATCTGTTCCCTCCGTCTAGGGCTAGCTCTTGCGCCCCTGATATTACGCTCAAAGGATGGGTGCATCGACTGGTCGCGTCAAAAATCAAAAGGCCGGAGAGACTGCCTCCGGCCTTGCTCACATAAGTTCAAAATTGACCTCTAGCTCTCGACCAGACCTTTCTCCACCATCTCCTCATCGGTCAGCCACAAATCGGGAATATTTGCCGAGCCGAAGCGCAGCACGTCTTCGAGAGCGCCGCGCACGTCGCCCAAGCGGAAGTCCACTCCGATGCGTTCGAGCAATTCAATGAGCGGCTGCGCGCCCTCGGCCACAACAGGCTTCGGGGGCGCACCTTCGCGGTCCAGACGGTGATAGGTAATGACGTACACCGAACCCGGTCCCGTGCCGTGACGCGCGATGTGCAGAAACCCGTGCGTCTTGGGCTTTGCCGGAGCCAGCCTTGCTGCCAAAGCGGAACCGTTTGGGAGTGCGCTCATCGCGATTATGGACCTCGCTTGACCTGGTTTGAGTCTTAGCTGCAGCCGCTGGTGCTGCCGCAGTTTTCGCATTTGTAGCAGGCGCCGTTGGGCACCATCAACATGCCGCATTCGCTGCATGTCGGTGCTCCTTCGTGCGCGTTGGTAAGTTTGGTGGACGGCGCGCTAATCGGAAGCGCGGTAAGCGCTGCCTGCATCATCGCCGACATCGCCGGCGCCATTGGCGCGGCAGCGACACTATTTTCTGCGGGAGCCGGACCGTTGAGCTTCAAATAGTCCGCGGAGATAAACCTTCCGCCAAGCCACCGCGCGATGTAGTCCAACACGGAGGAAACGAACCGGATGTTGGGATTCGCGGTGATGCCCGAGGGTTCAAACCGGGTGTTCACCAGCTTATCCACGAAGACTTTCAGCGGCACGCCGTACTGCAAGCCGAGCGACACGGTCAAGGCCAAGCCGTCCATCACGCCCGAAAGTGTCGAGCCTTCCTTGGACATTTTGATGAAGATTTCGCCCGGCCGCCCGTCTTCATACATCCCGACGGTAAGATAGCCTTCGTGCCCGCCCACGCTGAACTTGTGCGTAACCGAAGCGCGTTCCACGGGCATTTTTTCGCGCTGCTGCCGCGCGAAAAGTTCGCGTTGCTCCGGAACCACCTGCGAAACTTGGGCCTGCACCGTTTCCACTTTCTTTTCGTCTTTCTTCTCGCCCGCGGCGGAAAGCGGCTGCGAGCGCTTTGAATTGTCGCGATAGATGGCCACGGCTTTCAGCCCCAGCTTCCACGACTCGATATAAGCATCCATAATATCTTCAACAGTCGATTCCTCGGGCATGTTGATGGTCTTCGAAATTGCGCCGGAAAGGAACGGCTGCGTCGCCGCCATCATCTTCACGTGGCCGGTCCAGGAAATCGACCGGCCGCCGCCCATGGGCGTGAGCGAGCAATCGAACACCGGCAAATGCTCGTCTTTCAAGTGGGGAGCGCCTTCGATTTTTCCGTTCTTGTCGATGTAGGAAACGATCTCGCTGCTCTGCTCCGGCGTGTAACCGAGCTTCATCAGCGCGTCCGGCACGGTGTTGTTGACGATCTTGATCAAGCCGCCACCCACCAGCTTTTTGTATTTCACCAGCGCCAGATCCGGCTCGATGCCCGTGGTGTCGCAATCCATCATGAACCCGATGGTTCCCGTCGGCGCAAGGACCGTTACCTGTGAATTCTTGAAGCCAAACTTCTCGCCGTGCGTCAGCGCCGCGTCCCAGGACTCCTGCGCCGCCAGGAAGAGTTCGCTCTGCACGTGATCAGGCTTGATGCCGCGCATGGCGTCGCGATGCATGCGGATGACATCGAGCATAGGTTCACGGTTCACTTCAAAGCCCGGAAATGGGCCCATGCGTTCGGCAATCCGCGAAGATTGCGCGTAGGCTTCGCCGCACATCAGCGCGGTGATCGCGCCGGCTACGTCGCGGCCCTCCTCGGAGTCATACGGCAGCGCCATGGACATCAGCAAGGCGCCAAGATTTGCATAACCCAAGCCGAGCGGACGGAACTCATGCGAATTCTTGGCAATTTTGTCCGTCGGATAGCTGGCGTTATCCACCAGGATTTCCTGCGCGGTGATGGTCACGTCCACCGCGTGGCTGAAGGCCGGCACATCGAACTGGCCGCCCGCGCCCACATACTTCATCAAGTTCAGTGAAGCCAGGTTGCACGCCGTGTCGTCCAGAAACATGTACTCGGAGCAGGGATTCGACGCGTTGATGCGCGCGGTGTTCTTCGATGTGTGCCACCGGTTGATGGTGGTGTCGTATTGCATGCCGGGATCGCCGCAGCGCCACGTGGAATCCGCAATCTTGAGCATCAGGTCGCGCGCGCGCAGCTTTTCATTGGGCTGGCCGTCGAGGACGTTCTTGGTCCACCAATCCTTGTCTTCCTCAACGGCGCGCATGAAATCGTCGGTCACGCGCACGGAGTGGTTGGCGTTCTGGAAGAAGATGGAGCTGTAAGCATCGCCGTCGATCGCGGAATCGTAGCCCTGCTCGATCAGCACATGCGCCTTGCGTTCTTCCTTCATCTTGCATTCGATGAATTCCACGATGTCGGGGTGGTCGATGTTGAGGATGACCATCTTGGCCGCGCGGCGCGTCTTGCCGCCGCTCTTGATGACGCCCGCAAAGGCGTCAAAGCCCTTCATAAAACTGACTGGGCCGGAGGCGATGCCGCCGCCCGAAAGCGTTTCCCGACTGCCGCGCAGCGTCGAGAAATTCGTTCCCGTTCCCGAGCCCCACTTGAAGAGCATGCCTTCGGTGCGCGTCAGGCCCATGATCGACTCCATGCTGTCGCTGACCGAGTTGATAAAGCACGCCGAGCATTGCGGCTTGGGTTGCACGCCCACGTTGAACCACACCGGGGAATTGAAACTCATCTTCTGCTCGACGAGCAGGTGCGTCAGTTCGTCGCGGAAGGCATCGCGCGATGCGTTGTCCGCGAAATACCCGCCCTCTTCGCCCCAACGCACGATGGTATTCACTACGCGCCCGATGAGCTGGCGCACGGAACCTTCGCGCTGCGGTGAGCCGGGCTTGCCGTGAAAATATTTGCTGGTGACGATGTTGGTGGCCGTCTGCGACCAGCTTTTCGGCACCTCAACATCTTCCTGGCGGAAAATCGTCACGCCTTTTTCGTTGCCGATCAGCGCCGTGCGCTTCTCCCATTCGACCGCGTCGAAGGGAGATTTCTTCCCATCCAGGCTCGCGGTGAAAAACCGCTGGAAAGTGAGACCTTTCCCTTTTCCACCCGAAGTCTTCTCCGGGGCCATTCCTGTTTCCAGCGACTTGCCATGTATTGCCGGTTTCACCGTTGCCATCCCGTTCCTCCGCGCCATCGGGCCCCCACTCGCGGGGAACCCTATCATTTTACTCCACTGCATCAGCAAAGGTGCTGCAGCGACCAACCCCAATACGTAAAAATCGACAGCAACTGGATTCGGCGACTTCGTGAAAACGGGCCAGCGAAGAAAAAACAGCGCAAAACGCCAATGCTCTGCCGCCGGCCGGTGAGTTGCACACAGCCTAACAGCAGGTGCCGCACATTAAATGCGGGCGCGGAGCAAAGGTACGCGCTCGGTTTTTTTCGCTTAGAACCCGGGCTGGTTTCGTGGGTTCACACGGACCTCGCTGCATCCCCGACCCGGTCCGTCTGGCGCTTCCACGTCCCCCGAATCTGGAATCGAAGTATCAACGCAGGGAAATTTCCTGTCAAGGGAAAAACGCAAAATGTCGTTGACGTTTTCGTACCACGTCTATTTGTAGTGGTGCCCTTTCTGCCGCAACTCCTTTTGTTCGCTTGCCTTGGACGATTTCGCGTCGTAGGTTATGTTTTGCGCATCCAACCTAAGATGAAGCACAAATTCCTTCACGCCTTTCTCTTTCTTACCGCTTCTCTCGCTGCGCCGCTCGTCTCCTGTCCGCAGACAAAAACGCAAACTCCGCCTCCGGCTTCCATGCGTTCCGCGTACGGCGAAAAGCTTCACATCTCCGGCATACCCAACAGCGGCAAGATCAATGACTTCCTCTATCGCGGCGCGCAACCTAAAGAGCAAGGTCTTCCCGAATTGAAAAAGCTTGGCATCACCACCATCGTGGACTTGCGCAGCGAAGACCCGCAAAAAGCCGAATGGGAGCGCAAGCAAGCAGAGGCATTGGGAATGCGTTTCGTTCACATTCCCGTGGGCGGCTGGGATTCTCCCACCAACGACCAGGTCGCGCAATTCCTCTCCCTTTTTGGCAACGACCCCAGCCAGAAGATTTTCGTCCATTGCCTGTTGGGCGAGGACCGCACAGGAGTCTTCGTCGCCGCTTACCGCATGGCCATCGAAAAACTGCCACCCGATCAGGCGTTGAAAGAGATGTATTCCTTCGGATTCAACGGCCTCTGGCATCCGGCCATGAAAGCGTTTGTCCGTGATTTTCCCGCACGCTTGAATTCCGCTCCGGCCCTGGCTCCCTTTCACGACCCCGCATCGCCGCTCCCATCCGCGAAATCAAGTTGAACTCTTCTTTTTGCAAGATTAGCTTTCCCTTACCTGTTCCCACTCTTCTGCTCTAGTACTTTCGTACCCTATTCATCGGGACGCTTGCTTCATTTAATAGAGCAAGTCTCTTCGCTACCCTCTCCTCTAGCTAGGAAGCTCTCGCATCTGAGGGAAAGACATTCGTGCAAGTCGGCCGCTATCAGATTCTCGAAATCATCGGCACCGGCGCCACCAGCCGGGTCGCGCGAGCGCACGATCCGATGATCGGCCGCACCGTGGCGATCAAGCTTTTTTCCTCCGAACTCGCCCGCGGCGAAGCGCGCGAGCGGTTCATCAAGGAAGCACGCGTAGTCGGCCAGCTCTCACATCCTTCGATTATCGCCTTGCATGACATGGGCATCGACGAATCCACGCAGACACCCTATCTGGTCATGGAATATCTCGAAGGCCTGCCGCTTGACCGCATCCTCGAGAAGGGCAGCGTCCCCTTCCCACGCGCTTGCGCTTGGGCCGCCGAAGTGGCCACTGCCCTCGGGGCCGCGCACCGCAAGGGTGTAATTCACGGCGACGTCAAGCCGGCAAATATTCTCATCACCGACGAGAATCACGTAAAACTCACCGACTTCGGCATGGCGCGCCTCGCCAGCCACGCCACGAAAGATACGCCGCTGCTCGGCACGCCCGCCTACTGGTGTCCCGAGCAAATCCTTGGCAAGCCGCAGGATGCTCGCTCGGACATCTTCTCGCTCGGCGGAGTACTTTACGAAATGGCCACCGGCCAGCGTCCCTTCGATTCAGATTCGTTGCAAGGCATTTGCGTCAAGGTTCTTTCATCAGCGCCGCTGGTGCCGTCGCACGCCAATCCATCTTTGCCGGTGGCCTTCGATGAGGTGATCGCCCGCTGCCTGGCGAAAGATCCCGCAGCACGCTTCGAATCCGCTGATCTGCTGGCGGCGGCGCTTTACCCGCTGGCGCGACGCAAAACTCCGGTGCAAGTCCAGCCGCAGACCGTCACGTTGCGCGACCGAGCGGCACGCCTGCTGCGATCCGCGTAGATTCTCCCGCCACGGCACCGAACAGCCGGCAATTCCATCGAATTGTTTCAGAAAAAACCGACAACAGGGAAGAATTACTCGTAGCGCAGCGCTTCGACCGGATCGAGTTTCGCCGCTTTCATCGCCGGCCACACGCCGAAGAACAATCCGACACTGATACTGACGAGCAATCCTGCCGCGGCCGCCCACAGCGGCACGCTGCCGGGCCATGCCAGCGTCGCGCGTATCAGCAGAACGAAGCCGTTCACCAGAATCAGAGCAATCACGCCGCCCGCCCCTGTCAGCGTCATCGCTTCCAGCAAGAACTGCCAGGTGATGTCCTTGCTTTTCGCGCCGATGGCCTTGCGGATGCCGATCTCGCGCGTGCGTTCCGTCACGCTCACCAGCATGATGTTCATCACGCCGACGCCGCCGATCAGCAGGCCCACCGAACTCAGCGCCACCAATACGATCGCCACCTTTTCGATGATGTCGTGAAACGCCGATACTTCCTGCTGTGCTGTCTGAATCGAAAAGTTATCTTTCCCGTTGTACGCCACCTTGCGCCGCCGCCGCAGCACATCGGTCGCTTGATCCACGGACTGATCCAGCTTGTTAGGAAAGGCCTGGAAGCGGATCTGATTCTCGTAAGCTCCGGGATAAATCTTGCGGAAAGTGTTGTAAGGAATGAGCACGCGGCGGTCTTCGTCGTTCATTCCGAAGCCGCCCTTGGGTTTTTCCACCACTCCGATCACAAGAAAATCGGAGCCGTCGATCATCACATCTTTTCCAACGGCATCGCCCGCCGGAAAAAGCACCGGGGCTACGTTTTCACCAAGCATTACCACTTTTTCCCTGTGCAGGTCGTCTCCTTCACTGATGAATCTCCCTGAAAGCACCGCGGCATTTGCGTATACCTGTCCGAAATTCGGCTGCACGCCACGAAAATCAATCGCAGTAACTTCGCCGGCCTTGGTGCGCACGGCATGCTGTTGTTCCCACCAAGTCAGGAAGACGGTGACGTTCTTGATCGCGGGACAGCCTTCCTTCAACGCCTCCGCGTCTTCCATAGCCAGTGGCTTCCGTAGCCGCTCCTCCAGCGGCCGGCCTCTTCCGTTGTGCGGCCCTTGATCCCAGCGAGAGACGAACGCCGTATCGGCCCCATATTGATTGATATTCGCTTGAATCTGTTCGTCAAAACCGGTGATCAGCGCCGCCACCAGCATAATCACGCTCACGCCCAGCACCACGCCAAACACCGTTAGAGCGCTGCGCATCTTGTGCGCGCGGAGCGTATCCATCGCCTGTCTAAGATTTTCGCCGTGTGATTGGGCCATTGCGTTTCCTTACCCGTCCGCCCGCAGCGCTTCGATGGGGTCAAGCCGCGCCGCTCGCATTGCCGGATAAATGCCAAAGAAAAGACCCACGCTCGTGGAAACCACCAGCGCCACGACTACGGCGCTGATCGGCGTGTGTGCGGGAATCGGCGTAATGGCGCGCACCAGCGCAACCAATCCGTATGCGGTTGCCAGCCCGATCAACCCGCCGATCGCCGCCAGCACGGCCGATTCGGTCATGAACTGCAATACGATATGTTGCTTGCGCGCTCCCAGCGACCGGCGCAGCCCGATCTCCCGAGTTCTTTCCGTCACGCTCGCCAGCATGATGTTCATGATCACGATGCCGCCGACAACCAGAAATATGGCCGTCAGTCCTACGGCCACCGCAAAAAGGTTCCCGGTAATTTGCTGCCACAACTGCATGATGGAAGCCGATCCGAAAACTGAAAAATTATCATCGGAACGGAAGGGCAGATGCCGCCATGCGCGCAGCAGCATGTGTGCTTCGTCCTGCGAAGCGTCCAGAATCTCCGCGTTCTGCGCTTGCACAAAGAGCGTCAGCGAATCGCTCTGGTTGTGCCAATCTTTATAGTAAGTCGCCAGCGGAAGGAGGATGTAGTTGTCTTGCGATTGCCCGAACGCGGTCCCTATCTCCACCGCAACGCCAACCACTTCATAAGTGTCCGTCCCCGCGCGTATGGACTTCCCGATGGGGTCAACATTCGGGAAGAACTTCTTCACCACATCCGTGCCGATGAAACACACCTGCGAGTGATGCAGTTCGTCGGCTTCCGTCAGGAATCTTCCCGATGAGAGGTTTATGTTGCGGATATCGGCGTAATTCGGGGTGACCCCTTGCAAGGACGTGCTTTCCAGCAGGAGATTTCCCGAGCGCACATCCATGGTGCGGCCGATGATGGCCGCAATGTGCGCAGCGGTCTTCATGTTGTCGCGTAGCCGGCCATATTCTTCCAGAGTGATGAGGGGCCGCTTCTGGGCCTTGGTCCATGCGTCGTTGCTGGTGATGATACCAAAGCGATCCACCAGGAAAACGTTGGCACCCAGGTTGGCCACTTTTTCCGCCACGTAAAAATTCATTCCGGCCACGAAGCTCATCACCGCTACAAGCGTGGCCACCGCCAGAATCACGCCCAGGAGCGTTAGAAAGCTCCGCAGCTTATGTGCCCGCAGCGCGTCCAAAGCCAGGCGTAGGGTCTCGACCGCCGTGACCGCTGCGCCCCGGAACCTGCCGGCAGGCAACGGGGCTGGGACAGCCACCGGTATCACCTGCGAGATCTCGCTCAACCCATCCATGGGAGTTACGCCCAACTCGCCCTCCACTCGTCGCTTAGAGATACGCAGAACCGGACCCATTCGTTGCTCACATATCCAAAATATATAGACGCTGCCAACCCCGCTTCGCCTTCGCCGTCTATAGCTATAGCTTGGGTCAAGCGCACAACTCGTGTAAATTGTACCGGATTGCAGCTTGGGCTTTGTTTCAATGGTGAGAATTCTGGTATCGGGTCAAGCGCCGATAGGGAGGATGTGCATGTTGCGTAACTCATTGAATTGTATGGTATTTGCGCTGTTCGCTGTTCTATGCAGTCCTCTGGCACGGGCGCAGGCGGCGTCTTCGGACAAGACTCCTGCAACCACTGCAGCACCGGTCGCGCCCGCCTCTGGCCCCCGTGCCGAATTCCTGGAAGAAATCGCCTATTACGAGCAGCGCTACACCCGCCTGGCCGAAGCCATGCCTGCCGACAAGTATACTTGGCGGCCGGGCGAGGGCGTTCGTTCCATCGGGGAGGTTTACACGCATATCGTTGCGGCCAATTACGGCGTCGCACGGGGGCTCGGAACCGCGCCGCCTGCAGGTTTCGATTTCAAGGCCGTTGCGGGACTCTCTAGCGACAAAGCAAAGACGGTACAAGCATTAAAGGATTCCTTCGCGCATTTCCGCGGCGCGATTCTCGCTCTCACCGACGCGGATGCCGACAAGCCGCAGAAAATGTTCGGCCGCCAAACCACCCAGCGCGGCGCTTTCATCATGATCACCGGCCACTTTGGCGAGCACCTCGGCCAATCGATCGCCTACGCGCGCATGAATGGCATCGTCCCGCCCTGGACCGAAGAGACGCAGCAGCAACAACAAAAGCCCGCGGAGAAACCCAAGCCGTAAACCGCGTCATTGGAATCGTCCACCCGATCATCCGGCCATTGACGGATTGCCTTCGCGCGGCCCCGCGCCGCTCCGGGTCCATGCAACAATGGAATGCAAGCAGGAATCTAATTGATTCTGGCCTTTCGAATCGTGGGCCACGCCTGATCATGCGAGCAAACCCTTTATTCCTTTCGGCCGCTCTCGTTCTCGCCTTCGCCACAACCACGCCAGGGCAGGTGGCAGCCCAAGACATGCCGCCGCAGACCGATGCGGAAAAGCGCGCCCTCCTCGACCGCGTCCTCGAGCATCAGAAAAAGAATGACGCGGCCTTGGACACCTACGAACGCATCGAGCGTGTGGAAACGCGAAAAAGCTCTGCGGATGAGCAGAATCCGACTATCAAGGTCTCCCGCGTCGTTCCCGCCGGCACCGGCGTCGACCACATTCCCATAGGCGCCGACGGCAAGCCCACGGACGCCGATGCCTATCGAGAGGAACTCGTAAAGCTCGAAAAGACGCTCGCCTGGGCCGCCGAAAATGGCCGCGCCCAGCAGGATGCCTACGCCAAAACTGCGAAGAAGAAGAAAGAGCGGGAAGAACTCACCGACGCAGCCCGCAACGCTTTTCTTTTTTCCTTTATTGCGCGCGATCCCCGCGCCGACCGCATGCTGCTCAAGTACAGCATGGTTCCCAATCCCGCCTTCAAACCCACTTCGCGTTCCTCATGGCTCTTCACCAGGGTGCGCGGCGCGGTGTGGATCGATGAAGCCAGCGGCCAGCTCGCTCGCATCGAGGGCGAAGTTACCGACGACATTTCCTTTGGCCTCTTCGTCGCAAAGGTTTACAAAGGCAGCCACTTCATGCAGGAGCGTTACGAAACCGCTCCTGGCATCTGGCTTCCCTCCTTCTCGCAATACGACTTCGACGGCCGCAAATTCTTCTCGAGCTTCTCCCTCCACGAACGCACGTTTTATACGAATTATCGCTTCATCGGTCCTCCAAAGGATGCGCTTGCTGTCATTCGCGCCGAACTGGCCCATGCTGATTTGGGCAAGTCCGGCGGCACCGTCGCCGACCCCTGAAACTTTGCCTGCTATGCTAGCTTTTGGTATGAGCTTGACTTGCGCCTGAGTGGGCAGCCTTCCACCTTAAAAGGCGGAAAGCTTTGGTCCCCGGCATCCCGCGCAACGTCCAGAGACAGAAGGGTCTATGTCTCGTTCAGTCTCATTCGCCGGACTCGTCGTTCTTTTCGCGGCGGCCGTCTGCCCAGCACAATCCTCCGACCGTGTCTTGCGGCAGGATCCGGCCACAACACCGTCTCAGTCACAGGCAAAGCCATCGACCACGCCGGTCGGCGCAAAAAATTCCAAAAAGGTGTGGACCAACGAAAATCTGGCCGACGCCAATGGCCCCGTCTCGGTGGTCGGCGATCCCAAGAATCCTGGTAAGGGCATTCCAGGCTCGGACAAACCTGCCGACCCTCAATACGTCGCCAACGCTCGCAAGCAACTGGAGAAGCTCCAGGCGGATTTGGCCGACGCCAACAAGCAACTCCTTGCCCTGAGAAATTTCACAGCGGGTGAGCCATCCACTTCCGCCGGTAAGCAATTGAATAAGAGCTATAATCGAACTCCGGTCGACCAGCAAATAGTCGCACTCGAAGAAAAGAAAAAACAAACCCAAGCCAAGATCGACGCGCTCGTCGACGAGGCCCGCAAGAAAGGCGTCGAACCCGGCCAGCTCCGTTAACTTTGTCCGATAAATAGAGAGGTCTTATGAATCGTTCTCTGATTTCCGCAGCAATTCTTCTTCTCGCCGCCGCTGCGTCCTGCGCGGCTCAATCTCCAGATTCCGGGTCCTCTTCGGCGTCCGCTCCTGCCAAGCCCGCGCCTCCTTCCGTTTCTCAAACGCCCGACGCCAAAGCGACCTCCGCGGACAAGGACGCGTCTGCCGCAAAGAAGAAACCCAAAAAAGTCTGGACCAACGACGAAGTCTCCGGCATGAGTGGAAATGTTTCCGTCGTCGGCAACGGAGCGCCGGCAAGTTCCGCTCACGGGTCCGCCAAATCAGCGGATAGTTCACCTTCCGGCGATTCCCACGAAAAACAAATTGCGCGCTATCGCGACCAGCTTCGCCCGCTCCATCAACAGCTCGAAGTCACCGAAAAGAAACTCTCGGAACTTCGCAACTTCAAAGGCGAAAATACTTCTTCGTCCGGCGGCATCAATATAAGTCAGAGCTACTCCATGACTCCCGTCGAAGACCAAATCAAACAACTCGAAGCCAAACGGAAAGAGCTTCAGGACAAAATCGACGCTATCGAAGACGACGCCCGCAAAAACGGAGTCGAACCCGGCGAGCTCCGCTGATTCCCTAAGCGATTTTTCAACTGCCGTTGAAAGTTTCCTGCGAGCCACCGCCCTCCGTTGCCGGGAACTCCCCCATCGGGTAAAGTCTGCGTAGCGCTGGCCAGAGGATGTGCCATGCAGGAACCGCTTCTCTGGGCATCGAACCGCGTCCGCAACATAGTCGCTGCGGCGATTCTGGTTGCATGTCTGCAGGTCAGCGTAGCGGCGCGAACGCCCCAGGCCGCCCCTCCCGCGCAAACGCCTTCCGAAGCATCGTCAGTCTATCCGCGCCAACAGGGAAAGCTCCGTGCGCACAAACCAATCGAGCATGAACTCAAGGGAGGCGAGACGGACGCCTACACCATCAAAGTAAAAAAGGGCCAGTTCCTGCAAGTTGTCGTGGAACAAAAGGGCGTTGACATCGTTCTGTCGATCGTCGCTCCGGACGGAAAAACAATCGTCGCAGCCGACAGTCCCAACGGCGCCTGGGGCCCCGAGCCTGCCTCTGCGATCGCCTCCGAGTCTGGCAATCTTCAAATTCAAGTGGCCGCGAGTGACAAAAACGCTCCTCCGGGCAGCTACGAAGTCAGAATTGAATCCTTACACGCCCCTGGTCCCACATCGCAGCTACGGATCGAAGCCGAGCGAAACTTCTTCGCCGCGGCTAAATTGGGAGCAAGACCAGACGTCGAAAATCACAGGAAAGCACTCGCCCAATACGAAAAAGCTCTCGCACAATGGCGAGAGCTCCGCGACATCTACGAAGAGGGTTTGACGCTCCAGGGCATCGGAGAACTCCGCAGCGACCTGCGGGACGACGACAAAGCGCTGGACGCGGACTCGAAGGCCCTGGAAATCTGGCGCGCCGAAAAAAATGATCGCGCCAGAACCGCAACGCTTACTGCGATGGGCAAGATTTACGATCTTCGGAGCCAACAGCAAAAAGCCATGGATTGTTATAACGAGGCGCTCGCGGCCGCTCGTTCCACGGGCGACCGCGCCGCAGAAGCCAATCTTCTGAATCAACTCGGGCTTGCTTACGACAATCAAGGCGATCATCACAAAGCAATTGAGCTTTTTGATCAGGCGCTGGTACTCGAGCGGTTAACCGGGAACCGGCAGGAAGAACTTGAGGTCCTGACCAACACCGCAATTTCCTATGCCCAGCTGGGCGAGAAACAGAAAGCGGTGGATCTCACTCTGCAGAACCTCGCGCTCGCGCGTGAAATTCGAGACCAGTTTGCGGAGGCCCATCTCCTGGCGACATTGGGAGTCCTTTGCACAGGACGCGGAGAGATGGAAAAGGGAATTCAGTACTTCCTCGCATCACTCGCCATTTTCCGCGCCTTGGGTGACCGCACCGACGAAGGGGCAATTCTAACCAATCTCGGCCACACCTATGACGTCCTTGGCGATCGCAAGACCGCTGTCGACTACTTTAGCCAATCTCTGCCAATCAGCCGCGAAACCGGAGATCGTTACTGGGAAACCATCACCCTCATGCAGATAGGTTCGGCCTATAACAATTTGGGCGAACGGCAGAAAGCCATCGAGTATTACACCCAGGCTTTAACGATCAGCCGGGCGATGGTGGATCGAAAAGAGGAAAGCGCTTGCCTTAGCAATATTGGTGGTGTTTATCTCTTGTCCGGCGAATCGGAAAAAGCGCTCGACTACTTCGGCCAGGCTCTCACCAACAATCGCGCTCGCGGTGACCGGCAAGGCGAAGCCACCTCTCTTGACAACATCGGCAGCGCCTACAACGAATTGGGCGACAAGCAGAAAGCCCTGGATTACTTCACGCAATCCCTGACCATTGCCCGAGCCGTTGGGGACCGCGATGGCGAAGCCACCGGTCTCAACAACATCGGTCGGCTTTACCGGGACCTGGGGCAGAACAAAAAGGCCCTGGAATTCCTGCAACAATCCTTCGAAATCGAACACTCCTTGCACCGGGCATCTAAAGAAATAATCGCTCTCCAGAATGTCGGCTCCACGCTTGCTTTACTCGGCGAGCCTCAACAGGCACTCAGCGATTTTGATGAAGCATTGGCTTTGGCACAAAACAGTGGCGACCGCCCCTCCGAAGCATCGGTTCTTCACAATCTCGGCAAATTCTATGAAGAAAATGGAGACCAGAAGAAGGCCCTCAGTTTCTATGAACGCGCGCTCCCCTTGGAAAGAGCCGTTGAGGGACGTTCCGGCGAAGCCGGCACTCTCAATAACATTGCCGAGATTTATTCTAATCTCGGTCAAAGGGAACAAGCCCTGGACGACTATTCGCGCGCGCTGGCGATTGCCCGCTCCGTGAAAGATCCTCTTCTTGAGGCCTCTATCCTCGCGAATCTGATGACTTATTGGAAAAACGGCAACAACCCAGCGTTGGCCGCCTTTTTCGGCAAGCAGGCCGTCAACTCGTATCAGCTGGTCCGCGGAAAAATCCAGGGGCTGGATCGCGATTCTCAAAAGTCTTTTGTCGAATCCAAGTCCGGCACTTACCGCCAACTGGCGGAGATCCTGATCGGGCAAGGGCGGCTATCGGAAGCGGAGCAAGTGCTGGATTTGCTCAAGAACGAGGAATACTTTGAATTCATCCGGCGCTCGGGGGCCGATGCAGCTTCGTTGACGGGAGACGTTACTCTAAACCCTATCGAAAAGCAGAAAGAGGCTCGTTATCGCGAACTCGGGGAACAGATTGCCGCCGCTGGCCGCGAGCGCAGCGACTTGCTGGCCAGCAAATCCCGCACTCCGGAGGAAGAATCGCGGCTCGCGGACCTGACCAAAGCCGTGGAAACGGCCAACAACAACTTTCAAACCTTTCTTCATGATTTGAATTCCGAACTCGGCAGCTCGGAGCAGGCCGGCGAGCGTGTCAGTGAAGTGGAAGAAAAAATCAGCTCTCTGCAAAACGCCTTGCGCGGCTTACCCGCCGGGACGGTGGGCCTTTACACTTTCGTCGGCGACGAAAAGTATCACGTCATCGTCGTGACTCGCGAAATCAGCGTCGAACGTCACTACGACATCCAGCGCGAGCAGCTTCGCGACAAAGTCGAACGATTTCGCGAAGCCCTGCGCTCTCCCGGCGACAACCCTGTTTCGTTGGCGCAGCAACTCTACAAAATTCTTCTCGGTCCCGCCGAGAAAGACTTGCTGGGCGCGCGCGCAAAAATGTTAATGCTCTCGCTCAATGATGTCCTACGCTATATCCCCTTCGCCGCGCTCCACGACGGCCGCCAGTACGTCGTTAAACGCTACCGCACCGAGATCTTCACCACCGCCAGCCTGCTGAATCTCAAGGACAAGCCAAGCATCAGTTCCTGGCGCGGCCTCGGCATGGGCGTCTCCAAATCCGTCGGCGGCATGCCCGCGCTGCCCACCGTGCCGGACGAACTCCATCAGATCATCCACGACACGCAAGATACGGCGGCCTCCGGAGTGCTTCCCGGCCGAGTCATGCTCGACGAAGCCTTCACCGAAAACGCCATGAAGATCGAACTCAAGAAAAACTATCCTCTCGTGCACATCGCCAGCCATTTCGTTTCCGCTCCCGGCAACGAGCGCGATTCCTATTTGCTGCTCGGAGAAGGCGAGGGCAAGCATCTCACGCTCGAAGAAATTCGCAGCAATCCCGACATTTCTTTTGGCGACATCGAACTGCTTACTCTTTCTGCCTGCAACACGGCTACCGGCGGAAAATCGGACGGCCGCGAAATCGATGGTCTCGGCATGATGGCCCAGCGCAAGGGCGCCAAAGCTGTCGTCGCCAGCCTTTGGGACGTCAATGACAACAGCACCGGCCAGCTCATGGCCGACTTCTATCGCCGCTGGATCCACACGCCCGGCATGACCAAAGCGGATGCATTGCGCCTGGCGCAACTCGATCTTCTTCATGGCACCGCTTTACACCCGGACACTCTCGACCGGCGCTCAAAGAAACCCAGTGGCACCTCCGCCGTGAGCGGAGCGTCGCAGCCGATGTCGGCATACTCGCATCCCTACTACTGGGCGCCCTTTATTTTGATTGGCAACTGGAGATGAGCCGATATAGGCGCCGCGGAAGATAGGTTGAATGGCGGAAGAAAATGGCACGGCATGCCGTGCCCCTACGGAGAAATTGGAATTGGTGGCGGAAATTACTTTGCGGCGGCGACGGAGACGTCCTTTTCGATGGGCGCGCCGATCAGGTTGCCCCATTCGGTCCAGGAGCCGTCGTAATTGCGAACATCCTTCATGCCGAGGAGATATTTTAGGACGAACCAGGTGTGCGAACTGCGCTCGCCGATGCGGCAGTAGGCGATCACTTCCTTGTCGCCGGTGATGCCCTTCGCCCCGTAGAGCTGCTTCAGCGCTTCGCCGCTCTTGAACGTACCATCTTCATTCACAGCTTGTGCCCAGGGAATATTCGCCGCGCCCGGAATGTGTCCCGCACGTTGCGCAGTTTCCGTCATGCCCGGAGGCGCGATGATCTTCCCGGTAAACTCATCCACCGAACGCACGTCAACGAGCTGCGCTCCCGATTTTTTCTCGATCGCCGCGAACACATCGTCGCGTTTCGCGCGAATCGCGTTGTTTGCCGCTTTTACCTTGTAAGTTGCCGCGGCAACCGCCGGCTTGTTCGTGGTGATCGGGCGCTTCTCTTCGAGCCACTTCTTGCGGCCGCCGTTCATGATCAACACTTTTTCGTGGCCATAGTATTTCAATTGCCAGAAAGCCCAGGCGGCGAACCAATTGTTGTTGTCGCCATAGAGAACAACGGTCGTCTCCGGCGAGATGCCGGCTTTGCCGAGCAACTCTTCGAACGCATACGGCTGCGCGAGATCGCGACGAATGGCGTCTTGCAGCTCGGTCTGCCAGTTCCAAGAGATTGCTCCATCAATGTGTCCTTGATCGTAGCCCGTGGTGTCGACGTCAACCTCGACGACGCGAATGCCGTGATCTTTGGCGTGAGCCGCCACCCATTCGGTGGAAACGAGAACTTCCGGGTGCGCGTAATCGGACATGGTGTTCTTCCCTTCGCCTGAGATGGTTCAAAAAGGGTAGCGCAGCGGACCGGGCAAATCACCCGCTATTTTAGCGAGATTCATGAGGACCCGCAGGACGCATCAAACTCTAGATAAGTAGCTTTATTTTATTATACTTACGGAAGGTCAGTCCACCGGCTGCAACTTGCCGTCTTGCATCTCCCACTCAATGCGCATGGCCCAATCGTAGTGCATGCCCTCCGTCTTGAGCCAGGATTCCAGCGTTTCCCTGGAGTCGGCCCGAAATTCCGCGAACATCTTCCCCTCGAGCATATTCACGTAGACGCGCTCGGCCCGCGCCGGCCCGCCTCCCTGCATGCGCTGCGCAAGTGCCTCCGCTCCCTGGCGCGTCAGACAAGCAAGCGTGTGTTGCGTAAGATAGCGTGGCATAGAATCCCCTAGTCAAGACCAAACACTAAGTATTCCATACAAAAGCAGCGAAGTGCACGGTGAGGCTCTTTCGGCGAATTGGGTTCTTATGTCGCATGAAACAATTATGCAAAGAGAAGACAACACGAGTGGTATAACGCGCATCTCGATAGACAAGTCCGCACTTTATTTGCGGCGGGGGTGGTTCATGAAGCGAGTTCTACTACTGCTATGCGCGTCTCTTCTCATTTCCGGCCTGAGTTCCGCGCAAGAAAAGCCGGCTGCGCCAAAGAAATCGCAGACGTCCCCGGCAGTGAATGAATCTCGTGGCGATGTCCGCAGCGATACAGCGAACGCAGGCAGCGAAGCAGCGGCCAAGCTACCAGTGCGCCGTGTGGTGCTCTACAAAAACGGCGTGGGTTACTTCGAGCATCTGGGGCGCGTGCGCGGCAGCCAGGACGTGCACATCGACTTCACCAGCGCGCAACTAAACGACGTCTTGAAGTCGTTGACCGTTCTGGACCTAGCTGGCGGGCGCATTACCGGCGTGGATTACAACTCGGAAGCGCCGCTGGCGCGAAGGCTAGCGACGCTGCGGCTCGCGCTTGGAGAAAAACCGACCACGACGGAATTCCTCGGCGCGCTCCGCGGTTCGCGCATTGAAGTTCGCAGCGGGACGGGGCCAGCCTTGACCGGGAAACTGCTGAGCGTGGAAAGAAAGACGCGCACGGGTGCAAACCCCGGCTGGACGGTGGAGACCGACGAAATCTCTCTTGTTACCGACACTGGCGAAGTGCGCAGCGTGGACCTGAATGCCGCCACGAGCGTGCGCATTGCCGAAAAAGATCTACAAGTGGAAGTAAGCCGCTATCTCGGTCTCATCGCTTCTTCACGCGATCAGGATGTCCGGCGCATTACGATTTCAACGACGGGAACGGGTGAGCGGAGTCTGTACGTGAGTTACATCAGCGAAGTACCAATCTGGAAGACCACCTACCGCATCGTGTTGCCGACGAAGCCGGAAAAGAAGCCGCTTCTCCAAGGCTGGGCCATTGTGGACAACACCGTTGGCGAGGATTGGGACAATGTGGAATTGTCGCTGGTAGCGGGCGCGCCGCATTCGTTCATCCAGCAACTCTCGGAACCGTTTTACGGTCGGCGGCCTGTTGTTCCTCTTCCCGAAAGCATTCAGCTCTCCCCCCAGACGCACATGGGAACGCTTTCCAGCGGCAATGGACGCCTGAGTGGCGCGGTAACGGATCCGAGCGGAGCAGTGGTTGCCGGGTCAACAGTACGATTACTTGACGAGAATCGTGGAGTGGTCGCGCAAACAACGACCGACAGCAATGGACAGTACTCGTTTTCATCGCTCGCCACGGGAAATTATCAACTTGAAATCGAGCGACCAGGATTCCAGAAAACACGCTATTCCAACTTGAACGTAACACCCGGCGAAATCCAGCTTAACTCTCAACTGCAACTGGGTTCGGCAACCAGCACCGTGGAAGTTTCCGCCGGCTCCATGACTTTGAACACAGCGAGTGCGGAAGTCATGACACGATCGGGAACCAATTTGAGCAGAGTTGCGAACCGGCCCTACGTTGCTGGGCTTCCGATGAATGGGCGAACCAGCAATAGCCTTGGGGCTCTAGCGCCTGGAGTTGCCGGCGGGGTTGGCGGTGGATTCGGGCCGCCACCGCCGCCATCTCCGGCAAGTCTGGAAGCAGCGCGCGAAATGGGCGAAGCCGCCGCGAGCGGGCGGGAGCTGGGTGACCTCTTCGAATACAAGCTGAAGGACCGGGTGACGCTGAAGAAAAATCAGTCAGCTCTCGTTCCCATCGCCCAGACGGAAATAGAAGCGGAGAAGGTTTCCATCTGGAGTGGAACGTCCGGCTCGGGCCGGCCTTTGCGCGGTTTATGGCTGAAAAACACCAGCGCCCTGACGCTGGACGGCGGCAGTTTCAGTGTTCTGGAAAATGAAGTCTTTGCCGGCGAAGGTCTGACCGACTCGATCAAGCCCGGGGAACGCCGGCTGTTGTCGTTCGCAACCGACCTCGGTTTGCTCGTCGAAGCGCAAACCAACAGCCAGCCGCAGCACGTAACGCGCGTGAAAATCTCGAAAGGAACCCTGACGCAGATAAGCGAACTGCACGAGCGCACGCTCTACACTGTCCGCAATCAAGACGAAGGAACGCGCATGTTGGTAATCGAGCATCCGGCGCGCCCGGATTGGAAGCTGGCGAAAGGCGCAAAGGAACCGGAAGAAAAAGCCCCGGGCACGTACCGCTTCAAGATGGAGGTGCCGTCCAAAGCGACGGCGTCCCTGCCGATCGAAGAAGCACGCACACTCGCTTCGACCTACCAGCTTGCCACCCTTCAAGAAGACATCATCGGCGTCTTCGTGAAAAACGGAACTATCACCCCAGAGATGGCCCAAGCCCTCGGCAAGATCACTGCCCAAAAAGCGGTGGTGGCCAAGCTCGAAGAAGAAATGGAAAACCGCCAAAAAGACATCGACCGCATCGTCGAAGACCAGGCCCGCCTGCGCGAAAATATGAAAGCCTTGCGCGGCAGTGCGGAAGAGAAAGCGCTTCTGCAGCGCTACACCAAGCAGCTTGACGAGCAGGAAACCCAACTCGATTCGCTACGCAAAAAGATCCAAGACACGGAAGCGCAGCGGGACAAAGCCAACGACGAACTGGAAAAAATGATCGACGGCCTCGACCTCGAAGCGACCCTTTAACGAACTCTTTTGCGGCTTAAGATTCCTTGTTCGCCGCAGCGCGCGTAAGTCCGCGCAACAAGCAGAACGCACGACACAAATCGTCTCGAGCAAATTGCTACCCCTGTACCAGCAGGCAGGTTTCACCTGCGGCACACCTCTTTCATCCGCCTCAAATTCGGAAGCCTCGCGGTCTAAACTTACGAAGACGGAGAAGCCGCCCGCGTAGCGCGTGTGCCAAGCGGAAAGCGAGGGCCAAATGAAGCGTGGACTGGTTTTGATAGCGGTATTTATTGCGGCGCTAGTGACCGTGCGCAGCGCCGCAGCTCTGCCTCAACGCGGAGCGGGAATATTGAGCGGCGTGGTACTCGGCCCCAACGACAAGCCAGTTGCCCATGCGACTGTCACCTGTCAATCGGGTGGCGGAACAGCCCCGCACATCGTGCATACGGACAGCAAAGGGCACTTCAGCATCGCCAAACTGAAAACGGATAACTATGATCTGCGGGCGTCAGCAAAAGGGATCTTCTCGGAGTGGGAGAAGAATGTGGTGGTCCGCTCGGGAAAAACCCAGTTCATAACCCTCCAGCTGATTTACGCAAAGGAAATGCCCAAGCCCGACGCGATAAGCTCTCCGAAAAAGTAAACCATTCCGCCGATTCGTTTGAAAGCAAATTCCTAACCTTCCGACGAAGGCCGTTTTGGCGTGTCTCCAGCAAGGCTCACGTTATTCACTGATGAGGTGCTGTAACGCATCCAGATCAGCCGGCGAAACGTCAGACACCGCGCACATTTCCATCCCGCCTTTGCGCCAGTCGATCCATTGATAACCGAGCTGCCCCCCGGAGCGCGGAACGCTATCCGCCTCCTTGGTGGGCCAGATGAAAACATTCACGATATGTTTCCGCCGGCCGTACACCAGCGCCGCCACGGTACGCCCGTGGAAAGCGTCGATACGCCCGCCGATCAGCGGAAACCCCGCATCCGCAAAATCGCGCACGGGAGGGGCGAAATCCAGCTTCCCGTCAAACCACGGCTTCACCGTGTGTTGATCCGTGGAAGTCACATCCGTCAAATGTCCCGGCTGCAGCGAGCGCAAATGCGCATCCACGATTTCCGCAGCCATCGTCGCTTCGTAATTGTCGCGGTCCAACAGGGGCAAAATCTTCCACCCCGCGAGGGCAACAAGCAGGATCGCGGCGGCCAGCGCCAGCCAGCGCACTGGCAAACGCCGCGCCGGCAATACCGCAACCTTGGAGGCGCTCAGATCGCGCCGCACCTTCTCGCGCAGCGACGCCGGCGCTCGCTCGTAAAGCCCGACGCGCTGCAGCGAAGCGCGCAGAGCCTCTTGCGATTCAAGAGCCGCAATGCACTCCCGGCAAGTCTCCAGGTGCCTCTCGAACTCCACCGCGCGGGCCGCGTCGAGTTCGCCGTCAAGGTAGCCATGCAGAACGGAATGAGTAAGGTCACAGTTCATGGCTGGCCCCCTGCGACACGGGTTGCGTGAGGGCGCGCTGCAAGCGGTGTCGCGCGCGAGCCAGAGCAGACATCACGGTGCCGATCGGCACCGAAGTGATCGCGGCAATCTCTTTGTACGAACATCCTTCCAGTTCACGCAGGACCAAAACCTCGCGAAACCGTGGCGGCAGCGTTTCAAGCGCGCGCGTCAGGCGTTCCCGATTGTCCCCGGCGATGGCAAGTGCTTCCGGATTGGCGCTCGGCTGCAGGTGCATTTCTTCGTCGAATTCCGTCATCATTTCCACTGGGCGATTCTTCTCCAACCACGTGTAGCAAGTATTCCGGACAATCTGCAGCAGCCACGCGCGCGCGTCGCCACCGTGAAACCCGCGGAAAAAACGGTAGGCGCGTAGCATGGCTTCCTGTGCGACATCTTCCGAATCCGCCCGGCTGCGCAACAACCAGCGGGCAAGATTAAAAGCGGCGTCGAGATGCGGAAGCACAAGCTGCTCGAACCGCAGCCGGTCCTGATCATCTAACACGTCCGGACCCTTCCCCTGGTCGGTAACACTCATGAGCGGTAACTACCTCGCGGGACATTTTATTCCCCTACCTCCCCTAAGTGTGACGAAAAAAAGAATGGCAAATAAACGCACAAAAGGGAATAACCCGTCGGCCCAGGCAGTCTTGATGAGCGAAACACGTCCCATGGCGGCGCGGGCTCCCTGGACTCTCTCACCCGCGCCGCACCTTCCGCTGAATGCGGCTGGGTTGAAGAGTACGAGAGAGCAAAAAGCTAAACGAGAGAGATGGAGGATGATGACGATGTCGAAGAAAGCCGTAAATGACGAGATTCTGCACGATCACAACAACGATGGAATCGACCGCCGGGGATTTCTGAAGTGCATGGCGTGGGCGGGAACAGGCGCGTTCTGCGTGATCAAGGGAGGCGTGCTCAATTCCTACAGCCTGAGCAAGCTGTCCGAGATTGGACCATCCGAAGCCGCGGGGGAACTGAGCTTCGTGCAGATCAGTGACAGCCACATGGGCTTTAACAAGCCGGCTAATCCCGACGTTGTGGGCACGCTAAAAGCCGCCATCGACAAGGTCAATGGCCTCGCCACACCTCCGCAATTCATGCTGCACACCGGCGACATCAGCCACCTTTCCAAGCCCGAAGAGTTCGACACCGTCGACCAGATCCTCAAAGGTTCGGTAGCCAAGGACGTTTTCTTTGTGCCCGGTGAACACGATCTCCTGAACGACGATGGCAAGCAATATCTCGAACGCTACGGTAAAGGAACCAAGGGCGCCGGATGGTACAGCTTTGACAAGAAGGGCGTGCACTTCATCGGCCTCGTGAACGTCCTAAACCTCAAAGCCGGCGGCCTCGGGACCCTCGGGCACGAGCAGCTGGAGTGGATGGAAGACGACGTAAAGCACCTGAAGTCCAGCACGCCCATCGTGGTGTTCGCGCATATTCCGCTTTGGTCCGTCTACCCGGAATGGGGATGGGGCACGGAAGACAGCGCTCAGGCGCTTGCGTACCTGAAGAAGTTTGGCTCGGTAACCGTGCTGAATGGCCACATTCACCAAACCATGCAGAAGGTGGAAGGCAAAGTGACCTTTCACACTGCCGCGTCCACGGCATTCCCACAACCCGCGCCGGGCAAGGCGGATTCTCCGGGACCGATGAAAGTGCCCGCCGACCAACTCCGCGGGATCCTGGGAATCACCGACGTCAACTATGTTCGCGGCCAGCATGCGCTGGCGGTCGTGGATTCCAACCTGGGCTGAGCTCAAAAGAGCCGGTATCGGGCAGAAATTCAATTCGAAATCGATTCTGGAGAGGATGAAAAATTATGAAACGCTATTTGTGTATTCTGGCATTTGCAACATCAGCGGTGGCAGTGGCGCTGCTCGCTTCAGGGCCAAAGAGCCTTGCAGCGGGCGCGCCGCAGGCCGCGGCTGCGACTGTGGAAGTCAAGATCGACAACTTCAGTTTCGGGCCGGCGGAGTTGAAAGTATCCGCCGGAACGACGGTCACCTGGATCAATCGCGATGACATTCCGCATACGGTTGTCAGTACGCCTGATCCGAAAGTGTTCAAGTCCAAGGTGCTCGATACCGACGAGAAGTTTTCCTTCACCTTCAGCAAACCGGGAACGTACCCCTACTTTTGCTCGATTCACCCGAAGATGACCGGTAAAGTCATCGTGCAGTAAGGGAGCGCCGCACATGAATCCATTCGACCTTAAGACGGCGCTTCTCGCCAAGCACGCGCAGCACGTGGTGTTGATCCACTTCCCGATCGCCCTCTTCATGGTCGGCGTGCTGTTCGACTTTCTGGGCCAGTGGACGAAACGGCAATCCTTGGCCACCGCGGCATACTACAACTTCGTCGTGGCGGCGATTGCCGCGGTGCCCGTGGTAGTCACGGGCCTTCTCGCCTGGCAATGGGCGCTCGAAGGCCAGCGGTTAAAGGGAATTCTGCTGCAACATCTGGTGTTGGGCTGCACTTCAGCCGTGCTGATCTGGCTGGTGTGGTGGATCCACTTCCGGACGCATCGCAAGCAAGTATCGCTCTTGTTGCCCACTTATCGTTTGCCCATTGAGGCGCTGGGCGTTGCCATCGTGGCGTTGACGGGCCACCTCGGTGGATTTCTCAGTGGCGTCAACGCACCAGGCTAGAAATTGCCAGTGTCTGGGAGTTCCCCGCAAGCAGATATGCCTTCATCTTGTGACATCACAAAACCAGGGTATTGGGACGATAAGACGGACCAACTCATTCGGCGCCCGCCATTCGCGGGCGGAGAGAGACCGGAAATAGAGGATGAAGTCATGAAGCTATTCGGTAGCTTGATGCTTTTGGTGTGCGCTCCCCTTGCGCTGGCGGGAAATGGCGCGGAATACCCGAACGAACATGTCGCGGCGTTCGCGGTAGAAAAACTTGATGTGACCACTTTGCCCTCCGCGCTACGGCCAAAGCACGAAAAGGGAAAGAAGACATTCAGCGATTACGGATTCGTGACCCAGAAAGCCGAAGAGAACGAATCGTTGGTGGAAGCCCCGAATGGGGGAGCACGTTATTCTCTCAAGGTTCTGCAGCAGAGCGATTCCGGCATTTACGTCTGCTTCGCCCTGCAATCGAAAGATGGAAGTGCCGCATCCTTCCAGCGCGTGGTACTTCTGAAGCGCAAAAGCGCCAGCGATCTGCTGAAAGGCCGTGAGTCCTTCCGGGAGTTCAATGGTTGTCCCGAGATTGGCGGAGCTGGCGGCGATTCTTCGTACGGCGACTGAGAAGCGCGGTAATTTTCAGACCCGGGGAAAGCGAGGGCTCGCAATCGGCAAGATTGCGGGCCTTTTTCATTTTGAAAAACATATTACTCCTTTGCAATGAATAGCTTACAGCCAGAGCGGGGTTTGAGAACCTCTAGTGCCAGCGTACTACGACCCCCGTACCCCGTTTGGTGGCTCTCCTGGCCCATTGAGCACGACAAGTAAGACGCGTAATTTTCGTAGAACGGGTTGGGGGCCGCGCGGGGACAGCGGCTCCGCAAGGAGTCGTGTGCGAGCTACCCAACCCGCCACTTTCTTCCCTCTGTTTGTGCTTCCTTCTATGTGGCTGGCGGTCGAACGGTACGCCGTAACCCGCCAGCCAGTTTCATCGGGACCACGTCGGAACAATTGGCACAGCTTGTGCATCCCACCGTGCGGGCCTCATGCTTGTGTGTCTCAGCAAACAAGGAATCAAAGGGTTTGCTTGAACCGCACGAGGACGTGGATGACCGATTGGCGCGACACCTGATGGTTTCTGCCGACAGACTTGCCAGAGCCGCGACGCTTGCCCTGTTGTTTGCGACCGTCCTGGGATTTGCGGCGCATGCCGCGCCCGCAGGCGAACCCGCTTCCACACAGCTAAAAAAAGACACCGCAGAAGCGTTCGACCGCTACGTCGACCTGACGGAAGCCCGTAATGCAGCCGAGCTAAAGGGCGGAACCCTCCTGCCCTGGATCGATGACTTGCCGGAAGCTGAACGCAACGAGGCCTATGCCGCACTGAAACACGGCGAAGTGAAATTGCAGAAGCTGGAAACGCGCGACAACAGCCAGGCCATCCGCTGTCCCGGCGGCCTGATCCATCATTGGTCCGGCATTGTATTTATTCCCGGCGCGAAGCTGGACGACGTCCTCGCCGTATTGGAAGACTATGACCGGCACGCGGAATACTTCGCTCCCGACGTCGAGCGCTCGAAAATAGAATCCCGCGACGGCGACCACTTCAAAGTCTTCCTGAGGTTCCGCCGCCACAAGATAATCACCGTGGTTTTAAACACCGAGCACGACGTGCACTATTTCCGTGATGCGCGAGACCGGGCCCACAGCCGCAGTTCCGCGGTGCGCATCGCGGAAGTCGAAAACCCTGGAAAGAGCGATGAGCGCGAGAAAACTCCTGGCGATGACGACGGCTTCCTCTGGCGCATGGAAACCTGGTGGCGCATGGAAGAGCGCGACGGTGGCGTCTACGTTCAGAGCGAAGTAGCCTCGCTCACGCGCGACATCCCCACTGGATTGGGCTGGCTCATTCGCCCTTTCGTCACCGGCATCCCAAGAGAAACCCTAACCTTCACCCTCGAAGCCACCCGCAAAGCCGTTCAGCACAACGCGAACCGCTAGTTCACCAGGCGCTCAATCGACCCGGTAAACTTTCTGATTTTTCCACTGGAAAACAAGTGTCAGGCCTGGCGGATTTTCCGGCAGCTCCAATGGCCCGTTTTCCGGGAACACTTGCAAAACGTGTGAGACATGCAGCCCGCGCAATTGCGACATTAGCGCCTGCAAGTTCGTGGCGTCCGGCAACGTCTGCTCTCCCCACCTTCCCAAAGGTTTGACGTAGTCCTTGTCGGAATAAAACGCTGCAACGTGAGCCCCCAGAATCAGAACCTTGCTGACCGCAGGCTCGCTGTTCAGGTATTCGAAGCTTTCAAGATTCGGAATCTCCTCGTGCTTGCGTCTATCCTCAAACGCAGCGGAAACCGCCGCGTGCATGTCATCCACTCTCTCGGGAATAATCATGTACAGGCCATAAAGAATGGAACACGCCACGACCAATCCGGAGAGCACCCGCGCAAATTTAGACCCCGCCCGCTCGACATATTGCCAGCCGAGCACCGCGAAGATCGCCCCGAGCACGTAGATGTGGATCGCGTAGCGAGAGACTTGCGCCGTGGCGAACCACGCAGTCATCTGCAGAAACGCAAATAACACAAGTCCCTTGGCGAATCCGTCCCGTCGACAAGCGATGACGCCAAACGGCGCCAGCGCCAAAGGAGCAAGCCCGATTCCCCCCGCGCCCCTAAAGTTTGCCGTGTGATACGTCAAGTTAAAGGGCAGAAGCAGAAAGCTCCACAAATTCCTGCCCAAACCCTGGCCCGTCTCCAGTACACCTTTCTGCACCTCCAGCAAAACGACTGGCAGCAGCTTCGTAGCAGGAAAGATTCGCAGCAATCCCGGAGGCGGGGGATAAATCGGACATCCAAATACCGCCCAGTTTCTTAGATAAACGGGAGCCGCAATAACGACGGCGACGATGCACGAAACTCCCAAGTTCTTCAGTAGCATCTGTACCGGCTGGCGGCGCCCCAACAATGCAATCACGAAGGAACAAAAAACGAGCAGCACCCAGGAAATCAGTGCCGTGTACTTGGACCCCATTGAAATACCACAGAAAATCCCGAACAGGACGTAGTGCCGAGGGTTTACCGCGTCAAACGCAATGCGCGCGGCCGCAAGCAGAAATCCCGCAAAGAGCACATCAATAAATCCTCCGTAAGCTCCCCGGTACAAGGCCGGCATGCTCACGCTCAATGCGGCAACCCACCAAGCGCCGCGCTCGTCGAGACCCAGTCGCAGCGCCAGACTCGCGGCCACCAGAAGCAGGGAAATAAGACTGGTGACCGAGAACAACCCGGCAGCACGCAGCCCGCCAAGGGACATCAGCGCCGCAAATTGCGTCTCAACCGCCGCGGGAAAGGAGGTGAGTACCTCGTCCGGGACCGGCCGAATCACTGCATCGCGCAGCCAGACCTTCGGCCCGTAGTAATGGTAGGCGACTGCGTCGCTATTCATGTCTCCTGTGGGCTCCGCGAAGCCTCCGACAACGGTCACGACAAGAACGCTGCCGATGACCAGCAGCGGCAGCATCGGTGGAGAAAGCGTCGCAAAAACCGTGCGCCATTCGCGGGTTATCTTGGCCATGTAGCCGATGCCTACCGACACGCCTAGGAGCAGCACCATCACGATTGCGGATCGTGAAAACCAAACCTGGCCAACACAAAATAGAATCGTGCCGAGAAGTCCCAATCCACCCAGCAAAGTCAGCGCGAGACGATCGAGTCGCGAAAAGTTTTCAGGAAACAATCGCCGCAGCAGCCTTCCGAAACCCAGCGCGGCAGCCAGAAGGACGATGTTCGCAAAAATTGCCGGCAGAATTCTCATAGCAGATGAGTGTGCCGTAGGCGGTCAAGCAGGCGCTGGCCCGTATGCGACCCAATCACGCGAATCAGAAAAAATGTTGCCAGCACCGCGGAGATCCACAGTTCAATCAGCCGCGACCAGAGCACCCGCGCACCGCCAAATCGTGGTTGAGGACCGCCCGTTTTTTCCATCGCGATGTTTTTAGAATGAACACTCATGGCTGTGCCGGATTTCGCGAGCGAGGATACCCTTTTCAAATATCTTTGTCGCATCTAAAACACCAGCGACCGACATCCGTGTCAACCGTTCAACCCGCAAGCGCCGCGGAGCAGGCGGTATACGGCTCCGGCGTGACGATCCCAGGAAAGCGTTGCTGCGGTGCGGACGGCATTCTCCCCCATCCGCTGCCTGGCCTCGGGATCCGTCACGAGTTTGCGGATCGCGGCCCCAAGCTCCGCAGCGTTCCCGGTATTCTTCAGCAGCACGCCGTCCAACCCGTCGTGAATCCACTCGCTGACTCCCGCATTCGTGCTCACAATGACCGGCAGGCCACAAGCCATGGCTTCGAGCGCGGGAAGATTGAAGGAATCTTCCCGTGAAGGCGCGACATAGACGTCAGCAGCCGCTAGAAAATTGAGCACACCGGCGGAAGGAAGCGAGAAGGAAACTCTCTCGGTAAGTTGAAGTTTCGAAATAACGCTTCCCCACATCGAGGGATTCTCTTGACCAACAATAAGCACACGTAGCGGCAGATCGCGGCACAGGGCGGCAGCCTCGAGAAGCACATCCAGCCCTTTCGTACGCAAGTCATTGCCAATGAGAAGAATCACCTGTTCGTGGGGCGCAAAGTTCCACTGCAAACGTGCGCCGGAGCGCCGCTCGTTGCGAACTTCCGCATTAAATACCTTCGCGTCGACGCCGTTCGCAATCACCGTCACATCGCTGCGGCCATAATAACTTTTGAGTTGCCCGCCAGTATGCTGCGACACCGCAGCAAGCTTAACTCTTGGATTGCAATACACGCGCCGCTCGAGCCAGCACAACAACCGGTAATAAAACCGCCGATGCAGGCCGCGAACTCCGTTGCCCATGTACTGCTCTTGCAGCTCAACTAAACGTTGAAACACCGCGTGGACGAGAATGACATTCGCACCAAAGCAGTTGATCCCGGGAGAAAACAGGCAATCGTAGCGGAGTCCGCGAAAAGTGCGGTCCCACCAGCGGCATAAGCTATTCAGAACTAGCCAGCAAGTGAATTGCACCAACTGCGGTCCGGGAACCGATGGCACCTTGTGCCAAATAACCGTGCCTTCATCCACGGAACGCAAGCCGCCGGCAGTGCTCACCGCAAGATCCTCGACGCTCTGAGCGTACAGATGAACTTCGCAATTGTGAGTTCGTGCGAGCCGTTCGAGCAACTCGGCCAGCGCTCGTTCCGTCCCGTGACGCCGGTCCACAAACGGCGAAACCACCGCGATGCGCAATTCAGCGAACCCAGCGCGGCGGAGCCGGGGGACCAACAGCTCCGGCAGCAAATTGCGCGGACAGCGCGATGCTCGGCAAGCGGAACAAGATTCCCAGCAGCAGCCACAGATACGCGTTCAGAATGAAGTCTTCGTACGGCTGAATCCCCGCAAACGTCATCGGAAACAAGAGAAGGAACGCGTACCACATAATAATAAACGCCAGCGGAAACCACGGCGAACCTCTTAACTTGTGTACCACTCTCCACGCGGCAAACAGGATGGAAAGTGTCATGATGATCCACAAGACCAGCCCGCCGATCCCCATTTCCATCACCAGCGCGCCATACCCGCTTTCGACGCTCCCGATCGTCAGCTTTTCGTGGAAAATGCGGCTCACATATTGCACGCCCAAAGAGGTGGTCCCAATCCCGTAACCGTAAGGCCAGCGCGGGGAGTCGAATGCTCCGAGAAAATTACGGAGGGGGTACTCACCCGCACGGTGTGTGAGCTCATTCGCCGCGCTGTACGGCGACAGTGTTTCCGAGTAAATCGCCAAACGACCCAGAAGCGCATCGGGAAACGTGAAAAACAGCATCGCGAGTGCCAGCGCTATTCCCAGCACGGCGCGCTGCACGGTGCGCAGCACGCGAATCACTTCGCGTTGCCGCCACGGCGCACCCCAGATGAACGCGATACTTCCGACGACTGCCGTGATTCCCGTCCACATGAAAACCCCCCGGGAGGCCGAGAGGATTGCACCCGCGAACGTAAGGGCCAGGCAGACAAACGCCAGCGCTCTTCCCTGCCGCCTCCGCAGCAGCAGATACCCGGAGAATCCAAACACCAGCATCCAGGCCACGATGAGAAAATCGGAGTAGCGCCCGGCACTGACGAACACCGATGTCGGACGGTATACCGTTACGCCGGAGATTGGCGCCGTTCGGTAAAGCGTGCTCAACTCGCGGATGTCTTCCGCGGGATGCTCCGGATTCAGAAACCCCGGCCCAGCGATCGACTGCACCACGCCGAGCGAAACAATGATCACCGCGAGAATCATGTTGACGAAGAAAAACTTGCGCAGCTGTTCTTCCTTGTCCAGCAGCGAGTACCCCACGAACATAAGCGGGATGTAGTAGAAAAATAGTTTGAACCCCAGCAGCCCGAACATGACATTGCTGGACCCTGGATTAAATATCTGCATCGCGCCAAACCAAACCAGTATCAGCAGGGGCACCAGGAACGGCGGGCGGAAGCTCTGTACCTCCCTGCGTCGATAGGCGATAAAAAATGCGATGTATACGACCAGCACCAGAAAATCCTTGGCAAAATAAATGGCCATATTGTTGCCCAGGAATTTCCGCGCAAAATCCTCGAACAGCAGCCAGGTCAGAAAGAAATACAGCCCGTTGCGCCAATCGTTCAGCATACCCACGACAAATGCGCCGCCCACAAAAATGAGCGCCATGTAAGATAGTCCGTTGATATCGTTATTGATCACATAACCGGACACTTCATACGCCATCACTGCGGCGAACACCAAAAACCCGAAGGCCAAGAGAGGTTTGCGCGCGGAGTTGCCGGAAAACGAAACCGCGGGAATATTCATGATCCCGTCTCACCCTCGCTCTTTCACGGATGCCACGCTATAAAATTCCTATTCACGCTATACCCCCGCGGCCTTGGCGCTTGTAATGTTACGAGGCAGCGATAGAATTTGCGACTCTGAAGTTGGCATCCGGTTCAGAAGCTCGTGCACGAACGTGGCGAAGCGTGAAGGACGATCCGGCCGCCCAATGATGGCCCGCCGCCAGGATACCGGTACTTGTCCTAGCAGCCTCGGAATTACGTTTTCCAGCATGAAGCTCAATCCTAGCACACAGATTCGCGCGAGAATTTCTCATGCTTCACGCTTCCAACGAACACATCATCCTCGCGCTAAGACCTCTCCCTGCGCCTCCGGCGCATACGCCTGTATCTTGCTGGCGTTCTCACGCTCAAGCCCGAATCCTTCCCGCTGAGGAGCGCTTGCTCGCTGCCGAAGGTATTGCGAGGCTTTCCCACGTTTGGCCGCGCTGCTAACCCCCTTCTCCGTTACAATTCCAACTTTCCGTCCGTATAGAACTTTGCGCTTCTCAATATGTTCATCGGTCACTTCGCTGTCGGCTTTGCCGCCAAGAAATTCGCTCCGCGCACCTCCATGGCCGCGCTGCTGGCTGCGCCTCTGTTCCTCGATATCCTCTGGCCCGTATTCCTTCTCCTCGGCTGGGAGCACGCCCGTGTCGACCCCGGCAACACGCGCTTCACACCGCTGGATCTCTACAATTTTCCTTGGTCGCACAGCCTGCTGATGTCCATGGTCTGGGCCACCGCGTTTGCGCTCATCAACCACCGCCTCACGCACTATAAGCCCGGCACCATCGCCATCTGGCTCCTGGTCGTAAGCCACTGGATTCTCGATTGGATCACGCATCGCCCCGACATGCCGCTCTACCCCGGCAGCCCGCGCTTCGGCCTCGGCCTGTGGAACTCCATCGCCGAAACCATGATCATCGAAATCGCCATGCTCGCCGCCGGCGTCGCGCTCTACATGAGCGTCACCCGCCCCCGCGACCGCATCGGCCGCTACGCCTTCGCAGCCTTCGTCCTACTCCTGCTGGCCTCCTACATCGCCGACCGCTTCAGCCCCCCGCCCGCCAGCATGTCCGAAATCGCCTGGACCGGCCTAATCGCCACAGCAATCCTCATTCCCTGGGCTTGGTGGTTCGACAACCACCGCGATCCGCGCCCCCAACCCGCCGCCCCATAATTCTTTGTAGGGGCGGGGCTTGCCCCGCCCTTTTTTCTTTGCCCTTCACCCGCGCTTTTCTCTGCGCTCCGCCCGGCTTCTCTAATTCTCGCCACTCACCACTCGCCACTCACCACTCGCCACTCATCACCGTCACTCACCACCCGCCACTCGCCACTTCCCTAGCCCCGCGCCTTTCTCTTGTCCTTTGCTGCTTTTCCAATTCTCGCCACTCGCCACTCGCCACTCGAATCTTCCTACAAAACTCACAGCCTCTTCCGATAATTCACCGACCGGCTAGCAACTTCAAAACCCAGCGCCTCGTGCGTACGCTGCGACACCTCATTCTCGATCTGCGCGTCTGACGCCATCTCCGCACATCCCTGCTCGCGCGCCCAATCTTCTGCCGCGCGCAACAGTTCGGCACCGATCCCGCAGCGCCGGAATTTCTCCGCAACGTACCAGCCTTCCACGTACCCAACCGTGTGCCCCTCGTTACAGCCATCGGCGTGCGAACGTAAACCCGCCTCCAGAAAACCAGCCAGCGTTCCATCCGCAGCCTCGGCGACCAGAACCACCAGCGGCAGCACGGTTGGCGGTTTGCCCGCCAGTATCGAAGCGAGTTCCTCGGAGTGCTCTTCCGCCGAACTTTCCGGCCAAAGCGCCGCGCGCATTCGCACCAATTGCTCGCGATCCCCTGCCCGCGCAAACCTGACGGAAATCCCGTTCATCCCGCTCATCCTAACCCAAATCCGTGGCTCCATCGTCTGCATCAGAGTCGCCGCCATCTCCGAAACAGCAAAGCGCCAACTCCCGTCGATTTGGGCACACCAATCCCGTTCAAGCGTTGGTCAGCGGTGCTGGCTCACCAAAACACACAATGTATGTTTGGGAAGGCGCACTGGATAAGTTATCGAGAAACGGTTTTCGTTAGACCGTTACTTTTATAATCGTAATTATATTAAACTCTTGATAAGAGATAAGACTGGAGATCCAGAAATGGGAATTTTTCTGGGCGGTCCCATATACAAGACATTTCTGTCCGGCAAGGATTATTCCACCGAGACCACTCAGTGTATTCACTCAACGGTTGCCAGACTTCTGGAGACTACAACAACCGTTGACCGACCGGGAATGCTGTTGGGAAAAGTTCAGAGCGGGAAGACCCGAACCTTTCTCGGAATCTTGGCACTGGCGTTCGATAACGGTTTTGATTGGGCCGTGGTGCTGACGAAGGGAACCATTGCCTTAACAGAGCAAACTCTTGAGAGACTCCACAGGGAGTTTAGGGCACTAGTCGAAACAGACCAAGTTCAGATATTCGACATAATGCATCTCCCTGGGAATCTGACCCGATATGAACTTTCCCAAAAACTGATAATCGTCTGCAAGAAGGAAGACGACAACATCAGACGGCTCGACGATGCTCTCTTTAACCAATACCCCCAACTGGGGAAAGCAAGGTGCTTAATCATCGATGACGAGGCAGATTTTGCAAGCATCGGATTTAGCCGGACGAAAGACGAGGGCGTAAAGATCAACAAAATTGCGGGCCAGATTGACGACTTAAGACGACGACTGAGTCGAACTAGCTTCCTCCAAGTCACAGCGACACCATATTCGCTGTATCTTCAACCAGACGGATCTGACGCCGACAAAGGCGGCCCAGCATTCATGCCAACTCGCCCCGCCTTCACTGAACTTGTCCCGGTACATCCCCAATATATAGGCGGAGAATACTATTTCGAGCAAAGCCTCGAAGAGAACTCACTCGCTTCGCATCTGCATTGTGAAGTGCCGCTATCGGAACTGAGAATCCTCAAGAAACAAGACGGGCGTAGCTTTAAGATTTCCGACGCCCTGGTGAGCAAGGCCGTCGACGCTCTACGATTTGCCTTAATCACTTTTGTGGTTGGCGGCTGTATGCGCCGTGTCCAAGATGAAAAGGACGGTAAGTTTCCGAAGAAGTTTAGTTTTATCGTTCATACAGAGCGAAGCCGTGAGGCGCACTCTTGGCAGGAGCAGATTGTGCGCGCGATTGTGCAGCAGCTACAAGAGGCAAGGACCAATAATGAGGTTCTGTTGGGTGATTTAGTAAGAAGATCTTACGACGACCTCGCGGAGTCGGTGCGGCTGGTCGACTGCTATCTACCAAACTATGAGGAAACTTTTGCTGCGGTAAGTTCACACCTTGAAACCATCATGATAACTAAGGTCAATTCCGAGAACGATATTAAGCAACTGCTTGACGAAAGCGGCCAGCTTAGATTGCGAACACCGCTAAATATTTTCATCGGTGGACAGATACTTGACCGCGGGCTAACTATCGCCAATCTTATTGGTTTCTATTATGGAAGAACCACCAATCGATTCCAACAGGACACAGTGCTACAGCACTCGCGAATGTACGGAACGAGGCCGATCGAGGATTTGTCGGTAACGCGATTTCACACCGCATCAGGGATTTACAACGTCATGGAAACAATTCACGAGTTCGATGAGGCCCTCAGAAAAGCATTCGAAGCAGGCGGGCACAATTCCGGAGTCGTATTCCTACGTAAGGATGATGCAAATCGCATCGTTCCGTGTTCGCCAAACAAGATTCTCCTGTCCTCCACGACAACGCTACGCCCTGGAAAGCGGCTACTCCCCATTGGATTTCAAACGGCACATAAGACTGACGTGACACCCAGGCTGACAAAGATCGAGCGAATATTGGTCGATTACAAGAACGACATCGAAGCCGGACGCCCATTTCTAATGGAAGTAGATGTCGCCAAAGCAATCATAGATTTGGTCGGAGAAACCTTGGAGTTCGAAGAAGAAGGTTCTGGCTGGGATGTATCTGCATTCAAGTCGGCCATGGATTACTTGTCGAGGTCGATTTCCGTGCAAGAAAGAAAGGGCAAGCTGTGGTGCATCGTAAAACGGGACCGAAACATAAACAGGATGCGCCAGGCGGGTCGGGTCCAGAATGCTCCGGATACCAAGCAGGAGCAAGCTATGGTTTCTTCCCTCGACGACGAGACTCCTGTCCTGATGTTACTAAGTCAAGAAGGAAAAGAAGGGCAAGGCTGGCGAGATTGTCCGTTTTGGTGGCCCGTGCTTCAAGTTCCGCGAAGAACAAAGACTACGATCTTCGCCAGCGAAATGGTGGACGCCGACTAAGGACGGGCCGGTGGCCGCGCCTTAGAGTCATAAGTTCCTTACCGAACGGTATCAGTCGGACCCGAGAGGTTTTTGATTCCATGAACTATTAATGGTCAACGTCCGGGGTGTCACGGCCGCCGCCGCGGTCCAGGAATTCGCGAACGGCGCTAATCTCGAATGCCGTGCCTTTCAGCAAGCGGTCAATCCAGTCGGGAACATCGTAAGCCAAATACGTCGCGCGGCCTTGGCGAACGCTCAAGACACGCCGCACATCCTTCTGATCGGCAAGGTTTATGGAATTGTCGTAAATATCCACGCGATCCATCCCGCTTGCCTGAAAATCGAGCGCGGCGAGGAGATTCCGTGTGCTCCTTTCATAGATCTCGCGCACCAGGGTTTCAGAAGCTGAGTGCCCTCCACGGTACGCTCGCGCTTTGATTCGCCGGACACACTCTTCCACGTTGCCCGGCGTGACGAAATACAAGGCAGTCCTGAAACCGTGTTCGCGAGCGAGTTGCGCCTGCTCAAACGTAACCTCGCTGCGGAGCGTTGTTTCGAGCGCGAAGCTCTTTCTCGCGGAGATGTGGTCGAGAATCCATTTTTGAAACTCGAGATTGACTTGGGAGCGGATTCCTTTCGAGATGCCATGAAATGAACCGCCGTTCAACTCCGCGGCGCGATTGTCGGCATTAAACGAATCGACTCCAAATTCAGCGATGGGGAAACGGGTTGTCTTGCCACTGCCGGGAGGACCGGCAACTACAACCATCCGCGGACGGGCCAACTCAGCCCCCGAAGTCTCGGTTTGCGTCCTTGCTCATGTCTTCGGGCAGTTCGGTTTTGAGTAGGTTGCCACGAACATCGATAATGCCCTTGCGGATCATTTCTGCTCGTTCCGACTCGGCGATGACCTTCCCTGCTTCGAGGACTTGCCGCGTCAGGGCGTCCATCTCCTCCTCATTCTCGATGTCTATCGAATCGAGCGAGAGCCGCCTGACGGACTGAGCTGGGAACTGTCTTTCGGTCGCCATATCCTCTCCATTATAGGCCAAGATTGCTCGTAAACCTTATCAATCAACGTCGCCCTGTATCGGCGGGGGGAGCTGCCTTAGTTCGGCGGAGACCACCGGGGTACGCGCCTTTTATGGCTCGCGTGCGGAGATTCCTCTCTGCGGGTTACTTTCGACTCTCAACCTTCGACCGCGAACCTGCCAGCGTCCCTCTCCGCGATGGATTCCGTTTCCCTCTCTTAAGCCAGCATCCATTCGAACACTCGCCGGCAACTCCTTTCCTTCCACTGCGTTCCCGGCGCGCCGGCTTGGTTCCATTCGAATGATAGTACCATTAAGTTAGCTATTGACAATATAACTGCTCCGTGCTATCGTTCCCCATGAATTTCGATCTCGATCCGCGAATCGCGCCACAAGGAACTCTGCCCCCACCTCGCCGCCGCTCTGACGTAACTCATGCAGAATCAACACTTGCGAAATTCCCACAAGCGTTGACTCTAAAGGACTTACGAAAATGCTAACCGCTTTAGTATCAGCACTTACGAAAAACCGGGGGAGGGGGGTAGGGAGTTATGCTTCTAGCCAACAGCGCAAACCGTCGGGAGCTGCATCTCCTCTTCCCATTTTGGTTTACCCTGAGCGGTTTGTGCGAAGGGTTTACTCCGAGCGGCGGCCGCGAGGGGAACTCGCCGCGCTGGTTGACTTTGCTCCTCAACTCAGTGCAAATGGTGGGTCACAAAAAATCCCGCCAGACGGACTGAGCCGCCCATGAACATTCTCGATGTACTCGTCGGCAAGCCCATCAAGACCAGTGAGGAGCGCGCCGAGCAGATCGGTCCCTCCGCGGGCATCCCCATCTTCGGCTTGGACGCCCTCAGCTCCGCCGCCTACGGCCCCGAAGCCGCCCTCAGCCTGCTCATTCCACTCGGCTTGCTCGGCGTCCAATACATCGTTCCGATCAGTGCCGCCATCATCATCTTGCTCCTCATCGTCTACTTTTCCTACCGCCAGACCATCGCCGCCTATCCCTCCGGCGGCGGCTCCTACACCGTCGCGCGCTTCAATCTCGGCGCTTTCGCGGGCTTGCTCGCCGCGGCGGCTTTGCTCACGGACTACATTCTCACCGCCGCGGTGGGCATCTCCGCTGGCGTAGGCGCGGTCGTCTCCGCCGTTCCTTCCTTGCAGGCGCACACCGTGGTGATTTGCGTCGGCATTCTCGTAATCATCACCATTCTCAACCTGCGCGGCGTAAAGGACGCCGGCGTAGCCTTCATGATTCCCACGTACCTTTTCGTCGGGACGCTGCTGATCACCATTGTCGCCGGAATCATCCGCGTGGCTGCAAGCGGGGGGCATCCCGTTCCCGTCACCGCGTTGCCCGCGCCGCCGCCCGCCGTCGTGAACGCCGTCACCCTGTGGCTTTTGCTGAAAGTTTTTGCCAGCGGGTGCACCGCGCTGACCGGCGTGGAAGCCGTCAGCAACGGCGTCAAAGCCTTCCGCGAGCCCGGCGTCAAGAACGCGCAGCGCACGCTTACCATCATCATTTTCATCCTGGCCATTATGCTGGCTGGAATCTCCTATCTCGTGAAGGCCTATGGCATCGTGGCTATGGACCCCGCCCAGCCCGGGTATCAAAGCATTCTCTCGCTACTGCTCGTCGCAGTATTTGGCAGGGGATTTTTTTACTACCTGACGATCGTGGGAATTTTGCTAGTCTTATCCCTCTCGGCGAACACTGCGTTCGCCGATTTTCCGCGTCTCTGCCGCTCCATCGCACAGAACAATTACTTACCGCATGCTTTCGGCTTTCGCGGCCGCCGCTTGGTCTACACCTACGGAATCGTGGTTCTCGCCGCACTCACGGGTTTCCTGCTAATCCTTTTCAGCGGCAATACAGACCGGCTGATTCCTCTCTACGCCGTCGGCGCCTTTCTGGCCTTCACTCTGTCGCAATTCGGCATGGTGGTGCATTGGCGGAAAAACCGCGGCCCCCACTGGCTGAAAAGCGCTTTCGTCAACGGCCTGGGCGGCTTTGTAACTGGAATCACCGTCATCGTCGTCCTCCTGGCGAAATTCGCGGAGGGCGCTTGGATCACCGTGATTTTCATACCCTTCTTGATCGTCTTTTTTGGCGTGGTTCGCCGCCATTATCACGCCGTAATTATTGGCACCAACTGCACCATCCCCGTCGTACCTGCGAACCACGAAACGCCGCCCATCGCCGTCGTCCCCATCGACCGCTGGAACCGTCCCTGTAAACAGGGCCTCGAGTTTGCCTCCCGGCTCTCTTCGGAGATCATTGCTCTCCATGTCGACCCCGCGGAGCATTCCGAGCTCCTCCGCGAGGATTGGGAACGCTACGTCGAACAGCCCTTCCGTGCCGCCGGCGCGGAACCTCCCAAACTCATCATCCTGCCTTCGCCCTATCGTTTCGTAATCATCCCCCTCATCCAGCACATCCTCGAACTTTCCGAAAAGAATCCCGGCCGCCGCATTGTCGTGGTCATTCCGGAGCTGGTCGAGGATCATTGGTACGAATATTTTCTGCACAACCAGCGCGGCCGCCTGCTCGAATGGATGCTCCTGGCCCGCGGTAACGACCGCATCTTCACCATTTCTTCGCCCTACTACCTTTCGGGCCCAGCCTGACCTTTCCGTTCACACGGCGACGAGTCCAGTTCCTCTGGAAAGTTTGTTGAATCGACGTCGAAAATCTAATTTTTTCCTTAGTTTTATCTTTGTCACAGTTCTGATCATTTCTTTCAATTTCGCTATCTCCCGCATTTACAACGTCAGCGAATTCACCTCGAATACACAATCATTCTAGGATTGTTTGAGGATTATTCCCTCCGGCACTTTCGTCTCTCCCAACAGTTGCGGATTTCACGCCGATGCGTTGCGCGAGCAGCCTGGGTTTGGCGGCCATCCCGGAAAGCTCTGCTGAACGCTTCATGAGGATCGAGGAATCCGGCGGAGGCACCAATGTTCTTCCCACGCCCATTTGCAGCGGCCGCTGTTTGCGTTTTCGCGCTTTCACTCTCTTTGTCCAAGTCCTCGTATTCCCAGACGTTGATCTCTTCGGCTAACTTGGGAGAAAGCGTCCATTCCCTGAACGCTCCCGCTCAGCCTGCGCGGTGCGACACGGAAACGCTGAGCGCATCGGCACCGCCTCCTGCCGCAAAAGCTCCCGCCGATAGCTCTTTGGCGAACGCGTCCGATTCTCCAGCCCCCGCACCGTGCATCACCGAACTTCCAGCGTCAAGACTGAAAAGCGTTTGCGCTTTTGGAGCTTTCGCGGACAGCGGCTGCAGTGCTTTAGAAGATCCCGCCGGAGCGAGATTGCTTGCGCTGGGAAAATCGGGACGCACGATCGCGCGGGCACGCGCCATGGTTCTTGAGATTCTTGAGAGTGAGAATGCCTGCACCGCCTGGTATCGGGAAAGAGATCCTGATCCTGCGGGCACGTTCCAAACCCTGGAATTTGAGCTGGATAGCAGGGGACCCACCTATATTCTGGAGTCCGCCATCAATCCGGCCCTGGGGCTGTTCTGGCACCCCTATGTGGCGATGACCGCGCAGAACGCCGGGCAGGGAGCCACGATTACGTTGAACGCTAGTGGAGCCTTCTTTCACAGTTCCGCTGCCGTGCGGAAGGTCAGCCGTGAAGGTGGCCCGACGCGCTCCGTCGGAATGCGCGAACTGACAATAGACTCGTACATGGGCGATACATTTGAGGCCCAGATCACGGCATTGCTTCACGAACTGGGCCACGTCACCGGGCGCATTCCGGCGGACCCCGACAAGACTGACGGGATGTCCAAACGCAACACCGAAGAAGTGCTGCGTTTCTGCCGGGCGGAAGTCGAATCCGCAGCAAAGCACCCCCTGCGCGTCGCCATGCGCTAAAGGCTGGCGGCGCCCCCCGATTGCGCCGTGAAACGTTTTGGCTGTCCCCCTCACTACCACAACAAAGGCGAACGTGACGATGAGCAAGCCTTCCCAGACTTTTGTCTGGAAGAGTTTTTGCCTCGTCGATGAACGCGCTTATGTCTGAGTTTCCGGCGGTCTCGTACTCTTAGCCGGAAGACGCGTGGGGGGCACACTTGGGAGAGTTGTGCTCTCCCCGCGTCCAATACCGCAGCCTTTTCCTGTTGCTCGCCCGAAACCAAGTTTTGCCTTCCTCAGTAACAAAAAAGCTGTTTGGCGCCCTGCTAGACTAGACGGAGAGATCAGATCGAAAGCGAGATTCAGAGTTCCCGGAAGCGAGGAAACGGTCTTGCCCTGCGCCGCGCTTGTTCGGAAGTGCTGCGTCCTGAAAGTCCATCAAATCAATCCGAGAGACAGCCGAGCGAGATGACGCTTCGCTGTGGGAAAATGAGCCGGGCGGCAACCGCCAGAGGCTAAAAATGAGATCCCGGCGTTTTGTTTCTTTTTTCTCCATCGTTGTGATTGCTGTTTGCGGGTCCTTATTCACATTCGTACGCGCGGCAAGGACGCAGCAATCGCAACAAACTCCGACGATCGACGAATACCAGCCGAAATCCACGCTTGTCACCAAAGAACACAAGATCGAGCGTGCGAAATTTCCGTTCATCGATATTCACAGCCATCACTTGAATCCGACCGCGGAAGAAGTCGACCGTCTGGTCAAGGAGATGGATACCATCAACCTGCGGGTGATGGTGAATTTGAGCGGCGGAACGGGAGAGCAACTCAAGAGAACCGTAGAGGTGATGAAGGGACGCTATCCCGGCCGGTTTGTGGTGTTCGCCAACATGAGTTACGACGATTTGAACACGCCGGGATTCGGGAAACGCGTGGCCGCACGGCTGGAACAAGACGTGAAGAATGGCGCGCAAGGATTGAAGATCTTCAAGAATTTTGGAATGGAACTGAAATACGCGAATGGGCAGCGCGTGCACGTGGACGATCCGGAGTTTGACGCGGTGTTTGAGAAATGCGCGGAACTGAAAATTCCAGTTTTAATTCACGTGGGAGAACCTGCGGCGTTCTTCGAGCCGTGGGATTACCACAACGAAAGGTGGGAAGAGCTGAAGGAGATTCCCAGCCGCGCACGGCCGCCGGCAAAGTATCCGCCGTTTGAGACGCTGATGGCGGAGCGCAATCATTTGTTTGCAAAACATCCGAGGACAAATTTCATCGCGGCGCATCTGGGGTTTCACGGGAATGATCTAGCACGGCTGGGGAAATTGTTCGATGCGAATCCGAATGTGTACGTGGATATTGCCGCGGTGCTGGCGGAACTGGGACGTCAGCCGTATTCGGCGCACGATTTCCTGATTAAGTATCAGGATCGCGTTTTGATGGGGAAAGACATTTACGATGTGAATGAGTACAAATGGTATTTTCGCGCGCTGGAAACGCGCGACGAGTATTTTGAGTATTACCGCAAGCGGCACGCTTTTTGGCGGATTTATGGTTTTCAGGTGCCGGACGACGTCTTGAAGAAGGTTTATTACAAGAATGCATTGAAGCTGGTGCCGGGGATTGACGCGACGGCGTTTCCGGAATGACGGCACGCATTAAGTAACTTGCCGAGAACTGCATCGAATTTCTTCTTTCCTACTCTCATTAGCACTCCGCCATGCCAACTGCCAGTTTATTCTTGAATTAGAAGCCAAAATCGGTTAGCGTTTTTCTGACATTGGCCGGTCGTTTTTGCGTCGCGCACAGCGCAACCCAACGTCAAATGCTTTCGACCGGTAGGGAAACCTCGCTCTTGTATTCCCACCTCTCGCGCGTTTGTCGCGGCCAATCGATAATGGACTCCTAGAAAAGCGAAACCCCGGCTCGTAACCGGGGCGCTTTTGAATCTAGAGTGCGGCAGCAACCTCACTCTAAATCACTGGTTTCCCATTGTCAACGTGGAAGTGTGTCCAAGATTTTGTACCAGTGCGGCCGTAGCACAACTGGTGGTGCGCCTCACTTTCCTTATCTTGCAAGGTACTTGATCGTGATATAGCTTTGGACGTAGGAGTCAGCATGGAAGAACAACCCGAAAGACTACCTTGGGTAACTTGTAGAGAGGCTTGTGCCGCTTGCAAAATCGGACACCACGAGGAGTGCGAAGACCCTGAAAACTGCGAGTGCACGCATCTAAAAGAAATGCCTAAAGGCTGGCTTGCAAGGCTGCGCGAGAAGTTTCCGCTTTAGACTTCGCACCACGGAAACCACGCTGGAAATTGATCGCGTGCTCGCAAACCAGTTGCTCGAATTCGGACGATTTGTAAACACCCTTTTTAATGAGCAGAGTGTTCATCGCGTAGACGGTGGCCCGGAAGGATTCATCTTCCCCCATCAAATTAAGAGCTTCTTTGAAGGTCATGGTGTAACTCCGACTTCATTTTGTTGAGGGTTTAACTGCGGTAAAACTTCGCGGGACTTCTTCGTGTTTGTTCGTGAGGCACGGCCTCGTAGGTCGTCAGCATAGCATGTATTTCCACAGCCAGGCAAATAAAAGGCGAAGAGTGGTTTCGCCTTTTCCACAGAACTAGCTTGGGGCAAACATAGAAAGGGAGGGCATATCTCACTCTCCCAAACTCCAAGGGAGGAACGCGACGAGTTGCGGACGCTCGGCGGACAAACAGGCTAGCGTTTGGCCTTCCTGTGAAGTGTACGACGACAAGAGTGCTGGATCGATCTTCAGTGTGCGTGCCACATGCGTATTATCTTTCCATCGAAACTGGTTTCTGCGCGAGCGCTTCTGCGGTTACGCGATGACGCCAAGCGAAGAGGCGCGCCAGGCGCCGCTGGATGTAAGCACCGCCTAAAAGTTTGCCGAGCCAGCCCAGCGGCAAATCGTATTCGACGCGGTCTTCAAGCCAACTGGCATTTTCGCCGTCGGGAATGAACAGGTGCGTGTGTTCCCAACGGCGAAAGGGGCTCACGACCATGACGTCTCGGAACATGCGTCCAGGCTCGCAGGCGGTATGTTCGGCGGTCCAGATTTGCGAGAAGGGGCCAATGCCTACGCGGATTTTAACGCGCGAGCCGGGACGTTCGATGCCCCCGGTTTCTTCGACGACCTGGGAATTTTCCCACGGTGGAGTGAGGCGTGTGAGCGCGTCGGGGAGGGCGTGCCAGCGGTAGACGGATTCGGCGGAGGCGGGGATCCGGGTGCGGTAGACGAAGAGTTCGCTCACGAGGAATTATACCGATTTATTGCTGGGCGTAAGTCGGAAGTGAAGCGATGGAAACCATATGCGGGCGGCGCTGGGTTGAATTGGACTAACAAGAAGAACTTCCCGATGCGGTGTGCTGAATCGAGGTGGTGAATTGGAGGGCTCGGTAGATGGGGCGCAGCATGCTGCGCCCCTACAAATGTACTTGGATTTGTTTGTTGTTAGCGGCGGGAGAGTTTGACGGCGTTGTGGCTGGAATTCGGGAGGGCGTCGGACTGGAGATATTGTTTTGCGGGGGCGTCGTCTTTCAGATAGGCGTCCCAGAAGGCGAGCGAGGCGGAATTGGTGTAACCCAGGATGGCTTCGGCTTGCGCGGCGCGCGCCGGGAGAAGCGTTTGCGCCGTAATGAAGGACATGTGGCTGGCGCCCTCAATGAACAGGTGAAATTTGTCGCCGGGCTGGCTGCGGTCGAAAGGAATTTTCTTCCAGCCTGGGCCCTGATGGGTCGCGCCATTGTCGAGCGAGCCGGTCATGCTCATCAGAGGGAGCGAGATGTGATCCCAGGAATGGTCGGTGAGGCCAAATTCACCGGGGCCCTGGGGAGAGAGTAAGAGCACCGATTTGACGCGCGGGTCGGAGAAGTTCGTGGCCGCGTGGCCGGGAAGGTCGACGAGCGCTCCGGCGATGGCGTCGGCTGTGAACGCACCCATGGAATGGCCGCCGACACCGACGCGAACAGTATCCATTCTGATTGCGAGCGCAGGAATGCGCTTTTGCAGTTCCGGCAAGGAATCGAGAACAAAGGAAATATCGACCGGGCGGCTCTCCCAGAGCGCGGGTTTTTTCAGCGCTTCACGAACGGCTTGCAAGAATTGGATATTTTCCTCGCCGGAGTTGCGGCGCTGAACGGTGGAGTCATCATGCGTGGGCTGGAGCGTGATGTAACCGTAGCTGGCCCAGTGGCGCGTCAACGCGTCGCAACAATTCTGCGAGCCGCCGGCGCCGTGCGAGAAAACGATGACGGGATAACTTCCGGCTTCGCTGGGAAAGAAAACGCGGAGGTGAAGATCTTTGTTGCGCTTGGCGTCGTGGAGAACGATGTCGGAGACCTCGGTGACCGTGTGGGGGCCAGGGGCGAGTTTATAACCTGGGGCAATGCTGGAATCCTGCGGCGCAGGCAGTGAACCAGGCCTGAGAGACATAGTGAGAGGGCGATCGGGCAGCGCCGGCGGAAGGGAGCGGGCGGTCTTAACCACGGACTTAGGCAAGGAGAAGCCGGGGCCACCGGATTGCCGCGTAATGACGTAGGCAGCGGTCAGACTCAGGACGACGATGATGACGGCATTGCTGATGTGACGAAAAAGGCGGCGGCGGCGAACGTAGTCCCTGGGCAACTGGGGGAAGAGTCTCCGGCTGTGGGCCGCTGAGGACATGGTTCGATTACGTTTGGACGAGTGCTCCAGGGCCGACGTTACAAACCCAGCGGCGTGGAAAAGGTTGCGCAGAATTCCACGGAGAAGAGAAGGATTGGCGGAGCGGGAAGCCGAGCGCTCCGCTCTAGCTGCACCTGACATGCGAGACTCCTCGAGGCTTGGGACTCGCTACTGTGGCTCAGGCTGGGTCCTTGGCTGAATCAGGAGCGGGTTGGGGTACCTGACAGAAGCGCACCGGAAATTCTAACACTCTCACTAACAGGAATGGTAGTGCGGCATTTCCGGCACCACGGAGTTACCGGCCGCTAAGTAAGAAAGCAGGGCGCCGCGGATTGCAACCAAGAGACTGGAAGCCTTGACTTTTTCTGGAAGCGGGCTATTGTCTGCGTTCCGGCGATTGGCGCGGAAATGAGGAGAGAAACAGATGATGCGTAAGTGGATGGCAATGATGCTGTTAGGGCTAGCGGCGCTGGCGCCGGGCTATGGACAAGGACAAAAGCCGGCGGGCAAAACGATCGTGCTGAAGGCGGCGCGGCTGTTTGATGGAAAGAGTGATGCGCTAGTCAAGCCGGGGATCGTGGTCGTGACGGACGGAAAAATCGTGGCAGCGGGAACGAGCGCGGCGATACCGGCGGGAGCGGAAGTGATCGATATGGGCGATGCGACACTGTTGCCAGGGTTCATCGACGCACACACGCACCTGACCTTTATGTACACCGAGGACTACAAACAAAAAGAATTGGACCGGCTGCAAAAAACGATCGCGGAGCGTGCGCTGGACGCCAGCGTGAACGCGCGGGTAACGCTGATGGCGGGGATCACGACGGTGCGCGACGTCGGTTCCATGGATTACCTGGACGTCGGGCTGCGCAACGCCATCCGGAATGGAAAAGTGCCGGGGCCGCGAATGCTGGTAACCGTGCACGCACTTAGCGCGACAGGCGGGCACTGCGATTTTTCGCAGGGCTTCCACGAAGGACTGTTCGGACACGAAAGCGGGCCGCTGGAAGGCGTGGTGAACGGCGCGGATCAGGCACGCTATGCGGTACGACTGGATCACAAGTATGGCGCGGACATGATCAAGGTATGCGCAACTGGTGGCGTGCTTTCCTCGACAGACGACGTGGACACGCCACAGCTCACACAAGAGGAACTCAACGCCATCGTGGATGAGGCGCATGCTCTGAAGCGCAAAACCGCGGCGCACGCGCACGGGGCGGAAGGAGCGAAGCGGGCGATCCGCGCGGGAATCGACTCGATCGAGCATGGAACGTTTCTCGACGATGAAGCGCTGGATATGATGAAGCAGCGCGGGACGTATCTTGTGCCGACGCTAATGGCCGTGCAGGGGCTGCAGGAACAGATCGACAGGAAGGTAGACATTCCGCCGGCGATTCTGGTCAAAGCCAAGACGGCGATCGCGTCGCTTCATCAGACATTTCAGAGAGCGCTGGCGAAGGGCGTGAAGATCGGGATGGGGACGGATGCAGGGGTTTATCCGCACGGGCGGAATACGGAAGAGTTTCACCAGATGGTGGATTTGGGGATGAAGCCCATCGATGCGCTAAAGGCAGGGACTTCGAGGGATGCGGACTTGCTTGGACTGAGCGACAAGATCGGGACCCTGGAAGCTGGCAAGCTGGCGGATGTTGTGGCCGTGCCAGGAGACCCGGTTGAGAATATCCGGCAGACTGAGCATGTGTTCTTCGTGATGAAAGAAGGAGTGATTTACAAGAACGAAAGTGGAGTGGCAGGGCACTGATGGTCACTGCGATGGTGATGTTCACGCGGAAAGAATAAGCATCAAGGAGGAGTTAGATGACGGACTTGGCGTCGACAATCGCCGCGGACCTGGCGGAGTACTACCAGCAGGTGGCGGCGGCACTGCACAAGTGGACCGATTCGCTTACCGAAGAACAGTTCTGGTGCAATCCTTATGGCTATGGAAACAGTGTGGGCCATCTGGTACTGCATTTGACCGGGAACTTGAATTATTACATCGGAGCGCGAGTGGCGGAGACGGGCTACGTGCGCGACCGGGACCGGGAATTTACGGAGACGCGGAAGCCGCCAAAGAGTGAAGTGCTACAGGCGTTTGACCGCACAATTGAGATGGTGGTCGCGACAATCGGGAGACAGAGCGCGGCGGATTGGGAGAAGACTTACACGGCGGAGCGGGAGCCGGAAGCCAAGGAACGGTTCATGATCTTTGTACGCTGCGCGGGGCACGCGTATCATCACGTGGGACAAATTATTTACCTGAACAGGGAACTTACGCGTAAGATAGGCGCCAAAACTACGCTGGCCTGAGCCGTGGTGGGCTGGGGTCCGCGCGAAAAGTGAAGCGCGAGTGGATAAAGGGAAGCAACTTACAAAAGGTAAAGCAGCCTTTCTGGTTGTGGTTTCGGCGTTGGGAGCGATCCTCTCGGTGCTGGAGCTGCACGGATGGCACGTTTATGTGGGGCTGGCGGCGGTAGGTATTGCAGTTTTTATCGGATTTATGCGCTGGAACCGCAGATACCCAAATAAGGATTCCGGCGAAAAAAACGGCAACGGGCGGGTAATGTAAGTGACGAAACTCGTGGCTGTTCGCCGTTGGCGGATCAGGATTCGAGCTTGAAGCGAGACGAAGCGAGACGGTAGAGGCGGCGCCAGACCAGGCGGTTGATCAGCACAACGATGACGGCCATGATGATGGTCGAGGCCAACAGGACGTCGAAGCGGCCGGCGTCCGTGGCGCTGCTGATGGTGCTGCCGAGGCCCGGAGCCGAGACGATCTTCCCCTGAAAATGAAAATACTCCGCGACGATGCTGGCGTTCCATGCGGCCGGAAGCGGTGACCATTCCCGTGACTAAATAAGGAAAAATTCCCGGCAGGATGAGGTACCGCCAGCGGTCCCAAGAGCTGAAGCGGTAAATGTGGGCAGCTTCCTTCAAGTCAGTGGGTATGGCCATGGCCCCGGCGATGACGTTGAAAAGAATGTACCACTGCGTGCCGAGAAGCATGAGGGCCATGGCGGCAATTTCGATGCCGCCCCGCAATTTAATCAAGAAAAGAAGGATGACGGGAAACAAGGCGGTGGCCGGGATGGAAGCGGCCATTTGCGCGAGCGGCTGTGCGATGCGCGCAAAGCGGGGATGGAAACCGATGGCCACGCCGACGGGGACAGTCCAGAGCGCGCCAAGGATGAGCGCGGCGTTGACGCGCAGGAAGGTAAGGGCGGCGCTGCGCAGGAGGTCAATGTAGTCTTCGTGGTGAAGGCCGGTGAGTTCGAGGAAGGCGTGATAGACAGCGAATCCCAAGCCGACGAGAACAGCGGCGGCAAGGAAGTAGCCGAGCCAGCGCCGGAGACGGTGCTGGGTCGGCGAGGAAAATGTTTTTGCGGCTTGGCGAGCGCCAGTGGCAAAGGTCATCGTCAGCCAGCTAACCACGGGTTGCAGAAAAAGCCGATACCCGCGAATTACCAGAGAGGCGCGGCCGATCAAGCTGAGCAGTGTGGTGTGTGAAGCGTTGCTGCTTTCGACCTGTTCAAACTTGAATTTATCAGCCCAAACAATGATAGGCCTCCAAACAAGCTGGTCCAGCAGAACGATGACGGCGATCATCGCGGCCAAACCCCAAAGAATGGCGCGGGTGTTGCCGTTGCTGGCGGCAGTTTGCAAAAAGGAACCAAGGCCCGGAAGGCGGAAGTCGCGGGGACCGAGGACGAACATTTCGCAGGCCATGAGGAAAAACCAGCCGCCGGCGACGGACATCATGGAGTTCCAGACCAGGCCGATGGTCGAGAAAGGAAGATCGAGCTCGACAAAGCGCTGCCAGCGGCTGAAACGGTAAATTACGGCGGCTTCATGCAGCTCGCGGGGAATGCCCTTCAGGGAAGAATAAAAACTGAAAGCGATGTTCCAGACTTGTCCGGTGAAGATGAGCAGGATGGAGCCGAGCTCGACGCCGAACTGGCTGCGCGGAAAGATCGCCACCATGGCAAGCATGACGCCGGGAAGAAAGCTGAGGACGGGAATCGATTGGAGAATGTCCAGGAGCGGAACCAGGATGACTTCAGCGCGGCGGGACCTGGCAGCGATGTAGCCATAGGCAAGGGCGAAGGCGAGACTGAGCGCATAGGCAATGCCGATACGCACGAGCGAGTAGAGCGCGTACAGCGGCAGGATGCGCGGGTCCTGCGAAATGTTGGCCTGTGGCTGAACGGGGCCGAGCCAGGAACGCCCGACGGCGTAAACGCCGTAAATGGCGGCGAGAATGAAAAGAAAAACGGCGATGTCGATGAGAAAAGCCCAAGCCCAACGCGAGCCGGCGGGACGCACCGCGGTTGGAGGAAGCGGAGTCGTATTCTGCGGGGCAAGAGTAGGATCGGGCACAGGAGGATCAGACCTCGCTAAGGGTCAATTTGCCCGTGGCGGCATCGTAATCAAAAATCTCCGCGTAACGACCCCATTGAAGGGCGGTTTCCAACTGGCGGCTTGATTCTTCCTCGCTGAAATGCTCGTCGAGGAGATCGCGGAAGAATTCATCCGAGAGCGTGCGGTCGGATTTGGCTTTCAGGGCCTGCTCCATCTGGCGGAGCAAAGGAACGTTGGCGATCGCGGCCTTACGGAAGATAGCTTTGCGCGCTTGAATGTCGGCCTGCGCAAAGGTCTGGCCCTCGGGAGTGATGATGGCGTCGCCTTCTTCGACACGGAGAAAGCCGAGCAGGACGGCAGTTTCAACGGTGGGAAGGAGCGCGTCCACTTCGAGGCTAAGTTCGTCGGCAAGGCGGCGAAGATCCATGCGGCCGCCCTGGTCGGCCAGAATCTCCAGGAGTCCGGCCATGCCGCCGGGACGCGTGTGTGGGAGCATGATGACTTTCTGCCGCACGGGAGCGCCGGTCTCGGTGGTTCGCGGCGGAGCGGTATCGTCCTTGTGTTCCGGGTGGGTAAGGACGCGGTAGATGGAATCGACGAGTTCGATGAACTGCGGCGCTTTGCGGTCGCGCGGATGAGGAATATCGACGGCAAAATCCGCGTGAATATGCGCGGGATTGCGGCCGAGGACGATGATGCGGTCGGCGAGGACCACGGCTTCTTCAATATTGTGGGTTACGATGAAGATCGCGCGGGTGGGGATTTTGTGCCCGAGCCACAGCTCGAGGAGCTCGCCGCGCAACGTCTCCGCGGTGAGCACATCGAGCGCGGAGAAGGGTTCATCCATAAACAAGACTTCGGGTTCGACCACGAGGGCGCGGGCCACGCCGACGCGCTGCTTCATGCCGCCGGAGAGTTCTTTGGGATAGGCGGTTTCGAATCCGTCGAGACCGACGGAGTCGATGATGCGCAGCGCGCGTTTGCGGCGCTCGATGGGCGCCATGCCGCGCGCTTCGAGCGGGGCTTCGACATTTTCGAGAACGGTGAGCCAGGGAAAAAGCGCAAAGCTTTGAAAGACGATGGAAACGTTGGGAGTTTCTCCGGCAACCGGCTGGCCATGCCAGTAAACGGTTCCAGCGGAAGCGGGTGAGAGTCCGGTGAGCATGCGCAGCATCGTGGACTTGCCGCAGCCGGAAGCGCCGAGAAGGGCAATAATCTGCCCGGGATGGATGGCCAGATCGGTGGCGGCAATCACCTGAATACGGCTGCCGTCGGGCTGCGGGTAGGACTTCTCAAGCTTGCGGGCTTCGATGATGGGGGATGTCGCGGTGTAGGTGGCGGTGTATGTGGTGCTCATGGGCGCGTGTATTATCGCTCAAGTCGAAGCCGCTGGCACGGCGGTTTGTGGCTCGCGGAGCAGATTCCATAACGGTTACAATCGCATGAATACCGCATGACACCCACCAGCCAGGACTCACCTAATCCGCCCAGAAAGACCTTCCTTCGCAAATGGTTGCTGGCGCTCGCGGTATCCCTGGCAGCAGCGCTCGCTGTCGTTTCTCCGTTTTTCTGGCTGGGAACTGCCTCCGGACACGATATCCAATTTCATGCCGGGTCCTGGCTGGACGTGGCGGGCCAGTGGAAGGAAGGGATTGTCTTTCCGCGATGGGCGGAGTGGGCCAACCACGGGTTCGGCGAGCCTCGTTTCATTTTTTATCCGCCGTTGTCGTGGTTGCTGGGCGCGGCGCTGGGTTGCGTCGTGGCGTGGAACAGTGTGCCCATGGTGTTCATCGTTTTGGTGCAAACGATGGCGGGTCTATTCACTTTTTCCGTGGTGCGGCGGATGCTGCCGGAGCGCGCTGCATTGTTTGGCGCGGCATTCTATGCTGCGAATCCGAATGCTTTGCTGATTGTTTACACGCGAAGTGATTATGCCGAATTGCTGGCGATGGCATTTTTTCCGCTACTTCTGCTGACGGCGCTGCAAGTCAGCGGAATCGCCGAAAATTCCTGCCAGCAGCCACGCCGCACGATTGCGATTTTTTCGGTCGTGTTTGCGGCCGTGTGGCTGTCGAATGCCCCGGCGGGGGTGATGGCGAGTTATACCGTGGCGCTGCTTTTTGCCTGGGCGGCGGTCACGGAGAAGTCCTGGCGTCCACTTCTGCGGGGCGCGGCGGGTCTGGCTCTGGGTTTTGGCCTAACGGGGTTTTATTTGTTGCCGGCGGCCTACGAGCAGCGCTGGGTGAATATCGGGCAGGTGCTTTCCTCCGGCCTTTTGCCGGCGGAGAATTTCTTGTTTACCAGGATCGGCGATCCAGAGCACAACGCGTTCAATTGGATCGCCTCGAGCGTCGCGGTATTGATGATCGTGATGACCGCAGTCGCCAGCGGCGCCGCGTATCTCAAAGCAGCGGAGAAAGACCGCAAGAAATTTTGGGGGGCGCTGCTGCTCATCTCGGCGGCCGCGTCGGTGATGATGATTCGAGTGACTTCGATTTTGTGGAATGTGCTTCCCAAGCTGCGGTTTGTCCAGTTTCCATGGCGCTGGATGTCCATCCTCGCGGTGCCGTGGGTGTTTTTTGTTGCCGCAGCGTGTGGGCGAAGGAAATTCTGGTGGCTGTGGGGCGGAGTTGCGCTGGCGCTGCTGGCGGGCACGGGTGCATACGTCGTGAAGCATACGTGGTGGGACGCGGAAGACATTCCCACGCTGCGTGCTGGGATTGCCGAGGATCGGGGGTTTGACGGGGCGGATGAATACGATCCGCTGGGGGACGATCACTACAACCTGCCGGAAAAGGCGGCGCAAGTAAAAGTGCTGCCCGCGGAGCACGCGGCCGGCGCGACACCAAGCGCGCTGATTCGAGTGGAGCGCTGGACCGCGGAAGAAAAAGAGCTGCGCGTGACATCGCGAGGGCCGCTGCGGCTGGCGCTGCGCTTGCTCAACTACCCGGCATGGCATGTGCAAGTAAACGGAGCAGTAGTGACGCCGGAGAGTGGCGAAGATTTCAGCCAGATGATTTTGCCGCTGGGCAGTGGCGAGTCGCACATCGTGGTGCGCTTTGCGAGGACCAAAGACCGCACCTTGGGAAATGTTTTGAGTGGCGTGAGTTTGCTTGCGGCTTTAGCGATGCTCTGTTGGCCACGAAAACATGGCGGCGAGGAGTAGGTCGCCCGCCTCCACTGGGGCGCAGCCCTTCGAAGCTCAGGGTAAACAATGCTGCGCCCCTACAAGAGGCTCAACAATCCTGTGCTTTGGATTTGCGGGTAGGAAGAGCGGACTAGCGGCGGTCGACGGTGGGGTGGCGGACGTCCTGGCCTTGGACGATGTAGATAACGTCCTCGGCGATGTTGGTGGCGTGGTCGCCGATGCGCTCGAGGTTTTTGGCGACCAGGATCAGTTCGAACGCGGGGAAGACCACGCTGGAATCGCCCATCATGTAGGTGAGGAGTTCGCGGAAGATCTGGTCGCGGTAATGATCGACCTGGTCGTCGGTGGCGAGAACTTTTTGCGCGAGTTCGACATCGCGGCGGACGACGGCGTTGAGAGCGTTGCGCACCATTTCCTCGGCCAGCTCGCTCATGCGTGGGAGATCAACGTAAGGCTTCACGCGCGGGTGGCGCAGGATGCGCAACGAACCCTGGGAGATATTCACGGCCTGATCGCCAATGCGCTCGAGGTCGTTATTGATGCGCGAGACGGCGAGGACGAAGCGCAGGTCCGCGGCCATCAGTTGATGAAGCGCGAGTAGCTGGACAACGCGGTCGTCGATTTCAATCTGCAGCTCGTTGATGGCGTCTTCTTCGTCGAGAACACGCTTGGCCAGTTGTTCGTCCGAGTCGAGGACGGAATGCACGGCCTGGTGGACGGCGCGTTCGGCGAGGCTGCCCATCCAGAGCAAGCGCTCTTTCAATTCGTTCAGATCTTTTTCGAAGTGGCGTTCCATTTCCTTGTTCCCCTCAGCGCCCTGCACTTCGTTCCGGGTGACCGCGAAGCAGCCAGCTTATGATGCCGTTTCCTTGATGCAAGAAACTTTGCCGCTCATCCGAAACGGCCGGTGATGTACGCCTCAGTGCGCGGATCGCCGGGCGTTGTGAAGAGATGCGGCGTCGGGCTGAACTCAATGAGCTGGCCGGTGAGCAAAAACGCAGTGAAATCACTGACGCGCGCGGCTTGCTGCATGTTGTGTGTAACGATGGTGATGGTGCAGAGGTCCTTCAACTGCACTAAGAGCTCTTCGATTTTAGCGGTGCTGATGGGATCGAGCGCGGAGCAAGGCTCGTCCAGGAGGAGCACTTCGGGCTCGACGGCCAGGGCGCGCGCGATGCACAGGCGCTGTTGCTGCCCGCCGGAGAGTTCGTAGGCGGACTTGTGAAGATGATCCTTCACTTCATCCCAGAGAGCGGCATGGCGGAGGCTTTTCTCGACGGCTTCGGCCAGCGGCAGCTTCGAACCATTAATTTTGAGCCCGTAAGCCACATTGTCGAAGATGGATTTGGGGAACGGATTGGGCCGCTGGAAGACCATGCCGACGCGGCGGCGCAGGGCGGTGACGTCCTGCGAAAGAATGTTCTGTCCGTCGATGAGGATTTCACCTTCCAGGCGCGCGTTGCGCACGGTCTCGTGCATGCGGTTGAGGGTGCGCAGCAGCGTGGACTTGCCGCAACCCGACGGGCCGATGAGCGCTGTGACCTTGCTGGTGGCGATGCCAAGGTTGATGTCGAAGAGCGTCTGCTTGCTGCCGTAAAAGAAGTTTACCTTCGACACGGTCATGCGCATGGTGAGCGACGCATGCGTTTCCTTGTTCGTGGCGCCTGTTACGGGTGGTGTGATGTTTACGGACACTGCCGGCCTCACAGAAGCATGCATGAGTTTAAGCCCTCGGTACCGCAATACCCCGGGCCAGAATACCCCGGGCGACGATATTTACCACCAAAATCAGTCCGAGCAGGACAAGCCCCGCGGCCCACGCCTGCCGGTGCCAATCTTCATAGGGCGAAATGGCGTATTTAAAGATCATCGCGGGAAGCGACGCCGTCGGCTGCGTCCAACCAGTGCTCCAGTATTCATTTCCGAAGGCGGTAAACAGGAGCGGGGCGGTTTCCCCCGCGACACGAGCGAAGGCCAGGAGGATCGCGGTAAGGATGCCTCGGTAAGCGGCAGGTACGATGACCGTGGCGATCGTCTTCCATTTGCTCGCGCCCAGGGCCATGGCGCCTTCACGGAGCGGTCGCGGCACGGCGATGAGGAATTCTTCCGTACTGCGCAGGGTGATGGGAATCATCATCACACCGAGCGCGACGCCGCCCGCGAGCGTGGAGAAATGTTTGAACGGCAGGACCACCAGGCTGTAAGCGAAAATTCCGATCACGATGGAGGGCACGCCGTTGAGCAGGTCTGCCGCATAACGAACGACGAACGCCGTGGTGCTGCCGCTGAACTCCGCGAGGTAAATGGCGCCGAAGAAGCCGATGGGCACGCCGATCAGCGAGGCAAGGAGGAGCAGCTTGGCGCTTCCGACGATGGCGTTGGCCATGCCGCCGCCGATTTCACCAACGGGCACCGGCAACTTGGTGAAAAAGCTCCAGTTGATGGAGGTTCCGCCATGATAGACGAGATAACCAAGAATGAAGAAGAGAACGGAGACGGCCACGAGGGCACATATACCGGTCATGGTCAGCATGAAGTTACTGACGAATTTGCGCCAGCGCAGACGGCCGCTCATACGTGCCCCATTCCGCTGCCGCGCTGAGAGGTGGCAACAATCAGAAGGCGCGCCAGACCGTTGAGGACAAATGTCAGGAGAAACAGCACCATACCCAACTCGATCAGAGACTGCAGGTAGAGATCACCGGTGGCTTCGGTGAACTCATTGGCAATGACCGCGGCAATGGAATAACCCGGGGAGAAAAGCGAAGCGCTGATCGTCGGTGTGTTGCCAATGACCATGGTCACGGCCATGGTTTCGCCCAAGGCGCGCGCCAGGGCAAGGAAAATGGAACCCATGATGCCGGTGCGGGCAAACGGCACGACGACTTTCCATGTGGATTCCCAGCGGGTGGCGCCCAGGGAAAGAGCGGCCTCGCGCTGATCGCGAGGCACGGAAAGCAGGACTTCGCGCGATACGGAAATGATGTACGGGATGACCATGATCGCGAGAACAATGCCCGCGGTTAGGAAGCCAACTCCATAGGCCGGGCCGGAAAAAAGCGGCAGAAAACCCAGGGTCTGCTGGAGGGCGGGCTGAAAGTAATCTCGCATAATGGGAACGACGATAAAAACGCCGAGTAATCCGTAAATGACGCTGGGGACGGCGGCAAGCAGGTCAATGAAGAATTCCAGGGTGTCGGAGACTCTTGCCGGCGCCAATTCCGCGAGGAAAATTGCTGCGCCGATGCCGAGGGGAACAGCGAGGAGCAGTGATACCACGGCAGTAACAAGCGTGCCGTAAATAAATGGAAGAGCGCCAAATTTTTCGAATATTGGATCCCACACCGAAGTACGGAAAAATGCGAAGCCGAATTTATGCCGGGGAAGCGCGGAGCCTTGCCAAAGCTCAAAAACGAGGAGCAGGGTAATCAGCACAACCGTGGCTGCAAACAAAAACGTAATCAGGCGGGCAATTTCATCGCCGTCGCGCAGTCGGCTGAGAAACGAGCGCGAGCCCGCAACGGGGCCCGCGCTCGGAACGGTAGTGGTAGTGGTCGCCAATCGTTGAACCAGGCTACTGGATGTTGTTGATGGCCTTCAGCTCTTTTTCCACAACAGGCTTCGGGAGTTTAGCGTAGGCCAAGCCTTCCGCATAACCCTGCCCGTCGGTCAAAGCCCATTTCAGGAAGCCCTTGATAGCATCCCGCTTGGCAGCATCCGCCGCGGAAAACTTGGAAGGGATGAGCAGCCAGGTAAAGCTGGAGATAGGATAGGCCGTCTTGCCGGGCGCATCGGTGATCGAGACGCGAAAATCATCGGGTATGTTTTTTGCCGCGCTTGCTGCAGCGGCGCTTGCACTTGAAAAATCCGCCTTGATGAAATCGCCGGAGGAATTTTTGACGCTGCCGTAGGGGATATTGTTGGCCGAGGCATAAATCAGTTCAACGTAACCGATGGAATTCGGCGCGTTCTTGATCTGCCCGGTGACGCCTTCATTTCCTTTGCCGCCGAGCCCCACAGGCCAATTGACTGAAGTACCTTTGCCGACTTTGCTCTTCCATTCCTCGCTGACTTTTGAAAGGTAGTCCGTCCAGATATAGGTTGTTCCGCTGCCATCCGAGCGGTGCACCACGGTGATACCCTTGGCCGGCAGACTCACGCCTTTGTTGGCAGACGCGATCGCCGGGTCATTCCACATGGTGATTTTGCCGAGGAAAATTCCAGCCAGCGCCTCAGGCGTGAAATTGAGGGTAGCGGTCACTCCCGGGATTTCGTAGGTCGGCACGACAGCGCCCAACACGGTGGGAAAGTGCAGAATGGGAAAGCCGTGCTTGTCCTGATAGGCCTTGAGCTGGTCGTCGTTCATGGGACCATCGGAAGCGCCGAAATCCACCGTGCCGTCGGTTACCTGTTTGATGCCAGCGCCGGAACCCACAGACTGATAATTGATCTGAACCCCCGCAGACGTCTTGGTGTACTCGGAAATCCACTTGGAATAAATGGGATTCGGAAACGTTGCACCGGCACCGTTGATCAAGAGTGCGTTCTGTGCCAGGACGACACCAGTAACGGCTCCGAGCACAAGAACGACCAGGAGCAATCCTGCGAATTTCTTCATGCGGTTCTCTCCACTTTGCGGATTTGTAGTTGTTTCCAGGGTTTCTAAGTATCCGCCCGTTGTGTTACAGCATTGTTACAATCGATTCAGAGTTGGTTGAATCGCGGCCTTCGATCGAATCCCTTTACTTCTCCAACCTGCTGAATAATAAGGGTTTACATTCGCACAGTTGCGTCGAGCCGGGGAACGGATGAAGAGCCGACTGCCGAGAGTGCTCCGGGAACAAAAAGCCCTCTGAACTCGCCATAAGTTAACTTTTCTCCTCATTTTGGCCAGGTCGATTGCCTGTTTCAGTATTCCCTACGATTTCGACGCTGAAAACTCGTATAGACGAGCCGGTTTTCTATACGTATTAATCCGGTTTGACATTGCGGTATGAAGCGTATTGAATTGTCGGCCTGTCTCGGAGTGTCTAGCGCGTTGCAGAAGTCGCAGGCCGGCTTGTGGACCGGCCATCCTAATACTTTGGGGATCCCAATATGAACTTACGCGGTATCTGGCTGAATCTGAAAAATTTAACTGAGGAAACTCGAGGTCCTGCTGCTGGAGTGAAAGGAAGATGTTACGGGCGAATACGCGCCTGCGCGGCGACTGCGCTCTTGCTATTCTTCGCCGCCCTGCCGGCGGCTCATGCGCAAGTGTCTGCGAGTATCAAGGGCGCGGTTACGGACCCGTCGGGTGCGCCGGTACCCTCCGCCGCAGTAACAGCGAAGGATGTCGAGACCGGGGCAGTTCGAAACTCCACAACCGACGAAGCGGGGCGCTATCAGTTACTGGCGCTGGCGGTGGGAGAGTACGAAGTGAGCGTCACGAAACCGGGGTTTCGGGTGGCGATCCGCGGGGGCATCCACCTGGCTGTCGGACAAGAAGCGATTGTAGACCTTCGGCTGCTCGTAGGTGGGGTGAAAGAGCACGTAAGCGTCACGGAAGAAGCGCCCATCGTAAGCACCACGACCAAAGATATCTCCGGTTTGGTCGCAGAGCAGCAGGTGAAGGACCTTCCGCTGAACGGGAGAAGTTATGACGAACTCCTGACGCTCAATCCCGGTGTAGTGAATTTCACTTTTGAAAAAACGGGTGGAATCGGCGTGTCCAATTCCACGACAGGGAACAATTTCGCGGTTTCCGGCAACCGGCCGCAGCAAAACCTGTTCCTGCTGAACGGCGTCGAGTACACCGGCGCCGCCGAAAACAACATGCAGCCGGGCGGCACGAGCCAGCAACTGCTGGGTGTTGACGGAGTACGGGAATTCAACGTTTTGCGCGATTCGTACAGCGCGGAATACGGAAAGCATCCCGGTGCGCAGGTGGTGATTGTGACGCAGTCGGGAACCAACCAATGGCACGGGTCGGCCTTCGAGTTCCTGCGCAACAACGCGCTGGATGCGCCGAATTTCTTCGATCAGGGCTCCGCACCGCCCTTCCAGCGCAACCAGTTCGGAGGTTCGCTGGGTGGGCACCTCCTGGGCGACAAAACGTTTGTTTTCGGCAACTATGAGGGATTTCGCCAGAACCTGCATCAGACCAGCGCCGCGCTGGTTCCGGATGCCAATGCGCGAGCCGGATTGTTGCCGTGTCAACTGCTCACCCCGAAACCAAACCCTTGCACGGCGTCAACGCCTCTCGTGAACGTGGGCCTCGGGCGAGGTGTCGCGCCACTTCTCGCCCTATGGCCGACGCCGGCCGCGAATTCGCCGGACTTTGGAGGCATTGCCGAAGTCTTCAGCAGCCCGCTGCAAACGATTCACGAGGATTTCGGAACCCTGCGCGCCGACCACATTTTTTCGGGGAAGGATTCGCTGGCGGCAATTTACACCGTGGACGACGGCCGGGACATTACGGCTACGACGGCGGATCCTTTTGGCTCGGACATCGTAACTCTGCGGGAGCAGGTGCTTAGCCTGGAGGAGACGCACGTTTTTTCGCCTACCTTACTGAACACCGTGCGTTTCGGCTACTCGCGCGCGGGTTATTTCTTTACCGGAGAGCCGACACCTGGCACTCCCGCAGCAAACGTGCCAGGCTTTCTGGTTGGGCATCCGGTGGGCGCCGTGGTAGTCGGCGGCAGCGCAGCCTCGAATCCGCAAGCGCAGATCGGCCTAGCGGGAAGCAACAACGGAAGCAATCTGCACATCGCGCGGAATCTATACACCTTCGAAGACCATTTGACGCTGACCCAAGGACGGCATCAATACAGTTTAGGCGTATGGGTGCAGCCATTTCAATCGAATGAAACGATTGCTCTTAGCCAGTTCGGCCAAGCGACGTTTACAAGCTTGCAGACTTTCTTGAACGGCACGGTTTCCAGCTTTTTGTTCGACCCCGCCCCCACGGAATTGAATTGGCGGTCGATTTTCAGCGCTTATTATGCCGAAGACGTGATCCGCGTGAATCGGAAGTTCACGGTGTCGCTGGGATTCCGCGCGGAGGTGTCGACGGGCTGGAATGAAGCTCACGGGCGGGCCGCCAATTATACGTTCACCAACGGGATCATTTCCAATCAGCCGCGCATCGGAGTTCACGAGTTCACGACGAACAATGGGCGGTTCTTGCCGCAACCGCGCATCGGCGTGGCCTGGAGCCCCTTCGGAGCGAAAACAGTGATTCGCGCGGGTTTCGGAATGTATTACGACCTTCAGGACGCGCTTGGTTACCGCGCGGACCAAAACGCCCCGTTCAATCCGACCTTCACCACGCCATTGACGGTATCGCAGCTTCCGATCAACCCGGCAGGTCCTTTCCCCGCGACGGCGAAATTAATTCCCGGCGGAGTGCAGCCGGACTTGCAAGCACCGACGCTGATTTCATATTCGCTGCGTTTGCAACGAGAGCTTACACGGAATACGTCGGTAACCATCGGCTACGTGGGCTCTCATGGCTACCACGAGATTATCGGTATCGACGCCAACGAACCCTTTCCGGTGATTTGCCCCGCGTCGCCATGCCCGGCCAATTACCCCGCCACGTTCCCGGCCGGCTTAGCAGGCACGCCAATACCTGCGGGGACTTTTTTTGTTCCCACCACGACCAAAGCCAATCCCACGCTGGCCAATACATGGACATATTTTCCCGAAGGGACCAGCACTTACAACGCGCTCCAGGTGGACGTGAATCATCGCTTCAGCAGCGGGTTCTCGTTGCGCGGAGTTTATACTTACTCGAAGTCTCTCGACGATGGTGATTCCCTGAACGCCACCACGTCGGGAGGCGGGCCGGCACTGGCTTCGAACCCCTTCAATCTCGCGTCAGACAAGGGCCTGGCGACGTATGACGTTCGAAATGTTGCCGCGATCAACGGAATTTACGCTCTGCCGATCGGGCGAGGGCAGCGCTTCCTCAGCAATTGGAATGGTTTCGGAAATGCGGCGGTCAGCGGCTGGTCGGTGAATTCCGTCGTCACGCTACAAGACGGCTTCCCGTTCTCGCCACAGCTCAGCTATAACCCTTCGAACAACGGAGACACTCGGAACCCGGTGCGACCGTTCGTGAATCCGGCTTTCACAGGCCCCATCATTCTTGGGAACGTGAATCAGTGGTTCAATCCCGCGGCGTTCCTGGCACCTGCCAACACAGCGGCGAATGGCGGGTTTTATGGAAACTTGGGTAGAGACACTCTCATTGGGCCGGGGCTGGCCACGTGGGACTTCTCGGTGTTGAAGTCCACGCAGATCCGCGAACGGCTTAACCTGCAATTTCGTGCGGAGCTATTCAACATCCTGAACCGCGCCAATTTCAACACACCGAACGCCGTTACGTTTACTCCATCGGGAGTTTCGCCTACGGCCGGCGCAATCACCAGCACTTCCACAATGTCGCGGCAAGTGCAGTTTGGACTCAAGCTCCTTTGGTAAGGAGTTGCCAGTCGGAAGATCCGACAGCAGCCATAGCGAACTACGGAAGGAAAAACAAAAGGGGCAACCCGTTGGCGGGCTGCCCCTTTTTCGTCTCCACAGAGACGGAACGCTTTTCCTGCTCTCGAACTACGGCAGGTAGTAGCGGAAGGAGGTGAACACCATGTTGTCGACGCCGTTCGGCGAAATGCCCGCCGGCTGGACCGCAGCGGTCGGCGACGCGCCATTCCCCGACCAACCGTTCTTCACGATGTAGGAATACTGAATGCCCCAGCGGAGCTGGCCCTTTGGTCCCTGGTAGAACCTATGCCAGAAGCCAATGGTGCCCTCGATGAGATTGCGGATGTCGGCCTGACAAGTTCCAGTGGCCGATGGATTGACGCCAGTGACACTGCCAGGAACAACGCCTTCCGTGTCGCACCCGGAGTTGTTAAAGAACGGCGAGCCGTAGCCCACCGGCACCGTTACCCCCTTATTGTTCACTGCAGTGTACGCGGTGCGATAGGCATATTCGCCGCCACCATTCAGGTAGATATCCAGCTTCTTGTTAGGATGAAACTCCAGCGTCCCGAGGAGTTGTCCGCCACGGATCGGAGCAATCGTGCCATCCGGACGAACGGTAAAGTCGTTAAGCTGTCCGGTTCCATAGCGCCCGATGCCATCGCCACCGAGGATGTGAAAGCCGGCATCCAGCTTTTTATTGAAGAGTGGAACGCGGAGGTTGGCGCCGACGCCGCCGCCCGTACGGAGATCATTGAAGGCTCCGCCAGTCGAGGTTGCGGAGCCACCGCAGAACGCGGGAAGGTTAGCCACCGTGATGGTGGCATTGGTGCATGGGAAGATGCGGTCGCGGAAGTTACGGATCAAACCGAACACCTCGTAATGCCCCCATCCCGGATCAAAAGCTGCTTTGACAACGAAATCGGGAGTTGCGTTGAAGGTGGACCCGGTGGTATCCGACGAGTTCAAGAGTCCGCCGCCGCTAGGGGTAGCCTGGTTGAAGAAGAACTGAGTCAATTGACCGCGACCGCCAAGGGCGGTGTCTTGTGCCTGTTCCACTGAGAAGCCCAGCGCGAGTTTGTCGCCAAAGTTTTTCACCACGCGGAACGCGTACTGGCGAGCCCAACTGAAACCGATGGTGTACTGTGCGTCGATGGTCATCGGCAAAGCTTCCTGGCGGTTGGTGATGCCCTTCCGGGTCTCCGTCACGAGGCTCCACATCTGTCCGCCGGTAAACGTAAACCCGTTGCCCAGAGCTGCCTGCGCCCACAATTGCCGCTGCCGGAGCGAGAAGCTGTTGCTTTCGCGACCGTTGGACGTAGCGGCCGCAGAGAGGAAGTCCGCCTCTTCATAACCGGTAACTTTGGTGTCGCCGACTTTTGTGTCAACCAATAACGTGACGCGCGTCTGGCGTCCCGAAGCGTTGAATTCTGTCACCTTCGAAAGTCCGCTGCCGGAAAAGGGAATACCGTTCAAGTTGGTGTTCACGTCCGAACTGGTGGCCTTGTTGCGGAACACTGTTTCCGCCGCGATGAAGCCGCCCGGCGTGATGTTGATTCCCTTGATATGGATAGTCGCCGGCCCTTCTTCGGATTCTTTCTGCGCGTCGGCCTTCGCCGCATCCACCTCGGTCTTGAGAGTATCGTTGGTGGCCTTGATGCCGGCTACCGTGGTGTTGAGCGAGGCTGCCGTGGTTTTTACCTCAGCGCTGGTATTGACCGCCTCCGTGGCCTTGGAGCTGGCCTCGGTGGCGCGTGCGTTCGCCGCGGCGGCCGCTTCGCGTGCTTCATCGATCTGGCGGTCGCGCTTGGTAAGCTCTTCCTTCAACAACTGGAGTTGCTCCTGCTGAGACTGGAGAGCCTCCCGAAGCTCCTCGAGTTGCGCGGCAATCGCAGCATCCGACTTGTCCGTCTTCTTGGCCGCTTTGGGCTTCGCCGGTTGAGCCGGCTTGGCGGGCTGCGCATCCGCGTCTTTGGGTGTATCAGCAAAAGCTGGTCCGTAAAGCAGGAACAGCGACAGAGTTAGTGCAGCTAGTTTTTTCATTGCCTCTCTCTTTAAAGCAGAATTCAACACGTTGCCTGGAAGTATTCGTACCACCCCGCGGGAGAAGGTAAAGGCCGCGTCTTACAGTTGCGTCAACTCATTATGAATATCCTGTAACAATCAGGGGTCGCTGGACGCAAACCGTTGAACTATCAGAGGTTACGAAATGCCAGGATTGTTAATCACAGCAGAAATGACGATGCACGCCGACCGCGCCGGCGCCGGAACACGCTAGAGTATCGCCGTGCATTTTCCCGATGTGTCAAACCCTGGTCTGTCCGTACTCTCCGAAAACGGCCTTCCGCCTCGACGCGAGGAAGGACTTACTTCGGCGACGAGATGGTAAATGCGAGCACCATTTGCGTCAAGCGATATCGGTATTTGGGGCTGATGTCGACGGTCGGCATCCGTCTTCTCAAATTCAGATTGACGGAGTTCCAAAATCGACCCCGAGCGTGGGAGTCGAAATCACAGGCTAGTGGTCAGAACGTAGTCAACGATTCTCCAACATAATTTTACTTAGTACTAATGTATATCCATTTTTTGTATCCTTTGTATTTCCGTAGGCGGTACAGGTGCAATTGATTTACCTCGTAAAGTAAAGGATTGCTTGACAACCCCCACTTTGGCGTATATGTACGGGGCGTTTTAGGGTCTTTCCACGTCTGATTTCCTGATTCGCGACGAATCGCGAATCAACAGGGGGGATTTGAGATGAAATGGAAAAGATTTCGGGTAGTGGTGTTTCTGGTCGTCTGTTCAATCACAACTATTGCATGGTGCGAATGCGTCTTCGCGCAACAGCAGCCTGACACTAAGCCTGCTGTGAACCCGCTCGTTCGCGTTTTACAAGCGAAAGGGATTTTGACCGCAGAGGAGGTGGCACAACTCGGCCAGGCATCGTCTGCCAGCGATGCCGACCAACGACTGGCGAAGCTGCTCGTCACAAAGGGCGTCATCACGCAAGCTGATTACGACCATACATATGGCGTGGCAACCGTGGTAAGCGTTTCCGCTGCGACGACATCAACCGCGAGTATGATTCCAGCGGTTTATCGCGTGCCCGCGAACGGCGAGGCGGGCATCGCACCCACCATCAATGTGCCGGGGGCGCCGAGCATTTCGCCAGATCAGACCGCTTCAACCGCACCGGCAGTAATACCGGCGATTGCGCCGATTCGCGTGTTTCCTGTGGGTGGTCTCCCGCGCGAGGGGCTCAAACCCGCATTCAGCATTGGGACCTTGCGAGTCACGCCGTATGGTTTCATCAAGGCGACGTTCGTTCACGATAGTTCTTCGCCGGGCGGCGACGATTTTCCGCTTCCTGGATTCTTGACGGATACCGGACCGCAGGGCTCGCCGGAATTTCGCGTGAAGGCGCGCTCAACACGATTCGGGGCCAACTTCGAGTGGCTGGATCCCTCGCCAAACCTCACCGTAACCGGAAAGATCGAGGCTGATTTTGAGGGTAACTTCAGCCGCGCCGACAACAGGAACCTGTCGGCGATCCGGTCGAGCATGCCGTCAATCCGCTTGGCGTATATGCGGCTCGACTATAAAGTCGGTGAGAAGGATACCGTCTCGGCGCTTCTTGGCCAGGACTGGACGCCGTTCTCTTCCTCGACACTGCCCAACTTGGTCGAGACGACGATATTGGCGGGCGGGTACGGAACGCTGTGGGAACGTGATCCGCAGATCCGCGTCGGATGGACGCATGACTTCGGAGGATTCAAGCTGATGCCGGAAGTCGCTGCAGTATTACCAGCTTCCGGTGACGTACCGGGCGCTAACAACCTTGCCAACCAACTTGGATTCGGTGAACGGCAGGGCCCCGATTCCGCGAGGCCAACGGTGGAAGGCCGCATCGTAGCGCAATTCCAACTCGACCACGCTCCGGGCGTAGCTCCGGCGCAGATCATATTCAGCGGGGAACAGGGGGAACGCAAAGCCATTGTGCTGGCTGCAGCAGTTCCAGCCGCGTTCAAAGCCGCATTTCCACATGGCGCGACCGTGTCAAGCAACACGGACGGCTGGACCGGCGAGTTCCAGTTGCCCACGCGCTATTTTACTTTGCTTGGAAAGTACTACACGGGAAGCGACTTGCGCTGGTTCTTTGGCGGCCAGTTCTTCTCGAATTTCAACGACACCGCGGGTCTCACCGGCACCTCGACTGTCGCCTCGATCGACGGCGCTTCGAATGTCGTTTTTGGCACAAATGCGAACGGCGCCCTCGTGGTAGCGCCGCAGCGCCCCGTACGATCCTCTGGCGGCTTCGTCAACCTCGGTCTTCCGCTCTCGCGTATCTTCGGCGCCGATCCACAAGGCCGAAACATGGGCTGGTCGTTCTACTTGCACTACGGAGTGGACTTCGCTAAGGCCCGGGACGTTGAGCGCTTCAATCCAGGCGGCGCGCGGCACAAGAGTCCTCTGTACGCGGGCACGCTGTACTACAAGCTAAACAATTGGGTTACTTTTGCGTTTGAACAGTCTCTTTACGAGACCAATGCCGTGCCAGGTCCTACCGGGGAGCTGCCACTCTTTAGAGGCATTCCCTCTCGTAATTGGCGTGACCTCCGCAGTGAAGGCGGAACCATTTTTACGTTCTGATTCTTGACTGCGTCTGGATACAATTCCGCGCGGGCCAGCAGTGCTCTTGCTGCTGGCCTCCCGCTCCCGTCACACCCTGAATTATCCGTAACTCCCCGAAAACGGCCTTCCGCCTCGACGCGAGGAAAGACTTACTTCGGCGACGCAATGGTATAAGCCAGGACAATTTGGGTTAAGCGATATTGATATTTGGCATCGGTGTCGGCAATTTCGGCTTCGGTTTTTTGGAGGTCCGCCTGGCTGAACTCGACGATGGAGCCGAGACCGAGGTTGTAGCGCGCTTGCGCGAGATCGAAGGCCAAGCTTGCTTGCTCCTGGAGTTGCCGGGTTACGGAGAGCCGTTCGTAGGCGCGGTTGGTGTCCTGCCAGGAGATGCGCACATCGCGCGCGATGTTGTTCCTCAGATCGGAGAGCTTCTGCCGGTTCACTTCCGTCTGCAGATCCGCGGCTTTGGCGCGGGCGTTGTACAGAAACCCATTGAAAATCGGAATGTTGATATTGACCCCGACCGCGCCGTACCAGCTGGAGACGTTGTTGTCTCGAACCGGGGCATCGCCAACGACGCCGAGAGCGTTGATGGTGGGGCGCCAAAGATCGTGCTCGGCGCTGCCAAACTTTTGCGCTCCTTCCACTTCATTCTGGAGCGCAGCTACTTCCGGGCGCTGCTCGAGGGCTGTCTGAATCAAAGGCAGAACATCGGGACTGGGAGGGGCGATCGTGACTTGCTCCTCGACCGGCTGGAAATTCTGCTCATCCGAAAATCCTAGAATCGCCGAGAGCGTTGCAAGCGAGCTCTCGTAGTTATTCTGCGCTTCCAACAGTAGTAGTTTTCCGCGCGCCAGGTCAACCCTGGTGAAGCTCAGGTCCACGTCGGATTTGAGCTTGGCGTCCGTGAGAGCTTTGATTTTGTCGACCAGAAGTTGCCGGGAGTCGACGGTTTGCTTCGCTACAGCGACCAGCGCTTTTGTTTCCAACGCATTGTAGAAAGCTTGATCGACCGCCAGAACGATTTGCGCGGCGGTGGCGGCGGCGTTTTGTTCTTCCGCCTTGGCCTGGAATTGCGAGCTGGAGAGCAGGTTGGTCGTGCGGCCAAAGTCGGTAATCAACTGGTTCACCGAGGCCCCCGCGGCTGCTCTGGGAAAGAGGGTGGGGTTGTTCAGAAAACCGGCGCTAAGGCGGCTTCCCGGATCGGAATCCACTGCCGTGAGGCTCACCGTAGCCGTGGGCAGCAGCGCCGAGCGCGCTTCCCGGACGTACTGTTGCGCCACCAAGGCACGCAACTTGCCAATGCTTATCTGAGGATTGTTCTTCAACGCTAGGCCCTCGGCCTGCACCAGCGTCAGATCCCGGCCAGCGCGCGTTGACTGTGGCGGGGCAGAGGGGGCTAAGGCATTCGATGGCATCTGCGCATGAAGTAAGGGGCAAGCCAGTGAAAAAATGAGGATCAAAGCGATGAGGCAGCGCATCATGCGCGCACCTCCGGTGGATTCATTTCTTTCTTGCCGTGCACGATAAGGTATGCGGCAGGAACAAGATAAACGGTCACCACCACGGATACGAGCAAGCCGCCGATGATGGCCCGGGCCAGCGGCGCATATTGCTCGCTGCCGGGTTCTGTCCCCAGGGCCATGGGGATCAAGCCGAGAACGGTTGCCAGCGAGGTCATCAAAATGGGGCGAAGCCGCAAACGCGAGGCGGTGGAGACCGCTTCTTTCAATGGCTTTCCGTCATGGTGCAGATGGCGTGCGAACTCCACTATGAGGATGCTGTTGGAAACGACGATGCCGACCATCATCACCAGGCCCATCAGAGACATCACGTTTAACGTGGTATTCGTCGCCAGCAAGAACAGAAGCACGCCCGCAAGGCCGGGCGGAATCGCCAGCAATATGATGAATGGGTCTTCCCAGGACGCGAACTGTGCGACGAGGACCAGGTAAACAAGAACCACGGAGAGAATCAGGCCGATCCCGAAGCTCTTGAAGGACGCGCGCATGCCTTGCACCGATCCTCGGAGATTCACGCGAACCCCTTCCGGCAGCTTGGCGTTCTTGATGATTCCTTCGATCTGGCTCGTCAGCCGTCCGAGATCTTCGCCCTTCGGCGATGCATAGACATCAATGACGCGGAATAACTGATAGTGATCGACTTCCGTCGGTGAGGGGATGGTGCTCACTTTCACCACGCTGTCAAGGGAGGTGGCATCCATGTTTTTCGGGCCCCGCAAAGGGATTTGCTTCAGATCCATGAGCGTATTCACTTGGTTTTCGGGATACTGCACGGTCAGCATGTACGGATTGCCGCTCTTCGGATCGATCCAGTAATTCGGGGCGATCATTCCATTCGAAGTCAGCGCGGTAATGACGTTATCCACGATCTCTTTCTGCGAGAGGCCCAACAGACTGGCCTTTTCGCGGTCGACGTCGAGTTGCAAAGCGGGATAATCGATATCTTGCGGGATGAGCACGTCGCTGACGTTCTTCAATGCGCGAACGGGGGCGGCTATCTTCGCCGCCGTGGCATACACTTCCTTAAGATTGTTGCCGCTCACCTGTATATCGATAGGCGCGGGCAGACCCAGGTTGATCACCGCATCGACCAGCCCCCCGGACTGAAAGTAGGTACTGAGCTGCGGCAACTTCTGGCTGAGTTGTTCACGTACCCGGCGCATGTACTCGTAGCTGCCGACCTTGTGGCCTTCCTTGAGGCTGACTTGCACGAAGGCCGTGTGCGGCGCCGAGTTTGGCGTATAAATCGCCGAAAAATCGGTGGTGATGCCGATATTCGAGACGATGATTTGCAACTCATCGGCTGGCACAACCTGGTGGATGAGCTGCTCCACCTGTTTCACATAATCCTCGGTGATCTCAACCCTGGTACCGGAAGGCGCCTTGAGGTTGACCACGAATTGGCCCGGATCGGTCCGCGGAAAGAAGGACACTCCCAAGAACGGATACAAGGAAAAAGACAGCATGGAGACGCCCACGAGGCCCACTAGGGTGACGACGGGCTTGACCAATGAGGCCGCGAGGGTGCGGTCGTACCTTTCAAGCATCCTCTCAAAGTAGAAGTTGAATTTCTTCGTGATGAATCCCAGCCGCGCTCCAATGGAACCTTGGCCCACTTCTTCATCGGCTTGGTGCTTCTTCATAAGCTTGGCGCAAAACAGCGGCACCACGGTCATCGCCACGAAGTAAGAAGCAAAAAGAGACAGAATGACCGACGACGCGAGCGCCATGAACAGGAAGCGGCTGACTCCGTAGAGGAAGACCACGGGGAAAAAAACGATAGCCGTCGTAATGGTCGCCGCCAGAACGGCGAGGGCCACTTCCTGCCCGCCCTTTTCGGCGGCAACTTCGGGAGGCTCTCCCATCTCCAGATGCCGGAAGATGTTCTCCAGGACGATCACGGAATTGTCGATCAAGCGGGAAAAGGCCAGCGCGAGTCCTCCCAATACCATGGTGTTCACCGTGCCGCCCATTGCGCTGATGGCCAGGAAGGCCGCCAAGGCGGAAAGCGGAATCGAGAGGAAAACCGCGGCGGTGGCGCGCATGCTGCCGAGGAAAAGAAGAATCATGACGCCCGTGAGGACTAGCCCGATGGAGCCTTCACGAATGAGGTTCGCAATCGCCGTTTTCACGAACTGAGATTGATCGAATACGACGCGGGTGATCAATTGTTTCGGTATATCCACCAGATGCTGGAGCGCTTCCTTGATTCCGTCCACGACGGCGATGGTGTTGGTGTCGCCACCCTGCTTGAGGATCGGCAGGTAAACCGATGCTTGTCCGTCCACGCGCACGATGTTGGTTTGAATGGCGCTGGCATCCACAGCTTGGCCGACGTCCCCCACGAGCACGGAGGATTGCCCCACGGTTTTTAAGGGCATGGTGTTGATGAACTTTGCAGTGGGAGCCTGGCTGTTCGAATAGAGGTTGTAGTCAAAGGGGCCGATCTTCACGTCTCCTGCGGGAAGAATCAGATTGCTTTCGTTCACCTCGCGCACCACGTCCATGGGGCTCAGTTGGTGCGCTTGCAGTTTCATGGGGTCGACGTAGACCATGATCTGCCGATACTTTCCACCGAAGGGCTGCGGTACGGATGCCCCGGGAACGTTGGCGATCTGGTTTCTAACGGTGTAACGTCCGAGGTCCTGCAAATCGGTCTCGTTCAACCCTTGGCCTTTCAGCGTAATCAGGCAAACGGGAAGACTCGAGGCATCGAACTTCAGCACGACCGGAGGAAGCGTGCCTGGAGGCAGACGCCGAAGGTCGGCCATCGCCAGGTTGGAAACGGTGCTGAGGTCGGCATCCGCGTTGGTGCCCGGCTGAAAATAGATTTTGATCAGGCTTACGCCCGGGAGGGAACGCGATTCGATGTGGTCTACTCCGCTGGCCAGCGTGAAAAACCGCTCGAATGGATTAGTAATGTTGGTTTCGATCTGCTGAGGTGGCATGCCGGAATAAAACGTGGCAATCACCACAACGGGGATGTTTATGGGCGGAAAGAGGTCCACTGGCATACGCGCGAGGGTCACCGTGCCAACAATGGCGACGACCAGGCAGGCCACAATGATGAAAAACGGATACTTGATGGAGAAGCCAGACATTAATTCTGTCCCCCGGTCTGCGAGGCGCGTGCATCCACTCCCTTGGGTTGAATTTTCTGGCCGTTGCGGAACTGGCTGCGATTGCCGATGACCACGCGGTCCTGATCCGTCAGGCCGGAGAGCACTTCCACGTGCGAACCGTCTTCCAGTCCGAGCTTGACGTGGCGTTCCTCGATCACGTTCTGTCCGTTGACGGCCAGCACCGTGGCGTCGTCGCCGTCGCGCGTCACCGCCTCCAGGGGCACGGTCAAGGCATCTTTCTTCTCGCGAAGAGACAGCTGTGTCTCCGCATACATGCCGGGGATAAGAAGATTTTCGCGGTTGTCAAAATCGATTTCCGTTTCCATCGTGCGCGTTTGCCGCTCGAGCGAATCCGCGAAACGGCACACTTTGCCATCGATTTCCCGGTTCAGCGCTTGCACGTGAACTTTCACTGGATCGCCGAGGTGAATTTGCGCCGCGACGGATTCCGGAATCGGCAAGCAGAGCCGTAGTTTCGAGATCTGTGCCAGGCGAACCACGGGCATCGCCTGCGTGCTCGAAGACGTGCCTGCCTGGATGAGCGCCCCCGTATCCGCGAAGCGGTGGGTAATGACTCCGTCAAACGGAGCAGTGATGCGGGAATAATCCGAGAGCGCGGCGAACTGCTTCTGGGTCGCTTGCGCCACCTGCAGCTGCTGTTGCGCGGCGGAAAGCGCCGCTTTGGCGCTGGAAACCTGGGCCTCGGCTTCCAGATCCTTCGCCTGTGCGTCGTCGATTTCCTGCTGGGCCACCAGACCGGCGCGGGCTTCGGCGGCTTGTTTGAGCCGCACGCAAGCGGAATGCGCGGCGGCATAAGTAGATTGCGCGCGCTCTACGTCGCTTTGCGCGCGGCGAATCTCTTCTTCCGAACGGCGCACTGCGGCGTCGGCGCCGGCAAGTTGTGCGGCAAGTTCGGGGATTTCGAGAATCGCGAGGGTCTGCCCTTCTTTTACGCGGTCTCCGACATCGACATAAATCGTGCGAATGTAGCCCGCCACCTTGGCGTGCACATCCACGTCCTGGAAAGGCTTGAACTCCCCGGCGATGGTCAGAGTATTGCCCAGCGTTCGCCGTTCCACGTGCGCGACAGCGGCGGAAGTCTCGCCCGAATTCGCGGCCGGATGACTCGGATCGTCAGCCTCCGCAGGAGAGTGCGCTAACCAGCGCCAGGCCAGCAAGACAATGCAGGCCAGAATGATTCCACCCAGGATCTGTTTTTTTCTTGTCATTCGCGTTTCCCATCCAGCAGAAAAGACGCTCGCACGCAAAAATGCAGCGGCGTCCTGTACCTGCAAAATACTCCTAAAAGCCCGAAAAGGGACAGCGCCAGCGCTAGACCTCGATGGCGCGGCCAGCCTATAACTTCAGAGCAGAGACTAGGGAATCAACGACCGGGAGGGGGTCGAGAAAAGGAGCTTGCGAGAAGAAATTGCTGGGGAACTATGAGCCGCCCGAACATCGCGGCCGGACCGAACAAGATTGGCGCTGCCGGCGGGCAAAGCTTCGCGAGAATGGCCTGCTCTGGCGGATCTAACGAAAATTGCGGGGGAGAGACGGTGAAACGCCTTAACTCCGACGAGGCAACTGTCCCGCGAAAGCTGGGCATGTTCTGAACTTTGATAACGTGCGACGAACCATAAATTGTGAAAAAAGGGCTGTAGAGAAAAAGTACCGCGAGCAGCAAACAGAGCCCCGAACGCCAGGAAGCTTTACGGGGAGCCAAGCGAGAAGTAGTGAATTCAATCATTACGGCTATCTTTGACAATAGTTAAGACTGCGGCTGGGGTCAAGGGGATGCCTGGAGCTTGTGTCTCGCTTCTCCAAAAAGGGGGGAGAAGGGGACTGGTGCCAGGGGTGCACCAGTCCCCGGGGTAGGACGTGAAGTGAAGTTCAAACAGGCTGAGTGTCGCAAGCCGGGGTCACGTCCGAATGAAGGCCGTGTGAATTCTCCGTAACGCCGGTCTCGACCGTGTCGGTACTCTCCGAGCCCTCGGGGCGCACGGCCAAACCGCGTCCATGGCGCACATCCAGCCCGCGAACCCAGAAAATAATGTCCTCGGCAATGTTCGTGGCATGGTCGGCGATGCGCTCCAGGTGCCGCGTCGCAAGGATGTACTGCAGGCCGGGACCAACCAGCTCCGTCTTCAGCGTCATGCGCTGGAGCAACTGCTCGAAGATGCGGTCGCGGTACTGGTCCACGACGTCATCGCTTTCAAGAACCTGCGTGGCCATCTCGACATTCCGAAAAATGAGGGCGCCCAGGCTCTTGCTGACCATGGCGCGTACTGCGGACGCCATCGGAGCCAACTCTTCGGGAATTTCCGCGCCGGGCATTTCCCGGAGTGAGATGACGCGCTCGGCGAGATTCACCGCGATGTCGCCAATGCGCTCGAGATCGTTGGTGATCTTCAGTGCCGCGACGATCAGGCGCATTTCGTCGTCGGAAAACGACCCGCGGCGCAACAGGCGGATGGCGTGTTCGTCGATGACGATTTCCATTTCGTTGATGCGCGGCTCCAGCAGAAATACTTCGCCCGGGAGCGCCGCAGTGCGGGGACTATCGAGGCTGACAATAGCGTCGAGCGCGCGGTTCATGGCGCCTTCGACGGTACGCGCCATGGAAACCAGATAATTTACCAGCGTGTCGTAAAGTACTGCTTCCGTATGCCCGGCGGTGCTTTCCATGTGTCCCCTTCGGGAGCGGAGGGCTGGACGGCGCACTCGCGCTCGTGAGTAAAATTGTGACTCAGCAATGGTTACAGAGTGTTCACACGAATGTGAAAATGCGGCAACAAATGGGAAAACGGTAGGAATTCCGCTCCCGCTGGGAGAACTGCCTGTGGAACCGCGCCATTCACGGCTGGAAGCAGCTACGTGCGCTCGGCGTCAAAAATCGGGACGGAAAAATGGAATTGTGAGCCTTGCCCAACCTCGCTATCGACCCAGATTCGCCCGTCATGTACTTCCACCAGATGCTTTGCGATAGCCAGGCCGAGACCGGTGCCGCCGGCCTCGCGGGAACGCGCCGCATCCACGCGGTAGAAGCGTTCGAAAATGCGCGGCTGGTCGGCCTTGGGTATGCCGATTCCGGTGTCGGAAACCGTGAAGATCACTTCCGCGTGATTGGCCGCGGCGCTGAGGACAATCTGCCCCCCGGGCAAGGTGTACTGCGTGGCATTGTCGAGCAAATTCTGCAGCACTTCGGCAAGACGCCGGCGGTCGCCAATAGTCTCGGGCAGATTCTCCGGAACACTCACGGAAATGCGTATGTCCTTCTCAGCGGCACGGCGTTGCGCTGTTTCCAGGCAGCTTTCAATCAGCTGCGTCACACTCACATTGTGTAACTCCAGCTCGAGACGGTCGGCGTCCATTTTCGACAGTTTGAGCAGGTCGTCGGTGAGGCGCGCCAGGCGCCGTGCGTGCTCCAGAATGATTTCAAGGAACCGCCCGCGGTTCTGCGCATCGTCGATCGCGCCAGCCAGAAGCGTTTCCGCAAAGCCCTGTATGGCGGTAAGCGGCGTCTTGAATTCATGCGACACGTTGGCGACGAAGTCGCGCCGCACGCGCTCCAGTTTTCGCAAATCCGTGATGTCGTGCAGCACGATCACCGCGCCTGATGTATCCCCCGCTCGCACCGCGGCAACCGTGGCGGCGAAAAAATGCTGCCGCAGCGTACCGGTGACGATTTCCGCCTCGACGCGTGGCTCCCCCTTCAGGATTTGCCGTACTGCCTCGATCAGCTCCGTCTGCCTCACAACCTCGACCAGCGCGCTCCCCGACTGCGGAGGGCGATCGAGCCCCAAAATCTCCGTAAAGCCGGGGTTGGCGAACACCAACCGTTCCGCGCCATTCACGACCGCGACGCCCTCCACCATGCTTCCCAGGATCGCCGACGAAAGATTGCGCTCTTCCGTGAGTGTGCGGATGGTGCGATCGAGCCGCGCAGCCGTCTGGTTCAGCGAAACGCACAAATCTTCCAGCGCGTCTCCGGATCCGTCTGCCGGCAATGGACGAAAATCGCCCTCCGCCACACGCCGGGAAAATTCCTGGAGGCGGTCCACACGCACGGAAAACGCGCGCGACACCAGCAGCGAAGCGGCGCCCGCAATCAAAAGAATAATAAAAGACGCCAGCCACAAACTGCGGCGGAAGGAACTTAGGGTATCTCCAACAGTTTCCAGTGGAAGGGAAAAACACAGGACCACCGGCGTGCCGCCCGGGATGTTCTGGCGGACCGCGTAGTAGAGAACGTCACGGTTGAGGGCGGCACTGTGACGGATGGAGTGGACTTCTCCCGTTTGAAGCGCCTCGCGAATTTCGGGACGACTGGCGGGATTATCGAGGGATTGCGAATCGGGCTGCGAATCGGCAAGAACCCGGCCATCCGAGCTGATCACCGTTACGCGGACACCGCCAGCGGCCATTTGCGCGGCCCACTCTCGCAAATCCGCCACATCCGGGAGGCCCGCCTCGGGCAGCGATGGAAGTTGTGGCGGGCTGGCTTGCGCAATGCGCGCGACGGTGGAGAGCTGCGCAAATCCCGTGCGCTCATAGTCGCTGCGCAGGGCGCGCTCCGCAAAGTAATCGACGGCCAGGAGCACGCTCAGCAGCAGCGCCAGGAAAGTCAGAGCGAGTTTTGCAAAAAGGTTACGCCGCACGAGTTTCGAACAGATACCCCGCGCCGCGCACCGTCTTCAGATGAGTGGGATTTTCGGGATCGGATTCGATTTTCTCGCGCAGGCGGCGCACATAAACGTCCACACTGCGCGGCGTCACAAAGCGATCCGTTCCCCAAACCGCATCCAGCAACTGATCCCGCGTAAAAACGCGGTTCGGGCGCGATGCCAGGTAGTAGAGCAGCCGGAATTCGAGCGTGCTGAGCGGTACGGGCTTCCCGGAATGACTGACGCGATAAGATGCCGGATCGATCGCCAGCTTGCCGACTTCGATCGTGCGCGGTGCATCCACGGGCGGCTCCGCTCGGCGGAGCAGCGCTTTGACGCGCGCGAGCAGTTCGCGCGGGCTGAAAGGCTTGGTCACGTAATCGTCCGCGCCCATCTCCAGGCCCACAACGCGGTCGGCTTCGTCGCCGCGCGCCGTAAGCATGAGTATGGGGAGACGATTCAGAGAATCATCCCGGCGAATTTCCCGGCAAATGTCCAGGCCGGAAAGCTTTGGAAGCATCAAGTCGAGAAGCAGTAGATCGGGTGGCGTCTTTTTCAGCGTGCTCAGGCCCGTGCTGCCGTCATGCGCAGCGCTGACCTGAAAGCCTTCGTTCGCGAGATTGTAGCGGACCAATTCGACGATATCGCGGTCGTCTTCGATAATGAGAACGCGTTTCATACTGGTTGTGCGTACCGCACGCCGGCTTGACGAAAGTGTACCGTAGGACAGCGGATTGCGATAGGCATTGGAAAGATTCTGATCACTCGGGATTTGGCGTAACACGTCTGATTGTCGCAGCTTGGCGACCAGGCGTGGTGACGACCGGATTACATCATTGTGAATGCCGTGTGAACGCTGCTTGGTCTTCAGGGAACTGGGGGCTCAGCCGCCGCACTCCCGAATTGGCTAATCGCCGCTGCTCGTGGTGAAAGCAAGCGTGAGAAGCGTTTTTTGCTCAAGTTCGTGGGCTTTCGCGGAGCCCGTCGCCGGGCTGGCGCTGGCCGAACGCTTCACCGAACGGACGCTCAGCCCGCCGGCCTTTGCGAGCCGCTCCAGCCGCGGCAGCACATAGAAAAGCGCTCCCATGTTGGCCGGCTCTTCCTGCACCCAGATAACCTCTCGTGCATTCGGATGCGCCGCGATCCCCGCGGAAATCTCCTTGCGCGGCAGCGGATAAAGTTGATCGAGGAAGAATATCGCCGTGCTGGTGTCTTTGCGGCGGCGGCGCTCGGCGCGCAATTCGTGGCCGACTTTGCCGCTGGCGATGAGAATCCGCCGGGCATCCCGCACTTCGTTGTCCGGAACCAGAGGCAGAAAACGCGGCAACGTAAAGTCTTCGATGTTCGAACTGGCGTCCGGATGCCGCAGCATGCTCTTCGGCGTGAACACGATGAGCGGCTTGCGCCATGGCCGGCGCGCCTGACGGCGCAGCATGTGGAAATACTGTGCCGCCGTCGATGGCTGGCAGATTTGCATGTTGTCCTCGCCGGCCAGTTGCAAATAGCGTTCGATGCGTGCGCTGGAATGTTCCGGCCCCTGGCCTTCATACCCATGCGGAAGGAGCATCACGATGCCGGAAGGCAAGTTCCATTTATCTTCGCCGGCGCTGATGAACTGGTCGATGATCACCTGCGCGCCGTTGGCGAAATCTCCGAACTGCGCTTCCCACAGGACGAGGGCCTCGGGATAGTCGCGGCTGAAGCCGTATTCAAAGCCGAGGCATCCGGCTTCCGAAAGCGACGAATTGTGAATTTCGCAAAAAGCCTGGTCCTTCGAGAGATGCGAAAGCGTCAAGTAGTTGTGCTCGGTCTGCGTGTCGATGAGCACGGCATGGCGTTGATTGAAGGTGCCGCGCTGCGTATCCTGCCCGGTAAGACGAACGGGCGTGCCCTCCAAAAGAAGCGAGCCCAGCGCCAGCGCTTCGGCGAAACCATAATCGATTGCTCGCTTGCCGTGCCCCATTTCGGCGCGCTGCTCGAGCAACTTCCCGATTTTCGGGTGCACATGAAAACCTTCAGGAACGCGCACCAAACCGTCAGTGATTTCCCCGAGTTTTTCCAGAGTTAGTCCCGTATCGACCTCGTACGAAGGATCGTATTTTCCGTGGTGATACGCGGACCAATAATCCGGCAGCGTGCGGAGGTGCGGCATTTTCTTCAGCTCGCGCGCTTTGCTCTGCTCCTCTTCATATTCCCTACGCACCCCTTCCACAATTTGCGAAGCATCGATCCCGGTGCGCTCCGCGTATATTTTCCATAGAGGAGGATGGTTCTTGATGCGCTCGTAAAGCAGCGGCTGCGTAATGGTAGGGTCGTCCACTTCGCTATGGCCGTGGCGTCGATAGCCGATGATGTCCACCACGACGTCGCTGCCGAACGTCGCGCGGTATTCCGCGGCAATCTGGCCGATGCGCACGACGGCATCTGGGTCCTCGGCGTTGACATGAAAAATCGGCACGGATTGCCGTTTGGCAATGTCCGAAGCAAAACGCGAAGAATGCTCCTGCGCGGGCTGCGTCGTGAAGCCGATCAAATTGTTCACGATGATGTGGATCGTGCCGCCGACGGTGTACGCCTTGAGATCGGCGAGGTTCAGCGTCTCCGCCCAGATGCCTTGCCCGGCAAACGCCGCGTCACCGTGCATCACGATAGGAACAACTTTATTCAAAGTTTCGCGCGAGCGGTCAACGTACGGTCCGCGGAGGCCATAGCGGACTTGTTTGGCGCGCGCTCGGCCAATCGCCACGGGGTCGACGGCTTCCAGATGGCTGGGATTCGAAACCAGATGAATGCCGATCTCTTTGCCCGTCGACGTGACGTACGTCCCCGTCGCGCCCACGTGATATTTCACGTCGCCCGCGCCCAGCACGCTGCGTGGGTCCACGTCTTCGAATCCCGCGACCACTTCGTGCGGCGTCTTGCACGCGGCATGCACCATCACGTTCAGCCGCCCGCGATGGCTCATGGCCATCACCGATTCCACCGCGCCGTGTTCGCCGGCGACTTCCAACATCGCATCGAGCAGCGGGATGAGCGCCGTCACGCCTTCGAGCGAAAACCGCTTGCTTCCAAGGTAGCGTGCTTGCAAAACCTGTTCGAATAGGTCAGCGCGAATCAGTCGCTCCAGAATTTTGTGCTGATCGACCTCCGGCGCGGGCGCCTCGATGCGTTCGGTGATCCAGCGCCGCCGCTCTGGTTCGGGCAGATGCATGAATTCGACGCCAACGTTGGCGCAATAGATGTTCCGCGCCTCATCGGCGGCTTCGCCAGTCAATCCTTCGAGGTCAGGGTGCTTCAATGGCGCGAACACCCCTAGGGGATCAAGCGTCGTCTCGTAATATCCCCAGCGCCGGAAGGCATCGAACACTCGTTCGCGGTCCTCTCCCGCCCCAGCCTTCGTCGCCGGTGCTGGCTTCTTGGCTGCCTTTGGGGTCTTCGGTAGTTGTTCTTCTTCGAGCGTCGTTCGGTTTGCCATGGCGCGTATCCCGTGAACCCCCATTTTGCCACAGAATGCCTGTGGAGGCTTCCGAGGCCAATTTGTCCTCCCATCTCTCCGCATTTCCTGTGGAATCGCCAATATGGCGCTATCCAAGTTCAGCGTGTCCCGCAAACTGTCTCAATGGCACGGAGCGCCTGCATGACCACAAGCGGTGGACCTATTAAGCAAGCTGAACTTCTCACGCGCATTCAGGGATATCGCGACGCGATGGTCGAACTGAGCGAGCAGCTGATTGCCATCCCGACGCAAAACCCTCCCGGCGACTGTTACTCCGAGGCTCTTCAACTTCTCCAAAGACACTTGCTAAACCTGGGATTTGAAAACACACGCGTCGAGGGCCAATGCCTGCTCAGTTTTCTAGGCGAAGGCGAACGCACGCTTTACTTCAGCGGCCACTACGATGTCGTGCCCGCGCAAAGCCCCTCGCAGTTCGAGCCAGTCAAAAAGGAGGCAAAACTCTTCGGCAGAGGCTCCTCCGACATGAAAAGCGGCCTGGCCGCAATGCTCTACGCAGCGAAAGCTCTCCGCGACTGTGGCCTGCCGCTTAGTGGCCGCATTGGCTTGGTTTTTGTTCCCGATGAAGAGACCGCAGGCCCTCGTGGATCACGCTACTTGGCGGAGCGCGGATTGCTCGGAGAGGGCGCCATTGGCATGCTGACTCCGGAACCGACCGGCAGCGTGGTCTGGAACGCCAATCGCGGCGCCATCACCCTCAGAATCACCATAAAAGGCAAATCCGCCCATGTGGGTCGGCAGCGCGAGGGTGTGAATGCCTTCGAACAGATGTTGCAAGTGACGCAAGCGTTGTCGAAACTCAAAGCGGAAGTCGAGGAGCGCGCGACCGCCTACCGCATCGCCCCTGACGCGCTCCGGCACTCGATCCTGATGATGGGCGGGCAGTGTTCATCCGGAACCAACTTCAACGTCGTGCCGGATGTGTGCACCTTTACCGTCGACCGCCGGATCAATCCCGAAGAGGATTTTCAAACCGAAAAGCACCGCCTCCTCTCACTATTCGCCGATGCCCGCAAGAATGGAATCCATCTCGAAATCGAAACTATCCAAGAAGGTGCTTCGTCCGGAGTTTCCGAGCATAGCGAGGTGGGACGAGCGCTCGGGCTGAGCATTCGAGAGATGACCGGTCGCGAGGCGCAATTCGAAATGTGTCCCGGCCTGCTCGAGACTCGCTTCTACGCCGAGCGCGGAATTCCCGCGTTTGCCTATGGGCCCGGGCTGCTCACCGTGTCGCACGGACCCAATGAGTTCGTTCCCATCGATCGCATCGTGCAATGCGCTTCGATTTACGCGTTGACCGCCGCACAATTGTTGGCCGGGGAGTAAGAAGAGTCAGAGGCTGTTCCCTTTTAGCTCTACAAACGACGAACAATAGATTCGAGAGACCGTGCGATTTCGTCCGCAGGGGTGCCCGCGGGGAATCTAACCGGGGCGCCGATACGAACAGTAATTTCGCCGAGATGCGCGAGCCGTCGTCGTTCGCGCTTCATTCCCCAAACGCCATCCAAACGCATGGGCACGATCGAAATGCGAAGATTCTCGGCAAGCAGCCCGGCGCCACTTTGAAACTTCGCCATTTCGCCGGTCTCGGAATTGTTGATTATGCCTTCCGGAAAAATGAGCACGCTGTAACCGCGATCCACCGATTCACCTGCAAAACGAAAGCTTTCACGAAATCCCGAGAGCTTCGGCAGTGGAAACACGTTGAACAGCAGCGTAACCAGCCAGTAGCTCAGGTGATGCGACCACCGCTTGGCGAAAAACCAATCTTTCGGCGCATGCCTCAATTCCTGGAGTGTTTCGGCAGCCATGGCGGTAGCCAGCTGGTGGCGATATCGCGCGGGAAGCGCAGCAAGAATCAAGCCAATATCGGCGCGCCCCGCAACGTGATTGGAGACGATAAGCACGGGACCGCGCAGACTGCGTAAGTGTTCGCGTCCTGCCACGCGCGGGTGGCCAAGGATCTGCGTGGCCGGCCAAACGAGCGCGTAGTAGACGGCCAAGCGAACCCAGCGCGCCGGTTCCCGCTGCGTCCAGCGCGGGTAAGTGTATTCCGATCGCTGCGCGGCTGGCTGCCGCATGAGCCGTTCCACGTCCGCCACGGTTTTGGCGTTCGAAAAGGCCGTTTCGTTCAGTTCCACGTGGAACTTTTCCTCCAGCGCGCTCATCAGTTCCACCCGGTCCAGCGAACTGAGATTGAGCTCGCTTTCGAGATGGTTCGCCGCTTTGGTGGGCGCGGAAATTTCACCTAACAAGCCTTCGATCATGCTGGATTCGCCCATTCCCGATGTTGAGCCGGAGTCCCGCGCAACGGCTCCTGTAGGCGCATCAAGTTGTCCATTCAAGAGACTCCGGGCGCGTTCAGCGATGACCGACAGGCGCGGCTTTCCCGTAGCCGTCCGCGGAAAATCCAATTCCGGCCAAGCCACCCAGCTGCGCATCCGCTGATACTCCGCAAGCCCCGCATTCGCCCCCTCAACAGCCTTCCGAGCATCTTCATCCCCAAGTTCCACCAGTTCCTTTGTAGGGGCGCAGCACTGCTGCGCCCCATTCGGTGCTGCTGCTTCCATCGCCAGAACCGCGCAAGCCTCCGCGTTTCCCGCACGTTCGATTGGAATGACCGCGCAATCCCTAACGCCGGGCTGTTTGCGAAGGGCGTTCTCGAGATCCTCCGGATAAACATTGAGCCCAGCTGGCGTCACAATCACATTCTTCTTCCGCCCACGAAAACGAAGATTGCCCTCCGCATCCACCTCCCCGATGTCCCCCGTCCGCAGCCACTCGCCCGCCTCTCGCGCTCCGTGCCGTAATTCACCACTTTCCCAATAACCGCTCGCCACATTCTCCCCGCGAACCAGAATCTCGCCGTCCTCCGCCAAACGAAATTCACGCCCCGGCAAAACCTTCCCAATCGATCCCTGCGCCGCGCGAAATGGATGATTCAGGCTAATCAGCGAGGCCGTCTCCGTCATGCCATAGCCCTGCACGACCGCATAGCCAATGCGCTTGAAAAATTCTTCCGTCTCCCCCGAAAGCGCCGCTCCTCCGGAAATGAACGCCCAGAACTTCCATCCAAACCGGCTATGTATGCGCCGGAATCGCCACACGCGCCGCAGAAATTCTTCGCCCTCCGCTGCCCTGTAAGCCTGATCGAACCACCCGCGCCACCCGCGTGCGTCGATCTCCCGCTCCATGGCTGAGCGCAATGCGTCCAGCATGCGCGGCACCGCGATCAACGCCGTGGCGCGCTCTCTCTTGATCGTACGAATAATTTCGTATCCATTCGAAGACGCTTCGAACACCACCGCCGCGCCCAGCAGCGGCGGAACAAACAACGTCATGAATTGGCCGAAAACGTGGCTCAGCGGCACCAGCGAAACGAACCGCAAGGGATGCAGCCAGCGCTCATATTTCCGGTATGGATCGATTCCTTTTTCCAGCGGCTCGAGATTGGCCAGAAAGTTTCCGTGCGTCAGCACCACCCCGCGCGGCTCCGCCGTCGTCCCCGACGTGAAGAGGATCTGCGCGACATGGCCGCGTGTTAGCGGCTCGTCGGAAAAAGTCTGGTAGATCTCCGGGCGCGGCTGGCCGGGATGCAGTGTACTGACGCGAACGTGAGGGTGGCTTACGGTGTCTGGCAAATCCTCCAGTACAAGGTTAGGAATGGCAGGATCAAGGATCGGCTTTCCCCGCGTCGCCATAATCAATTTGACGCTGGCGTCGCGCGCCACACGCGCCGCGAATTCGGGCGCCGCGCCGTCATCCATAGGCACTGCCACGGCGCCGCGCAACAGGCAGCCCCAGAAACCTGCCATCCATTCGGCGCTGTTTGGTCCCCAAAGGAGAACGCGGTCCCCGGTCCGAATCCCGCGCTCGCGCAGTTCCATGGCACAGGCAGCCGCGAATTCCGCGAGTTTTTCGTACGTCCAAGTTTCGCGGCGGTATCCTCTGCGCTGAACTACGGCCACATCGCGTCCATAGCGCGCGAACTCTGCAAACAAGGAGAGGAGATTATCTCGATGCATGTCCGTTGCGATTCCTCGCCCCTCGGAACTGACTCGATTGTACGCCGGTGCAGTCCAGTCCTTTAGATGGCATCAATGCCAGCAATCCCAAGGACACCCGGGCCAACATCTCAGCCGCAGACCCGGCGCAATAACAAAAGCAAGATGCACGACCCGTACCACGGGGGAACATTGCCATGCATCTCAGAAAAGCAGCCGAGCGAAAGCACACCAATCTCGGTTACAATAACAAGGGTAGTCTCGGCTTGATGGCGAGACCTGGGGGGCGCGTAGTGTACCCCCATTCAAATTAAGACTAAGCAGGGTCAATGCCGGTACCTATTTCTCAGATGTGGACGGTCGCTTCATACGTCCTCAAGCAAAAGCTCAAAGGACGCAAGCGCTACCCGTTCGTCCTGATGCTCGAGCCGCTCTTCCGCTGCAATCTGGCCTGCGCCGGCTGCGGCAAAATTCAATATCCCGCCCACATTTTGAAAACCGAATTGAGTCCCGAAGAATGCCTCAAGGCCGTCGACGAGTGCGGCACCCCCATGGTTTCCATCCCCGGCGGCGAGCCGCTGATGCACTCGCAGATTGACAAGATCGTCGAAGGCCTCGTCGCGCGCAAGAAATACATCTATCTCTGCACCAACGCCCTGCTGCTGAAAGAAAAGCTCCATCTCTTCAAGCCCAGCAAATATCTGACGTTCTCTGTCCACGTCGACGGCCAGAAAGAACACCACGATTTCTCCGTCTGCCGCGAAGGCGGCTACGATCTGGCCATCGAAGGCATTCGTGAAGCGCTCAAGCAGGGCTTCCGCGTCACCACCAATACGACTTTGTTTGATGGCGCCGATCCCAACAGCGTTCGCGGCTTCTTCGATGAAATGATGGAGCTCGGCGTCGAAGGCATGATGCTTTCCCCCGGCTATTCTTACGACAAAGCCCCCGATCAGAAGCACTTTCTCGGCCGCGCGCGCACCCGCCGCACCTTCCGCGCCATCCTTTCCAATCGCAAAGAGTCTTGGAAGTTCAATCAATCCCCCATGTTCCTCGAGTTTCTGATGGGCAAGCGCAACTATGCCTGCACCCCTTGGGGCATGCCCACCTACAACGTCTTCGGTTGGCAGAAGCCTTGCTATCTCCTGCAGGACGGCTACGCCGACACCTTCCAGGAATTGCTTGACTCCACCGAGTGGCAGAACTACGGCACCGAATCCGGCAATCCCAAGTGCGCCAACTGCATGGTCCACAGCGGCTATGAAGCTTCCGCGGTAGATCACACCTTCAGCGGCCTCCGCGGCCTCTGGGCCACCGCAAAAGCAACTTTTTCCGGCAACTACGAAGATGCCGACGCCCTTGCGCTTTTGAACGAGCCCGCAAAACCCGTTCACTCCTACAATCCGCTCATCCAGATTGACACCAGCAAGTCTCAGCTTGAGGAGACGCGCGCGTGACCGGACCTCGCCACGCCGATCGCCCCAGCCACACCGAAGACGCTCATCTGAATCCGGACGCGCTCGAAGTCGCTCCAGGCACCGTTCATGAAGCCGTTCAAGGCTGGATTCCCGAGCTTGCCACCGAAGACGAACTTCGTATCGCTTTGGAAAAGGCCTTCGATTATCGCGGCGACGTCACGTTAACCCTCAAAGACAACTCGAGAATCGAAGGCTACATCTTTGATCGCTCGACCGCCGCCACGCTCGCCTCGAGTTTCGTCCGCGTCCTCCTCAAGGATTCCAGCCAACGCCTGAAAATCTCCTATGCCGATATCGCGGCACTGGCCTTCACCGGTCGCGATCCCGCAGCCGGCAAGAGCTGGGAGGCGTGGGTCAAGAAGTACTGGGAGAAAAAGACCACTGGCGAGGGCGAATTGACCATCCAGCCGGAGTCTCTAGAATAGGACGTTTTGCTGGTTTAGTGACTTCGCTTCACTACCTTCCCGCGCATAAGCCTATTAAATACAACGGATTACAGTGAATAACGCCCGTGTTAGTCGCCGCCCCAGGCATGGACAAAGTGCCCATTTCGTGGTACTATCCGAACAGCGTTTGTTGCTCTTGTATTGCCTTTTGACTCGTTCAAGGGACTGCAAGGACAAGCTTTGCAGGCCCTTTTTTTGCGGACGGAAGGTTGTCACGGCGCTTGGGAGACCGGAAGCGTTAGTCGCTCCGCGACGACGTTGAACGCAGCCACATCGCGGCCACCCGGGAGACGGACCAGGAGGAGCAAAGCAATTCCAATATCGTTGGCCCGGCCAGGTCGGTGCCACGGGTGCGAGGTTGGCAAGTGAAGGAACAAGGAACAGTCAAGTGGTTCAACGCTTCAAAAGGGTACGGTTTCATCCAGCGCCAGACCGGAGAAGATGTTTTCGTTCACTTCTCCGCGATCATGATGGACGGCTATAAATCCCTCAATGAAGGCCAGGCGGTGGAATTTGAAGTAAAGAAAGGGCCCAAGGGCCTGCAGGCGGAGAACGTCACAAACCTCTAGCTTGTGCCTCTGGCAAGTGTTTGAAAGAGCCCCGCCCGCGACCGGGGCTCGCACTCCAAAGATTCGAACGCAGTGAATAGCGGCAAGAGAAGCGGTTCAGGAGGAAGATGTGCAAACGATGCAAGAAGGTCAGACCATCAAGCATGAAGTGTACGGGCTTGGAATTGTTACCGCGTCGGATGGGGAACGTACCGCCGTCGATTTTGACGATCATGGCCCCAAGTTGTTTGTCACCAGCATCATGACCGCGGAACTCATTGGCGAAGCTCCGGCCACGCCGCCAAAGACCAAGCGGCGCCGCAAAGCTTCCACCGCTGCCAAGGCCGCTAAGAAAGCCGCTGCTGCTGCCGCTGCCAGTCATTCCTAGCTAGAACATTGTTCCCGTTGTGTGGAAGGATCCCCCCGAGCCCAAACGGCGCCGGGGGGCGCCCGCCGCCCGCCATTAATTCACTCGAACCCAAGTCTGTGGTAGCTTAGGCGCATGAAGCGCTTTGTAGTGATCCTTGGAATAGTTTTGCTCGTCCTCGGCGTGATCGCTCTGGTCCATCCCGGTTTCGAATACCGCAAACAAACGGAAGTTGCGAAGATTGGGTCGTTCAAGGCGACGGTTGAAGAGCAGAAATCAGCTCAGGTCCCGCTAGCTGCAACCGTTGTTATGCTCGTCTCTGGCGTAGTTCTGATTGCCCTCGGTTTGCGCGCTAAGCCGTAGCTTTCCCAACTCTCGCTCCTTTTATCCTTACGCAACTTAATCAGCTGAAATTATTGACTTGCCTGTAGTGCAAGCCTAGAAATGAAATTAGGGAACCCTCATCAAACAGCCTGGTTTTTTTACGGAGCGCTCAATGAACGTTCTTCGTGTGCAATCCATTCGCGGATTCGCCATTCTCTTGGCCTGTGTATTGAGTGCCGCAACGCTCGCACACGCTCAGAGCACCCCCGGCGTCACCGACAAAGAGATCACCATTGGCTCCTGCTCCGCATTGGAAGGACCCTCGCACTCTCTTGGGATCCAGACCGTAACCGGCGCAAAGGCGTATTTCAGCATGGTCAACGAGGAAGGCGGCGTGAATGGCCGCAAGCTCAAGCTGGTAGCCTTCGATGACAGCTACGATCCGGCTAAAACGGAAGTCTGCTTCAAAAAGCTCATGGCCGAGAAAGTGTTTGCCTTGGGCTTTTTTGTGGGCACTCCAACGGCCGTCAAATATGTGCCGATGGCCGAAACCGACAAGATCCCCTTGGTCGGGCTCTTCACGGGAGCCCAGACGCTCTACACACCTCTTCGCCACTGGGTTATCAATGTTCGTGCCTCGTATTTTGACGAAACCCGCGAGCAAATCGACGGGCTCTGGAAGACCTTGGGATATAAGAAAATCGGAGTGATTTACCCGGAAGACCCTTTTGGAGCGGCGGTGCTGGAGGGTGTCAAGGCCGCCCTGAAAGGATTTAGCGCCGAGCCGGCTGCTATCGCTTCTTACCAGCGGCAAACCGCGCAGGTGGGCGGGGCCATCGACACCGTTCGTGCCGCGAATCCCGATGCGGTTGTCGTTGTGGGACCTCCGAATACCGTTGCGCCTATTCTCAAGCAGGCCCACGCCAAAGGCTGGAAGCCGCTCTTCCTCACCGTGTCGTTTGTCGGGACGGATGAATTGATTACGGAGGCAGGCTCCGACGCCGAGGGCATGGTGATTACCCAGGTTGTTCCCCCCTATTACCTCACGGACTTGAAGACCGTCGCGCTCTACCGCCGCACCCTCCAAAAATACTATCCCTCCGAGCAGCCCAACTTCGTCAGCCTGGAAGGCTTTATCGACGCAATGGTTTTGGCGGAAGGCTTGAAGCGCGCAGGCAAGGAACTAACACGCGAAGGGCTCATACACGGAATCGAGTCCATTCACGATCTGGATCTCGGGCTTGGTCCGCAGCTCAAGCTAAATTACTCGCTGAAGTCCCACAAAGGCTTCGACCACGTAATCCCCACCGTCGTCCGCGGCGGCCGCGCCGTCCCCTTCACCGACTGGTCCATGGCCACCCCAAAATAAAGTGTCCACCTTGCAAGTTCAGCTGAACTTGTTTTGAGAACCCCCGGCAGTTGCGCCTGTTGTATATAACCTGATCCGCTGGGAAATCCCCCATTCCTGTACCGTATCTGGTACACTATTTCCTGTGGGCCAAGAACCCAAACCTCCGTTGGGACCAGCCGCGCCGGATAAGAAGTCCGATCGGCAAGGCAAACAGGTTCCAGCAATCTTTTTTCGCACGGAGGCGGGCGGGGAACCGCTGCGGGATTGGCTAAAAGCGCTCCCATCAGAAGACCGGAAGCGCATCGGAGAGGACATTAAGTCGGTGGAATTTGGCTGGCCCATCGGGATGCCTGTTTGCAGATCATTAGGCGGCGGCATCTTTGAAGTGCGGACGAGCCTGGCGCAGAGCCGGATCGCACGCGTGCTCTTCTACATCGACAAAATGGGCCGAATGATCTTGCTGCACGGATTCATTAAGAAAACTCAGAAAACGCCTGTCGCAGATTTAGCGCTGGCAAAGAACAACAAAAGCAAACATCAAAGAGGACTGCCATGAACGACAAGAAAAATCGCAAAAAAACGGACCACAGCGGTTCGACCTTCGATAGCTTTCTCGATGAGGTGGGCATTCGACAAGAAGTCGAGGCCGTCGCTATCAAGCGAGTGCTGGCATGGCAGCTCGAGCAGGCTATGCAAAAACAACAGAAGACGAAGAAATCTTTGGCCAAGCAGCTTCGCACCAGCAGGTCACAATTGGATCGCTTGCTAGACCCTCGAAACGTCTCGGTAACGCTCGCCACTATCACTCGCGCGGCACAGGCGCTAGGCAAGCGCGTAATCATCCGGGTTGCCGATATCAAGGCCAAGCGGGCATAACCCGTACTTGCCTTATCTGTGTGCGGATTCCGTCTGTTCGAAGGCGTGGTAGGAAGAACGCACCAGCGGGCCAGCTTCCACGTGTTTGAAGCCCATGGCTTCGCCGAGCATCTTGAACTCCGCGAATTCATCGGGATGCACGTACCGCACAATGGGGAGATGCTCGCGCGTCGGCTGCAAGTACTGTCCCAGCGTCAGAATGTCCGTGCCTTGCGCCGCAAGGTCCTGCAAAGTGTCGAGGACTTCTTCTTTTTCTTCTCCCAGGCCAAGCATCAAGCCAGTCTTCGTCGGCACTTCCGGGTGCGCTTCTTTCGATCGCCGCAGCAATTCCAGCGACCGCTCGTACACCGCGCCTTTGCGCACCTGCCGATACAACCGCGGCACCGTTTCTGTATTGTGATTCAGCACGTCCGGCCGCGTCGCCAACACCAGGTTGAGCGCTTCCCAGTTCCCGCGAAAATCCGGGATCAGCACTTCCACCTTGCAGCCGGGCACGCGCCGTCGAATCTCTTCAATCGTCCGCGCAAAAATCTGCGCCCCGCCGTCCGGCTGGTCGTCGCGGTTCACCGAAGTCACCACCGCGTACCGCAAACCCATCCTCGCCACCGCCTCGGCCACCCTCAGCGGTTCATTTTCATCCGGCGGCCCGGCCGGCTTCCCAGAAGGCACCGCGCAGAACCCGCACGCCCGCGTGCAGATGTCCCCCAGAATCATGAACGTAGCCGTGCCATGCTCCCAGCACTCGCCCATGTTCGGGCACCGCGCGCTCTCGCACACGGTATGCAGGTCCAGCGTGCGCATGATGCGCTTCAGATCCTGGTATCGTTCCCCGCCAAAAAACTTCACACGCAGCCACTCCGGCCGCGGATGCGCCCCCGGCGCAGGCACCGGCGGCGTCGAGTTAGATATGATGTGGAACGGAGAGGCCATAGGGGTGTTTGCCAAAAATCCATTTTACCCGCATCCCCGGTAGCATACAAACGCGCTACTCCCCGGGTAGTGGTTGAGTTTCAGATAAGCGGACTAACCAGGCAAGTGAAACGAGGTCATCATCAGAAAGACTTCTGTTGCTCCGGTTAGCCCATAAATCGGGATGTGCCAGATTGGCCGAGTTTCTATGCAAGACCGCCCTTACTCTTGGCGAGGTTCAATACCACAGCCTTGCAGCATATCGCCGCGACAGGTAATCCATCGTGCCTTCCAGAGGCGATGCGCAAACTGAGACCAAGCTGAGGCGCTATTCTACTGTGTAGTGAAAAACTCCCACATGGCTGGTGCCGTGGCGGCATCTCCAGGCAGATTAGTCACGCCGAGTCCTTCGAGCATCAAGCGAAGCACGCTTTGATGTTGATAGAAAGCGATGGATTTGTAGCCACGCTTGGCCAGCGGGCTGACGACGATGGCGGCCACGTGACCGCCACCGGAAGTAAAGTCGAGGGTATTGGCCTCGTCAAACACAATGACGAGCAGGCCGTCCTTCTGAAACTGTGCGCTTTGAATGAGCGGATCGGTGTTGCTCTTAAGCCAGGCATCGGCCGTCGCGAGCGAGCAGTCGTGCGCGTCATTACAAAGGTTGGGGACGATGAAGGAAAAGTCAGGCAGTTTGGCGGCGCTCAGATCGGTAGCGAATTGACTGAAGGGCACGAGGTTTTGCACTTGCGCAGGATCGTTTTGCACGTCGGTGAGATAAGCGAGCGGGTTGTGGCGGACGGCGTAACGGCCCGTGTCGCCACCGGTGTAGCCCACCGACGGCATATCTTCGGCGTACGACTTCCAGGATTTACCGGAGGCGAGGAGTTCACGGACGACGTTCTGTGACGAGACGGGGAAATCGTGCGGTGTGGAGGCGTCGATAAGCGTCAGAATCTGTCCAGTCGTGAGCTCGAAGTAATTTGGGATTGATGGATGCGCGTTGGCGAAGTAGTTTGTCGCGAGGCCGTACTGGTTGGCCAGATCGTTCAAGAAGGGTAACGCCGGATTAGCGATGACGTCCCCAAAATTGGCGTTTTCCTCGACAACAATGAATACGTGGCCAAAGCGCACGCTCGGAGCGGGCGGTGGAGGAGTCATGGCGGTTTGTCCTACGCAGCCGGCCAGCGCCAGGACACAAGAGGCCGGGACAAGGAACCGAAACCGGGCGGCAGACAGGAACTCTGAGAGATAGAAAGACATAATATTTAGACCTATTGTTCTACGATTCATGGCCTTGCGAAGTCTTCAATGCTGGCCTGCCCCGCCTTCGACAGTCCTTTCTACCGCAATTCCTAATCTCGAAATTACGGCAGCCTCTAGGATGTGAGAGGGGAGGTGCATTGACGCCCTCAAGACACACCTACAGAGAAAGGTTCGCGGCGCGGTTAAGGCTTCTCCTTGGGAGGAGGATCGCTCTTTGGGGGGCTGGATTGATTCTGCCGTTCCTGCTTCTGTTTGTCCGCCAACAGTTTCTGCTCTTCCACGTGTTTTTGCAGCAGTTGTTGCGTTTGCGCTTGATGCTGCTGCTCCACTAGTTGTTTTTTGGCCGCATCCGCCTGTTGCTGCGCGAGTTTGGCGTGGTCCTGTTCCTGCTGCTGCTGGACTCTCTGCCGGTCCTGCTCCTGCTTCACGCGGAGTTGATCCTGCTCTTGCTGGTGCCTCCTATCCAATTCGGCATTCGTGGAGGGTGGAACGACGCTCCGCGGTGGAGTCGAAATCTCATTCGGATGAACTATCGCAGGTGGACCAGGGCGATTGGCCTGATCGGGTGGAACACGTTGTTGCTGGTTAGCTTCCTGCCTGGTTTTTTCGGTGACGGCCTTGAGTTGCGCCGCCTGCTCCCGGGCCTTTTCGCCAGCGGCCTGTTGCGCAGCTTCCTGCTTCACTCTTTCTGCGGCTGCCTGTTGTTGCACTGCTTGCTGCCGGGCTTTGTCGTCAGCGGCCCGTTGCGCGGCTTCCTGCTTGGCTTTGTCTTCCTGCTTGGCTTTTTCGGCAGCGGCCTGCTGCGCCGCTTGCTGTTTAGCCTTTTCCGCGGCCGCTTGCTGAGCCGCTTGTTGCTGGACAGCTTCCTGCTTGGCCTTGTCTGTGGCTGCCTGTTGCTGAGACGTTTGCTGCTGTGCGGCTTGCTGTTTGGCTTTTTCGGCAGCGGCCTGCTGCACCGCTTGCTGTTTTGCCTTTTCCGCGGCCGCTTGCTGAGCCGCTTGTTGCTGAACAGCTTCTTGCTTGGCCTTGTCTGCGGCTGCCTGTTGCTGAGACGTTTGCTGCTGTGCGGCTTGCTGTTTGGCCTTTTCGGCGGCGACCTGCTGAGCTGCCTGCTGTTGTGCCGCTTCCTGCTTGGCTTTCTCCGCGGCTAGTTGCTGTTGAGCGGTCTGCTGTGACCCAGGGGCCCCTGGCAGGGCTCCAGGAGCTGGCGGATGGACCTGCTGAGTAGTGTTTGGCGAGGCCGCTGGCTGGGGCTTTTTCGCTGCCGTTTCGACTGGTTTGACAGCTGGCGCCGGAGGAGCCGCCTTCACAACTCGCTCAACGGGTGGAGGTGTTGCCGCGCGGAGAGATTGCTCGGCCTTCGCGTCGAGCGGCTTGCCAGGATTTGCTTGTAACGCCTGCTGCTTTTGCGCGAAGGCAACGGGCGGTGGCGGAGGAGCCACTTTGGCCACTACTGGCCGGCTTACGACCGCAGCCGGAGGCTTCGGCGGAGCGCTCGCAGGTGTGGCGCTCGCGGTACTTTCTCTATTTGCACCCATGACGCTTGCTCTTACGGGAGCTACGGGCGCGGTGTGAACCGCGGGTGCCGCGGTGATCGATCCAGGCGCGACTTTCACTGCTGCCTGGGCCACTGGCTGGGCATTCACGAACGTTGCGCGCGGCACTGCGGTAACAGCGCCAGCGACGTTTTGATTTATATAGTTCGTTGTCTGAACGTTGTTGTTCACCACGTTCGTTATGGTGGTCTGTTGCACCACGGTATTGGTGACGTTCACGTTAGTGATGTAGGTCGGGCTGGCCTGGCGCGCGGGCACGTAGACTTCGCCTGGAGCCAGCGCAAACCACGCCACGCCGCCACCACGTCCAAAATCGCGTGATGAATTCGAATCTCCCACAAAGGTAACGAGCGCCGGGGAATACACGGGGCGATACTCGCGTTCATCATGGTTCGCTTCACGGTGCGGTGGAACCCAGGCCCAACCCCCACCGCCGTTCCCATCATTATCCACGTGAGCCCAGCGGCCGTAGTGAGAGGTCACGAATCCGGAAGGCGCGTCGTCAACCCACGTCCAGCCCCAGGGATCCACCCAAGCCCAATGACCATCTCTGTAAGGTGCCCAGTCCCGCGAGACGTGCGTGGGCACCCAGACCGCGCCGAGATTGCGATCCGTCCGCCAGGTGCCATTTTGATCGAGATCTTCCGAGCCGGTGAGCTCCGGAGAAACGTAACGGGCTGACTGCGAGCGTTCTTCGCGAAGTTCGCGATTGCGGGACCACTGATCGAAAGTGTCGCGGCCCGGCAGGTCGTAAGTATCATAGGAAATGTAGTCGGTTCCGGAGACTTGAACCTGAGAGCCTCCGTCGACAAGAAAGGCCTGGCCTCCGCCAGTGATCTGCCCGTGGCCATCGCGCAACGTAATGGTGGTGAAGCTGCCGTTGGGATCAACGGTGATGCGATAGTCGCCTTTCTGCAAGACGGTAAACGCGAGGTTCGGAGTATCCACTTCGAACACGTCGTCGCCGTAAAGACTCCGCACACGCACATCCACCGTTCCGGAGTTCAGTTGAATTTGTACCGTCCGGTCGTCGAGATTCAGAAAAGAAACCGAGGTCTGCCCGCCTACGCGAATGGCCGTGGATCCGATATGCATCTCCGCTCTGGACCTATCGCCGGTCCAGAGACTGTCTCCGGAGGTCATCGGACGGTTCAAGGTAGCCCAGGCCCAATCGGTTTCGCCGCCCGGCTGAAAAGAAACCTCGCCCTCGATAAAATTGAGCCGAGCGACACGAAAGGGTGGATCATCGTAAGCGAAAGCGCATGGCACGGCCACGACGAACAAGCAGAGCGCTAGGAATGCTCGCCCGCAAAAATTTGAAAAACCGACCGGTGTTTTCATCGCTCAACTCATTTCTGGTGCGCAATCGGCGCCCCATTCTCGAGTAGCAGGCAGTTGAAACTGACTTTCCACGAAGGAGTTCCTGGAAACGTTAATCAGGCAGCCCGAATTAGCCCAGGGCTGAATGCTCGGACCTCTGGAGTTTTTCAACGCCTTGGTTGTTAGGGTAAGACAGAAGCCGGAGGGTTACTGTCCCGTTTTGGACATTCTCGTCTCGCTGCATGTCTCCAGCATTGGAAGTCGAATTCCGAGGCGTCCTGTTCTCAGGAAAAGCCAGAGCGAATTGACCTCAGAAAATCTCCAGACTGTGCCCCACGACAACCTTGCCGTTGTAGGATTGACTTCCCGTTTCCCCGTCATTCGCCCAGAATTGCATCCCGCGATGCGAGGCGAAATCAAAAGAAATTTTTCACCGACGGGACTTATCGAGGGTCAAGCCGCAGCCAGAATCGACTACTGGCTGTAAGCGGGTTTATCAACATCTATGATCTGGGTGAATTCATTTCCTCACGGAGGTCTCAGCAGCGGCCAACTTCCGGTCTAGGTGTGGTTCTGAGCGCGGAGTACCTGAATTCAGCACACAACGCTCCCCGGGAGCGACACCACACGTGGGACAAGAGACGGAGGATGTCTGTCCGCGCGTGAGTTCTTTCTTCTTCACCCATACAACATGCGCCTACACACTGCCCCGAAACTGTTCCCTTCGGAACACTTTTGGCATTCGCCGCTACCCTCATGGGAGGGCGGTGTTTTTCCGTACCCAGAGAACGTTAACCTACTCGCACAGGACAACACCCAGCAGGGATTTGTTGACGTGGATCTCGCCGTCGTATTGGATGAACCCCAGTTTCCTGAACTTATTCATGAAATAATTGACTCGGGACCGGGTTGTGCCAATCATTTCCGCCAGCGTCTCTTGCGATACATTGGGAATCACCTTCTGAGGCTGGTCCTGCGCGCCATAGCGCGCCAGCAATAGCAGAGTACGCGCCAGCCGTTTTTCGCTGGAGTTGAAGAGCTGATCCACCAGGTCCTCTTCGACTCGGGCCTTTCGGGCCAGCGTGTAGGCGATGAAGCGATCGGAGAACTCATGTTCCTCGTGGAGCACCCGAATCACCTCGTTTTTCTCGATGACGAGCACGGTGGTAGGTGCAATCGTGGTCGCAGCAGCCATGCGAATGGACTGGCCCGCAAGGCACCCTTCCCCGAAAAAATCACCCGGTCCAAGAATCGCTATTACAGCTTCTTTGCCGGTCCCATTGACCACCGTAAGCTTCACGCCGCCTTCCTGAATGTACATAACATTCTTCGCGGGATCGCCCTGCGCGAAGACGGTTTCTTTTTCTTGAAACTTGGCTACCCTCCTCCCCAGATCGGTCGAGTCGAGAAAAAATTGCACATCGAAAGCGGGGCTTCTTGAATTCTCTTTTGGAGGAGGGCGACGAACCTTGACGGCTGCACGTTGAGATGGGGAAGAAATGGCTAAACCCGAACTCGCCCTAACGGCCGAAGCACTTGATTTCGCTTTCATGGCTTTGTTCTCCGATTGCGTTCGACCGAATTGCGACCCGGGTCCAACGGAGGCTATAGATGCAGCCTGCACGATAGTGCTGGGAATGGAATAAGCGCGGTATCGGGTATGCTGCTAATAATGAAGGGCCTTGTCCGGGGAAACCCTGACAAGAGGGCCGGTGCATACGTATCGGAGCAGGCAGGCGGGTTGAACCCAAGTCCCTAGCGAGCCGAGCGGCCCGGCTCACTCTCCAGCGTTTCTGGGGTCAGTAGACCCATGTGCACGGCAAAACGAATCACATCACTGCGCGTCCGAAGTCCGAGCTTCTCGGCAAAACGGGAACGATACGTCTCGACGGTCTTCACGCCCACGGCAATCTGTTTGGCTATTTGTACACTGCTGTACCCTCGCGCCACGAGTTTCAGCACCTGCAGCTCACGGTCACTGAGGATGTTTACCGGCTGTGTTGGACTAGCTTTTGTGCCTTTCTTAGCCAGCACGTCCTGGACAAGAATGCTGGCCAAGCGCGGGTCCACGAAGACTCCTCCGCGATGCACCGCTCGTATAGCGGCAATGAGCTCCGAATCCACCGCCCTTTTTAGTAGGTAGCCAGAGGCTCCTGCGGCCAGAGCCGACCGCAGGTACGCAGGGTCATCGTGCATGGTCAGGACGAGCACCCGGGTTTCGCGGCAGTTTCGGACTATTTCCTGCAGGGCTTTCATACCGCCGACCCGAGGCATGGTGAGGTCTAGCAAGGTCACATCCGGCTTCGCTTCCCGGACCTCCTGGATCGCTTTCTCTCCATCCGGAGCTTCGGATACAACTTCCATATCAGCCTGAGCATTAACGAGCATCCTCAGTCCTGCGCGGAGGATGGCGTGATCATCCACGATCATGACTCTGATCTTGTGTGTTCGCGCCACCATTTCAGGTACTCCTCTGCTCAACCGAGGACTTGAAGTCCTCCCCGGCAAGAGGGACTCGCACCAGAATCTTGGTCCCCCTGCCGCGGGATGCGAAACTGACCGTTCCGCCCAGCATCGCCGCTCTCTCTTTCATGCTTTGAATGCCCAGGCGGTGGGAGGAGACTGCCACGGTCTTAACGTCAAAGCCGCATCCATCATCAATTACTGCTACCTCCAAAGCTGTGATCGAACGCGTGAATTTAATGCTGACGGTCTTGGCTCCCGAATGTCTGGCTACGTTGGTGAGGGCTTCTTGAACGATACGATACAACCCGATCTGGACGGCTGACGGTAGGTTACTGGAGCCGGGTTCGTTGAGTTTGAGGTCCACCGCTACCTTGTGGGTCTTCATGTACTCGGCGACGTATCGGCTTAGGGCGACACCCAGGCCATGGTCGTCCAGAACTGTTGGGTGAAGCCCGCGGGCAAGCCGACCGACCTCATCCAGGGCCTGGGCAGTGATTTTCCGGAGTCGAAGTCCCTGGGCCTTAACATCCGCTAGTTTTCGAGAATCCTCTAGCGTACGCAGGCCGACCAAAAGAGAGGTCAGCAATTGGCCGGCTTCGTCGTGCAATTCACGGGCAATCCTGCGCCGTTCCTCCTCTTGCGCCGAAAGCATGTGTTCCAGGAGCAGTCGACGCGTCACTTCGGCCTGCTTGACTTCGTCGGCCTGCTTGCGCTTTTGCTCGCTCAGATCGGTTATCACCATGCCCAGTGCGTAGCCCTTGTATCCAGGAAACCGGTTAAGGGACAAATGAACGGGAAGCAGACTGCCATCCCTGTAGCGCAGGTTAAATTCGCCTTTCACAACCGCCTTCTGACCATCGGCAAGGAAAGCTTCAAATCTGTCTCGCTCCGTCTTCGCAACCAGCGACTGCACCGCAATGCCGATCATTTTCTCGTGTGGCCTGCGCACCAGTTCTGCAAACCTGCGATTGCAGTAAAGCAAATCACCATTCCGGGACAGCGTCGCCGCGCCTTCGCTCATAGCTTCCACCAACATGCGGTAGGCGGGTTCGCCGCCTTTCAGAGAAACCACCTGGCCTCCGCGACGACCGGAAACCATCAAAGCATCCACTTCGCCGGACTGTATGGCGCGCAGAGTTTCCTCCGCAGTTTTCAACCGGGCGAGGAGCTTTGATTGCTGATCCGATGGAGTGGATGGAGGGAGTTTGCGTGGAGAGGGTCTGACGGTTCTGCGAGATCCTTTCCCTGCACCGACTTTTCCGGGCAGCCCTCCTTGGAGAAGACGGCCATCGGAACGTCGTCGCTTGTTAGTCATCTGCGATCAAAGCCCTTACTTCAGCGAGCAGGTTGAAGATCCAACCCCACGATGACACTCTCGGTCTTGGAGAGGTTCCCAATGATTTTTTTGACCGGCGGCGGGAGCCTTCTCACTAGGGTCGGAATAGCAATGATCTGATCACCCTTGGCTAGTTGCGGCTTCTTCAGCAAGTCAATCACTTCGATGCGGTACTTGCCCTGCAGCTTGTCCTCACAAATCTTCTTGAGGTTGGCGATCGCAGCAATCGAATTAGGGGTCTGGCCCGCGATATAAAGACGCAATATGTAAAACTCGCTCCGGCTGGTCTTGGCAGGCCGACGCTTCCTTGCTGAACTCTTCTTCATTTCGGTGCTCGGTTTCTGGTCCAGATGGACCAAACTTGCTATTCAGGCACCTCGACTCCATCTGCACCTGCAATGGGAGTGGCCAGAGAGTGATCCTTCAGAACCTTGCCCAATTCCATGCCTCGGTCACTCACGATCAGCTCACGAGGTTCACGCGAATGCGCCATGCCCCGGGATTTCAGAACGTAAAGTTCGCGTCTCGGTCTCCCATTGGGTTTGCTGTCTCGCAACACAATCCAGGTGTCCATAAGCGAGGAGACGGCCGCCGCAGTTCTCTCTTGAGGGTCGCCTGAGAACGTCAGATTCGTGAACATCGAAGTGATCTGTTGCACCTTCAAGAAATCGACCAGGCGCATGAGCATCGACTTAATACTATAAGTGCCGGAGGCCGCAACCAGGTTGGTGATCGGGTCGATGACGACGACCTTAGGTCGAAACTTTTCGATCAATTTGTGAACAATGGCCAAGTGCGCTTCCAGACCGATGCTGGTTGGCCTCATGGCATGGAAGTGCAATATGCCCTTTTTTACCCACGGCTCCAGATTAATGCTGACCGAGCGCATGTTACGGAGAATCTGGCTGGGAGATTCTTCAAAAGCGAAATAGAGGCAAGTTTCGCCGCGGACGCAGGCGGCTTTGGTAAAACTCGCGGCCAAGCTGGACTTGCCCGTTCCCGACGAGCCCGATACCAGCACGCTGCTTCCACGGAAGAATCCCTTACCTTCCATCATCTCGTCCAGAGCGGGGATTCCTGTTGGAACGCGATCCGTCGATGCTTTGTGGGCAAGTTCGAGTGAGGTGATTGGCACCACCGAGATGCCCTCGCGATCGATCAGGAACGGATACTCATCGGTGCCGTGGGAAGTGCCCCGGTACTTGACGATGCGCAGCCGCCGGGTCGAAATCTGTTCCGTGACCCGATGGTCCAGGGAGATCACGCAATCGGCGATGTATTCCTCGAGTCCGTGACGGGTCAGCGTGTGTTCTCCGGCTTCCCCGGTAACGACAGCGGTGAGCTTGTGGTCTTCCAGCCAATGAAACAGACGGCGGAGTTCCGCTCGTAGAATCGTGGCGTCAACTAATCCGGAAAAAAGCGCCTCGATGCTGTCCAAGACCACGCGCTTTGCTTTGATCGCCTTGACCGCGTGGGCCAAACGGATGAACAGGCCATCGAGGTTGTACTCTCCAGACTCGGCGATCTGATTTCGCTCGACGGCAACAAAGTCCACCAACAGCTTCTTGCGTTTGGTAAGCGCACGCAAATCAAAACCTAGTGATGCGACGTTGGCCCTCAGCTTCTCCTCGGTTTCTTCGAAGTCCATGCATACGCCAGGCTCGCCGTGTCGCACGGCGCCGTGCACCAGGAATTCCATCGCGAATAGGCTCTTGCCACATCCTGCGCTGCCGCACACCAGCGTGACACGGCCTTTCGGCAGGCCCCCGCCTGTGATTTCATCCATTCCCTGGATTCCTGTGGGAGCTTTGGCGAGCGACGAACGAACGGCTTTCGGCCTAGCGCCGGGCATAGATAGACTCCTCAACGGAAATTTCCAAGTTCGACCTCCGACTTATGCATCGTATCCTTACCCGCATCCTCGATACAACGAATTTGGCGCCAAAGCGGACCCCGGCGAAATCGCGGCAGATTTGGCGCTGAGGACTGACGGTCCACAAAAATGGGGTTGTGGGAAGTGGAAGAAGGGGTTCTTGTTGGATTGTCGGCAAACCGGAAATTATCCGCAGATTGCCGCCAAAACACCTAAAGATGCCCGGTGAACGCCACACCGGGAAATGTGACACCTCGCACGCATACCCGGTTAAAATCCTGCCTCCAGCGAACCCCGAACTGCCGCAACTAACCTGCCTCAATCCCTGCCCATCCATCAGTGCACAAATCTGGGACGCCCCAGGCCCCCGGCTCGCCCCGGAGAACTAGGGCGCACTGGCAACCCCAAGCGCATCGTCTGTCTTGTGGTCGGTTATCTGAAAGCGCAAAAAAGCGTGGACGGCCTCCACAGCCTCGGCGTTCTTCGAGGAAATCCGGATGCGCCCGCCACGCTCAGTATTCTCCAGCTTGTACTGAATCACCTCGCGGAGCCGCTTCATCGCCTCCGCTCCTGGAGTTCTCCGCGTGGATCAACATGGGAATGGAAAAGTCACCCGCCTGGAACATCTTAACAATGTGAGAAAAATGAGCGCGAATCGCGTCTCGGTTCGCAGCGTCCTGAGCGTCATTGGCCTCTACTTCGGTGGCTCCGCCGTCGGAGTAGAGCCGGAAATGGTGCGTCGTCTTTTCATGGGAAAAACCCATGCCCTGGTCACCTCGCTCAGCGACTCCCTTCTGGCGTTCGCTATCAGCAGCAGCCTGATGCTGCCCGTGCATCGGACAAGATGCCATTTCCTGCGGTTCTGATTTCACTTTAGGTGCGGGCTTGTCCTGCGGAATCGCCCCGAACAAACCGAGCCCGAGGATTGCTGCTACCAGTGGATTGCTCATTTTCTTGAGAATCCTTTCTTCAGCTTGTGTGGTCCCGATTTGCCTTCAGCGGAATTCTCATCGAGCGAACTCAGCAGTTCCGCACGCTGGCCTGTAGGCGTCTTCGCCAAGCGCTTGTCCCAATGGGAAAGCGTCTTCCGGAGCTGCCGCCGCAGTGTCCTTAATTCCACAAGGCTCCGTTCTACCTGACGAAGCTTTTCCTCCGCGAGAGCGCGAACGCTTCGGCAAGGCGCGCCTCCGCGATCTCTTACGGCGAAGATGCGCGCCAGTTCCGGCAACGAAAAACCCAGCGAGAGTGACCGTCTTACAATCCGAACTCGGCTCAGGGTGCTCTCAGGATATTGACGGTATCCATTCGACGCGCGCTGCGGAGACGGCACGATTCCAATGCGCTCGTAGTGCCGCAGCAAATCCGTGCTGACCTGCGCCAGGCGCGCCAGTTCTCCCGACCGTAGCATCTTCTCGTCCATGCGGCTTCTCCTCAGACACCAGCAGTATCAACCCTGGAATCCATTCCAGGGTCAAGCACTTTCTTGGACCGCAAAGAGACCGGGTGTAGCTGAGCAGGTTATGTTTCTTGTCGTATACTCAAGCGCAGCGAGAAAGACGATGAAGCTTTTTTTTCTTGCCTTGTTCTCCCTCCTCTTTGCCGCTGGCGCAACCGCGCAGACGGCTTCGTACAACTCATCCGTAACAAGATCCAAAACCGAAGAGTGTGCGATTTCGGGGATGGTTGTGAAACTTGCTGGTAGCGAGCCGGTGAAGACCGCCACCGTGCAACTCCAGAGCTTGCAGGATCTTGCGCGCACCATCTCCGTGGTCACGGACGTGGGTGGCCGCTTTGAGCTGAAGGGCATCGATCCCGGGCGCTACCGGTTGAAAGTAAGCCGCACAGGTTTTGTAGCCCAGGAGTATGGACAGAAAACTCCAAATGACCCCGGAACCGAGATTCGTCTCGCCCCAGGGCAATACCTCCGGGACCTTCTTTTCCGCCTCGTTCCCTGGGGCATCATCGCGGGGAGAGTCCTTGACGAGGAGGGCGAGCCGCTCCCCTGGGCGCAAGTCAGTGCACTGCGCGAGACCTATTCCAACGGAAAACGCAAGCTGGCACCCGAGGCTCTCGTCCCCACAAACGATCTTGGGGAGTATCGCCTCTTCGGCCTGAAACCAGGCAGATACTTCGTCAGCGCCAAGTACAAGCCGGGTCTGCATGTCGTTGGCCGGGGAGAAGTGCGGGAAGACGCCGGTGACGACTCCAGACCCGAATTCTTGCCGATCTATTACGGCGGCAGTCCGGATCCGGCGAAGGCTTCAACGATTACGCTCAAGGCAGGAGAAGAAATCCCCTCTGTCGAAATTCTCTTGCAGCCAATTCCGACGTTTCGGGTTCGCGGCCGCGTCTACAACGTGGTTTCCGGCAGGCGCTCGAGTACCGGGGTCATCGTTCAGTTAGAGCGGCGCAGCAGCAACGTGGTCTCGGATTCGCCCGATTACCAGTCCACAGTCGAAAAACCCGACGGCTCTTTTGAAATTGCCGGAGTGCTGCCCGGCTCCTACACCTTGAGCGCTTTTTGGTTTGAGGATGGGAGGAGATATCAGGCACGACACCCAGTTGAAGTAGGCAACGCTGACGTTGAGGGTACAAACCTTCTGATTTCGCAAGGAGTGACTGTTCCCGGGCGAATTGTTTGGGACGGCAAACCCAGCATGGACCGCGATGAACTTATGGTTAGCATTGCTCCTGCGGATTCAAGAATCTCTTTCAACGGGCCCGCCAGGGTGCAGGGAAGCTCATTCTTCTTCAGGGACGTTTACGACGGAACTTATCGGCTCGGAGTGATTGGGCAATCGAAGGATTGTTACATTAAGTCCATTCGCTACGGGTCCGCCGACGCTCTCGACAGCGGCTTCACCGTTTTCCGCGGCGCACAAGCTTCCCTGGAGGTAACCATTAGTTCGCATGGTGCTCGCGTACAGGGAGCCGTCACGGACAAAGAGAATCTCCCCGTCACCGGCGTGTGGGTTGTGCTGGTGCCGGACGACGCGCACCGGGATCAGTCGCGTCTGTACCAGAAGACGGCTACAGACCAATACGGACATTATCTGCTCAGAGGTATTGCCCCGGGCGACTACAAACTCTTCTGTTGGGACGACGTGGAAGATGGGGCCTGGGAGGATCCGGACTTCCTTAGGGCCTTCGAAGATCGCGGGCAGAAGATTTCCGTAAATGAAGGAGACGGGAGTACTGCGGATATTCTCGTGATCAGGACGAAAAGCTCCGAATGATCGTTCCTCCATTCTGACAGGAGCAGGTTTATAGCGGTTGCCGCGAAGACCGCACAAAATCGCGCAGAACGGTGACGTTGGGTCCGTAGGCACCGATGCGCCCGGCATCCACTGGCAGGCCCAACCGCTCGGCTAGATCCAGGTCCACACCAGCGTCATCCAGTTCGGACAAGCTGAATCCTTGCGCTGGCAATACGCGGTTCAGGCCTGTCGGATACACAGGCCGCGGCGGGCGATGACGCTGCCAGGGGCGGCGCGCCAACTCATAAAATTGTTGCCAATCGCGTTTGTGCCAGGTCGTCATTTCAATCGTAACTCTGAAGCTGTCCACATCTAGCAATACGTTCTACTCAATCCTTTGGATGCAGGGCAAGCCAAGAAGGTTCCCACAGCCTTTCCGGACCCTTTGGCCTCCCGTAGAACTGTCCTGCGGCTGGCAAAACTGGAGCCGCATGGCGCCAACCATACTTCACAATCCGACCGGCAAGGGATTTTCCTTGCCTATTGTTTCAAACACGTTACGGGGCTATTTGTTTCGCGGCGATGACTCCGGACCGGATACACCACCGTACGGGGACGAGGCGGGGAGCGTCTACGTACGCGGCACCACGAAGCGACTGCTTGGAATTCGCGGGAATCCTACACGCATTCCGGTCCGATAGCTAGTGGTAAGTGTTAAATAAAGGTAAGTATTCAAACCAATAACAGAATTTCTGGCGCAAACGTAGACTCTGGCAATTCTCGGAAGGAACACCGCGGCGCCCAGAAGGGTTGGAGCGCCGCCAGCTAATCTTTGCGAGCCTGCTTACCAGCGATTCCCGCGGTCGCCGCGATCTCCGCCACGGTCGCCACCCCGCCCGCCACCGCCGCCGCGCCCACCACCGCCGCCACCGTGGCCGCCGCGCCCGCCACCGCCACCGCCGCCGTAGCCACCGCGCCCGCCACCACCACCGCCGCCGCGCTCTGCCTGGGGCCGCGCTTCATTCACCACGAGGTTTCGCCCGCCGAAATTCTGGCCGTTCAGGGAATTGACCGCGCGGTCTGCATCTTCGTCGTTGTTGACTTCGACGAAAGCAAACCCCCGCGACTGTCCCGTAAAGCGGTCGCGAATCAGATTGACGCCCGAGGGGGTAACACCGATCTGCGAGAACCACTCGTGGAGCTGATCTTCCGTCGCGGAAAACGGAAGATTCCCGATATAGAGCTTCTTCACCTGCTCACTCCTTCTGCCCGGAACCCAGACGCGAGTCGCGGAGCGCGCCAAAAGATACAGTTGTCGTACACGGGCAGTCGGAAGGGCCGAGCCACCGCAGGCGCGAATCCTGCACTTTAGCGGTCAGAGGCATGGTCTCGAAAATTAACCCCTTTTGCAACCGGAAAGACGCTGGCGAGAACGCCACTTCCTGGCCCCCGTGGGTTTCCCTTCGGGGCATCAAAAAGTGGTAGCATGCGCGCGAAGCCCGGCCATTTCCGAGGTCCTGATGCGCGGCACAATGATGGATTTTCCGCTGACCCTCCCCACGCTGCTGGAGCGCGCCGGAAAACTCTTTTCCCGCGTGGAAATTGTTTCGCGCAAGCCCGACCGCACGATGGTCCGTTCTTGCTATGGCGATTTTTACCGCCGCGCGCGGCGCCTCGCCGATGCGCTCACCAAGCTCGGCCTCCGCCCCGGCGATCGCGTCGCCTCCATGATGTGGAATCATACCGGCCACCTGGAAGCATTCTTCGGCGTGCCCTGCGCCGGAGGCATCCTGCACACTCTGAATCTTCGGCTGCATCCCCACGAGATCGCCGCCATTGCAAACCATGCCGGCGACCGTTTTTTGATTATCGATGACGTGCTGCTTCCTATTTACGAGAAGTTTCGCAGCGACGTTGCATTTGAGCGCGTGATTGTGGCGGAGTACTGCAGCGGCATCCCGCATGCCTTTCTGAATTGCGAAGAACTTCTCGCCGGAGCGAGCGACAGTTTTCGCTATCCCGTCATGGACGAAAACGACGGCGCGGCCATGTGCTTCACTTCCGGCACCACCGGCAATTCCAAGGGTGTCATTTACTCGCACCGCGCCCTCGTTCTGCATTCGCTCGGCGAAGCCGGCGTCGATTCCTTCGCCATCGGTCATCACGATACCGTGCTCCCCGTGGCTCCGATGTTTCACGCCAACGCCTGGGGCCTGCCCTATACCTGCGTGATGACCGGCGCCCGGCTCGTTCTCCCGGGACCAAACGTGGATGCGGAAAGCGTGCTGGATTTAATGGTCCAGGAGCGCGTGACGATGGCCTGCGGCGTCCCCACCGTGTGGCTCGGCGTTCTTTCCGCGCTTGAACAGCATCCCGGCCGCTGGAAGTTTCCTTCGCCCGTGCGCATCGTCTGCGGAGGCACCGCGCCTCCCGAGCGCCTTATCCGCGCTCTCGATAAACACGGCCTGCACATCCTCCATTTGTGGGGCATGACGGAAACCACACCGCTGGCCACCGTCGGCAAACTCAAGCGCCACATGCACGATTGGACGCCCGACGAGCAATACGAAGTCCGCGCCAAGCAGGGCTGGCCCGCCCCCCTCGTCGAATTGCGCGTGATGCAGCCCGAAGGCCCCGATGGAAATCCGGTGGAAGCGCCGTGGGACGGCGAGACGCCCGGCGAGCTCGAGGTGCGCGGCCCGTGGATCGCCGGGAGCTACTACAACGCGCCGGACCAGTCGAATCGCTGGTCGGCAGATGGCTGGTTCAAGACCGGCGACGTGGCTACCATCGATGAAGAAGGCTTCGTGAAAATTGTCGACCGCGCCAAGGATCTAGTGAAATCCGGCGGCGAGTGGATCAGCTCGGTGGACATCGAAAACAAGTTGATGGGTCACCCTGCGGTGAAGGAAGCCGCCGTTGTCGGCGTCCCGCATCCCAAATGGCAGGAGCGCCCGCTAGCCGCAGTCGTTCTGAAAGAAGGTGCCACCGCCACGCCGGAAGAGTTGCGCGCCTTCCTCGCGCAATCCTTCGCCAAGTGGCAAATCCCCGACGCCTTCGTTTTTCTCGATGCCATTCCCCGCACCAGCGTCGGCAAATTCAAAAAAATTGCGCTGCGCGAACAATTCGCAAACTGGGATTGGGGATCTTAGCTACCAAGCTCTTCCTTCCCTCGCATCGTGGTAAACTCTCGCCAATTCAGGCCTCTATTTTGGCGGGGAAACATGAACAAGTCTGACGATCCCGCGAAGGTCACCGCGTCCCCAAGCCAAGTGCCGCAATCTGACGCTGTCACGGGCCCACCTCTCGATGTGGAGGCGACACTCGATCCTGATTCTTCTGCCTCCTCGCCTTTGTCTGGCGAGCGCGAAAAACTTTTGCAGATTGGTCCCTACCGCCTAATCCGCAAACTTGGTGAAGGCGGTATGGGACAGGTTTGGCTCGCGGAACAGAGTGCTCCCCTGCAACGCCAGGTCGCGCTCAAGCTCATTCGAGCTGGATTGTACGACGTCAGCCTGCTGCAGCGTTTTCAGGCCGAACGCCAATCCCTCGCGATTATGAGCCATCCCGCGATCGCCAAAGTGTTCGACGCAGGGGCTACGCCGGAGGGCCAGCCATACTTCGTAATGGAATATGTTCCCGGCTTGCCCATCAGCGACTATTGCGACGCAAAGAAGCTCAAAATCGCCGAGCGTCTCGAACTCTTCGTCAAAGTGTGTGAAGGAGTGCAGCACGCGCATCAGAAAGCCATCCTCCATCGCGACCTGAAACCTGCGAACATTCTGGTCATCGACGTTGATGGCGTGCCGACCCCGCGCATCATCGATTTTGGAATCGCCAAGAACGTCTTGGGCCAGCCCGTCGGCGAAACCATATTCACCGGCGCCGCTGGCTTTGTCGGCACTCCCGGCTACATGAGTCCCGAGCAAGCTGATCCCAGCGTCATGGATGTGGACACGCGTACGGATGTCTATTCCCTCGGTGTCATTCTTTATGTGCTTCTGACAGGTTTGCTGCCGTTCGATCCGCGGCAGTGGAAAGATAGGCCTTTCCACGAAGCTTTGCGCCGCTTGCAGGAAGAAGATCCGGTCCGTCCCAGCACCAAAGTCAGCGCCGCGGAAGCGACGCAAACTGCTACTGCCGCTTCGCGAAGTACGGAGCCCCGTCAGTTAGTCACTCTGCTGCGCGGCGATCTCGATTGGATCACCATGAAGGCCATCGAGAAGGACCGCGCGCGGCGCTATGGCACGCCGGCGGAACTGGCACTAGATATTCAGCATTATCTGCGCAACGAGCCGATCACAGCGCGGCCAGCCAGCACCGGCTATCGCGCGCGCAAGTACATCCGGCGCCATCGCGTCGCCGTTGGCGTCACCGCTGGCCTGGCCATGGTGCTCGTCGCATTCGCCATCACGCAGGCGGTACAACTGCGCCGCATCACCCGGGAGCGCGACCGGGCCGACCGTGTCACGCAGTTCATGACCGGAATGTTTAGAGTTTCAGACCCCAGCGAAGCTCGCGGAAACACCATTACCGCCCGCGAGATTCTGGACAAGTCCTCGAAAGAGATCGACAAATCGCTGGAGAAAGACCCTGAGCTTCAGGCGCAGATGATGTACGTGATGGGTAGGGTGTACCAGGACCTCGGACTCTACCCCAAGGCGCAGACATTGTTGGAAGAGGCCGTCAAAATCCAGCGGACCGTCCTAGGGCCCGGGCACGCAGAGACTCTCGGGTCGATGAACGCACTGGCCCTGGGTCTGGAGGAGGAAGGCCGGTTGCCTGAAGCGGAAAAACTGGCACGACAGACCCTGGCGACCGCCCGACAAACCCTTGGAGCAAAAAACGCGAATACACTCAAATCCATGAATACGCTTGACACCATCCTGACTGAGCAGGGGAAGTACGCGGAAGCAGAAAAACTGGCTCGTGAAACGGTGGATAGCGCGCGGAGTCTAATTGGTCCCGAGGATCCCGATTCTGTCAAATATTTGGCCAACTTGGCGTCCGTGGAAAATGGTCTTGGCCGTTATTCGGAGGCGGAAAAGTTGTTACGAGAAGCTTTGGAAGTTCAGCGGCGAGTTGTCGGTCCCGAACACCCGAACACATTGCTCCTGATGAACAATCTTGCGGTGGTTCTCGATGACTCGGGCCGTTGGGCGGAATCAGAGAAAATAGAGAGAGAAGTGCTGGATATAGAGCGCCGAATCCTGGGGCCCGAGCATCCTGACACTCTACGCACCATGGAAAACCTGGCCAACGCACTCTCCGAACTGGGGCGCTATGCCGAGGCTGAGAAACTGGAACGCGAGACTATCGAACTGCGGACGCGCATCTCCGGAACGGATCACCCCATGACTACTGGCGCCGTTTACGATTTGGCTTGTATCTTGGCCCGCGAGGGCCGCCGCGATGAAGCCATTTCCTTTCTGCGGCAGTCCGTGGAACACGGATTGCCCATCAAGACAGCTCAGGGCATCGCATCCGATTCCGACCTAAAGTCTCTGCACGGCGATCGTCGCTTCGGCGCGATCGTCGCCACAGCTCACCAACACGCTGCCGCCGCGCAAGAAACGCAAGCAGCGCAAACGCCGCATTGAGTGCCGGTGCTCGCCGGTGGGTCATTTCGGTTCTCGGCGGCGGGAAGGCTAAGGGAGCAGCGCGGGGATGTTCCTGGCGCGATGCAGAATGCGGAGAACCTGGAGCGGCTTTTTATCGGGATCGTACACGATGAAGTAGTTGGGATAAGGCGTCACCAGCCAGAAACGGACGGGAAGAGCGGTTAAGTCTTTTCGTACAGTTCCGATCAGGGGAGATTCGGCGAGGCGTTCGCAGGCAAGATAAATCGCTTCTTCCACACGGTCCGCAGCCGCCGGGCTATCCTGCGCGATGTAGCTCCACATATCGAAAAGGTCGTCCAGCGCCTGGGGCGTGAGCTGGTAACGCGTCATTTCTTGCGCTGGTCGGAAAGCCAAGCGCGTTTTTTCTCGTCCATCGAACGGCGGACAGACTCCGCGTCGAGCAGTTCGCCACGTTGTGCAGCCGCGTAGCCTTCGCGGATCTGGCCATCGATTTGGGAGGCGTTCTCGGCAAGCCAGGACTCCTGTTCATGGAGCAGGACGACGGCGCGCTCAACGAATTCGTCGGCGGTCTGGTAGGGGCCGCGCTGCACGTCCTGCTCGACGAGTTTTTGCAGTTCGGGTTTGAGGCGGATGTTCATGCAGGTAGTTTAACGCAGCCAAGGTGTGTCGGGAGCTGGAAAACGTCTCGTCTGTACCCGGGTTCTCTAGCGGCGGCGGGAAGAGCGGGCGAGGTGGCGCTGGTCGAGGGCTTGGCGGATCAGGGTTTTGATGACGGCCTGGCGGCTGATGTTGAGCTCTTTGGCGGCGTTCTCCAGTTCTTCGAGCATGGCGGCGGTGAAGTCGACGTTGACGCGCTGAATGGGCTTCATCATCTTGCCGGAGTTGGAGAAGAAGCGCGAAACGTCCTTGCCGCGGTCGGCCATGCGGGCGATGGCTTCTGCGGTGAGGGGTTTTTTCCTAGGATGCGTCTTCTTCATAGAGTTCTTTTCAGCGCCCGCGAACGTTAGTCCTGTCCTTGAAAGTTGGGGAAAGTTGGGAAAGTTGGGGACGGAAGTTGGGGAAGTTGGGGACAGACGGGACGTTTCCTCACCGTTAGCTCCTGCAACCCGGAACTTCACCACGTCGGCAAAACAACCCCCTTTAACCCATGACTCTCCAGAACTTGCGTCTACACGCTCTAGTGTGTAGACTGATGTGTAGACGCGGTATCCCCTCATGCCTTCTAATCTGGCCATTGATGATCGGTTGCTGGCGGAAGCCCAAAAGGCGGGGCAGCACCGGACCAAGCGCGAAACGGTGAATGCGGCGCTGGCGGAATACGTGCAGCGGCGGAAACAACAACGGCTGCTGGGTCTGTTTGGCACCATCGATTTCGATCCCGCCTATAGCTACAAACGCGAGCGCGCCGCCAAACGCCGGTGAAGGTTCTTGTCGATACGTCGGTGTGGTCGTTGGCCTTGCGGCGGAAGAGCGAAGCGCTGAGCGCGGCAGAAAAATGGATTGCCGCGGAGCTGAGCGAACTGATCGGCGAAGGCCGGGCCGCCATCATCGGGGTGGTTCGCCAGGAGCTGCTCTCGGGAGTGAGGACGGCGGAGCAATATGAGAAGCTGCGCGCGCACCTGCACGCGTTTGACGATGAACCGATAGACAGGGCCGACTACGAGCATGCCGCGAAGTTTGGCAATCAGTGCAGAGCGAAGGGTATCGCGGTCTTCCTGGTAGATATTCTCATCTGCGCGGTGGCCATCAAGAGGGGTTGCGCCATTTTCACGACGGATCCGGATTTCGCTGCGTACGCCAAGGTCCTTCCCATCAAATTGCATCAGCCTCGCAAATCGCTTTAGGAATCTTCGGGAGATCGGCGATACGCGTAGGAAAAGCGGGAGCAAGCTCCCGCAGTCCAAGAACGGGTCTGAGGACCCGCCACTACAGGGCGACGCTTCGCGCCTCAGCGGCCACGCCGGAGAGTTTTGGCTCCATGAATCAACTTCCGCAGCGCCTCATTCACCGCCCGCCCCGTTGGAAAATGCCTGGCCACATCCGGAGACAACAACACAAGATTTGTGCCTGCTCGATAGCGCGCGGCGTACTTACCCCGCACACCATTCTTCAATTTGGATAAATCGTACTCCGGGCGCAGCTCGTCGTTCTTTGCCGCCTTTTCATTCTTCTTCATACTGTTCTCGTTCCCGCCGTGTTGCGCTGCGTGCGTTTATGATTCGGGTGACCTCGTCGCGATCCACGTGAGCTACCATCAGTAATCGCCCCGTGCTCGAATGCCCAATCGTAATAAATCGCACTTCCGATTCCGAATGGTCGGGGTCGGGCCAGGTGATTGACAGGGAATCGCCGAATACCGTCGCCGCTTCCTCGAAAGAAACCCGGTGTTTCCGGCGATTACGGCTGGCCTTAGCCGGATCCCATTCAAAATTCACAATGCAATCTTACCGCCAGCCAATGGGCCCGGCAACGCGAAAGGAGGGTTAGGCATTGGAGGTGGGGAGGGATTTGATTAGGGAGGAGAGTTCGAGGATTTCGAGGTGGGGTGGGCAGTCGGGCCAGTTGTGGCGCCAGCAGACGATGACGTCACAGCCGGTAACTGGGTGGCCGTGGCCGCGGAAATTGCGGCTTTCAAACTCGAATTCGAGGTGCACGCGCTGCCAGCGTTGCGGAGCGATCTGGCGCTTGGCTTCGCAGTCCGGGAAGCCCGATTGCACGGCTTCGACGGTGTAGCCGAGCTCTTTGGCGACCATGCCGAAGAGCAGCACGACGCCTTGTTCGTTGACCGGCTCGTGGCGGAGGCCACGGAAATCCATAGGCTGGCCATAGGTTGGCCGACCGTGCAAGGTACGATAACGAATTTTGCTCGGCAGAGAGCAGTTTTTGTTGGATTGCGAAAAGCGCTCAGGGAGGAATGCCGGTGCCACTGCGCGGCTTGCTAAGGCGTTTGGCGCCGGGCTGCGGCCGCGTTGCGGTGAAGGTTTTGCTGCGGGAGCCGGCAGAAGGGCCAGGACATCGGCCCATTCGCGTTTGCCTTGGGCAAACTTGCGAAACACCTCCGGGACTTGCGACCAGGCGCCGAACCGGTTTTCGATGGTGCGAAGACCAAATTTCCCCAGCTGATGGTAGGCGCGACACGTCGGGATCCCGCGGTTTCTGCGAACCGTTTGGCCCCAATCTTCCAGCAGTTCTTTGTCCTCCAGGCGCACGTTCCGGGTATAAGCCGCAAGTCCGGCCGCTTCGAGCGCTGCGTTCCAACTGGGGAACGACTTTATGACCGCGTACTCCGAGATTTCGGAGCGAGAGAGGAATTCGCGGCGGGAAGGCGGGCGACCCGCTCCTCTGGCCATGGCGGCCAGAGAATCGAGAATGAACTGTTTGTCGGGCCGGGGTTTCACGAGTGTTCTCTACGTTCCGTGGGATTCGCGAAATGCGGACGCGCCAGAATGTAGGGGCGCGCTTTCTTGGCCTGAGCCGCGAAGGCAGCGTGTCCCTTTCGTATTGACGGGTCTTTAGAGGCCGGTCTTCTCCCGCAATGTAGTGGCGGGTCTTTAGACCCGTTCCGTGGGGAGACAGCGGTTTCAAAAGAGAGGCTACAAAGAAAAACGCCTCACGATAGTCGCGAGGCGTAGCTTTCTACGAGAATAGAATAGCAAAAACAAAGTTATTTTGTCAAGTACTTAGTTCATAGGTATATCTACGTGAGTATTTCTACATTGCCGCTCCACCACTGGGCACTCCAGGTAGGGGCGGGCTTTAGCCCGTCCCCGTGAGCGCAGCGAACGACGCGACATGACGCGCGGACGTTCGCGGTTAGGTGCGGTAGGAGGCGTTGATGCGGACGTATTCGGCGGTGAAGTCGCAGGTCCAGTAGCGGGCGCGCTCGCGGCCGGCGTGGAGATCCATGACGATGGGGACGTGTTTGGCGAGAAGCTTGTTGCTGGCGGCGCGTTCGTTGAAGTCGAGCGGCTGGCCACGGCGCAGAACGGGGATGCCAGCCATTTTGATGTCGACGCGCGAGGTGTCGAAGGCCACGCCGGAGCGGCCGGCGGCGGCGAAAATGCGGCCCCAGTTGGGATCACCGCCGGCGAAGGCGGTCTTGACGAGCGGGGAAGTGGCGATGGTTTCCGCGATGCGCTTCGCGGCGGCTTCGGTTTTTGCGCCGCGCACTTCGATTTCTATGACGCGCTGCGCGCCTTCGCCGTCGGCCACGACTTGCAACGCGAGCGAACGGCAGACTTCTTCGAGAGCGGCGGAGAAAGCGCGATGCGCGGCGGTGCCGGCTTTGATCGCTGGAGCTTCGGCGGCGCCGTTGGCGAGGACGAGCAACGTGTCGTTTGTCGAGGTGTCACCATCGACGCTGATGGCGTTGAAGGTGCGCGCAGCGACGTCGTGCAGCGTTTTTTGCAGCAGCGAAGGAGCGATGGCCGCATCGGTGGCGACAAACGCGAGCGTCGTGGCCATGTTGGGATGAATCATGCCCGCGCCTTTGGCGCAGCCGACCAGATGAATACGCTTGCCGCCCATCTTGAAGAAAGCGGCGGCGGTCTTCGGGCGCGTGTCCGTGGTGCAAATGGCGAGCGAAAGCTCCGCGAAGGAGCGCGCGGAGGGGCGCTGAACGCGGGCAATCATCGGAAGCGCGCGCAAAATTTTTTCAAGCGCCAGCGGGACGCCGATTACGCCCGTCGAACAGACGAAAACTTCCTGAGGATCGCAGTTCAGGCGTTTGGCGGCTTCGGCAACGGTGCGTTGCGCGGCGGCGTGGCCTGCCGCGCCGGTAGCGCAGTTGGCGTTCCCCGCGTTGACGACCACGGCGCGCATGTGGCCCTTCGAGACGCGCAAATGTTCTTTCGAGATGAGCACGGGCGCGGCGACGACGAGATTTTGCGTGAAGACAGCGGCGGCGGATGCGGGGACGTCGCTGGAAAGCAAGGCGAGATCGAGCGCGCCGGTTTTCTTCAGGCCGCAGGCGGTGGCGGCGAAGCGGAATCCGCGCGGCAAAGATGCTTCCGAAAGTGCGTGCTTCATCAACTTTTTATCCAGGGGGATGTCCGTGTGATTAGCGCGTGGCTCCCGGAAGGGACCTCCTCTCCTCCGTGCGGTTCGCGGAGGTGGAGGTGTGGTTCACTGCTTGCATGGTGTTCATTGTTTTTCTCCCCAGTTTTCCAGACGTTTTTCAAGCGCGGCGATGGCGGCACGAACGGCGTCCGGGGCGGTCCCGCCCGGAACACTTTTCGCGGCAAGCGCAGCATCCACAGTCAAACCTTTCGCAAAATCCGCTTCGAAAGCTGGCGAAATCTTTTGCAGTTCGGCGAGAGGAAGTTGCGTCCAGGTTTTTCCTTGCCGTTCCGCCTCTTTCAGGAGTTTCCCGACCAGGTCGTGTGCTTGGCGGAAGGGCACGCCGCCCCGCACCAGATAATCGGCGGCTTCGGTGGCGAGCAGCGCGGGATTCGCGGCCGTGGCGCGCAATTTGTCCTCGTTGAATTTCGTGGCCGCGACCGCGCCTGAGGCGACGAGGACCATCTCCGCGACTTGGTCGTGCGCCGCGAAAAGCGTTTCCTTGTCTTCCTGTAAATCGCGTTGATAGCTGGTAGGCAACCCTTTGAGCGTAGTGAGCAAACTGACGAGTGCTCCAGTGATGCGTCCAGTCTTGCCGCGAATAAGTTCCCAGCAATCGGGGTTTTTCTTTTGTGGCATCAGGCTGCTGCCGGTGGAAAATTCGTCCGGGAGAATGACGTAGGAAAATTCCTGCGACGCAAAAATTACAAAATCCTCGGCTAGGCGCGAAAGATGCGTGGCGATGCCGGTAAGCGCGAAAAGATAATCCAGCGCGAAGTCACGGTCGCTGACCGCATCGAGGCTGTTGGCGGTAATGCGGTTGAAGCCCAATTCGAGAGCGATGCCTTGGCGGTCGATGGCGAAGGAGCAGCCTGCCAGAGCGCCGGAGCCCATGGGACAGGCGGCGGCGTTTTCCGCGGCGTTTCTCAACCTGGTGATGTCGCGAAGAAATCCTTCCGTGTGGGCAAGGAGGAAATGTGAGAGCAGAATCGGTTGAGCGTGCTGCATGTGGGTCATGCCGGCCATGGGAACGGAAATGTTCAGTTCAGCGTGTATGGAGATCATGTGCAAAAAAGCGGTGAGGGCGACCTCGATTTCCGAAGCGCCGTCCATGACGAAGAGGCGAAAATCGGTGGCGACCAGTTCGTTGCGGCTGCGGCCGGTGTGGAGTTTCCAGCCGAGCGGGCCGAGTTCTTCGACGAGCGCGCGCTCGACAAAATGGTGCACATCTTCCGCGTCTGCGCCAGCCGATTCGAGCCAAACGGGATCGGTTTTGGTACGGGCGGAGATTTTGTCGAGAGCGGCGAGCGTTTGCTTCACTTCGGTGGCCGAGAAGATGCCGATGGGTTCGAGAGCTTTGGCCCAGGCGCGATCGACGGCGATCTCGTAGGGTAGGAGACGCCGATCGAACGCGAAAGAACGCTGGAACGCGTCGAACTGTTCGTTCGGCGGGCGGTCGAAGCGTCCTCCCCAGAGGCGGTCGTCTTTGCGGTCGGTCATTGTAGAAGCCTAGGTCGTTTTCGTTAGTAAAAGTGGGGGGCACGATATATCGTGCCCCTGCAGATTATATTTTCCTTTCGGCCTTGCAAAAAAACTAGCGCAGCAAGCTGCGCCGCTACAAAGAACGTTTAGGACTTTCCTTCTGACTTGGCTTTGGGGCGGACGGTCACCGGCAAGGCGAAAAGATTGATGAAGCCTTCGGCGTCCTTGGGGTTGTAGCGGCCCATGGTGAAGCTGGCCAGGTCGGCGCGATAGAGCGAGAAGGGCGATTTGCGGCTGGTTACCGTCAGTGTGCCTTTCCAGAGTTTCAGACCCACGGAGCCGGTGACGAATTGCTGGGCAACTTTGAAAAAGCCGTCGAGCGATTCGCGGAGGGTGGAGAACCAGACGCCGTTGTAGACGAGTTCCGCGTAGCGGTGCGAGAGCGCTTGCTGGAAGTGCGCGGTTTCCCGGTCGAGGGTTAGGCGCTCGAGTTCCTGATGGGCCTTGACGAGCAGCGTGCCGCCGGGAGTTTCGTAGGCGCCGCGGGATTTCATGCCCACGAGGCGGTTTTCAACGAGGTCGGTGCGGCCGACGCCGTGTTTGGCGGCGATTTCGTTGAGCGTGTTGAGGAGATCGACGGGGCCGAATTTGGCGCCGTTGACGGAAACGGGAGTGCCGGATTCGAAGCCGATTTCGATTTCTTCGGCTTTGTCGGGCGCATTTTCCGGAGACACGACCCACTGCCACATGGCTTCGTTGGGAGAATTGGCGGGATCTTCGAGCTCGCCGCCTTCGTGGCTGAGGTGCCAGATGTTGCGGTCGCGGCTGTAGATATTTTTTTTGCTTTGCTCGACGGGGACGTTGTGCTTTTGAGCGTAAGCGATGGCGTCTTCGCGGGAGTCGATGTCCCACTCGCGCCAAGGCGCGATGATTTGCACGCTGGGAGCGATGGCTTTGTAGGCCAGCTCGAAGCGGACTTGGTCGTTGCCTTTGCCGGTGCAGCCGTGGGAGAGACCGTCGGCGCCGAGCTTGAGGGCGATTTCCGCCTGGCGCTTGGCGATGACCGGGCGAGCCATGGAGGTGCCGAGCAGATACGTGTGTTCGTAGACGGCGCCGGCACGAAGAGTGGGCCAAATGTAGTCGCGGACGAATTCTTCGCGGAGATCCTCGACGAGCGCGGTGGATGCGCCGGTGGCGAGGGCTTTCTTGCGGGCGGCTTCGAGGTCTTCCTGCTGGCCGACGTCGCCGATCACGGCGATGACTTGGCAGCCGTAATTTTCCTTGAGCCAGGGAATGATGATGGAGGTGTCGAGACCTCCGGAATAGGCAAGGACTACTTTTTTTGGTTTTGGCAATTGCGGTTTCACGATTCTCCTTGGGTGAATAAGGGTAGCTTCGCTGGGGCGGAGCGTGCTGCGCCCCTACAAATTACAGCGGACAACGATAGTTGCGATGCGAAAGTGAGCATCAAGGGATTAGAACAAAGTGTGCAGGATGGCTTTTTGGACGTACATGCGGTTTTCGGACTGGTCGAGGACCACCGATTGGGCGCTGTCGAGAACTTCGGAGGTGACTTCCGATTCGCGGTGCGCCGGAAGACAGTGCATGAACATGGCATCAGGCGCGGCGAGCGCCATCAGTTCCGCATTGACCTGGTAAGGCGCGAATACGGTGTTCCGCACATTTCCTTCGGCTTCAAATCCCATGCTGGTCCAAGAATCGGTGTACACGGCTTGCGCGCCGGAGACGGCTTCACGCGGATCGGTGAAGAGTTCGATCTTGGCGCGGGTTTCGCGGGCCACGCGCTTCACTTCGGCGAGGACTTCTGGGGCGGGACCATAGTTCGCCGGAGTAGCGATGCGCATTTGCACACCGAGGCGCGCGGCGAGAAAAATCAGCGAGTGGCAGACATTGTTGCCGTCGCCGACGTAGGCCAGTTTGAAACCGCGGAGCGAGCCGACTTTTTCCTCGAGAGTGAAGAAATCGGCGAGCGCCTGACAGGGATGAAATTTGTCGGAGAGCGCGTTGATGACCGGAATGCTGGCGTTGGCGGCCATTTCCTCGAGGACGCGCTGCTCGTAAACGCGGGCGACGATGCCTTGGACCCAGCGTTCGAGGTTGCGGGCGACGTCGGCAATGGATTCGCGTTCGCCTAGACGCGCCTGTGTGTGGTCAAGAAAAACGACGGAGCCGCCCATGCTCTGGATGCCGACCTCGAAGGTTACACGGGTGCGCAGAGAAGGCTTCTCGAAGATGAGCGCGAGGAATTTTCCGCGCAGGGTCTCGGCGTAGCGGTCCGGATGTGCCTTGATGTCGGCGGTGAGATGGAGGAGTTCGCGCGTTTGCGCGGGATTCCATTCGGCTCCGGTGAGGAGATCGTTGGAAAGCAAAATAGGCGCTGCGAGAGTGGTCGTCGTCATTTATTTATTCACCTCTATTATTCACCTGGCCGTGGCGTGAGCCAGTTTTTGTGGAGTGCTGGGCCTACCGGCAGCCGATGAAGCGGCTGGCTGCGGGACCGCTGCGAGAACTTGTTCAAACAAACGGAGAAACTCGCGAACCTGCGCTTGGGTGATGAGGAAGGGAGGAAGCAGACGCAGCGTGAAATCATGAGTGCAATTGATGAGCAAGCCGCGCTGCATGGCTTCGGCAACGTATGGGCCGCCTTCGACAGAAAGTTCGAGGCCGACCATCAGGCCTTCACCGCGAACTTCACGGATGAAGTTGAATTTTTTTGCGAGCGAGAGAAGGCCTTCGCGCAATTCCGCGCCGCGAGCGGCGATGTTTTTCAAGAGTTTTTCGTCGTCGATGATGTTCAGGAATTCGAGCGCGGTTGCGCAGGCAAGCGGGCCGCCGCCGAAGGTGGTGCCGTGCAAGCCGGGAGAAACGCGCGCGGCAACGGCCTCAGTCGTGAGAATCGCGCCGAGAGGCAAACCGGCCGCCAACGGCTTGGCGATGACAACGATGTCCGGCTTGCCAGAGAGTTTCTGGTACGCAAAGTAACGGCCGGTGCGACCGAGGCCGCATTGAATTTCATCGGCGATGAGCAACGCGCCATGCTGGGTGGCAAGCGCGCGGGCGCGGTCCCAAAAGGCAGAGCTCACGGGATGGATGCCCCCTTCGCCCTGGATGGTTTCGAGCAGAATGGCGCAGACGGTGCCGTCGAATTTGGATTCGAGATCGGCGAGGTCGTTGAAGCGCACGAATTCGACGCCGGGAATGACGGGGGCGAAGGGCGCGCGATATTTTTCGGTGGCGGTGACGCTGATGGCGCCGAAGGTGCGTCCGTGAAAGGAGTTCTCCAGGGCGAGGAAGCGATATTTTTTCGCGGCGGCGCCGGGGGCGTCGTCAGCTACACGGCCGCAGAGGCGGGCAAGTTTCATGGCGCCATCGATGGCTTCGGTGCCGCTGTTGGTGAAGAAGACGCGGTCGAGGCCGGAAAAATCGGCGAGCTTTCGGGCAAGCGGGCCTTGAAATGCGTTGTGGAATAAATTGGAGAGATGGACGGCGCGGCTGGCTTCGCGGCGAATCACTTTTACGATGCGGGGATGAGCGTGGCCGAGGGCGTTGACGGCGATGCCGCCGAGGAAATCGAGATATTTTTTGCCATTGGAGTCGAAGACGAAACAGCCGCGGCCATGGGTGAAGAGCACGGGCTGCCTTTTGTAAGTGGGCAGAAGAAACTGCTCGGCTTCACGAACGCGCACATCGGGTTTGGCCGCGCGCGCGAGCGCTGGTTTGGCCCGGCTCGCGGGACGCTCCACGAATTTCTTTTTGGAAGATGCTGGCATCATGCCGCCGATAGCGCCGCTTGCGCGGCGGAGAGAGGTTCGCGAAGGACGCGCGTGCCGGGATGGGCGGCGGCATCATCGTTTGATTGAACTTCGGCAGCGTGCGAGGCCAGGAGCAAGGCATCCGGCGAGGCGCCGCCGACGATGCGAACTTCGCGCACGCCACCTTCGAGAGCGCGCTTGGCGGCTTCCAGCTTGAGCACCATGCCGCCGGAAACGACGTGGCATTGCACGAGACGCTCCATCTCTTCGCAGGTGATCGCGGAGAGAACTTTTTCTCCGTCGAGGACGCCGGCAACATCGGTGAGATAGAGCAATTGGTCGGCGCGCAGATACTCGGCGCAGGCCGCGGCCATGTGATCGGCGTTGACGTTGTACAGCTCGTTGTCGGGGCCGAGACCGAGGCACGGCGCGACGGGAACGATGCCCTCGCGCCAGAGCGATTCGATAAATGAGGCGTTCAATCCCGTGAGATAGCCGACGAAGCCGAGGCCGCCTTCCACTTCGTTGAAAACCATGGGCTCGGCGCGGAAACACTGAGCATCGGCGGCGGAAACTCCGGCGGCGGGCTGGCCTTCCGCGGAAATCGCCGCAGCAAGTTTTTTGTTCAGCAGGCCGGCGAAGACCATGACAGCCACGTCGCGGGTCTCGCGGTCCGTGACGCGCAGGCCATTGATGAACTTACTTTCAATGGCGAGGCGCTTGAGAGTAGCTGTGAAAAGACGGCCGCCGCCATGAACCACGAGAATTTCATGGCCTTCCTGCGCGAGCGCCGCGACCTGGCGCGCGAGATCGCGCACCGTGGCGTCGTCTTCGAGTAATGCTCCTGCGAACTTGATTACGATTTTCATTGAAGTGCGGTCTGCTCCTCGATCCCCAGCATGTGATTGAAATTTTGCACGGCTTGGCCCGCGGCACCTTTGCCCAGATTGTCCAGGCAGGAAACGATGACGAGGCGACGGCCGGCTTTGTCCAAAGCGAAACCGATGTCGCAGAAATTGGTGTGCGCGACGTGTTGCAGCTCGGGCAGAGTGCCCGCAGGCCAGATGCGAATCATCGGACGGCCAGCGTAGAATTTGCGATAGAGCGCTTCGACGGCCTCGGCGGATTGCGAGGAACTGAGGGTGACGTAGATGGTGGAAAGAATGCCGCGCGCGAGCGGCAGCAAATGCGTGGAAAACGTTACTTGCGATTCGCTCAGGCCGGTGTGATCGAGAATCTCGGGCGTGTGGCGATGAGAGAACAGGTTGTAGGCCTTGAAATTCTCGTCCACTTCGACAAATTGCAAATCGCGGCGGGGCTCCTTGCCTGCGCCGCTGGCGCCAGATTTGCAATCGCAGACGACCCCCTGATCCGTTGCAATCCAGGCTGCTTCGGAAAGAGGACGCAGGGCGAGAATCACACTGGTTGGATAACAGCCGGGATTGGCAACGAGCCGGGCTTTGGCAATTTCGTTCGGATACAGCTCGGGAATGCCGTAGGCCGCTTCCTGGAGCCAAGGCGCGTGCGGAGCGGGGAGCTTATACCAGGACGTGAAGGTCTCGGCCTGCCGGAAGCGAAAAGCGCCGCTCAGATCGACGACACGCAGGCCTGCTTCGAGAAGCGGAGGCGCGATTTCCGCGGAGGCCTCGTGCGGCGTGGCGAGAAACGCCGTGCCGGCGGCAGTCGAAGCGATGGCGTCGAGGGAAAAAGGGCGCAAAGGCGCATCGCCGCAGCCGCGAAGCTGCGGGAAAAGTTCGGCCAGGCAGTTCGCGCCTTTGGTATCGCGCATGTAGAAGGTTCTGGCGTGCACGGCGGGATGGCGCAGGAGGAGGCGCGCCAGCTCGAATCCGGAGTAGCCGGAGACACCAACGACGGCGATGTGGCGTTGATCTCTCATTTCACCAGCGCTTCGATTTTTCTTTGGAGCGATTCGCGCGATTTGCGGCTGGGCGTGATGATAAGGACGGTGTCGTCGCCGGCGATGGTGCCGGCGGTTTCCGGGAATTTCGCGCCATCGACGGCGGCGGCGAGAGGCTGGGCGCCGCTGGGGGGCGTCTTGAGGACCAGCAGATTTTCGGCGGGGCGGATATCGAGCAAAAATTCGCCGAGAGCGCGCGCGAGCGGGGGTAACGGCGCGGTTTCCTCGGGAAGATTGGTGGCGGGCTTGTAGCCTTCCTGTGTTTTCACGAGACGCAATTCCTGGAGGTCGCGCGAAAGGGTGGCCTGAGTCACGCGCATTTTCTGCGCGGCGAGGCGGCGGCGGAGTTCCTCCTGGTTGCCGATGGGCGCGCCAGCAATGAGCCGGAGTATCTGTCCGTGCCGGAATGTCTTTCCTGTATTCATCCGTTTTTCCAATATACAGCCATCTGTATTTTTATACATGCGCCAGGCGGGGATGTCAATTTATTTTGAGAAAACTTTCCTGTGGCTCCAGCGCGGGGGCTCCAAAGGCAGGTTGGAAACCGAGGATGCAAGATTCGCAGCACTTTCGAGAAGCGCACTGGATTTTCTGCGCGGGGAATGCTACCAATCGTTGAGTACCGTACAAACTATGGGAACACCTTGCCAAGCCACGGGATGCAAGTTCGAAGCACCGCCAGCGCTCGCCGAACAAGCGCTGTGCGTGCTGCACTTTACTCTATCGCTGGAAGCGAGCTGCGCGGCGATGCGCCGGGAGACGGCGCTGGGCAACGCGCCGCACGAGCGGCAGCGCGAAATCATGCGCTTCATCACGGAAAACGGCGAGCGGCTGGCGCGGGTGGCCACCAGCGGGCTGCACCTCACCGATGATTTGAAGGCGCGCATACTGAGCACATTCCTCACGCTGATGAACCTGCGGGAGAACCTGGACCGCTCGAATATGCGCAGCTCGTTCGGCCGCACCGGCCAGGTTCGCTGAAAACAATCTGTTCTTATTTGTCGAAGTGAACCGTCAGGCGCCGATGTAGCGCGCATAGAGCGAGCGCGCGACGGCGGGATCCTTGGTGCCTTTGAGGATGGCGCGGCCATCGGCAAATACGGTCATTTCGTAGGGCGGAATGCGAAAGCGAAGCAGGAAATCGTTGTGGCGAACGTCAGCGACCGTGGCGGCGAGCCGGGTGCGCAACGCGGCGAGGTCCAGCGCTCTTCCGCGTTCGTGGACTTGCACGGAATCGCGTCCACACATGGTGATGTGCGGCTGAGACTGGCCCTCGAGATAAGAGAATTCACGCCGGGCGCAGGCGCGGCAGGCGGGATTGCGGGCCACGCGCACGGACTGAAAGTGGCCGGACCAGACATCGCAGGAGATCAGTCGGCCATGCAAAGTTTCTTCGCGCCCGGCGAGGAGTTTCATCGCTTCGGCCACTTCGAGAGAGGCGATCAGATTCACGATGGGGCCGAGGACGCCGATGGTATCGCAAGTATCTTCGAGGCCCTGGCCAGTGCCAGCTGATTCGAGGAGGCAAGCAAGACAGGGAGTGACGCCGGGACGAACGGTCATGGTGAGGCCATAACTGGCCACGGCGGCGGCGTAAATCCATGGCCGCGCGGATTGGACGGCGAAATCGTTGATGAGAAAACGCGTTTCGAAGTTGTCCGTGCCATCCAGAATGACGTCGAATCCGGAGAGCAATGCCTCGGCGTTTTGCGGGGTGAGATCGGCCACCACGCCTTCGACGGCGACGCTGGCATTGATAGCTCGCAGCTTGCGTTCCGCCGCGACGGCTTTTGGCAGAGCATCGCGAGCGTCGGCTTCATCGAAGAGTGTTTGGCGCTGCAAATTCGAGGGCTCGACAAAATCGCGGTCGATGATGCGCATGCGGCCAACGCCGGCGCGCACGAGCAGATTGGCCGCCGCGGCGCCGATGGCTCCGCAACCCACGATGACGGCGCTGGAGGCCAGCAAGCGTGCCTGGCCCTCTTCGCCAATTCCGGCAAAGAGCATCTGTCGCGAGTATTTTTCCTGGAGAGAATCGTTCACGAAAGTAGGGTCCCAGCAGGGATACGGAGTGCTCCTGCGGAACTATCATAGCGTCAAACAGCACAGGACGGGCAAGGCCCGTATGCTAACCTTCATTTGAGCGCATGGAACGCATGAAAGCGGGCTGGGCCAATGGAATACGGAGTATTTTCGCGCTGGCGATGCTCACCGGAGCCGCGGTAGCACGCGCACAGGCGCCTGCCGAGGCAGCAACTACGAGCCCCGAGGCACAACCCATCGTAGTGGCTGTACGCATCGTCACCGAAGACGGCCGGGTGCTTTCGCAAGCGGGCAGCGGGCTGACCGTGGAGACGGGAAAACCGCTGGATCGCAACAAAGTGGCGGAAAGTTTGCGGCTACTCTACCGGACGGGGGATTACGCAGACCTGAGAGCGGCCACGTCAGCAGTCGAAGGCGGCGTGCGTCTGGACTTCGTGGTGCGGGAGAATCTTTTCTTCAACCAGGTGCGGATTGAAGGGCTGATCGCGCCACCAAGCGATGCTTCCGCAGCCGCGGCAATGCAACTCACGCTGGGGCAGGCCTACCGGCGGGACACGGTTGACGAATCACTGGAAAAACTGCGCGAGACGCTCCGCGAAGAAGGTTTATACACAGCCGCGCTTTCGGCGGAAAACGTGCCACATGCGGATACCCATCAGATGGACATTATTGTCCATGTGAAACCCGGGCCGCGAGCGCGGGTTGGGGCCATTCACCTCATGAACGGCACGGAATACCGCGACGCGGAAATTCTCTCGCGGTTGAAAATGAAAGGGGGAAGCGAACTCACCTCGGCGCGCACACAGCACGGAACGGACCGCATTCGCAAGTTTCTGGTAAAAAAAGGCCACTTGAGCGCGCGGGCGGCGGTGCGCCGGGGAGAATACGACGCGGCGAAAAATACGATTCCTCTGGAAGTGGAGGTCACTGAAGGCCCGCGCGTGCAGGTGCAGGTGACGGGCGCAAAATTTTCCAAGGGAGAGGTGAAGAGGCTGATTCCCGTGTATCAAGAAGGCGCTGTCGATACCGACCTCCTCGAGGAGGGGAAACGCAACCTGCGAGAGCGTCTGGAACGCCAAGGGTATTTCGATGCGACGGTGGATTACTCGACTGAAACGCGCGAGGTGAAACAAGAAGGCAAAGGCGGGACCGAAACTGAGGAAGTTATTACATACAAGGTGGACCGCGGGGACCGGCACAAGCTACTGGGGATCGAGATTAGCGGCAATCACTACTTCAGCAAGGAGCTGCTGAGCAGCCGGCTGCAGATTTTTGCGGGAGCATTTGCTTCACCCGGGCGATTCAGCCGGAGATTGGTGGATTCGGACGCACAATCGATGCGCGCCCTGTATTTGTCGAACGGATTTCTGGATGCCAAGGTCGAATCGAAGGTCGAGGACGACTACAAAGGCAGAAAAGGCGACTTGTATATTTTTTTTACCGTGCAGGAAGGGAAGCAGACGCGAGTAGCCTCCCTGGAGCTGGAAGGAATCCACGCTTTCAAAAAAGAAGAATTGCTGGGAGTGGTGGGCTCGACGCCCGGGCAGCCATATTCTGATTTCAGCGTGACGTCCGATCGCGACAATATCCTTGCGCTCTATTACAACGAAGGATTTCCCGAGGCCACGTTCACGGCCACAGCGGAAGCTGTCGCACAGGAACCGGCAGCAGCCAAGACCGGGAATGGAAACGGCCACGGCACTGGACCACAAAACAAACAAAAGAAAGAGGAGAATTCTAAAGAGGAGATCGCTCAAGCAACCCCCGTGCGGCTGGTCTACAAAATCGTGGAAGGCCCGCAAATCCGCGTACGGCGGGTCTTGCTGACGGGGTACGCACACACGCGGCCTGGGGTGATTCGCCGCGAAGTGCACGTCAAGACGGAGGAGCCGCTGCGGGAAGGAGACGTGGTGGAATCGCAACGGCGTTTGTACAACCTCGGCGTATTCAATCGCGTCACCATCGAGCCGCAGAACCCGAACGGGACAGACCCGGACAAGGACATCGTGGCGCTGGTCGAAGAAGCCAAGCGCTACACGATTGCGTACGGCGGCGGATTCGAAGTGCAGCGGCTGGCGAGCACATCGAATCCCACCGGCGGGGAAGTGCGGGCGGCACCGCGCGGAATCCTGGAAGTGAGCAAACTGAATCTCACGGGGCGGGCCGATTCGCTTTCGTTCAAGCTGCGCGGCAGCACGCTGCAGGGCCGAGCGCTGCTGGCTTATTCGGTTCCCAATACGTTTGCCAGCCCGAATTTCAGTTTCCAGGCGACGGCCTATGCGGAAAAAACGCGGGACATCAATACGTTTACGGAAGACCGCTACGAAGGCTCGGTGCAATTGACGGAGAAAGTGACGCCCTTCACGACGACGCTGTACCACTACGCTTTTCGCAAAGTAGTGGTTTCCAACTTGAATATTTCGGCGAGCGAGATTCCGCTTTTCAACGCGCCAACGCTGGTGTCGCAATTCGGGGTGACGTGGATCCGCGATTCGCGGGACAATCCGGCGGATGCTTTGAAGGGCAGCTTCAACAGCGCCGACGTAAGTATCGCGGACACGGGGATCGGATCGAGCGCGAGCTTTTTGCGCGTTTTCTATCAGAACTCGACCTATTACCCAATCAAGCGGCGTTTCAGTTTTGCGCGTTCCATTCGTTTTGGGATTTTGACACCCTATCGAGACACTGAATCGTTGAGTTTTCCGACGTCCACGGAACAGGAGTGCGTGACGCCAAGTCTGACTCCGCCGCAGTCTTCCCACATTATTCCGCTGCCGGAACGATTCTTCGCGGGAGGTGGCACGTCGCTGCGCGGATTTGCGCTCAATCAGGCCGGGCCGCGTGATGCATGCACAGGCTTTCCGGTAGGGGGGCAGGCCTTGCTGGTTCTCAACCAGGAATTTCGGTTTCCGATGCGGCTGCCG